>ENA-ORXU01000189-ORXU01000189.1-marine-metagenome-genome-assembly--contig:-NODE-189-length-80691-cov-5.527340_pt1 | contig 80691 bp, 84 predicted proteins | sample MGYA00237869_ERZ511484 | MGnify/ENA metagenome assembly ERZ511484 | reverse complement strand
AGCGGTCCCGAAGGGAACATCCGATCGTCGATCGGATGTAGCGGAGGAACCAGCACGACAGTGCTGGCTCTGGGCAAGCTTTGCTCTTTCTTCCCACCTCTCCAACGCCCCCACACCGCCCAGCCGATCACACATGTTCATCCGCAGTGCCTCACTGCCCAACATTTCCCGCTTCCGCGCCGCCCGCCGGTTCCACCGCTCCGCCACCCCGATCCGCTTCTGCAAAATCGCGATCCACCCCACGATCAACGACAGCAGGTTAAATGATGGATCACCGCGCTCATCGTCCACCACGCGCAGCGCCAAGCCCTCCACCCGCGCCATCTTCGCAAACAGGGGAGCCGTGTCTTCGGTCGTCTCTTCAGGTGGTGTTTTCCAAGAACTCATGCGCCCAGCATAAGGGCACCCACACAGGGGGTGGATATATCTCCCGATATTTCTGTAACCCCTTGTTAACGCTTGCACTTCCCGACGACCCAACTGCGGATTTACACGCTGCACCCGCCCGATTCCATTTAACTCAACTTTTACCATAGGCCTTCATAGGGCGGCATGACTTCACATACCCAATCCACACAGAAAGCGTTCCCCGAGGCGACCGCTGCCTTCAATCTTTTCGCTGCGATGATCCTCGCCGATGGCCGCGTGGTCGATGCGGAATGTCGCACGCTCGACCGCGTCTGGTCATCGCTGACAACCCGCCTTAACAGTCCCGCCGGCTTCATACCCGATCTGACGGATGCCGCCGACCATGTCGACGACCCCGCCTGGCTTGCGGCGCAACTTGCCGTCCTCGACGGGCCGCATCATCAGACCATGCTCCAGGCACTATGGGAACTCGCCGTCGCCGACAATGTGCTCGACCCGCGCGAGGATGCCATCCTCGACACGGCCATCCGCAGCTGGCGCGAACGCTATATCTAAATCGCGCTCATTCCCACCGGATCGCCGCTCACGTCTTCACCCCTGATCCCCGAAGGCCCCCTTCAATGACCCCTGACGCCCTCCGCGAGTTGTCGCTTCAGGTGCCCTTCTTCGATCACCTCGGCATGAGCGTCACCGATGTCGCGCCTGATCGCGTGGTCATCACCGTCACGGCACAGCCCGAACACTGCACCTCGGTCGCGACGGTGCATGGCGGCTTTCTCATGGCGCTGGCCGATTGCGCAGGCGCGCTCGGCTCCTATGTCAACCTTCCGGAATCCGCGACAGGGACGACGACGACCGAGAGCAAGACCAACATGCTCCGCCCGGGCAAACCCGGCATCCCGCTCACCGCCATTGCCACACCCGTCAATATCGGTCGCCGTCTTCAGGTCTGGCAAACCCGCGTCGAACAAAACGGCAAGCTCATCAGTCTCACCACCCAAACCCAAATCAATCTCTAGGTGATAAACCCATAGCCGACATCCTAGCCGAAATCCGGCTTCCGCTTTTTCAGGAACGCCGCATAGCCCTCCCGGAAATCCTCCGACCCGAAAGCGTCCGCAAACAGCGCCTTCGTCGTCGCGTCATCGACGCGTTGTCCGGCCTCGAGCGCACCAAACATCGCCTTGGTCGCGCGCAGGCTCCCCCCCGACAGGCCCACAATCGCGTCGAGATAATCCATCACCTCGTTTTCCAGATCCTCCGGCGCGGCCAGAACATCGACCAGCCCCAGATCGAACGCCTCCTCCGCCCCGACCAGGCGCGCCGAAAACATCATGTCCTTGGCCGCGCTCAGCCCCACCGTATCCACCAGCCGCCGCAGATCCGCGAACGGATAGACCAGGCCCAGCTTGGCGGGCGTGATGGCGAACTTCGCCGTCGAATCCGCAAAGCGCAGATCGCACGCCAACGCCACCCCGCATCCCCCGCCCACACATGCCCCGCGGATCATCGCGACCGTCGGCACGGGAAACTCCGCAATCGTATCGAGTGCCGCCGCGATCGCGGCCGATGTCTCCGCCGCATCCTCGGGTGTGGCGTAAAGCGTCTCGAATTCCGTGATGTCAGCCCCGCTCGCGAAATGATCCCCATCGCCCGTCACGATCAGGGCTTTCAACGGCTCGCTTTCCGCTTCCGCTTTCAGATCGCGCAACAGGAACGGGATCCCCGCCCACATCGCCGCATTCAGTGCATTGCGCCGCGCCGGTTGGCTCAACGTCAGCTGCGCCACCCCCTTGGACGGACGTGTCAGGTGAAGATTGGGCGTAAGGTCGATGTCCATGGGAGGGCTATAGAGAACGCATTCCGACAACGCACCCCCGCACCTAACACTCTATTGCCTCTCACAAAGTGCATGCTAATCGCGCGGCCATGAGCACCGATATGACAGCTGACCTCCAAAATTCGATCACCAAAGCCTGGGACGCGCGCGACACCCTCTCGCCCGACACCACCGGAGAGTTCCGCGACGCGGTCGAGGCCACAATCACGGCTCTCGATCGCGGCGAACTCCGCACGGCCTCGCGCGGCCCCGATGGTCACTGGACCGCAAATGAATGGGTCAAACAGGCGGTGCTTCTCGGCTTCCGCCTCAACGCGATGGAGCTCGTCTCCGGCGGTGTGGCCGGTACCTCCTGGTGGGATAAGGTTCCCTCGAAATTCGCGGGCTGGGGCGAAGCGGACTTCAAGGCGGCGGGCTTCCGGGCCGTTCCCGACTGCACCGTCCGCCGCGGCGCCTTCATCGCGCCGGGCGTCGTGCTCATGCCTAGCTTTGTCAATATCGGCGCCCATGTCGGGGAAGGCACCATGATCGATACTTTCGCTTCTGTGGGTTCCTGCGCACAAATCGGCGCGCACTGCCATCTCTCCGGCGGCGTCGGCATTGGCGGCGTGCTGGAACCGCTCCAGGCCAGCCCCACCATCATCGAAGATCACTGCTTCATCGGCGCGCGGTCCGAAGTCGTCGAAGGCGTCATCATCCGCGAAGGCAGCGTCCTCGCCATGGGCGTCTTCATCAGCCAGTCGACCAAGATCTACGATCGCGCGACCGGCACCATTACCTATGGCGAAGTCCCCCCATATTCGGTCGTCGTCCCCGGCAGCCTCCCCTCCACCGACGGCTCCCACAGCCTCGCCTGTGCGGTCATCGTCAAGACCGTCGATGAACGCACCCGCTCCAAGACGGGCGTGAACGAGCTCCTCAGAGATTAAAGGGCGCGATTAGCGCACTCTATACGCCGTCACCGTCCCCGGCCGCCAATTCGGGCTCACCACATCCACACCTGTGCCGGGAATTGGCGGCGCAATATCGTTATGGCTGATCTCGTCACCGGACGTATCCAGCAGCAGGGTCGCCTCGCCCTCCTCGACATAGCGCAACTGCCCCGACCACGAACTTACCACATAGCCGTTTCCAACAGGCACAATCCCGTCCGCATTCTCCATCCCCGTGCCCCGCACCCTCACGCTCCCATCCGTGCCCAACGCCAACAGCTCGCCTGCCCCCATGGTCGCGAGCAAGACTTCCTCCCCGTCACAGCAATAGATCCCGTTCAACCGCTCCGTCTCCAAACTCGCCTCGCGGAACAGGCTCACCACGCCGTCCGCAACCCTGTGAATGTCACCTGTGCGACTGTCACTCACCAGCAACGCCCCCTGATAGCTCTCCGCATCGTTTAGAAACTCCGCCCCCTCCACAGGCAGGCGCGCCGTGACCGCGGCCCGCGCCAGATCGATCGCCACCACCGCATCGATATCGGTCACGAACAACGTCCCCCCGACAATCGCCATGCCCTTGGGCGCATTCAGGGGCAGGGCGGTCGTGCCCTCCACCCAGCGCCGCTCCAACACCTCGCCATCCGCGCCCAGCTTCGAGATATAGCCGTTCCCATCCGCCTCGCTCCCCTCGCCATTCACATTCGACACATAATAAACGCCCTCTCCCGCAATGACCGACTCCGGCATATCAAAGCCCGATGCCGTCCACACCACATCCACTCCGGTCGGATCCGCAAGTGGCGGGGCCACAGCCGTGCAAGATGCAAAAAGAAGGGCAGGCAGGATCAGATGTTTCATCCCTCAGTCCTATATACAGCCCGGCCTGCACGCAAATGCGCCCCTGCCAGCCCAGCTTGACACCCAATCGCCCCGCGCCTATCTGCCCCTCAACCGTTCAGCGCCCCATCCGTGGGCGCTTTTGTCTGTTCAGAAAGTACACCCATGGCCAATACCTCCTCCGCCAAGAAGGCCGTTCGCAAGATCGAGCGCAAAACCGAAGTCAACCGTCGCCGCCGCTCCGAAGTGCGCTCCTATCTCCGCCGTGTCGAGGAAGCCATCCTCGCCGGTGACAAGGACAAAGCCATGACCGCGCTGCGCGAGGCTGAAAGCCTTCTCATGCGCGCCGCCAACCGTGGCGTCTTCAAAAAGACCGCAGGCTCCCGCAAGGTCTCCCGCCTGAACAAGCGCGTCAAGGCGCTCGGCTAAGCCCACTTTCGGGCACAGACCCGAAACAAGAATCTTCGCCCGCGTCCAACCGGCGCTTGGGTCCGCAGACATCGCCCCACTCCGTCCCGCCGATGGAGTGGGGCTTTTTCATGCCCGCTTGCCGCCTGGAACTAAAATGATTCCAGCGTATAGCGGGGAAATGTGCGCATGTTCATCACTTGGTATCATTCCAGATTTAGGGCATGTGCAAGGCAGACTTGCGCTGCGCATCTGCAGACTCTCCGGGGGCGACCGAACCATGTGTTACCAAAACGTAAAAATCATCGGCTCCAAAATATTGCGATTCCACAGCTTTTTGGAGTCAACCACAAAGAGTCGCGAATCCGTCGTTTGAGTCCGTTGACGGTTTTCCACAAACCCTCTTTATAAGAGGCAGGGAAAGCTGGTAACCGCCGTCCCCGCTCTCGCGGGACTGGCCTTGCAGACTGACTTGTGGACTTTCTTTACATGCCCGACCGGGGGGATCTGGACCGGGCAATTGACAGCATTGATGATCGAAACGGTGGGCGCCGAGGGGGCTTTCACTGAGCGTTCAAACTTGGAGTAAAACCCCGTGAAGCGATCGCTTTCTTCGAACACTGCTGGCACCGTCGATACTCCCGACCTCTATACGGGCGAACAACCCCTCCAGAGCGCGCACAAGGTCTGGGCCAAAGTCCAGCGCGACCTCTCCTATGCGCTCGGAGCCAATATCCACCGCTCCTGGACGGGCCGCATGGTTGTGCGCGATGCGTGCGAGCGCACCATCACCCTGTCCGCACCCACCCGCTTCATCGCCAACAAGGTCGAAAGCCAATACGCCGATACGCTGCGCCGCCTCTGGGCCAAGCACGATGTCGTTGCCCCGCCCCGCGACGTGCTCGTCTCCACCGCGGAAAAAGCCTCCCGCACCCCCTCCCGCCCATCGGGCCGCACGCTTCCCGGCATCGCCGCATCTTCCGCCAAGTCCGAACACGCCCTCGCACATGGCATGGCTACCCACTACTCGACCAAGACTGCCCCCCTTTCCGCAAAGGACCGCGTCCGCGAGCGATTCTCCTTTGACGGTTTCGTCGTCGGCGCGTCCAACGAACTCGCCTTTGCCGTCGCCAAGAAGGTCGCCTCCTCGCACAGCCCCGCCTACAATCCCGTCGTTCTCCACGCCGCCAACGGCATGGGCAAGACGCATCTCCTCTACGCCATCAAGCACGAGATCGAAGCGTCAGAGCCCGGTCGCCGCGTGCACCTGATTTCGTCCGAACAATTCGTCAATTCCTTCGTCGCCGCCTTCCGCCGCTCGAAGGGTCGCGACGGGATCGAAGACTTCAAGGCGAGCTTACGCGACGTCGACATGCTTATCATCGACGACGCCCATTTCATCGCCGACAAACCCGGCAGCCAGGAAGAACTCCTTCACACCCTCGTCAGCCTCGTCGATGCCGACCGCCAGGTCGTGATCGCGTCGGACCGCCATCCCGACCAGATCGAAAAAGCCACGCCGCGCCTGCGCTCCTATCTCTCTTCGGGCCTCGTCGTGAAAATCGGACAGGCCGACTATGAGCTCCGCCTGCGCATCCTCGATCACCTGATCAGTCGCAAGCGTGCGGACGCCAAAGCCAAGGGCCAGCCACCGATCTCCATTCCCAAGAACGCGCGCGATCATCTCGCCGCCCGCATCAACGCCACACCGCGTGATCTGGAGGGCGCCTTCAATCAGGTCATCGCCCAGGCCGAATTCCTCGGCACCCCCATCACGCTCGAAACCATACAGGAGGCGCTGTCCGACTCCCGCTACGCCACCGCGCAACGCCTGACCGTTGACCGTATCCAGCGCGCCGTTTGTGAAGCCTTCGAGCTCACCATGACCGATATGAGCAGCAAGCGCCGCGCCCGCGCCGTCGCGAGGCCGCGACAGGTCGCCATGTATCTTTCCAAGACCCTCACCAAACGCTCGCTCCCCGACATTGGCCGGCGCTTCGGAGGCCGCGACCACACCACCGTCATGCACGCCGTCAAACGCATCACCGAACTCCGCGCCGACGACCCCGCCCTCGACGCCCAGGTCAAAGCGCTCGAGACCCAGCTCACGGGCGGTTAGTCGGATTAGAAGTCTCAACGCTTCCAATCCCAACCCATCTTGAGAAGTTCCCGCATTTATTGCGGGACCTCCCGCTTGCCTCAAACGACGATAGGTCTAGCCAGAACCCATACCCCTTCCGCAGGAGGTCCCGCATCAAGTGCGGGAACTCCGGTAATGAATTCGCCTTACCGTCCACGACAAGCCCACCAGACCTGCTACACCCCTTCCATGCTCCGCCTCCTCCTTCCCCTCATCCTCCTCGCCGCCTGCTCCCCCGCAGTGCAACCCGCACCTGCCTCCGCCGCGCCCGCACCCGACACCACACCTATCACCATCGGCACGACCCATCACCTCGCCTCCAACCTCTACGGCGCGCCGCGCGAGATCAACATTTACGTCCCCGACATTCCCGAATGGGGTCAGGGCTATTTCGCCGACCCGCTCCCCGTGCTCTATCTGGTCGATGGCGGCCTTGATCAGGACTTCTTCCACATCGCCGGCCTGTCGCAGCTCACCACCATCAATGCCGAGCGCCAGCCCATGATCGTCGTCGGCATCCGCACCCATGACCGCCGCCCGGAAATCAGCCCGCCCGCGACCGACCCCCGCTACCGGGCAAACGGCTTCGAGGACTGGGGCGACAGCGCCCGCTTCCGCGCCCACATTACCGACGAAGTCATACCCTTCGTGGAAGGTCTCCACACCACCGGTCGCTCCACCCTCATGGGCGAGTCCCTCGCGGGGCTCTTCGTCGTCGAAACCCTCCTCCTCGCCCCGGACACCGTGGACGACTACGTTGCGATCTCGCCCTCGCTCTGGTGGGACGACCGCCGCCTCTCGCGCGACGCGCCCGACCATCTCGCCACTCATGCGGAAAACGACCGCCGCCTCTACCTGACCATGGCCGATGAGGGCGGCACCATGCAGCTCGGCCTCGATGAGCTCCGCACCGCCCTCGCCGCCAGCCCGAACGCGCCAGAGGTCAAATGGGTCGACCGTAGCGCGGAAGACACCCATTCCAGCATCTATCACCACGCCGCCCGCGACGCCCTCACCTGGCTCCACGGCATCCCCGCCGAGCCCTATGGCGACGCCCCTTGGTATCTCGTGGAGGATGGCGAGCCGCCGAAAGAGGAAGCTATTGACTGATCCCACGACCCTACCGGATCAGATCGGCAGAGCCGTCTCGAACTTGACCCGCGAATAGACGATGTTGGTCGTCGAGCGCGCGATCGCCGCATCGCTCAGCAAGTGCTCGGCAATCCAGCCGTCATAGGCTTCCATGTTTTCCATATGCGCCACGATGACGAAATCGACTTCGCCCGACACGCTGTAGCATTGGCTCACTTCGGGGCAGTCCAGCATGCGCGACTTGAACCGCGCATAACTGGCCGCACTTTCCTTCTCCATGCGCACACCGATGATGACCGTCTCGCCTATAGTGGATGGCGCGATCAGACTGACATCCGACAGGATTACCCCCGCCTCCCGCAAGCGCTTCAGCCGCCGTCTCACCGCACTCGGCGACAGGCCTACGACCTCGCCGAGTTCACTCTGCGAGCGGAGATTGTCGCGCTGCACTTCCCGCAAAAGCTTCCGATCGAACCCATCTAAAACGATATCGCGCCGCATCTCGTCCTCGCAAAGCCAAATGGCGACGGATTCCGTCACCCGACTGGCGTAATTCGCCGACATGCGCAGGTCAAACCGCAATAGGCTCCGCTCATGACACGCTTACTTCTGACCCTTCTCCTGAGCTCAAGCACGGCCCATGCCGACGGCCCGCAGCGCTTCTTCCCCGACGACCTGCAGCAGGCTGGCCGCGTCTCGCTCGCCCCCGGCTTCAGTCCCGACGGGAACACCCTCTACTTCGCGCAAAGCGAGGGCTCGCCCATCTGGAAATATCCCCAACGCCTCAAGGTCAGCACGCGCACTTACCATGGCTGGTCGACACCCGTCCTCGTCCCGCTCCCGGTATCTCCGCTCGATTACAGCCCGCCCCGCACCGACAACCCCAGCGTCTCGCCCGATGGCAAGACCCTGCTGTTTTCGTGGTCCGGTGCGCGCCCCGAATATGCGGGCCGCGACATCACCGAGAACTTCGACCTCTTCACGCTCGACCTCACCGACCCCGACGCCATCCCGCAGCCCATCCGCGGGGCGAACATCAACGCCGTCCGCGAGGGCGCCGTCAAACGCCTGAGATACGTCAACAATGAAAACAGCCCCCACCTCACCCGGGACGGCGATCTCTATTTCTGGACGGAGCGCCTGGAAAACCGCGGCCCGGATACGGGTGAGCGCGATATCTACATCGCGCCATCCGACAACAAGGGCGGTTTCCTCGCCGCCCGCCCGCTTTCCGCGCCCATCAATTCCGCAGGCCGCGATGCCGGCAGCTTCGTCACCCCCGACGGCCGCCTCATGCTGATGAGCTATCCCGACAGGGGCGGGGAGGGTGGCGACGACATTTTCGTCAGCACGAAATCCGATGGTCTCTGGTCGGATCCCGTTCCCCTCGGCCCGGAGGTCAACTCGCCCTATGCCGACTTCGGGGCCCGGCTCACACCGGACAGGCAGACCCTCGTCTTCGTCTCCACCCGCCCGTTCGAGGGAACGCCCGAAGGCCTGTTGCAGATATGGAGCGTTCCCCTGGCGGACATACCTATTCTCATGGACGCCCTGCGCTGACGCTCCCGCCCATTACTCCGGCAGGAATACCTCCCGTTTCCCGCCCGGCCCGCTCGGCCCGATCATGCCCTCCTGCTCCATGCGCTCGATCAGGGTCGCGGACTTGTTGTAGCCGATGCCGAGCTTTCTCTGAAGGTAGCTCGTGGTCGCCTTGCGGTCGCGCGCGACGATGTTGACGGCCTGGTCGAACAGAGAGTTCTCGCCGCCCGTATTGCCGTCCGCATCCAGATCCGGCTCGTCGTCCTCGCGGAAGATTTCCTCAAGGTAACTCGGCGTGCCTTGCGCCTTCACGAAGTTCGCGATCCGCTCGACCTCGCCATCGGTCACGAACGGCCCGTGCAGGCGCCGCGGACGCCCCGTGCCCAGATAGAGCATGTCACCATTGCCCAGAAGCGTCTCGCCGCCCATCTCGCCCAGGATCACCCGGCTGTCGATCTTGGAGCCGACGCGGAAGCACACCCGTGCCGGGAAGTTCGCCTTGATCGTGCCGGTGATGACATCCGTCGAGGGCCGCTGCGTCGCCATGATGACGTGGATGCCCGCGGCGCGGGCCATCTGCGCCAGCCTTTGCACCGCGCCCTCGATCTCCTTGCCGGCCACCATCATCAGGTCGGCCATCTCGTCGATGATGACGACGATGAACGGCATGGGCTCGAATTCCAGCTCTTCGGTCTCGTATTCCGGCTCGCCCGACTCCTTGTCGTAACCCGTCATCACCGTGCGGGTCATCACCTCGCCGCTCGCCTTGAACTCCGCGACCTTCTCGTTGAAGCCTGCCATGTTGCGCACGCCGAGCTTGGCCATCTTGCGGTAGCGGTCTTCCATCTCCCGCACGGTCCATTTGAGCGCGACCACGGCCTTTTTCGGCTCCGTCACCACCGGGGCCAGCAAATGCGGCGCACCGTCATAGACGGAGAGCTCCAGCATTTTCGGGTCGATCATGATGAATTTGCACTGATCCGGCGGCAGCTTGTACATCAGGGACAGGATCATCGCATTGACCCCCACCGACTTACCCGAGCCCGTCGTACCCGCGACCAGCAGGTGAGGCATCTTCGCGAGATCCGCGATAAACGGCGCACCGCCAATGTCCTCACCCATGATCAGGGGCAGGGCGGCCTCCGAATTGATGAAGGCATCCGACTCCAGCATGGAGCGCATCCACACAGTCTGGCGGCGCTTGTTGGGCAGCTCGACCCCCATGGCGTTGCGGCCGGGCACCACGGCAATCCGCGCGCTCTCGACTTCCATGTTCCGCGCGATGTCGTCGGACAGGTTCGTGATGCGAGAGCTTTTCACCCCCGGCGCGGGCTCGAATTCGAACAAGGTCACCACGGGCCCCGGGCGTACATCGCCCATCTCGCCGTCGATACGGAAATCGCCCAGGACTCTGTGCAGCCCCGCACTCATGCGCTCAAGGATCTTGGGATCGGCTACAAGCTGGCGCGGCGGCGGTACTTTCAACAGGTCCACCCCCGGCAGGACAAAGTCCGACCCCTCCGGAAAATGAAACTCCTCCTTCTTGGGCGCGCGCGCCTTGCGCGCCTTGCGCGGCGTCGAGGCCGCCGTCTCCACTGGCTCTGCCTTCACAGGTGACGCAACGGGCGCCGCCACATATGTCTGCACAGCCTCCTGCGCGGGCTGCACGACCGCCGCCCGTTCCGGAATATCGCGCACCAGCGAACTCGGCACCACATCCGGCTCCACATACCCCCGCTGGAATGCCCGACGCACCACCCGCACGGTCCAGCTTGCCGCCCGCCCGGAATAGACCCGCACATGCGCCCACACCATCAGCGCCGCGTCCCAGACATCCAGCACGTCCCGACCGACCACGCCCAGCATCCGCCCCGCGCTCATCGCAAAGGCCGCAAAAAACAATAGCGCCACAATCAGTCCCGCCAGCGGCAAACCCGTTCCGGCCAGACCATTGCGCAGCGGCAGATACAGCCCATCCCCGATCCAGCCACCCAGCCCCGTCGCCAGGGCCCAACCTTGCGGAATGGGCAGCGCCGACAACGCCGCCGTCCCGCACAGCAGCGTCAGCACGAAACCCGCTCCCCGCCGCGCCCGCTCCCACCGCGTGCCACGCGGCGTCGGCTTGACCAGCGACTTCACACCCGAAAACACCACCATCACCGTCAGCAATAGCGCGCCCCAGCCCAGCATCTGCACCAATACATTGGCCAGCGCCGCCCCCGGCCCGCCCAGCCAGTTCCCGACACCTTCGCTCAGGCCCGCCGTATCGCCTGTCGCATCGAACGGCGACCACGACAGCAGCGCCAGCGCCAGAACCCCGCCCAGCCCGCACAGGCCCAAACCCCCCAGCGCCCGCCGCAACGCATCCCCCGGACTCAACGCGGGCGCGGCCTGCAAATGGCTGCCGATGTCAAAATCGGAAAACTCCGAATGAGAGGTCATAGTGGCGGAAGGCGGAGGCGTCATGAAAAACCCTGAGTGTCGCGTTTAACAAACCCTGAACGCCCACCGTGAACGCGGAGTTAAAGCGTGCGCGAAACTCGAAAAGGCTTTCACTGTCACCTCCCACCCTCACCACGGCGCAGTCCTGCATCTCCCCACCCGTTATCCCCGCGCAATCCGGAACCTCCCCCCACCCGTTATCCCGGCAAAGGCCGGGACCTTCCCTCACCCGTCATCCCGGCGCAGGCCGGGACCTCCCCAGGTCGAGCCTTCGCCCGATGCGCACCAAATCCAAATCCTTGCAGGAGCGCCAAACCAGCTATCCACCCCGATACCCCAGCGGCAATTCTCCCACTTGCCACCCCCACCCCGCTCCCCCACATCCCGACCATGCAGACGCTCCACTCGGACATCGCCATCGTCGGTGCCGGCCTCTCCGGTCTCGCCACGGCTCTCGCGCTCTCGCAGACCTCTCTCCGTATCATGTTACTCGACGCCGGCTCTATTCTGACGACTGGTTTCGATGACACCCGCGCGAGCTTTCTCGCCGCATCCAGCCTGCGCATGCTCGACCGACTGGGCGTCGAGGCATCCGTCCAGCCCGTCACCGACATCCTCAACGCCGAAGCCCTCCCCGGAGAGCCTATCCGCCCCGGCAGCCTTCATTTCGAGGGCGATCTGGGAGCCGTCGTCGAGAATTTTCAGCTCCGCTACAGCCTCCTGTCCCAACTCGGGCACGGCACTGTCGACATCCGCCCCGACACTCCCGTGACGGCGCTTGCGACTGGCCCCGGCTACGCCACGCTGATCACGCCCGGCGGCCCGCTCACAGCCCGCCTCGTTATTGCCGCCGATGGCCGAAAGTCCCCCCTGCGCCGCCTGTCCGGCATCGGCACCCGGCGTCACGACTACGAGCAATCCGCGCTCACCTTCACACTCGCCCACACACAGCCGCATAACGGCGTCGCCTACCAGATCATGTTCCCCGGCGGCCCGCTCGCACTCCTCCCGCTCCCCCCCTCGACGGATCACCCCCACCGCTCCTCCATTGTCTGGAGCGACAGCCCCAAAGCCATTTCCGCCGCCTGTGCGCTCCCCACCGATGCGCTCTTGCAAGAGCTCCACACCCGCATCGGCAACCACCTCGGCGACCTCTCCCTCGCATCCCCGCTCGCAAGCTACCCGCTGACCCAGATCCTCGCCCATACCGTCACCACCGATCGCCTCGCCCTCGTCGGCGACAGCGCCCATCTCATCCATCCGCTCGCGGGGCAGGGCCTCAATCTCGGCCTGCGTGACGCCGCCGCCATCGCCGACATCGTCGGGGAAGCCCACAGCCTAGGCCGTGACATTGGCGGCCCGGCGCTTGCCGATTACGCTCGCTGGCGCGCCGCCGACATCAACGGCATGGCGCTTGCCACCGATGCTTTGAGCCACGCCTACCGCGCACCTCTCGGCCCCCTGCGCCGTCTCGCCACTTCCATCATCGACAGCTCGCCTCTCAAGGCTTTCCTCGTGTCTGAGGCCTCCGGCGAGCGCCCGAACCTCCCCGCACTCATGGCCTGATCCCGCCCTGGCGCGGCCAGTCGGCCCCCCGAACGGGCCTCCCGCACAGCCGCAAAAAGACTCACATCTCCCTTGAAGGCGCTTTTTACCCTCCCATATCGCGGTGGAAGATGAAATCCTTTGCCCGGCTCCGCCCTGTTTCAGCGAAGCGCGACCGTGGCCCCAAACATTGCAGGAGAACCCCATGTCCAAAGTCATCGGTATCGACCTCGGCACCACCAACTCCGTTGTCTCCGTCATGGACGGCGGCAAGCCCCGCGTGATCGAGAATTCCGAGGGTCAGCGCACCACGCCGTCGGTCGTCGCCTTTACAGAGGATGGCGAGCGCCTGATCGGCCAAACCGCGCGCCGTCAGGCCGTGACCAATCCCGAGCACACCTATTTCGCCGTCAAGCGCCTTATCGGTCGTCCGTTTTCCGACAAGATCATCAAGAAGGACAAGGATCTCGTCCCTTATGACATCGTCAAGGGCCCCAATGGCGACGCCTTCGTCAAAGGCCGTGACAAGAATTACAGCCCTGCTGAAATCTCCGCCATGACCCTCACCAAGATGAAGGAAACCGCCGAGGACTTCCTTGGCGAGACCGTTACCCAGGCCGTCATCACCGTGCCCGCCTACTTCAACGACGCCCAGCGCCAGGCCACCAAGGATGCCGGCAAGATCGCGGGTCTTGAAGTCCTGCGCATCATCAACGAGCCGACAGCCGCGGCGCTGGCCTATGGCATGGACAAGAATGACGGCAAGACCATCGCGGTCTATGACCTCGGCGGTGGCACGTTCGATGTGTCCATCCTCGAAATCGGCGACGGCGTGTTCGAAGTGAAAGCCACAAATGGCGACACCTTCCTCGGCGGCGAAGACTTCGACATGCGTCTGGTCGATTATTTCGCCGACGAGTTCAAAAAGGACAATTCCATCGATCTCCGCAAGGACAAGCTGGCTCTCCAGCGCCTGCGCGAAGAGGCCGAAAAGGCCAAGAAGGAGCTCTCCACCGCCTCGACCTATGAGGTGAACCTGCCGTTTATCACAGCGGACGCCTCCGGCCCGAAACACCTCAACATGAAGCTGACCCGCGCCAAGCTGGAAAGCCTCGTCGAGGACCTCATCAAGCGCACCATCAGCCCGATCAAGAAGGCCGTCGCCGATGCGGGCCTCAAGAACTCCGACATCGACGATGTCGTGCTCGTCGGCGGTATGACCCGCATGCCCGCCGTCCAGGCCGCTGTGGAAAAGTTTTTCGGCAAGGAACCCCATAAGGGCGTGAACCCCGATGAAGTCGTCGCCATGGGCGCGGCCATCCAGGCAGGCGTGCTGCAGGGCGACGTCAAGGACGTGCTGCTGCTCGACGTGACCCCGCTCTCGCTCGGTATCGAGACCGAAGGCGGCGTGTTCACCCGCATGATCGACCGCAACACGACCATCCCGACCAAGAAGTCCCAGGTCTATTCCACCGCCGCCGATAATCAGTCCGCCGTGACCATCCGCGTCAGCCAGGGCGAACGTGAAATGGCTGCCGACAACAAATTGCTCGGCCAGTTCGATCTCGTGGGCATCCCGCCCTCACCCCGCGGTGTGCCGCAAATCGAAGTCATCTTCGACATCGACGCCAACGGCATCGTCTCCGTGACCGCGAAAGACAAATCCACCGGCAAGGAGCAGCAGATCCGCATCCAGGCGTCGGGCGGACTGTCCGAATCCGACATCGACGCCATGGTCAAGGACGCCGAAGCCAATGCCGAGGAAGACCAGAAGCGCCGCGAACTCGCCGAAGCCAGGAACCAGGCCGAAGCCCTCGTGCACCAGTCCGAGACGCAGCTCAAGGAGCACGGCGACGCGCTCGAGGAAGCCGACCGCGATGCCATCACCGTCGCCATCGAAGAGCTCAAGGGCGTGCAGGACTCGGACGATGCCGAAGACATCAACGAAAAGTCCGCAACGCTGACCTCCGCTTTGATGAAAATGGGCGAGGCGATCTACTCCGCCGGCCAGCAAGCCGAGGACGAGCCCGCAAATGACGAAGACGACGATGACGATGACGTCATCGATGCGGAATTCGAAGACGTCGAAGACGACGAAAAAACGGCCTAAGCGCCCGTCTTTCGCTCTTTTGGCCCCGCGATGTGTGAAACGTCGCGGGGTTCGCTCTTTTGGCATGAGGGGATACCGTGCCCGTGACCGACAAAGCCGATTATTATCAGACCCTCGGGGTCTCCCGCGATGCCGACGACAAGGCGATGAAATCCGCCTTCCGCAAACAGGCGATGAAATACCACCCCGACCGCAATCCGGACGATCCCACTGCTGAAGCCAAGTTCAAGGACTTGAACGAAGCCTATTCCATCCTTTCCGATCCCCAGAAACGCGCCGCCTATGACCGTATGGGCCACGCCGCCTTCCAACAGGGCGGCATGGGCGGCGGCGGTGCGCAGGGGTTTGGCGACTTCTCCGACATCTTCAGCCAGATTTTCGGCCAAAGAGGCGGCATGGGCGGTGCGGCTGGCGGATTCTCCGACATGTTCGGCGGTGGCGGCGGCGCGCGCCAGCAACGCTCCCGCACCGTGCGCGGCTCAGACCTTCGCTACGAAATGGAAATCGATCTCGAAGACGCCTTCAATGGAAAGGATGTCGAGATCACCGTGCCCATCGCCGAGACCTGCGACCGCTGTGACGGCATGGGTGCCGAGCCCGGCGCCACCGTGGAGACCTGCCCCACCTGCGCGGGCGCGGGCCGCGTCCGTACTCAACAGGGCTTCTTCACCATGGAGCGCCCGTGCTCGACCTGTGGCGGCCAGGGCGAATACGTCTCCTCGCCCTGTACGCGCTGCGACGGCCTCGGTCAGACGCGCGAAAACTCCGTGCTCGACGTCACCATCCCCGCGGGCGTCGAAGACGGCACCCGCATTCGGCTGACAGGCCAGGGCGACGCTGCCCCTACCCGCGGCGGCGAGGGCCAGCGCGGAGACCTCTATGTCTTCATCGGCGTCCGCCCGCACGACCTGTTCGAGCGCGACGGCCCCAATCTCTATTGCGAAGCCCCCGTTCCCATGACCACCGCAGCGCTCGGCGGAGAGGTCGAGATCCCTACCATCGACGGTGGCCGATCGAAAATCAAAGTGCCCGAAGGTTCCCAATCCGGCTCCCGCATGCGTCTGCGGCACAAGGGCATGACCCAGCTTCGCACCACCACACGCGGCGACATGTATGTCGAACTCGCGGTCGAAACCCCGCAAAACCTCACCTCCCGCCAGCGCGAACTCCTTGCTGAATTCGTCACAGAGGGTGGCGGCGACCACAGCCCCGCCAATAGCCCCTCAAGCGACGGCTTCCTCGACAAAGCCAAACGCTTCTGGGACAACCTGACGGACTAGGCCCACACGCCGCTGTGACTAAGGCCGTTGTGACTTAGGCGGCTGTGATTAGGCCGCTGTGATTAGGCGGCTTGCAGTTTCGCGACACGCTTTTCGGACAGTTTGACGGCATCCTTGGAAAACAGCTCGGGATGGCGCAGCACCACGTTCTCAAAAGCGTGTTCCTCCAGCCCCCTGGAGGCCAGGTTCTGCAAATGCTCAGGGGCCTTGTCGCGCTGCACCGCGCGCTCCACGCCGCCGATAATGCCGTGCTTCTTGAACATGTTCCACGTCGCCGTCGCACGCTTCTTGCGCCCGTTCTTGTTGATCAGTGTGGACTCATACGCACACGCCGCGCGCAAGCCGTCCTCTTGCGCCGCTTCCGGAATGTCGGTGTCCTCGCGGGCGTAATCCGACAGGTCATGGTCTTCGCGCTTTATCTCCACCACACGCACCCGGCATTCCTGTGCCAAATCCGGCCGGTCCAGCCGCAACGCATTTTTTTCGAACGCCTCGCACTTCTCTTCTGTGTCCAGTCCTGCAATGCGGTTATCCATTCTTAAATCCTTCAATATTCGATTATGAATAGAGATTGCATATATGATTGGGAATGGCAAACGGGCCACCGATCCTCTGCGCGACCGGCCTTGCGGATCTAGACGCCGATGTGACCTAGAATTAAATACACCCCCACCGTCAGCACGCCCGCGATCAGCGCATAGGGCAGCTGCGTGCGCACATGGTCGATATGATCACTCGCGCTCGCCATCGAACTGATGATGGAGGTGTCGCTGATCGGGCTCGCATGATCGCCGAACACACCCCCGCCCAGCGCCGCCGCCACCGCCAGTGGCAAGGGCACACCCACGCTTTGCGCCAAAGGTACGGCAATCGCGATCATGATCGCAAATGTCCCCCAGCTTGTGCCCGTTGAGAACGCCACCACCGCGCTGATCACGAACACCAGCGCGGGCAGAAGCGCGGGCGACAGCCACGGCTCCGCCAGGCCCGCCACATAGGCCCCCGTGCCGAGCTCCCGACACACCGACCCGATCAGGAACGCCAGCAGCATCAGCCCCGCCAGCGGGATCATCCCGCGCATCCCCTTCACACTCACCGCGCCCGCGCGACCCACGCTCAGGATCCGCTGGCCCACGCTCATCGCCACGGCCACGACGACCGCCAGGCTCACCGCCACCAGCACGCTCAGACTGCCCGATCCCGACTGTATCCGCGACAGCCCCTCGCCGCTGCCCGTCAGCATCAGCATGATCGGCATCATCCCCACCATCACCCCTATCGGCACCAGCATGTTCACCGCCCGCAGCGGCGCTCCCCCTTCCGGGGCCAGCGTTGCCACATCGTCATCCATCATCGGCACCGCACCCTCCCGCAACAGCGTCCCCCGCGCCTCCGCCCGCCGCATCGGGCCCACATCCCGCCCGCTGACAATCACGATCACCAGACCCACAATCACCAGCATCGGATAAACATTATAGGCAATGCTCGACAGCACCACGCCAAACCCGTTGCGCACCCCTTGCTCCAACAGCAGCCCCGCAATGAATGCCCCCCACGCATTGAACGGCAACAGGATACAGCTCGGCGCGCTGGAACTGTCCGCAATATAGGCGAGCTTTTCACGCGGCACGCCAAGCCGGTCGAACATGGGCCGATAGATCGTGCCCACCGTCAGGATCGAGATATTGCTCTCGATAAACAGCAACAACCCCGTCACCAGCGCCAGCAATTCCACCCGTATGCGCTGACCGCGTCGATCCGCCGTCGCCATCGATGTTTCCAACCGCCCCAGCACGCGCGCCACGAACCCCGCAACCCCGCCATTGGCCTGGATCAGCGCAATCAACGCCCCCACCACCAGCGTAAAGGCGAGAATCCGCAGATTGCCCGCATCCGTCACTACGGCCAGCGTCGCCGCCGCAATGTCGCCGCCACCCGTGATCAGCAAGACCCAGCCCACCGCGACTCCGACCGCCAGCGACACGAACACCTTCCGCGTAATCAGCGCCAATCCGATGGCCAGCACCGGCGGCAGCACACTCCAGATTCCGAAACTCTCCATATCGCCAGCTTAGGCCAGCAAATGCCGACATTGACAATCCTTCTCCCGCCGCGCGACTACCGGTCACGACATGGGCTCCACCCAAAAAAAAGCCCCACCTCCCGGTAGGGCTTTTCAAATAAGATTGTCGGGCCGCTTATTGCGTCCAGACACCCCCGGCCAGGCCATGTGTCTGATAGGCAGGCGTCATTGCCGCAGGCGGCGTTGCGGGCGCAGGGTTTAGGCTCCCGTGCTGGGCCGGATTATGCACTGGCCCGCACGCATCCACCGCATAGGGCACAGCCACCGGCACACCGACGACCGGATTGACGGTTTGCTGGGGCAGGGCGCGTTTACAGATCACCTGCGTCGCAATGGTCGATCCCATCACCGTCGGGCCGGACACTTTTTCCCAATAGGTTCCGTCCGCTCCCACGGTCGAACCAAACACACCGGGCGACACTTCCAGGGGTGGCCCTGCACGACCCGCAACAGGCGCGGACATCATGGGGGCCTGCATCATGGGAGCCTGCATCATCGGAGCCTGCATCATCGGAGCCTGCAACATGGGGACCTGAAGAACGGGGGCCTGCATCACAGGCTGGCGCGCATGGCTCAGGTAAACCTCGCGCGGCTGGCTCATGGAGGCCGGGCCGGGCTGCACAATGGATCCGGGCTGCACGGGCGCGGGCCCCTGCAACTGCCCGATCGGCATGAACGGGCCGGGTGTATCATCGGCAATGCGCGACAGGCCCACGCGCGGGCCGGGGGCAATGCCGCCCGCACCACTGGCGTTCAGCGCCGCCTGCGCACGGCCCGGATCACGATCGACCCAGGATGACGGCACATGGGCGATGCCCGGCACGAAATCGAGCGAGCCATATTGGCGCGGCGTAAAGCGCGCCGGATTGTCGTCATAGGACGCCGTCCACTGACGCAAAGCCGGGGCCGGGGCCGTCATCCGAACAGGGGCATGCATAACGGGTGCGCGCATGACAGGTGCCGCAATGGGCTGCGCGATCACGGGTGCAGGCATGACAGGTGCAGGGGTTGCGCCACCCGCCTGGCAATAGGTCAGGCTCTCGGGATGGCAGCCACCGCTAAAGCTCGACGGATAATCCGTCTCGACCGGCACATCGCCCAGACCGTGAATGCGCGTCACCGACACATGCGGGCTGCGGCGGTAATCGATACTGCGCAAATGCCCCATGGGCTGCTTGATGCTGACCAGAACGTCATCGAAATGCGCCCGGCTCTGCGTCACCGTCACACCCGGCGAACAGTCCGGCCCGGTCAGGCAGGCATTGCCGTAGCCCTGAGCGCCATAGGCCTGGCCGCCATAGCTGCCAGCAAAGGAGGGCGTCGCTGCAAACCCTGCCAGAAGTGCCAGAACCGATCCGGCTTTCATCCAATTACGCATCGCGCATCTCCCATTCCGGGTTTACCCCGACAAAATCGATGGTGGGGGCGATCCGGTGCGCAGGATCAGAAGTCGTAGGCGATGCCGCCGCGCTCCCAATCCCCGTAACGGGTCGGTTCCTCACCTTTGGGGCCGTTCGTCTCGTCGGGAAGATCCGTGTTGTCCGTCACCGCATCCCGCTTGCGGCGGGCGTCGGCTTCCTCCAGCGCCCGCCTCGCGGCAGGACTCAGGAGCTTGCCCGGGGCCGCATTGGCGGGCCGGGTGGACGGGGTTGCGTTATCGTCTGCCATGGTCTGCAGATGGGAACGCTGTCACGGATCGCCAAGACGGGCTTTGCGACCTTGTCCGCGACTGATACGCACGTCAGGCTAAAATCGCCTTAAAACCGGACTCACCTCCCCTTAACGAATGCCGACGTCTCTCCGCCCAACTCGAAAGCCCAATATGGCCGACTCCAACTCCGTCACGACCCGCAAGATCGCCGCCATCGCGGTGTCGGGCGTGCTCGGGCCCAACATCGCCCTCGAAGACGCCATCGCGCAGCAGCCGGAATATGCGAGCCTCGATCCCCGCGACCGCGCTTTTGCCCGCGCCATCGCTGCCACCACCCTCCGCCGCCTTGGACAGATCGACGCCGCGCTCAAGCCCCTCCTGCGCTCGCCGCCCCCGCGTGACGTCCATGCCGTCCTGCGCACGGCCACGGCCCAAATGGTCTTCATGGACACCCCGCCACACGCGGCCGTGGGCGACTCTGTCGCCGCCACTCATTCCATGGGGCAGCCGAAATTCGCCAAGCTCGTCAACGCCGTTCTGCGCCGTGTATCCGAGGACGGCCCAAAAAGCCCGAAAGTGCGCGCCATGACCGCGCCGCCCAAAACCAACCTCCCGGGCTGGCTGCGCGGCTCCTGGGAAGCCGCCTACGGCGCGCAGGCCATGCGCCGCATCGCGCTCCAGTTCCAGAAATCCCCACCGCTGGATCTCTCCGTCAAATCCGATCCGGAGCTTTGGGCCGAGAAACTCGGCGGCGAGCTCTTGCCCACCGGAACGGTGCGGCTGGAAAAGATCGGCAATATCACAGAACTCGAAGGCTTCGATGACGGCGCGTGGTGGGCCCAGGATATCGCCGCCTCGCTGCCTGCCCTTATGCTCGATATCGAACCCGGAATGCGCGTGCTCGACCTCTGTGCGGCTCCGGGCGGTAAAACCCTGCAACTCGCCGCCCGCGGGGCAAAGGTCACATCGCTCGACATCAACGAAACGCGCCTCACACGCCTGCGCGAAAATCTCGCCCGCACGAAACTCGACGCCGACATCGTGGTCGCCGATGCGCTCGAATGGTCACCTGACGCGCCCTTCGACGCCGTGCTCCTCGATGCGCCGTGCTCGGCCACGGGAACGCTGCGCCGCCACCCCGATGTCCTCCACAACAAGACGCCCAAAGCTGTCTCCCAGCTCACGGGGCTCCAGCGACGCCTCCTTGCCCGCGCCTGCGATTTCGTCGCCCCGGGCGGACAACTCGTTTACGCCACCTGCTCGCTCCAGCCCGAAGAGGGCCGACCCCAAATCGACAAACTCCTGTCCAAGCGGTCAGATTTTGGCCTTAATCCGACCTTAACCACGATGGTCTCTAAGCTCTCCACGGGACTGCAGCCGCAGCTTTTCGAGGATGGCTATCTGAGGTCCCTGCCGTATTTCCTTGGGGACAAAGGCGGCATGGACGGATTTTTTGCCGCGCGCGTTGACCGCATGGCGGGTTGAACGAGGGTTGATTGATCGACATGTTTTTTCCGGATCATCCGGTTTCGGCACGGCGTTTGCACAATCCGCAACAGACACTAACGGGAGGCTCACATGAGCACAGCACTTCTCAAGACCGCGGCCATCGCCGCTATCAGCGTTGCCGGACTGGCCGTCACCGCTAACGCACAATCGGCCCGCTATGGCGGGCACTCCATCGCCTCCTATGAAGGCGTCGGAAACAACTGCGCACCCGCCGCCTGCGAAGCGCCTATCGCGCCCGCCAGCCGTTACGGATCCACGCAGACCGTCGCACCCGTTTACAACCAGGCGCCCATCATGGTGGACTGCTCGGTTTTCGGGAACCCGGCTTGCGGACCTCAGGTCATCAATCAGCCGCAAACGGTCTATACGCAGCCGACTTACGTTCAGGCCGCGCCTCAGGTCGAAATTTATAACGACGGTTACTCCGCGCCCACAACCATGAGCGCCCCTGTCAATTGCCCGGCCGGCACGACCGCGCAATCCGACGGTACCTGTATGCAAGGCTCAAGCTACTCCATGGGCTCGACCTACACCGCTCCGGCCACAACCATGAGCGCCCCGGCCAATTGCCCCGCAGGCACGACCGCCCAGTCTGACGGCACATGTATGCAGACAGGCAGCTCCTACTCCGGTACGTCCTACAGCTCGGGATCCGGCTCCATGTCCATGGGCACCTGCCCATCCGGCACGTCCATGCAGGCCGACGGCACATGTGCCCAGACGCAAACCACCTATACGGGCGATGCCAGCCCGTCCTACGGCTACACGACCGACGGCTCCTATGGCACGGATGCCTACCGGCCCATCCGCAAATAATCGGACACACATCCGCTTTCAGACCCGTCGCACTCCGGTGCGGCGGGTTTTTTCATGCCCGTATAGTAAGACTCCCGCCGTTGAAGCGGATGGCGTGACTTGTTACGACACCCCTATGACCCAACCCGTTATGATATCGCCATCCATACTGTCCGCGGATTTCGCCAATCTCGGGCGGGACGTCGCCGCCGTAACCGACGCGGGCGCGGACATGATCCACGTCGATGTCATGGACAACCACTACGTCCCCAACCTGACCATCGGCCCGGATGTCATAAAGGCGCTGCGTCCCTATTCCGACCTGCCCTTCGACGTCCACCTGATGATGAGCGATCTCGACGCGCTCCTCCCGGCCTTTATCGACGCGGGTGCGGACATCCTCACCATCCACCCCGATGCCGGGCCGCACCTTCACCGCACGCTCCAGACCATCCGCAAGGCGGGCATAAAGGCCGGCGTGGCACTTAATCCCGGAAATGACTGGCGCGTCCTCGAACCCGTCATGGAGGCCATTGATCATGTCCTGGTCATGAGTGTGAACCCCGGCTTTGGCGGGCAGGCCTTCATCCCCGCCAGCCTCAAGAAGATCGAGGCGATTGCCAAGCTCACCAGCACCCAGCCCCACGACATCTCCATAGAGGTCGATGGCGGTGTAAACCCGACCACGGCCATCGACTGCGTCAATGCGGGCGCAACCGCGCTCGTCGCGGGCTCCGCCGTGTTCAAGGGCCAAGGAACGCTCGCGGAAAACATCGCGGCCCTGCGCCCCGATGCCTCCCAGTCCCGCGCCGCATAAGCCACGTCGCGCCAGTACCTTCCATGACCCGGCGCATACCCATATCCGCCCGCCTGTTTCCGGGGCTCCGCAAAACCGTTCGCACCTTTCGGATGGACCTGCGCGGCAATCTCGCGTCTTCCAAATCGCCCTCGCAACCGCTGGGCGGTGCGGCCTTCCGCACCGGCTCGCCCCCGGCGCTCGGTGGATCCATCACGCGCGGTCAGGCCCTCCTGTCCGGCACATTCACGCATTACGGCCAAACCGTTACCGCGCGCCCCGACACATTATGGAGCACGCCTCTCCCGTCCGAGCGTTTTGCCGCCTGGCTGCACGGCTTTGATTGGCTCGAAGATCTGGCGGCACTCCCGGATTCCCCAACCGTCTCGACCACGGCCAGCGACTATGTCGATAGCTGGGCACAGGAATACGGCCGCTATAACCGCTTCGTCTGGCAGCCCGAATGCCTCGCGCGACGTCTCGCCAACAGTTTCGCCTTCTGGTCGCCGCTGCTCGATGGTATTGGTGCGGAGACCCGCCAGCGCACACTCACACGTCAGGCCCGCCTCCTGAAGTCCACCCAATCGCGCCTTCCCGCGGGTCTTGATCAAATCCGCGGCGACATCGCGCTGGCACTCTTTGCGCTCCGCTCCGGCGAACGTGCTAAGGACGCCCTCCTGTCCGCCCAGACCGCGCTCGGCAATCACCTCGCCGAGCAGGTCCTTCCAGATGGCGCGCATATCAGTCGCTCTCCCCAGACCACGCTCGATGCGCTCACCTTGCTCCGCCGTCTGGATCGCCAGCTCGAACATCACGGCCTCGCCGCCTCAAGCGACATCAGTCGCGCCATGGACCGCATCGCGCCCATGATTGGCTTCTTTTCCCATACAGATGGCGGTCTTGCGGCCTTTCACGGCGGCGGCGAGGGCGATCTCGACCGCATTGGGCGTATCACGTCGGCCTTGACCTCCAAGCCCTTCACCTTCGCCCCGCATGCCCGCTATCAACGCCTGTCGCGCGGCGGAACGGTAATCCTAACCGATGTCGGCAGTGCCGCACCTTTTCCCCATGACGGCAACGCGCATCTCTCCCCCTTGAGCTTCGAGATGAGCGCCCCCGGGGGCCGCATCATCGTCAATTGTGGCTGGTCCAGCGACCAACCCGAAAGCTGGCGGAATTCCATTCGCCGCACCGCCGCCCACTCCACACTCGATGTCTCGGGCATCGATGCAGGCCGTTTCATGAACGCCGACACGATCGCGCAGCCCTATCGCGGCTCTCCCATCCTGCGGGGCGCCGACCCCGTCCATGTCGAGCGCCGCGACGCCGATATCGGGGTCATCGTCGAGGCGTCCCATCACGGCTTTGTCCCGGCCACGGGGGCCATCCACCGTCGTCGCATCTATCTGAACGAGGCGGGCGACGACATACGCGGTGAAGATTCTCTCACCCCGGGCCGGGATGCCATGGAGGCTTTCGATGCGGCCCGCGACGTCTGCCTGCGCTTTCACCTGCACCCCGATGTGACCGCGACCCCCGGCGTTGACAGCCGCCATGTCCGCCTGGCCCTGCCCAACGGCGCGGAGTGGGTGTTTCTCTCCACCGCCGCCCGCGACGGTTTTTCCATCGGGTTAGAGGATTCGGCCTATCTCGCCTCCGGCTCGCAGCCCCGACAGACCCGACAGATCATCTTGCGCGGCAAAGCGGAGGCCCGTGGCGAGCTTGTCCTGAAGTGGGCACTCAAGCGCGCAGTCCCCACCGCAGAGAGCCCCGATGCTTGATCGCGCCAACTCCGAACACCCCGAACTCCCCAAGACGAGTCTCCGCTCACGCCCTTTGATCCGTTCACCTTGGGTCTATTTCCTCGTTGTCACCTTGTTTGATAGCGCACTGGCCGCCTTTGCTGTTCAAGGCGCCGTCAAATGGCGCTATGATTTTCTCAACCGCAAGATCCCCGACAATATCGAAGAAGTCGCGGCCCTCGTCACATTCGCGCTCTGCCTCGTCGTATGGTCGGTCATGCGCGTTCCCCGCGCGATCTGGCGCTTCACCAGCCTCGACGACATCAAAAAGCTCCTGCAGGCCGTGGTCATCGTCATGGCCCTGTTGCCGCTGACCATGTATCTCTTCGTCAATGCCGGGGCAGGCTTTCCGCGCTCGACCCCATTGATTGCGGGCCCGCTCCTCTTCCTTGTCCTCGTGACCTCGCGCCTGCTTGTGCTCATCTTTCGCAATGGCGATCTCTCCGCCGTCTTCCGGCGCTCGAACCGCGACCGCCGCAATGCCGTGCTCGTCGGCACAGGTGAGGCTCTCTCCAACACTCTCCGCGACATTGGCCGCTCCGCCCAAGGCTGGAACCTCAACGCCGTGGGCCTCTTCACCACTGACGAGACCCAGATCGGTCGCTCCATCCGCGGCGTGCCTGTCATCGGTATGCAATCCTCGCTCGCCAATATCTATCCCGGCTTCGCTCAGAAATATGACGACCCGCCACAACTCATTGCCGTGGACGCCAACCCCCCGCGTGAGTCCGCATCGGCCCTCGTCCGGGCCGCTGCAGAGATCGGCGCGCCCCTGTCGCGGCTGACGCCGGGCGTTGGCGGCGTGCTCACGCCCTTCGAGGCGCAAGACCTCATCGGCCGCTCCGCCCGCTCTCTTGATATGGCCCCGATCCTCCACCTTCTTGGCGGACGCACGGTCCTTATTACAGGCGCTGGCGGCTCTATCGGCTCGGAACTTGTCCGCCAGGTCGCGGCGACCGCCCCTGCCAAGCTCGTCCTTGTCGATCATTCCGAATTCAATCTCTACTCTATCGATCGGGAGCTTCAGGATACCGCCGACTCTGACATCCAGTGGACATCGCTATTGGGCGACGTCACCGACCACACCCGTATGAAGGAAATCATCAGCCGCCACACCCCCGATGTCGTGCTTCATGCCGCCGCCCTAAAACACGTCCCCCTTGGCGAGCACAATCCGCTCCAGACCCTCTTTACCAACATCGAGGGCACGCGCGTCCTCCTCGACCTCTGCGTCACCCATGACGTGCCCAGCTTCACCCTCGTCTCCACCGACAAGGCCGTGAACACCCATAACGTCATGGGCGCGTCAAAGGCGGTCGCGGAAATGCTCACCCATGCCTATAACCGCCGCTATCCCTCGCTGTCGGCCTGCGCCGTGCGCTTCGGCAATGTACTGGCGTCCGCCGGCTCCGTCATTCCGCTATTTGAAAAACAGATCGCCCGCGGCGGGCCGGTCACCGTCACCCATCCCGACGTGACCCGCTATTTCATGACCACCCAGGAAGCTTCCGCCCTCGTCCTGCAGGCCACGGCGCTGAACGCGGCCCGGTCCCGGCCCGAAACGAAATCCGACTCTTCCATCTATGTTCTGGAAATGGGCGAACCCGTCAATATCGCCCGCCTCGCGCGCCAGCTCATTCGTCTGCGCGGCAAGGTTCCCGACCGTGACGTCGATATTATCTTCACAGGCCTTCGTGATGGCGAAACGCTTGATGAGCGTATCGTCGGCGATCCCGAAGCCCTCCAAGACACCCCCATTGACGGCCTTCTCCACATTTCCGGCTCGGCCTATGATGCTGCGGGCGTTCCCAAACAGGTCGAAAAGCTCACCAGAGCCCTGCGCGCCCGCGACATCGACACCGTGCGCCAAACCCTCCACACCCTCCTGCCCGCCTACACGCCCAACGGCACCTTTTCCTTTCACAGCTAGCCTGCCTCCCGGCGGTTCACACGCTCCCGCCCCGGTGTTAGCGCCCGCTCAAAGCCACCCTTATCCGGACCCTCGTCATGCCCACCCCCAATGCCGATATCCCTGCCTTCGATCCCGAACGCCTTCGCCCTGTCGCCCGTGCGCTGATTTCCGTCTCGGATAAATCCCGTCTCCTCGATCAGGCCAAAGCTCTCTCTGATCTCGGCATCGACCTGCTGTCCACCGGCGGCACCAAGCGCGCCATCGCGGATGCCGGCATGTCTGTCCGTGACGTGTCAGAGGTCACCAACTTTCCTGAAATGATGGATGGCCGCGTCAAGACCCTCCACCCCGCCGTTCATGGCGGCCTTCTTGGGGATCGTGATCTTAAGAGCCACACCGACGCCATGGCGGAGCATGCCATCCCCGCCATCGACCTCCTCATCGTCAATCTCTACCCCTTCGAGCAAGCCGTGGCCGCAGGCTCCAATTATGAGACCTGCATCGAAAATATCGACATCGGCGGGCCTGCCATGATCCGCGCGGGTGCCAAAAATCACGCTCATGTCGCCGTCTGCACCGATGCCGACGATGTCGACTCTGTCCTCGAAGAGCTGCGCGCCAACGGCAACCAGCTCTCCGGCCACCTCCGCCGTCGCCTCGCCGCCAAAGCCTATGCCCGCACCGCGCATTACGATGCCGCAATCGCCAATTACATGGCCGAAATCGTCGGCGACACACCCGCCTATCGTGCCCAGGCCGGCTCCCTGAAACAAAGCCTCCGCTACGGCGAAAACCCGCACCAGACCGCTGCCTTCTATCTGGACGGCAGCAACCGCCCCGGCGTCGGCACCGCGACCCAACACCAAGGCAAGGCGCTCTCCTACAACAACATCAACGACACCGACGCCGCCTTTGAACTCGTCGCCGAATTCGGCGATGCGAATGCGGGCGCACAACCAACTGTGGCCATCATCAAGCACGCCAACCCCTGCGGCGTCGCCACCGCCGACAGCTTCATAGACGCCTACAAAGCCGCGCTCGCCTGCGACCCGGTCAGCGCATTCGGCGGCATCGTTGCCCTCAACGGCACGCTGGACGAGCCGACCGCCAAGGAAATCGTCAAGGTCTTCACCGAAGTCGTCATCGCCCCCGACGCCACGCCGGACGCCATCGCCGTCTTCAAGACAAAGAAGAACCTCCGCCTCCTCACAACCAACGGATTGCCCGACCCGTCCGACCCCAGCCTCACCTTCCGCAACGTCGCGGGCGGCCTCCTCGTGCAGGATCGCGACAATGGCCACACCGACGACTTCAAGGTCGTCACCGACCGCGCCCCGACCGAGTCCGAAATGGCTGACCTCAAAATGGCCTGGCGCGTTGCCAAGCACGTCAAATCCAACGCCATCGTCTATGTCAAAAACGGCGCGACCGCAGGTATCGGCGCCGGTCAGATGAGCCGCATCGACGCCGCCCGCATCGCCGCCCGCAAAGCCGAAGACGCCGCCGAAACCGCAGGCTGGCACGCCCCCCGCACCACGGGCTCAGCCGTCAGCTCGGACGCCTTCTTCCCCTTCGCCGACGGCATGCTCGCCGCCGCCGACGCCGGCGCCACCGCCGTCATCCAGCCCGGCGGCTCCATCCGCGATCAGGAGGTGATAGACGCCGCCAATGCCCGCGACATCGCCATGGTCTTCACGGGCATGCGGCACTTCCGGCATTAAGCCGCTCTCTACGCCGCAATTTCCTTCATAGGCGTAACAATAGATTTTATCTCGTCCTCTTTATGCACTTCGGCCATCCGCATGTCGTATTTGTTCTGAAGCCCAAACCAGAAACCCGAGCTCATTCCGAAAAACACGCCGAGTCGAAGCGACATCTCTGCAGTTATATCCCGCTTACCTTCTGTAAGCCGTTTGATTGCGGCTCTATCGACCCCGATAGCTCGTGCAAGCGTGCCGGGCTTGATATTTAGGTCGTCCAGAAAATCTTCCTTCAACAATATTCCGGGATGTGTAATCGGAATCAATTTCATCAGTGATAATCGATGAAGGTTACATCTTCGGCCTGGCCGTCGACCCAGCGAAAAATAATCCGCCACTGATCATTCACCCGGATGGAATAGAAGTCCTTCAAATCGCCTTTCTTTTTCTGCAGTCTGTTTGAGGGCGGAACACGAAGGTCTTCCAGCACTCTTGCCTCATCGAGATAGTCGAGCTTTTGTAAAGCACGCTCTTGAATCTTTATATCGAGCCGACGTATCGGATTGCGCAGAAAAATTTGCTGCGTCCGCTTGTCACCGAAACTCCGTATCACTTTTGTTGTTTACCGCGCAACATGTTGTTCGTCAAGCAACAAACTTCCCCGCCGCACTGCTAGATAGACCAACAACCCCAGCGGTCCCGCCATGAACGTCAGGAACTGGCACGGCGCGACCTTCCAATGAGCGATGCCCCTGCGCCGCGCATCCCGGCCCTCCCAAGCGCCGACAAACAAATCGAACACCAGGAAGTGCGCCCACGCCACCACCACGCCCCAGGGGTGGGAGAAGATCGCGCTCACCCCATCCAGCGTCAGGAAGCTCACATCCTCCGACCCCACGCCCGCGATCAACGTATAGGCAATGATGCCCACATAGCTCAGCCCCAGCAAGACGGGGTAGAGCACGCTATGCGCCACCAGATCCGTCACACGCCACCGCGGCGCAAACCACAGCAGCAGCCAGGCTGGCAGCACGCTCATATTGATCAGGTCGAAAGCAAGCTCTGGTGTCATGCACACGGCCTAGGCGTTAGCACCTCGCTCCGCTAGGGCAGGGCGTGACCGACTCCCGACACGACCTCTTGTCCGACATCTGGTATTTCGCAGGCCTTGCCTCCGACTTCGCAACCCCCTCCCGCGTCATCATTGCGGGCGAGCCCATCCTCGTCGGCCTGCGCGGGGAGGAGCCCTTTGCCTTGCGCGACATCTGCCCGCACCGCGCCGCGCCGCTGTCGGCTGGACGGCTCCACGGCGACACGGTGGAGTGCCCCTATCACGGCTGGCGCTTCGGCACGGCGGACGGCGTCTGCCGCGCGATCCCCTCCCTCACGGCTGAACAGGACATGGACTGCACCCGAATCTCAGTGCGCACCTATCCCGTCAGGCGCACAGGTCAAATCCTCTGGGTCTGGCTGGGAGAGAGCGAGCCGAGCTACGTCCCACCCTCCTACCCTCTTACCGACCGCAAGCCCCTCCTCTCAGACGGCCTCACCCTCAACTGCCACGTCGACCATGCCGTGATTGGCCTCATGGACCCCGCCCACGGGCCTTATATCCATGCCCAGTGGTGGTGGCGCTCGGAACATTCCGCCCATGACAAGTCCAAGGCCTTCGAGCCGCGCGAGATGGGGTTTGCCATGGCCGCCCACCGTCCCAGCTCCAACAGCTTCGCCTACAAACTCCTCGGCGGAACCCCGGAAACCGAAATCACCTTCCGGCTCCCTGGAATCCGCACCGAACATATCACCGTCGGCCAAGGGCCAAAGATGCGCCAGGTCTTGTCCTTTACCGCCGTCACGCCCGAAACCGGGTCCACTACCCGCATCCGACAGGTCTTCTTCACCGATCACCCTGTCGCCCGCGCGCTCAAGCCCGCCGTCGCCATCGCCGCGCGTAAATTCCTGCGCCAGGACGCCCGCATGGTCGATCTGCAACAGGACGGCCTGCGCTTTGATCCGCGCCTCATGCTGATCGAAGACGCCGATGTGCAGGCCAAATGGTATCACGCCCTCAAGCGCGAATGGACACGCTCCCGGGACGACGCCCGCGACTTTTTGAACCCCGTCCAGCCCCGCACATTGCACTGGCGCAGTTAAGCGACCACATTCCCCTCAAAGGAACCTGCTATGGATATGATCGCAAACATTCTCATCACGGTCGCGCTTTTGACCGTGCTGTTCACCCTCATCATGGGTTTTGTCGCCATGCAGGACCGGTCGGATGATGCGCGTGTGCGCTCCAACATCTGGATGCGCCGCCGCGTGACGTTCCAGGCCGTCGCCATCGGCGTCCTCTTTATCGCCTTTGCAATCAAGGCCGCCACCTGATGGTCAAGATCAACGCGGTCACCACCCGCACGGGCGATGACGGCACGACGGGGATTGTCGATGGCTCGCGCCTGCCGAAATCCGATCCCCGGATGAACGCCATTGGCGACGTGGACGAAGCCAACTCCTCCATCGGTCTGGCCCGCGTCAGCCTCCAGACCGGAATGCTCGACGATATGCTCGGCCGCATCCAGAACGACCTCTTCGACCTCGGGGCCGATCTCGCCACGCCTGGCGACATCGAGGGCGCCCTACGCATGGCCGCCGCTCAGACCGACCGCCTGGAGTCCGACATGGCCCAACTTCTCGCCGACCTCTCTCCGCTCGACAGCTTTATCCTTCCGGGCGGTGAGCCCACGGCCGCTTACCTGCACCTATCGCGCACCATTGCCCGCCGCGCCGAGCGCAAGGTCGTGGAACTCCACCACGCCCATCCCGTGAATTCCCACGCACTCACCTATATCAATCGCCTGTCGGATTTTCTCTTTGTCGCCGCCCGCTGGTGCAACGGCATGGGTCGCGAGGACGTTAAATGGGTGCCCGGAAAGAACCGCTAAGCGCACCTTGCGCTCTAACCAACGTGTTCCTGCCGGTATATGCCTCCCGCTCGCCTGTGCCAGATTGCGCCTAAGGTTCTCGCCCGGCCTCACACGCTTACTTCGCCTTAAAGGCCTCGTGCTTGCGTGGCGATCGGCCATGCCATCGCTTATAGGCCCGCGTCAGCGCGCTCTGATCGTTATAGCCAAGCGCATCGGCAATCTCGGCAAAGCTCGCCCCGCGCTGGCGCAAGTGGTCGAATCCGTCTTTGCGCTCGGTCTCGAGGATTTGCCGAAACGCCAGATCTGCCCCCGATAGCTCGCTGCGCAACTGACGCGGCGTGCGCGACATCACAGTGGCCACACACTCCAGATTGACCTTTCCATCCACAAGGCATATTCGCACCGCCGCCCGTACAGCGTTTTCCAGACTGCTGGGCGTCCGGGCCCGCTCATCCAGTATTCCGTCCAACCGATCGCAAACCATCGCCAGTCGCTCCGGATCCGACGTCGCAAGATTGACGTCGAGAATTTCGGGAAACACCTCCAGACGGTTATACGGTGCGCCAAATGTGACTGGACAGTCGAATACCTGATCATAGATCGCGGCTTTGCTAACGCGCTTATGCCGCAAAAACACGGCGCGATTGCCCTTGCCGGAGCCCCAGTTCAACCAGCGAAAGGCTGTACCGTAAGAGCCGAAGACCAGCTCCGTAATGTGGCGCATCTCGTCCGGGCGATCGAAATGCGGTTCGAAATGCACAAAGGCCCGTCCGTTCTCCTCGACCAGGGAGATATCCGCTGCGTGAATCGCCAAGCCCTGATACTGCCCATTCATGGCAACGACTTCCCGAAAATTCTTGCAATAGCTATAGATCCGGCCGCTCTCGGCAAAATTCGACACGCGAAAGGCATAACCGACTTCCAGCCCGATATGCGGGTCATTCAGCTGGACTTCCGCATCCCGGTACATCTCGGCGATACGTTCCAAGCGGATGCGCAGCCGGGAATTGGCAAAGTCCGTTTCCGTAACCTTAAGGATGCCGAGCGCGCGCGCACGGTCATACCCGCGTGCCGCAAGCGTTGTCAGCTGAGACTCGGTAAACAGTCCCGATTGCGTCATCCGCTCTATCAAAGACGCCCCCAAACACCTCGCTCCGACACTCGGAGACGTCTGCACTAGGGCGATATGTCATTTTTGACAAGAAAATTGGTAATTTATGACGCGTGGCCCGCTTTTGCGGGCCATATTTTCTGCCGCCTATCCCGATTTCAGCGGTGGCAGGTCGGCATAAGCGCCCTGCCGCTTCTGTCCCTTTGCCTGCATGGCTTCCATCATCTCGGTCGGGATCAGCATGGACATGTTCCACACAGCGATATTATCCAGTGTATCGGCCGTCGAATGATCGCGCGCATAAGTGATGATGCGCTTGCAACCTGCCACCGCCATGGGTGGCTTGGAGGCAATTTCTGCCGCCAGCTCCATCGCTCCGTCCAGCAGCGCCGCGTGATCGGCATAGACCCGATTCACCAGCCCCCGACGCTCGCACTCGTCGGCGTCCATCTTCCGTCCAGTATAGGCGAGCTCGCGCACTACCCCTTCCGGCAGGTGGTTCAGGATGCGCGGAAACGTCCCCACATCCGCCGTCATGCCGACATTGATCTCATAGATGGTCACATATCCATCCGCACTCATCAGGCGCAGATCGCACGCCGTCACCAAATCGACCCCGCCCCCGACGCAACCCCCCTGGATGGCCGCGATTACGGGAATGCGGCACCGCTCCAGCGCCGTGAAACTCTCCTGCAGGCGAAGCACGTTCTGATAGAACCCCATGCCATAAGTCGGATCATTCTTGTCCTGGGTGTGGGCGATATCGCTACCGAACATGGCCAGATCGATCCCGGCCGAAAACACCGGCCCGGTCGAGCTCAGCACGATGACGCGCGCCCGCGCATTTTCGTCGATGTCGCGGATGATCTCCGGCAGCTCCCGCCAGAAGGCCGCATTCATGCTGTTGCGCTTTTCCGGGCGGTTCAGGATCACATGCGCGATGTGGTCGGTGATCGAAACGTCGAAACAGTCATAAGCCATGCCCGCACTTACGCAGGCAAAAGAAACTCGACAAGCACCCTTCCTAAACAGGACTTTATTCCTATCTCTTGGGTAACAAAGATCGGCGCATCATATCGCAATGAACCCCCATATCTCATTGAACTAATGCGCCCGCCCATCATTTAGAGGATACCATGGACATTCAAGCCTATACCGAACGTGGGCGCGCGGTGATCCAGGCGGCCCAGAACGCCGCGCTCACCCGCGACCATCAACAACTCACCCCGCTGCACATCCTGCGCGCACTATTATCAGAGGATGAGGCACTCCCCGCGTCCATGCTTGGCATGGCCGATGCAAATCTGGACGCCCTCGATGCAGCGCTCGACGTCGCGCTCGATAAACTTCCACAGGTCGAAGGCGGCTCCGGCCTGTCTCTTACCTCCGCTGCAGCCAAGATTTTCGCCAACGCTGAAAAAGCCGCCAAGACGGCGGGCGATGCCTTCGTGACCGTCGAACGCTTGCTGCTCGCCACCGTTCTCGGTGCCGACCGCGATCTCAAAGCTGTGCTTAAATCCGGCAAGGTCGACAAGGACGCGCTCATCGAGGTCATTGCAGAGATGCGCAAGGGCCGCACCGCGAACTCTGCCAATGCCGAGGATCAGTTCGAAGCCCTGTCGAAATATGCGCGCGACCTCACAGAGGCCGCACGCGCGGGCAAGCTCGATCCTGTCATTGGTCGCGACGAGGAAATCCGCCGCACCGTCCAGGTGCTGTCGCGCCGTTCCAAGAACAATCCGCTCCTGATCGGCGAACCCGGCGTCGGCAAGACCGCCATCGCCGAAGGCCTCGCCAATCGCATCGTGTCGGGCGACGTGCCGGAATCGCTCAAGGGCAAGCAACTCCTTGCCCTCGACATGGGCTCGCTCATCGCGGGCGCGAAATATCGCGGCGAATTCGAAGAGCGCCTCAAAGCCGTCCTCAACGAGATTGAACAGGCGGATGGCCAGATCGTTCTTTTTATCGACGAAATCCACACCCTTGTCGGCGCGGGAAAGGGCGACGGCGCAATGGACGCCGCGAACCTCCTCAAGCCCGCTCTCGCGCGGGGCGAGCTTCACTGCATCGGCGCGACCACGCTGGATGAGTACCGCAAATATCTCGAAAAGGACGCTGCCCTCGCCCGCCGCTTCCTGACGGTCTTCATCGAAGAACCCACCGTCGAAGACACGGTGTCGATCCTTCGCGGATTGAAGGAGAAATACGAAGTCCACCACGGCATCCGCATCTCTGATTCCGCCATCGTGTCCGCGGCCACGCTCGCCGATCGCTACATCGCAGACCGTTTTCTGCCGGACAAAGCCATCGATCTGATGGACGAGGCCGCCTCGCGTCTGCGTATGCAGGTCGACTCCAAGCCCGAGGAACTCGACGAAATCGACCGCCGCCTGGTGCAACTCCGCATCGAGGTCGAGGCGCTCAAGAAGGAATCCGACGACGCGTCCAGGGATCGCCTCGCACGCCGTCTCGACGACATTCAAGACCTGGAGGCACAGTCCGCCGACCTCACCGAGGCGTGGGAGTCCGAGAAAGCGCAGCTGCAATCGGCCACCGACGTCAAGGAACACCTCGATCAGGCCCGGTTCGATCTCGCGGACGCGGCGCGGCGCGGCGACTATGAAACCGCCGGGCGTCTCCAGCATGTCGAGATTCCCGCGCTCGAAAAACAGGTCGCCGACTTCGATGCTCAGGACACCTCCGCGCTCGCGACGGAAACGGTGACGTCGGAAACCATTGCCACAGTCGTCTCACGCTGGACGGGGATCCCCGTCGAAAAGATGATGGAGGGCGAACGCGACAAACTGCTCGGTATGGAAGATCTGCTCGCCAACCGCGTCGTCGGACAGCGCAAAGCCGTTGCCGCCGTGTCGGACGCCGTCCGCCGTGCGCGCGCGGGTCTCAAGGATCCTGCACGCCCCATCGGCTCATTCATGTTTCTCGGCCCGACCGGCGTCGGCAAGACCGAGCTCACCAAAGCACTCGCCGAATTCCTGTTTGACTCGGATGATGCCATCACCCGCATCGACATGAGCGAGTATATGGAAAAGCATTCCGTCTCCCGCCTCATCGGCGCGCCTCCCGGCTATGTCGGCTATGATGAAGGTGGCGCACTGACAGAGGCCGTCCGCCGCCGCCCCTATCAGGTCGTGCTGTTCGACGAGGTGGAAAAAGCCCACCCCGACGTCTTCAACGTCCTCCTGCAAGTGCTCGATGACGGACGCCTGACGGACGGGCAGGGCCGGACAGTGGACTTCCGCAACACCCTCATCATCATGACCTCCAATATTGGCGCGCAGCACCTGCTCAATCTCGCCGATGGCGACAGTGTGGAGCTTGCCCGCGTCGGCGTCATGGCCGAAGTCACCGGCCACTTCCGGCCCGAGTTCCTCAACCGCATCGACGAAATCCTGCTGTTCGAGCGTCTCAAGCCCGAACATATGGGTCGGATTGTCGAAATCCAGATGGATCGTCTGCGCCGCTGGATGAAAGACCGTGACGTCCGGATCACGCTCACAGATGCTGCCAAGACTCTGATCGGCGAACGCGGCTATGATCCGCAATACGGCGCACGCCCCCTCAAGCGTGTCATTCAGAAAGAAGTGCAGGACGGCCTCGCCCGTGAAATCCTCGCAGGTCGTGTGAATGACGGCGACGCCGTGACCGTGGATGCCAAAGGTAAGAAAGTGGTCATTATCAAGACGGATGCCACCGATCCTGCGGTTGAAACGGAAATCACGGCCGCTTAACTCTCTCTGATGGGTTTGACGGAAATTATCTGGATCGCGGTTCCACTGGGTATCGCGATCCTTGTCCTTGGTGGCGGCAAGACCACGTCCGCTCCCAAGACTTCCGCCATCAACCCCAAACACTTCAAGCATTATGAAGCGCGCCCCTCGCTCTTCGTGAACCGCTCGGAGGCGCAGCTCTACAGCATCCTTTATCGCAGCTTGCCACCTCATTTGCACCTCATGAGCAAGGTCAGGCTCGAAGACGTCGTCAAGGTCAGCTCCGCGCTCGAGCGTAAGGACAGCTACTCCCTGCGCGGCCGGATCAAGTCGCGCCATGTCGATTTTCTATTGATACGCCCGGACGGTACGCCTGCCGCCGCGATCGAACTCGACGGCAAATCCCACGGAGCCTCGACCCGAAACGCGGACGCGCTTAAAAACGGCATTTTCCAAGCGGTCGGCATACCGCTTTACCGCATTCGCGTCGGAGAGAACTTTGCCGTGCGCACCGCCGCAATTCTGGCGGACTTAAAGCCGCATTAACCTTGTTGGCGCAGGTCTCTTTACACCATCAGGGTTGAAGATGGGACGCTGGAGTCGATTATGCCTGCACACAAGACATCCATTCCGGAAGCTGTCGAAAACGGCAAAGCGCGCGACCTCGGTCAGCGCCTGTCCACGGTGACGCGCGAACTCGCAGGATTGAACCGCGAACTCGCCTCGCAGATGGTCCTGCTGGCCTCCCAGACAGGCGATGCGGCTCCGCTTATCGGGGCTGTTGCGGCGCTCCGCAAGGTTCAGGCTTTCGTCGAAACGCAGGACAATCCCCGCGATACCGGTGAAGTTCATCAGTCACTGGCGGATACGCTCTTCGCCCTTGGCCGTGCCAATAACGATGCCATGGCCCTAACCTCCGCCATAGCGTCCTACCGCGCTGCAATCACCATGGCTTCCCTGCTCGGGGATGATGACTGGCGTCACGCCATCCGCGCCGACTATGACGCCTGCTGCGCTGCTTTGAGCGCCCGGAAAAACGGCTCCGGAGATATATCCGCACTTAGGGTCGCGTAAAACCCTAACGCCTTCAACGGCTTAAAGAAAAATCAAGAGATATATCCACCCCCTACCAAAGTGGGGGTATATATAACTCATCGCCGGAAATGCGGGTGTCTCCTCACTCCCTCAGCCCTGGCGATTCTGTCCCCCAACCCGCCCGACGCACGCATCTGAACCGCCTCCCTTCTCCACCAATCTGGACGGAGCGGTCGATGCTGCGCGTCGGGCGGGCCTTGCCGGAAAGCCCTTTATGCTCTCGATGTTCAAATCCTCCGCTGCGGCGGTACCTATTACCGTGCCTGAATCCAAGGCCGCCCCCCTCGTCGCTCTCGAACTCTCCCGCCGCGCCGCGTTCACGCCCACCAATTATTCCGGACTGTCGCGCGAAGGCTTTCGCCGAAACCCTGTCGTTTACCGCTGCGTCCGCCTCATCTCCGAAGCCGCCGCCAGCGTCGGTCTGTCTTACACCGGCGACAGCGCCCCTGCCGCCCGCACACTTCTCGGCTCCGCTAGCCCGCTGAGTCCCGCAGGCGCATTGACGGAGCGCTTTTTCGGCCACCTCCAGATCGCCGGCAGCGCCTATATAGAGGCCACGCTCATCGGCGACCGCCCTGTGGCACTGCGCACTTTGCGCCCGGACACGGTCAGCCTCAGCGCGAACACCTCCGGTATCGTAACGGGCTGGCGCGTGGACGGCGCGACCCCGCGCACCCTGCGCTTCGATCCGGCCACACTTCGCTCGCCCGTCATGGCACTCCACCTTTTCGACCCCCTCGACCCGCATCAGGGCCACGGCCCCCTGGAGGCCTGCGCCCAAGCCGTCGATATCCACAATGAGGGCGCACGGTGGACAAAGTCGCTCCTGGACAATTCCGCGCGGCCCTCAGGCGCGCTCGTCTATAACGGCCCACATGGTGGTGAGCGTCTGTCGGACGCACAATTCGAACGCCTCAAAGGAGAGCTCGAGGCTCAGCATTCCGGCTCCCGCTCAGCGGGCCGACCCCTGCTGCTCGAGGGCGGTCTCGACTGGAAATCCATGTCCATGAGTCCCCACGACATGGACTTCATCGAAGCCCGCCGCGAGGCCGCGCGCGAAATCGCCTTTGCCTTTGGCGTCCCGCCCATGCTGCTCGGTATTCCCGGCGACAATACCTATTCCAATTACAGGGAGGCCAATCTTGCATTCTGGCGTCAGACCGTCCTCCCGCTCGTCAACCGATATGCCTGTGCGCTCCAGGGCTGGCTCGGCCCATGGCTTGGAGAAGACCTCTCCATCGCCGCCGATCTCGACAGCGTCCCGGCTCTGTCATCCGAGCGCGAAGGCCTTTGGGCACGGGTCGGCAAGGCGGAGTTCCTGACCGATGCGGAGCGCCGGGAATATCTCGGCCTCGGGCCGCGAGCCGAGATCTCCGATGCCTGAACGCAGCAAGACCGACCTCACCATTACGCTGGGTGTGCTGGCCACTCTCGCCGTTCAGTCTGCCTCCGGCTTTCTCTGGGCGGGCGGCATGGAAACCCGTGTCACCTCGCTGGAAATCCACGCCCGGCAGACTCTGCCCATCAACATCCGGCTGACCCGCCTCGAAGAACAGGTCTCCGGCGCGCGCATCGCGCTCGAAACCCTTGCCACCGAACACAAGGAGAAACATTAATGAGCCTCACGATCTCTGGCTATGCCTCCCGCTTTAACGAGTGCGACCTTGGCCGCGATACCGTCAAGGCCGGGGCCTTCAGCGCATCGCTGCTGGCGCGTCCCGCCCCGCGTCCCATGCTTTATGGTCATCAGACCGATACACCCATCGGCGTCTGGGACCGCTTGGTCGAAGACGCCACGGGCCTTTTTGTCGAAGGGCGTATCCAGGCGGGCTCCCCGCTTGCGGACCGTGTCATCGACCTTGTCGCCTCCGGCGCGGTGACGGGCCTGTCCATCGGCTACCGCCTTGTGCGGGCCCGTGGCGACACATCGACAGGCGCGGAAGGCAGGCAACTCTACGAGCTTGACCTCTGGGAAGTCTCGGTCGTCGCCTTCCCCATGCTCCCCACCGCGCGGATCACCTCCGTCGCCTCCACCGACACATTGCAATCAACCACCCCTGAAAGGAACGCTGCATGACCAGCTCCACTCTCGACACCCCAAAACTCCAAACCAAGGCCATGGCGGATGATTTCGCCTCCACCTTCGCGGCCTTCAAATCCGCTAACGATCAACGCCTCGCGGAGATCGAAACCACCATGCATGGAAAAGGGCAGGCCGACCCCCTCACAGAGGCCAAGGTCGCCCGTATCGATGCCGCTCTCGACGCGCAGTCGAAATCCATCGCCAACCTCGCCCATAGCCTCAGTGGGGGCTTTGGCGGCACCATCTCCCCGACTTCCGACCCGGAAACTAAAAGTGCGTGGTCGTCCTATATCCGTGCCGGCGAGACGTCGGGCCTCGAAGGGAAATCCATCGGCTCCACAGATGTTGAAGGCACCTTTATCGCGCCGATCGAGACCGAAGCCCGAATCGATACCGCGCTGACCTCCACATCGGCCTTCCGCCGCATTGCCAGCGTGCGCAAGATCGGCGCAGGCCTCTTCCGCAAGCCCGTTGCCGCCTCCGGCGCGTCTGCCGGCTGGGCAGGGGAAACGGATACCCGGATCGAAACCCAGGCTCCGAACCTCACCCTGCTCGATTTCCCCACGGGCGAGCTTTACGCCATGCCCGCCGCGACCCAGGCTCTGCTTGACGACACCGTCGCCGATGTCGATGCCTGGCTTGCTGAGGAAGTGCGCGACGTCTTCGCGGCGCAGGAATCGGCGGCGTTCATCTCCGGTGATGGCATCAAGAAGCCCCGCGGTTTTCTCGACTATGCCCAGTATGATCAGGCTGCGGGCGCATCCGCCTATGGCCAGATCGGTACAATCGGCACGGGAACGGATGGCGACTTCGATGGGGATGCCCCGCTCGATGCCATCATGGATCTCATCTACGCCCCGCAATCGCGCTATCGCCCAAATGCCAACTTCGTGATGAACCGCCGCACACTGTCGCGCATCCGCAAGTTTAAGGACGCTGATGGCAACTATGTCTGGCAGCCCGCGGTAGCGGCCGGCGATCCCTCGACGCTCCTCGGCTACTCGGTCGTGGAGATGGAAGACATGCCCGATATGGCCAGCGGCTCGACGCCCATCGCTTTCGGTGACTTCCGCCGCGGCTATCTCGTTGTGGACCGCCAAGGCGTTCAGGTTCTGCGCGACCCGTATTCCGCCAAGCCGTTCGTTCTGTTTTACACCACAAAGCGCGTCGGCGGTGGCGTGCAGGACTTCGAAGCCATCAAGCTTCTGAAACTTGCCGCCTAACCTATCGGCATATTCCGACATCAAGGTCGCTCCTTCCAGGAGCGGCCTTTTCTTTTGTCATTTGAGGAGACCCCCATGTTCACTGATCTGTCCCCACCCCCGATCGAGCCCGTCTCGCTGGATGAGACCAAACTCTTCCTGCGGGTCGATCACGACATCGAAGATGCGCTTATCAGCGATCTCATTACCTCGGCCCGTGAACAGATCGAACGCCGCGCCGGGCTCGCCCTCATCACCCGACCCATCCGCGCCAGCCTGTCCGCACGCGGCACCCAGGCCCGCATCCCGCTCCACCCGGTCAAGGTACTCGCCAACGTGCGCGTCCAAGACGACTCGGTCGCCGCCATACTCGACACGCGACCACGGCCCGCGCGCATCTTGCTCGAACGCGCAGTTTACGGCGCTTTGGTAGCCGACATCACAGCGGGCTTCGGGCCGCTCGCCTCCGACGTTCCCGTGCCCATCCGTCAAGCCATTCTGCTTCTCGTGGCCGATGCCTATGAGCACCGCGAACGCGAACCGGGCTTTGAGCGCACCTCCCTGCGGGTCGATGCCTTGCTCGGGCCCTACTGGGGGCCACGGCTATGATCGACCGCCTCCGCGAACGCATCGGCCTCTACCGCGCCGTCAAGACACCCGATTCCCAGGGCGGCTCTATCCGCGATTGGCACTTCGCCTTTGCCGCTTGGGCCGCCGTCGAAGGGCTTGGCACCACCACCCAGTCGGAGTCCGGCCGCACGCTAAAGCGCTACCGTATCACGCTACGCCATCGCACCGATGTCCCCAACACCGCCCGCCTGTCCTGGCGCGGCCAGACGCTCGCCGTGCGCGCCGTCGACGATCCCGACCTGCGCCGCGAGCGCCTTCACCTGATTTGCGAGGAACTATGACTTCTGCAGCCGCTCCGACACCAATGGCCATCTCCAAAGCGATCCATGCTTGCCTGACAAACGACATCCACGTCACCGAACAACTCGGCAGGCCTGTCCGCATCTATGACGACGTGCCCGACGGCCCCGTTTTTCCATACGTCACTTACGGCGCACTTCGCGTCGAAGACATCTCCGCCGACCGCGCCCCGCATGTTACGGCCACGCTCAACCTCCACCTTTATTCCCGCTATGCCGGCAAAGCCGAAGCCATGAGCGTGCTCGCCACTCTCCTGTCGGCGCTCAACCGCGACGCTCTGCGCCAACATCTCCCCGGCGTCGTTAGTATCGTCAGCCGTTATACCGACAGTTTCACCGCCCGCGACGGCCATTCCCGCCACTCCGTGCTGCGCCTCTCGCTCAGCGTGGCCGGCGCGCTGGAGGCCGCGTAGATGTCCGCCCCCTCAATGGCCCTGTCCGGCCGCGATCTCCTGCTAAAGGTCGAAGATAGCGGTACCTTCGTCACAATGGCGGGCATCCGCGCCCGCGCTCTTACACTGAACGCCCGCCCGGTCGATGTCACCGATAGTGGCTCCGCTGGCTGGCGCGAACTCTTGCCGGGGGCGGGCCTCCGCTCGGCTGAGCTCACAGGCAGCGGCATCTTCCGCAATGCGGATTCTGATACCCGAATACGCACCGCATTCTTTGACGGCACCACGCTCGCCTGCCGTTTCCTCATGCCGGGCTTAGGGGCTCTGACCGGGGACTTCCTCGTCACACGCCTCAAATTTTCCGGCAGCTTTGATGGGGCCGCCGCATTTGATCTCGCCTTTCAAAGTGCGGGCGAGGTGACCTTCACCGCAGACGCAACATGAGTTTCCAGCCGGGCGACAAGACCATCGCCGTCGGTGGCCGGGAGATTCGCCTGCGCCTCACACTCGGGGCGCTCGCTGAAATTTGCGATCGTTTCGGCACAAGCGACACGGCTGTGTTGGCCGCACGTTTACAGACACCCAGCCGCGCCGATCTCGATACGCTGACTCTCTGCCTTCTGCGTCCCGTTTACGGCGAAGGCGCACAAGGCCTCGCCCTCGCTCTGCCCCCGGCGCGCAGCGCGCCTTTGATCGCCACCCTGTTCGAGGAGGCATTCACATGATCCTGCCTTTCGATGACTGGTTGCAAGCGGGCGTCAAACTCGGCCTCTCCCCGTCGCAAGTCTGGGCCACGTCCCTGCGTGACCTGATGGCGCTGACGACCTCCGACGCCGCACTACCCCGGGACGCTTTCGCGGCGCTCTGCCAACTCTATCCCGATGGAGACCTGAATGGATGACCTCGACACCTTTTCCGATGACGCCGAAGCTGCCGCAGACCGCACAGCCATTGTGTTCGAAAATGCGGGTGAACGTATCGCCCAGGCTTTGGAGCGCGCCGCGCGAAGTGGTGAACTATCGTTCAATCGCCTCGCCGAATCCATCATTCAGGATCTTGCCCGCAGTGCCCTGACCGATCTTCTGATCAATCCGCTCTCGGACGCCATTGGCTCGATTGGGGGTGCGTCCACGGGTGCCAAAGCCTCCGGGGTGACCGTGAACATGAATCTTTCCGGCGTCACGGACGCTTCGGGGTTTGAACGCTCCAAGGGCCAGATCGCCGCCGGGCTCGCCCGGGCCGTCAGCTCCGGTCAACGCTACCTTTAGGAGTTTTGCCATGCAGCTTTTCCATGATGTGCGCTTCCCTCTCGACGTGGCACTTGGCGCACGCGGCGGGCCGCAACGCCGCACCGACATTCTTCAACTCGCCTCGGGCGCGGAGTCCCGCAACACACCGCACCGCCACTCCCGCCGCCGCTATGATGCGGGCGTGGGCGTGAAATCCCTGGGCGATATCCAGACTCTCATCGCCTTCTTCGAGGCCCGCTCAGGCGAGCTTCACAGCTTCCGCTTCCGTGACCCGCTCGACCACCAGGCCACTTTGCAAACCCTCGGCACGGGCGACGGGAAACAGACCACTTTTCCGCTCCGCAAAACCTATGGCGATGGTGCGGGAAGTTATGACCGACCCATTCACATCGCCGAGATCACGCATATTTCCCCCGATATGCCCTTCACCGTGGTGGATGGAGCCATACGCTTTGCCGACCCCGTCCCCCAAAACATAACGGTCATTGCCGACTTCACATTCGATACAGTCGTACGGTTTGCAACCGACCGCCTCGATATTGCACTCGACGATTTCGGGGCAGGGGAAGTCGTCTCCATACCCCTCCTCGAGGTTTTGCCGCATGAGGTTTCGTTGTGAACCGCGCGACCTGCTGGATCGTGTCACGTCGCGACGGCGTCGCCTTGGGGTTTACCGATCACGACGACCGACTAATGGTCGATGGGGTCGCTTGCTCACCCAATTCCGGAGTCCTCCCGGCCGCGTCGGACAGCCGCCTCGGATTCGGCGCGGACACCGGGGCCGTCAGGGGCGCTCTCGATGATGCGCGCATAACCGCCAGGGACATATCGGATGGCGTCTATGACGGCGCGGTCCTTCGGACGTACTCCGTGGACTGGCGATCGACAGACGCCACTCTCGAACGCACCCACCGCATCACAACGCTGTCCTATACGTCCGCGAACGTCTTTACAGCTGAACTCGTGGGCCTGACAGCCGATCTCGACCGCGTTGCAGGCCGGGTCGTCTCCCGTCTCTGCTCGGCCCGTTTCGGCGACACGGCCTGCGGTTTGTCCCTCGCCGATTTTCCTGATGGCACAGTGTGCCCGCGCAGTTTCGAGGCCTGCAAGGGCTTTTCCAACGTGGCGAATTTTCGGGGATTTCCGCACCTCATCGGCGATGATGCCCTCGTCGTCGGCCCACACGCCTCTCAAGCCCGCGATGGCGGCTCTCGCTATCATGCCTGATCCGGTTGCCGTCGTAACATCCGCCCGGCGATGGCTCGGAACGCCCTATCGTCACCAGGCCGCCACACTGGATGCGGGTTGCGATTGCCTCGGCCTCATCCGGGGTGTCTGGCAAGACGTTGTCGGAACGCCAATGAAAACCCCTCCACCCTATACACCCGATTGGGCGGAGCAGCTCGGCTCCGAGACCCTGCTGATCGCCGCACAACGGCATCTCGTCTCGGTTCCGAAAGCCGACACCTGTGTCGGCGACATACTCACCTTCCGCCTGCGACCCGACCTACCGGTCAAGCACCTTGGAATTCTCTCGACACCAGACAGCTTCATTCACGCCTATTGGCGCCGCGGCGTTTGCGAAAGCGCGCTCGTTTCATTCTGGCAGCGGCGTCACACACACAGCTTTCGCTTCCCCAATTAATTCCAGGAGTCCGCCATGAGCACCGTCTTACTTCAAGCCGCGAAGACCGGCGCGGAAACCGCGCTGCGGATAGGGGCGCAGTACGCTCTTCAGGCAGCATCCGCCGCTATCAGCGGGGCTTTCGACAATCGCGGTATGGAGGGCCCCCGCCTTGATGCCTTCCGACTCATGTCGTCAACCGATGGTGCGCCACTGCCGCGCGCTTATGGCCGTGTGCGTCTGGGTGGCCAGGTCATCTGGGCGTCGGCGCTAAAAGAGAATGCGACCACGGAGAAAGTCGGCAAGGGCAGTGGGACAACCCGCACGGACTTCAGCTACACAATCAGTTTCGCCGTGGCGCTCTGTGAAGGCGAAATCGCGAGCGTCGAAAGCCTCTGGGCAAATAGCGAACGTCTTCCGACTGCAGACCTGACCTTCCGGGTTCATAAGGGCAGCCAAGACCAGCTTCCCGATCCACTGCTGCAGGCCATCGACGGCGACGTGCCGGCCTATCGCGGAACGGCCTATATCGTGTTCGAGGATTTTCCATTAGATAATTACGGCGCGCGTCTGCCCCAGATCAACGCCGAAGTTGTCCGCCCTCTCGCACGCAACCATGACGGAGGCGAGCGTCTCGAAGAGCTCGTCACAGGCGTCAATCTTCTGCCGTCCTCCGGAGAATTTGCTTACTCGCCATCCATTGTTGAAGAGCAACGCCTTCCCGGTGCCGCGCGCGCTATCAACATGAACAACCCCTCGGGCCTCGCCGACGCTATCCGTGCCGTCGAACAACTCGAAGACCAGCTCCCGAATTGCCGGTCTGTCTCCATCATCTCGTCCTGGTTCGGAACGGATTTGCGCTTGGGTAAGTGTCGGTTATTTCCCGGCGTGGAAACCCGCGACCGCATCGTTCTGGACGGGGATTGGCGCGTCGGCAGCCAGACCCGTGCAGACGCCTATCTGGTCAGTCGGGATCAGGCAGACAATCCCGTTTACGGTGGCACGCCGTCCGACGCCTCCCTTATCGCTCTCATCCGCACGCTCACGGAACGCGGTTTCGAGGTTAATATCTACCCGTTTATTCTAATGGATGTGCCTGCGGGTAATGGTCTGCCCGACCCCTATGGAGGCGCAGAGCAGTCAGCTTTCCCTTGGCGCGGACGCATCGTGTCCGGAGGGAATGCAACAGCAGATGCGCGTAGGTTCTTCGGGACGGCCAAAGCCTCTGACTTTACGCGCCATGGCGATAGCATTTCCGTTTCCGAGGACACCGATTTCGGCTTCCGCCGCTTTATTCTCCATCATGCAAAGCTCGCGTCGATCGCGGGAGGAGTGGACCGCTTCGTCATAGGGTCGGAAATGGTGGCCATGACCACGTCAGGCGAAAATGAGGGCTACCCTGCCGTCAGCGAACTCGTCGACCTCGCCTCCGAAGTCCGCGCCATACTCCCCACTGCAAAACTGACCTATGCCGCCGACTGGTCGGAATATCGCGGCCATCAGGCCGGCGCGGCGCTCACCCATCATCTCGATCCGCTCTGGGCGTCCCCCGATATCGATCTCATCGCCATCGATGCCTATTTTCCACTCGCGGATTGGCGACAAGGTGATGCCCATTTGGACGCAACCATCGCGGACTCCATCCACGACCTCGATTATCTCGCCTCCAATATGGAAGGCGGCGAAGGCTATGACTGGTATTATGAGAGTGCGGAAAATCGATCCGAACAAGTCCGCACGCCCATCACCGCTCCCATTTATCGCTACAAAGACGTTCGCCATTTCTGGGCGGAGCCGCATTTCGACCGGGACGATTCAGGCACGCAAGCGTCGTCCCCGACCGCATGGGTGCCCCGTTCCAAACCCGTCTGGTTTTCAGAAATCGGCTGTCCCGCCGTCGATTCCGGCGCAAACCAGCCCAATGTGTTCGTCGATCCTAAAAGCTCGGAGAGCTTTTTCCCGTATTTCTCATCCGGGCAGCGCGACGACCTAATCCAACGTAATTATCTCCGCGCGTTCATCGAACACTACCGGGACGACCCGATGGTCGATGGCCTGCATGTCTGGTGTTGGGACGCCCGGCCTTTCCCGGCTTTTCCCGCACGGCGGGATGTTTGGGCTGACGCTCCGAATTGGCAGCTCGGACATTGGCTGACGGGTCGCTTGGGCCGTGTGCCGCTCGCAGACCTCATTCAGGCAATTTGTCTGGAAAGTGGGGTCATCGTCGATGTCACGGGCGTCACCGGCATGCTGGAGGGCTATGTGCTAGACCGCGCGACCAGTGCGCGCGGCGCACTTGAATCCCTCTGCGCAAGCTTTGGTGTGGATGTTTTCGAAGCCCGTGACCGCATTGTCTTCCGCAGCCGCAACCAGCATCCTTTGGTCAGAGTGGATGCGCATGACAGACTGGATGCCCCTGAAGTCCTAACTTTTGCGGACACGCATAGCCTGACACAGGACGTCCAGCTCGGCTTCATCGATTCCGCCCGCGACCACCAACCCGGTCTTGCGTCCGGCGCACGGCGCATAGGCTCGCACAATCCGCGCACGGTGCAACTCCCCGCCGTTATGGATAGCGGTCTTGCCCAATCCCTGGCGAGCCATATGCTCTCCGATCTGCAAAGCCGAACGGTAGAGCTCAACCTCTCCGTTACGCATGGCGCGGACATCACTGTCGGGGATCTGCTCGAACATGATAGCTATACTTTCATGATCACCGAACGTGATCGCAGTCCGCAAGGCGTCATCACGCTGACGGCGTTGTCGGTCGCAACAAACCTCACGGCCTTGCCTCTGGGCGGAACGGCCCCGGTCATCATTACTCCAACATCCCACGTGCCCGCACCCGCCGCCTTCGCGTTCGACCTGCCCGGTCGAAAGGGGCTTGCGGTCGGGGCCATGATGGATCCGTTCTCTCCGGTGACCATCTCATCTGGTGCATCGTCTGTCGTGGCGACCTCACCCGTGCATATCGGGATTCTGGCAACGCCACTGCCAACAGGCCCAACCACCGTAACAGATCATGCAAGCTCATTCGAAGTCAGCGCCATGACGGCACAACTCGACAGTGCCACGACTTCGGCATGGCTGTCCGGGGCAAACCGATTTGCGGTCGAGTCCGATGGGGGATGGGAAATCATCGCCGTGCGCGACATCGTCCTGACAGGGCTGGGGCGTTACCGATGTTCCTGCCTTTTGCGGGCCTTGGACGGATCGCTTCCCGCCTCCGTCAGTCCCGGCGCGCGTGTTCTTTGGCTTGGGGAAGGCGTCTTCGATCTCGACTCCCACCGCATGGAGCGTTCAACGACCATTACCCTTACAGCCAGCGCCGCAGGCCGTGAAAGCCCGGCCATTGACTATGCCTTTGGCGCGGCCAGCCGTCGCCCGTTTCCCGTCGCACATCTCAGGGCGTGGTGGGAAGGCAACCGTGTCGGCGTCAGTTTTCTGCCCCGCAGCCACGATCAGGATTGGTCCGGGTTCGACGAAGCGGAACCGGCCAGATACCGCGTGCATGTTTTCAACGGTGCAGAGGTGCTCACACGCCAGACACGCTCGGAAAATGAGTTTGTCTTGCAAGTTCCACCCGGGGCCACCCATGTCGGTGTGGAGCCCGCGGGCAATCGCTATGGCTACGGCCCGGAAGTGCGGGCGGTCATTATCTAGGCGAGGTCTGTCGTCTTGAGGATCTTGTAGGCCTTGACCACGCGCGCAAAGCTTTCTTCCGTCGAACGGTCGCCCTTGTTCGCATCGGGATGGAGCTGCTTGACCAGCTGGGTATAGCGCTTGCGCACATCATCGGCGCTCGCGCCGTCATCAAGCCCCAGATCGTGTAGAGCTTTAAGCTGCATCTTGGACATGCGGCGGCGCGGCGCGGAGTCGGCGGCTTTGTCGCCGCCACCGAAAATATTATAGGCGTGGACATTGCCACCCCCGCCACCCGCCGGCTTTTTCTTGTTGGCCTGGCTGCGCTCGGCGGTGTTCTTGCGCACATCCCAGGTGGGGCGGTGACCATGGCGGGCGCCCTGTTGCCATTCGGAAATATCGTCATCGGTCATACCGTTGAAGAAATTCCAGTTCTTGTTGTATTCGCGCGCATGCGGGGCACAGAAATTATGGTATTCCCGCAAACGGTCCGGCGACTTAGGGGCCTTGCAGCCGCCCATCTGGTCGCAGCCCTTCCAGTCACAGGGAATCTCGGACGGCTTTTTCTTCTTTTTCGTACCCGCAACGCGAATATCGATGCCTTTGGGAGTGTATTCATAGGCCATGCGGAAAAGGGTCTCTTCAAGGGGGATAGCGCAGTCATGCAACATGGCGCGCGCAACGCTTTCAATCAAGCCATAGTGCTGTCACATGTGGCTTTTGCACAGTTCGTCTTACCGGATAGGATATGACCCCGACCACCTCCATAGCAGATATCATGCGTCAAAAACTCAGCGAGGCCTTCAATCCCGATCGTCTCGAGCTCAAGGATCAATCACATATGCACGCGGGCCACGGCGGAGCGACAGAGCACGCGCGCGAACACGGCTCAGGGGAGTCGCATTTCCATCTTGTGATTGTAGCCAAAGTCTTTGGCACGCAAAGCCGCCTGCAGCGGCATCACGCGATCATGGCCGCACTTTCTGAGGAGATGCCACGCATTCACGCGCTGTCGATCGACGCGAAAGCTCCGGACTAAGGTCGTCTCTGATCCGGCTCGAAGGTCTTTTGAACCTTGAGAGACCGAAGCTGGTTACGCTCGCGAGCCAGAATCTCGAAGCGGTAGCCATGATAGGCGAACGTCTGACCGCGCTCGGGTATGGTCTGGCTTTCATGGATCACGAGCCCGGCAATCGTGACCGCTTCCTCATCCGGTAGGCGCCAGTCCATGGCCCGATTGATATCGCGAACGGGCACATCGCCGCGTACGATAATTCCGCCATCATCCGCGCGCTCCATGCCCTCGACCGCACTGTCATATTCGTCCTGAATGTCGCCGACGATTTCTTCGAGAATGTCCTCGAGCGTGATGACGCCCATCAGTGCGCCGTATTCATCGACCACCAAGGCGAAGTGTTCACGCTTGGTCTGGAATGCTCGCAACTGGCGAACTACGCTTGTGGTTTCCGGAATGAACCACGCATCACGTGACAGGCGTTTGATGTTCACCCCCGCTTCTGGCGTCTCCCCTCTGGCGATGGCGCGCAAGAGATCCTTGACGTGAAGGACGCCAACGACATTGTCCTGGTCGTGCTCGAACACCGGCAGGCGGGAATGACCCGACGCCAGCACGTCCCGCATCACATTCTCGAACGGGTCTGAGGAATTGATCATGTTCAGGTTGCGACGGTGGATCATGACGTCTTCGACCGTCAGCTCACCCAGCTCCAGAACGCCCACGACCTGATCGCGCGCGCGTTTGGTCACACCACCCTCTTGGTGATGCAGATCGACGGCACCGCGGATTTCATCCGCCGCCGACCAACTCGCATCCGACTCCACCCCGAACAGGCGGAGCACACCATTCACGATCAACTGCACGATCGACACGACCGGAGCGAAAACGGCCACAAGTATGCTGACGGGACGCGCGACCATGAGCGAAGCCTTGTCGGGATTGGTAATCGCATAGGTCTTCGGCAAAACCTCGGCGAAAATCAGGATCATCACCGTCATGAAAGCGGTCGCGATCACGACACCCAGCGCGCCCGGAAACAGTCGCGCGAGCAGTGTGCTGGCGAGCACGGATGCAAGGATGTTCACGAGGTTGTTGCCGAGCAGCAAGGCACCCAGCAATCGCTCCCGGTCTTGCAACAGCTTGCCGGCAATACCGCCACGGCGGTCGCCATCGCGTTCAGCCGAACGCATACGCGCGCGGGATGCAGCGGTCAGCGCAGTCTCGGATCCCGAAAAGAAACCGGATGTGCAGAGAAGTAAAAGGATTACGCCCAGAATAATTAGGTTTTGTGGGTTGGTGAGTTCAGCCAGCATGGCGGACTTTCAGGTAATCGAGATAGTCGGAAAGGGCGTCGCGATCGGCATTGCGCTCGATAAAGGCCTGTCCGATACCATGTGCGAGAATGAGGGTCATGGCATCGCCGGAATTTTTCTTGTCCTGTGCCATTGCGGACAGCATCGCTTCGGAATTCTCCAGATAGCGTGCAAGGGTGCTCGGGCGGACAAGATCGTGAGCGCGTAGGTGTTCGGCAACGCGCCGCGCGTCGTCAGCGGGACAAAGCTCCTGGCGGTGAGAAAATTCGAACGCCATGGCCAGTCCGGCACTGACGGCCTCCCCGTGGAGAAGCTCTCCCGTATAGCCCGCGACATGTTCCAGCGCATGCGCGAAGGTGTGGCCGAGATTGAGCAGGGCCCGTGCACCGGCCTCGCGTTCGTCTGCGGCTACGATGCGGGCTTTTGCATTACAAGAAACCGAAACCGCATGGGCGAGCGCAGCCGCATCCCGGGCCAATAGCTGGCCTGCATTAAGCTGCAACCAGTCGAAAAATTTCGGGTCGTCAATCAGCGCGTATTTCAGGACTTCCGCATAGCCTGACTTAAGCTGTCGGTCATCCAGCGTGCCGAGAAGGTCGGTGTCGATGATCACGCGTGCGGGCTGATAGAAGGCCCCGACGAGGTTCTTGCCCTGTGCCACGTTAATGGCGGTCTTGCCGCCCACACTGCTATCGACCTGGGCGAGCAATGTGGTGGGCACTTGCACAAGCTGGCAGCCACGCTTGTAAAGACTTGCCGCAAAGCCCGCCAAATCGCCGACGACGCCCCCGCCAAAGGCTATGACCGTGTCCGAGCGGGACAGACGCTCGGCAAACATGCGGTCAAGAACAGCCTGTAGCGTATCAAACGATTTGCTGCCCTCACCCGGTGTAACGGCAAGGCATGATGCCTTTATGCCGGACGCGGCCAGCCCGTCCATCAGAACCTTGCCATGCAGGGCTTCGACAGTGGTATCGGTCACGACAAGTGCACGGCCTGTGACGATGCCCGCGAGGTGCTCCCCGATGTTTGGCAAGGGCTGCGACCCGATTAGGATGTCATAACTCCGCTCGCCCAATTCAACGCGCACCTGGATCATCGCTTGGCCTCATGTTCCGTGAGCGCTTTCAACACGCGATTGACGGTTCGCATATGTGGCCCACGCGCGATATTCACTGTCACATCCGCTAGGCCATAGAGCGGATAGCGTTCGGCCATCAGCTCCGCCATTTTTGCGCGGGGGTCCGCAACCTGCAGCAGCGGACGCGTATCCCGCTTGCTGACGCGCGACATGATCGTGTCCAGATCGCCCTTGAGCCAGACGGTCGTCGCGCCACCCAGTAAAAGTTTTCGCGTGTCTTCGGGAATGAAGGCCCCACCACCCGTCGAAAGAATCATGGATGTATGTTCCCGCAAGAGGCGCTCGATCACGCGACGCTCGCCCGCACGAAAGGCCTCCTGCCCATGATCGCGGAAATAGCCAGCCACTGTTCGGCCCGAAGCGGTCTCTATCTCATGATCGCTGTCGAAATGCAGCCATCCCAACCGCTTTGCCAGGCGCCGCCCGACCGTGGTCTTGCCCACACCCATCAAGCCCACCAGCGCGATCGGTCGCGGTGACAGGTTGGGTGAGAGCAAACGCTCTACCGCGGGCTGCACGCCCCCCGAACGGGGCTTGCGGCGTGGGCTCTTGTCCGGGGCGTGTCGGGCCGGGGAGCGTGGGTCTGACGACATGGTCGCAGTACGGCCTTGTTTCTGGCGTTTGGCACATAAGCTTAAGATCATATGTCAGCGCATGTTCATTTTGAACGTGAGTATGCTTAGGAGGCCGTTAAAAGTAAATTGCCAATACCCTCGCAGTACCACGTGCCATAACCGCGCGCGCATCGGTCGCATTCGGGGCAGGAAAGATACGTCATGAAAAAGACCGGCATACTCATTCTCACCATTCTTCTCGCACTGGGTGGCGTCTTCGTCTGGCTGCTCCTTGCGGCAGGGGCCGACAACGCCCCTCAGGAAACCATCACCATCGAGCTTCCGGATACCTATGAGACATAGAGTTTACCTGTCGATCGCGGCGTTCGCGCTGACCGGTGCGAGTGCTTTCGCACAGACGGGGGCGATCCAGATCGGAGAGCTCGACGCGGCGCAAGACTACTCTGCCGGTATTCTGGATGCTGGGTCGGGGGGACTTGACCGCAATGCCTGGCAGGGCACATCCGCAAAGCTTGCCACGCGGCTCATCGAAGACCTGCCACAGGATATCTCCCATCCCATAGCACAGGCCATGGTCGACGCCGCCTTGTTGTCGGGCGGAGTTCCGCCGGAAGGCGATGCAACCGCAATGGAGCGCTACACATCCGCGCGTAACGCCTATCTATTGGCGACGGGGCAAGGAAGCCAGCTATCGGCACTCGCCGCGCGTGATCCCGCTCTCGGACGCGATGCACGGTTTCAAACCGACCTCGCTTTAAGCGATGGCAATACGGACAGCGCCTGTGCAGACTCCGATGGCATTATCGATGGCCGCTCCGACGCCTATTGGGCCAAGCTAAGGGCTTTCTGTCACGCCATTCGCAAGCAGGTGCCCGCTGCAGAACTGACCGCAGAGCTTCTGAAAAAATCCGGGCATGACGATCCGGCTTTTTTCGAACTTCTGACGGCCATCAATCTGGAGCGCCCTGCCGACAACATTGCAGTCCAAACTCCGCTTCACACGGCAATGCTGAAAGCTGTGGGGACAGCTTCGACAGAGACAGGGTTGCCTGGTCAACTGAATGACGTGATCGCACGCCTTGCCACCGAAGACGTCAATGCGCTTTTACCAGCTTTTTCCGCAATAGCTTCCGCAAACGACCTGTCTCCAAGCTATGATGTCAAAAGCGCGAGCACCGACTCTTCCCCTCGCGGTACGGCGCAGCTCTACGTGCTCACTGTCGACGGCCGCTCTCCACAGGCCGGGAGTGCCTTCCTCTCGCGGATGGAGCGGGCTGGCCAATTGCGAGCGGCAGCCTTGCACCTATCGCCACTACTGCAGACGTTCCCCATGGACGCTCTCGTCGAGGACGATCTGTCCACTTTCGCCAAAGCCGCAATTGTCACGAATGACATCGGCCTCCTGATGGGTCTATTTCAAGCCCTTCCTGCGGACAGTGAAGATGCCATACGCTTGGCGGTTGTCACTGACGCTCTTGGAGGGGGGTTCCGTCTGACGCCTTTGGGAGATGACCTTGAGGGGCCTCTTTTGGCCGGAGAACAAGACGCTGAGCGGGATGTCGTCATCGCAATGGCACTCGGTGCGCGTATGTCTGATGATGCCACCATGGCGCTGGAGTCCGCAGACCTTGGCACCTCCAAAGTCGGGCTTTCGACACTCCTTGCTTTATCGGCATCGGCCTCCGACCAGAGTCGCGCGGAAACGGCCTTGCGCTCGGCCATGCTGTTGGAAGGCGATCCGGACACCTATAGCCTGGGCCAAACCATCTCCGCTCTGCAGGCGTCCGGTCTCGACCGCTTTGCCCGACAGGTCGCGGCTTACGACTACGCCGACAGGTTATAGCCCGTGATCGAGAGCTTTCTCGAAATGATGAGCGCCGAGCGAGGGGCGGCCCCGAACACCCTCGCCGCCTATGAGCGCGATCTTGTCGACTGGGAGGCCGCCCTCGGAAAGCGCAGTCTCTCGAACGCCGGAACGGGTCATCTCGAAGGAGTCATGGCGGGATGGGCCGCCAAAGGCCTCGCGGCATCGACGCAGGCGCGAAAGCTGTCATCTCTCAAGCAATATCTCCTCTTTTTGCAGCAATCGGGCATGCGCAAGGACAACCCGGCAGCCAATATATCGGGCCCAAAAAAAGGACGGCCCCTGCCGAAATTCATCAGCGAGGCCGAGGTCGATCGGCTTTTTTCCGTGGCCTCCGAAAATCGTTCAACAAATGGGCTTCGTCTGAACTGTCAGCTTGAGATTCTCTATGCCTGCGGCCTGCGCGTGAGCGAGCTTGTCTCCCTCAAAGTCGTGCAGGTGAAGCGTCGCGATGGCTGTCTGCTCATCCGCGGCAAGGGCGGGCGCGAACGCATAGTGCCGCTCACAGGGGCAGCAAAAACTGCGATCGATAAGTGGCTCGCCGTCCGAGACTCCAAGAGCGCCTTCCTCTTTCCAGGCTTGGGCAAATCCGGCCATCAGAGCCGTGAGCGCTTCGCCCAGACTCTCAAAGCCCTTGCCGGTCAGGCCGGTGTGCGAACACATGTCAGCCCGCATGTCCTTCGCCACGCCTTTGCAACGCACCTTCTCGCGCGCGGGGCCGACCTCCGCTCGGTGCAGGCCTTGTTGGGTCATGCGGATATTTCCACGACCCAGATTTATACTCATGTTCTTAATGCGCGCATGCGCGACCTCGTGGAAACCGCTCACCCTCTGTCCGGAGCCTGATCGCGCGGTCGCTTGCTAGTCTCGGCCCGCCCGCTATGAGGTAAATGTGACCCAAACCTATCTCGAATTCGAACGACCCGTGGCAGAGCTCGACGCCCGGATAAAAGCCATCCAGGCGGGCGAAGCCGAAGGCGATGTGTCGACGCTCGAAAAGAAAGCGCAGAGCCAGCTGAAGTCGCTCTATAGCAAACTTGGCGCTTGGGAAAAAACTCAGGTCGCCCGCCATCCGGCCCGACCGCACTTCTCGGCCTATGTTGACAGTCTGATCTCGGATTATACCCCCCTTGCAGGCGACCGCGCCTTTGGTGACGATCATGCGCTTCTGGGCGGACTTGGCCGTATCCGCGGTGTGCCGGTCGTTGTCATGGGCCACGAAAAAGGCACGACGACAGAGACGCGTCTCAAGCACAATTTCGGGATGGCCAATCCGGAAGGCTATCGCAAGGCTGTGCGCCTTATGGATATGGCAGACCGATTTTCGCTGCCCGTCATCAGCTTTGTCGATACGGCGGGTGCCTATCCCGGAAAGGCTGCGGAAGAGCGCGGTCAAGCCGAAGCGATTGCCCGGTCCATCGATCGCGGCCTGTCACTGCGCGTGCCGTTTGTAGCCGTCGTGACAGGCGAAGGTGGCTCGGGCGGTGCGGTCGCCATCGCAACGGCCAACCGTGTGCTCATGCTGGAGCACTCCATCTATTCGGTCATATCGCCTGAGGGCTGCGCCTCCATCCTCTGGCGCGATCCGAAACGGGCCGCTGACGCAGCAAAGGCACTGAAAGTGTCGTCCAAGGATCTCAAGGCTTTCGGGATTGTCGATCAAATTATCGACGAGCCCTTGGGTGGAGCTCACCGCGCGGCAGGGGAGACCACAAAGCGCGTCGGGGCAACTATTCTCACGCACCTCGAAGAGCTCTCCCGGCTGACACCGGAAGAGCTCGTCAGGCAGAGGCGCTCGAAGTTTCTCGAAATGGGCCGCACACTCGGGTAATTCCCGCGCCTAAAAGCCGGATGAAATTCCGATCCCGCCCCAGAAAAGGTTGTCCTTGTCCGTAAAGGCAAAGGCGTCGCCCGTGGGAAGTCGACCGCGTGAAAAGCCCAGAGAATCTTCGGAACTGAGCGAGTAATTCACCCCGACCGTGAGGGCGGCGTCATCGGTGAGGCCAAAGCTCCAGCCTGCGGCTGCTGTTGCGTATTCATAGCTGAAATCCTCTCCATCTACGAGGCCCGCCGTAAGTCCGAGATCGAGGGAAGATCGCTCGCTTGTGGCCAGGCCGTGGCCGATCCCGCCTTCCAGAGTAAACGCATCCAGCGTGAGGTCGTAATAGGCGGTGACACTTGGCGAGATGACGGTGTCGAGCGCAAGACCGGCATTGACCTCATAGGAGCCGTCGGCCCCATCATTCGTGCTTAGGAAGCCGCCGTCGGATTCCGGAAAGTGGTAATAGGTTCCCCCGACACTTCCGGAGACCTTATCGTTCAGCTCGAAGGCATAGGAAGCGTAGAGGTCGATTTCATCGAGGCCAATATCTGAGTCCTCGCTGACGGGTGTGTTCGCCCATGAACCGATGGTGAAATCACCAATGGTAGCTTCGACATACGGTTGAATGGCGGCATCCGAAAAACTGACACCGCGGAAAACATACTCGGTAACGTAGTCTGCCCCGATAGAGAGAGCGACCTCGGCATTGCCAATATCTGCGGCTTGGGCGGGTATGGCGGCGATTGCGGCGCAAGACAGCGCAAGCGTTAAGATGGTTCTAGACATAGATGTGACCCCTCGTTTGAATACCGGCGGAACGGCCACCGGTTAGTACATGCAAGGGGGGTCTAAACGTCGGGTAGGTTTATCTTGAGTCTGCAACCTCTATTCAACGCGAAACCGGCGTGAATCGCTATTCAAAGTGCGTTCCGCATCGAAATTGGCGAATAATTGGACGAATATGTCTTCAGTCCTAGCCGACTTGTCCGTGACAATGCTTGAACTTCTTGCCGGATCCGCACGGGCATGGGTCATTTCGCTTGATGCCCTGCATGTCCTCAGCCGATAGCTCTGCCAAATCGCCTGATGGCGTCGTTGCGGCTGTGGTGCGCACGGCATCCATCGGGGAGCGACCCAAAGGCCCTCCCGTTTGCGGGCGGGCGGCTGCGGCTTCCTGTTGCTGGCTTTGCTGACGCTGCATGGCGACATTGATGAACAGGCGGTTAAGCGCTTTGGTGACGCCCTCGCGCAGGTCGGTGATCAGATTGTCGAATAAAGTAAAGCTCTCGGTCTTATATTCGTTAAGCGGGTCACGCTGTCCATAAGCGCGCATGCCGATGACGGATTTCAAGGCGTCGAGCTGTTGCAGGTGTTCGCGCCAGTTCCGGTCGATGACTTGCAAGAGAATCTGCTTCTGCACGCGATTGACTTCCTGCGGGTCGAGCGAGGTCGTGAGCTGGTTATACGCCGTGTCGGTCGTGTCCTTCAGGCGTTGCAGCATCTCCTCGTCAGCGATGCCTTCCTCTGCCGCCCATTCCGCAAATGGCAGATCCATTGCCAGCACGTCGCGCGACTGTTCGGTCAATCCTTCGATATTCCACTGCTCGGCATAGGCTTTCCGGGGGACATAGGTCTCTATCAGGGACTCACACACACTGTGCCGCATGTCTTCGATAACGTCGGTGACATCCTCGTCGGTCATGAATTCCAGGCGCTGTTCGAAAATCGTCTTGCGCTGATCGTTCTGAACGTCGTCGTACTTCAGGAGGTTCTTGCGGATATCGAAATTGCGGGCCTCGACGCGCTTCTGGGCGGTCTCCACGGATTTGCTCATCATACGGTTGGCGAGACTTTCGCCTTCCTCCCAACCCATCTTGTCCATCATGGTTTTGAGGCGGTCACCCGCAAAGATACGCATCAGGTCGTCTTCGGTCGAGATGTAGAACTTCGACGCGCCGGGATCGCCTTGACGACCTGTTCGGCCACGCAGCTGGTTATCGATACGGCGGGATTCATGACGTTCCGTGCCGAGCACGTATAAGCCACCTGCAGCGAGGGCCTTCTGCTTGTCGGACTCGATCTCGGCCGTGATGTTTTCGCGGAAGCGCTCCTGTTGGGCCTCTGTCAGATCATCCGGCATTCCCGCTTCCAGACGCGCTTCGAGATTGCCGCCAAGTTGGATGTCCGTGCCTCGCCCGGCCATATTGGTCGCGATGGTGACGGCACCCGGCCGTCCGGCCAGCGCGATGATATTGGCTTCCTGGTCGTGATAGCGGGCATTCAGAACTTTGTGCTCGATGCCTTTCTCGTTCAGGATTGTAGAAAGGGCTTCGGATTTCTCGATCGAGGCCGTTCCGACCAGCACGGGCTGGCCCTTGGTGCGGCATTCGCGGACTTCCTCTGCAATAGCGTTGAATTTCTCCCGCTCGGTGCGGTAGATCTCGTCCTGATCATCGACGCGCTGAATGGGCCGGTTCGTCGGAATCTCCAGCACTTCGAGCTTGTAGATCTCGTAAAACTCCGACGCTTCGGTCAGCGCCGTGCCAGTCATGCCGGCAAGCTTCTCATAAAGACGAAAATAGTTCTGGAAAGTGACACTGGCTAGCGTGACGTTTTCCGGTTGGATGTCGGCACTTTCCTTGGCCTCAATTGCCTGATGCAAGCCATCCGAGAGGCGGCGGCCATCCATCATGCGGCCCGTGAATTCATCGATCAGCACGACCTTGCCATCCTTGACGATGTAATCCTTGTCGCGGTGAAACAATTTGTGCGCTTTCAGCGCCTGGTTGATGTGGTGGACGATGGTGACGTTTTCGACGTCATACAGACTTTCGCCCTCCAACATGTCATTGGCGCGCAGGATGTCCTCGATCTGCTCATTGCCGGCCTCGTTAAATGTCGCTGAGCGGCTTTTTTCGTCGAGCTCAAAGCCATCGTCTTTGATCAGCGGGATGAACGCGTCCACGCGGCGATAGAGTTCGGATTTGTCGTCAGTCGGCCCGCTGATGATGAGTGGTGTCCGCGCTTCGTCGATCAGGATGGAGTCGATCTCGTCGATGATCGCAAAGTGGTGCCCGCGCTGCGCCATCTCGTCGGTCGCATATTTCATGTTGTCGCGCAGGTAGTCGAAGCCGAATTCGTTGTTGGTGCCATAGGTGATGTCGCAAGAATAGGCCGCCCGGCGTTCGGGATCAGACAGGCCGTGCACGACAACGCCCGTGGTTAGGCCGAGGAAGTTGTAGACCTGGCTCATCCATTCGGAGTCGCGGGAGGCGAGGTAGTCGTTGACCGTCACGACGTGGACGCCGCGCTCGGTGATGGCGTTGAGATAGGCCGCGAGCGTCGCAACCAGCGTCTTGCCCTCGCCCGTGCGCATTTCCGCGATCATGCCCTGGTGCATGGCGATACCGCCAATCAGCTGCACATCGTAATGACGCTGGCCGAGCGTACGCTTGGCGGCTTCGCGCACGGTCGCGAACGCTTCGGGCAGGAGCCTGTCGAGGTCTTCACCGTCATTGTGACGGCGTTTATATTCCTCTGTCTTGAGTTTGAGCTGATCGTCGGTCAGGGCTTCGAATTGGGGCTCCAGCGCGTTGATGGCGGCCACGGTCGGGCGCATCTTTTTCAGGCGGCGGTCGTTTTCAGAGCCGAACAGCTTTTTGGCGATACCGAGCATGAAGTCTCTCTACAGCGTAAATTGCGGGCGTCACGTCCTGGTACAGTTTCAGGACGGCGCGTTGTGTGTTGCCCCCTAAGTGGGGTCGCGCGCCTCGACATCAATCCTGCGAGCGAATAAGGACGCCCCACTTTCAAGTCAATCGAGCCCTTGGCCTCGACACAGCCACGCAATTGCCGGACGGAGGTGAGTATGGGAGTACGAAAACGGGCTTACCGCGCTGGCACAGCCGCCTTGGTCGCCGCATGCCTGATTGCGTGCGCGGAACCGGGGGTGTCCAGAAACACCGCGGATGCGGAAATGGGTGAAGAGATAGACACTGTTGTGGCCCGCGTGGATGATACTCCCATCCACCTGTCGGATCTGGCCCGCCTCGCCGTGGGTCAGAATCGGGTGAGCGACCCGGATGATTTTTCGCCCTCCAGTGAAGGCTATGTCGAACTTCGCGATGAAGTGATCTCGCAGCGCATTCTTGCCCGCGCTGCCCGCGCGCAGGGCCTCGACACTACGGAGGAAGCAGAGCGACGCCGCCGCATCGCCGAAGACCGCATGCTCGGAAATCTCTTGGTCGAACGCCATCTTGAGACCACAGTAACGGAGTCTGCCCTTCGCGATCTTTACGAGCAGCAACTCGTTATTCGCGATCCTGTCCCGCAGGTGCGGGCGTCCCATATGCTGTTGGAGACACAATCCGACGCCATCGCCGCCCGTGCCCGCGTGCAGGCCGGAGAGCCATTTGCCGATGTTGCCGCGAATGTCAGCCTCGATACGGCGACGGCAGCAGATGGCGGATCACTCGACTGGTTTACACGAAACAGCTTCGAGACTGCATTTACGGACGCGGCTTTCGGTACGGAGCCCGGCAATCTCAGCGCGCCCGTCAAGACGGGCTCCGGCTGGCACGTCATTCTCGTACACGAGGCGCGCTCGGACGTGCCTCCAACCTATGACGACTTGCGTGATGAGCTTGAAGCGTTTCTGACAAATGACGAAATCGAGGCCTTGGTCACCCGGCTAAGGGCGGAGGCAGAGATCGTTCGCCTGCCCGAAGATATCGGGACCAGCGATGGCACGTCCAAACCGTGAAGGTCTCACCCTTCGCACCCGCATCATATCCAACTATGCCCACAATTTCGGGACTAGACATCGGAACGGCCGAAGTCGGCATCAAATATCGCGGTCGAGAGGACGTAACCGTTTTTCGTGCCGATGCAGGGACGACGATCGCGGGCGTGTTCACTCAGAACGCCTGCCCTGGCGCGCCCGTGGATTGGTCACGCGCTGCCCTGGCACGACAAACCCTTTCGGACCCGAAGGTCATTGTCGTTACTGCTGGCAATTCCAACGTATTCACGGGCGCAAAAGGTAGGGAGTCCGTGCAGGTGACCGCAGATGCGGCGGCCGAGCGTTTTGGGGGACAAGCGGGTCACGTACTTATCGCCTCGACAGGCGTCATCGGCGAGGTTCTCCCTCCCGAAGGCATTGTTGCGTCTTTTTCAAAGCTGAAACTGGGCGGCAGCAATTGGCCTGCGGCCGCCGCGGCCATTCTGACGACCGACACCTATCGCAAATTCGCCACGCGCAGTTGCAAGATAGATCAGACCACAGTGACACTAAACGGCATAGCCAAAGGCTCCGGCATGATTGCGCCGGACATGGCCACTATGCTTGCTTTTGCCGCTACCGATGCCGCGATTCCTCAGGATGTTCTGCAAACGCTATTACTCGAAGCCGTCGGGCCGACTTTCAATGCCGTGACGGTGGATAGCGACACTTCGACCTCGGATACGCTTCTCCTGCTCGCAACGGGCAAGTCGAAACACGGTGTCGTCGGCAACGCGGACGATCCCCGCTTGAGCGATTTCCGCAAGGCCCTGAAATCACTTTTGCACGATCTCGCGCTCATGGTGGTCAAGGATGGCGAAGGCGCATCAAAGTTCGTGACGATCATAGTAACGGGCGCCGTCACGGACAGCAGTGCGCGCGCGGTCGCCATGAGTGTGGCAAACTCCCCTCTCGTGAAAACCGCAATCGCCGGCGAAGATGCCAATTGGGGACGAATCGTCATGGCGGTCGGCAAGGCAGGCGAACCTGCGGATCGTGATTTGCTGACGGTGTCGATAGGCGAGCATGTGCTTGCGGAAAAAGGCGAGCTGTCCCCTGGTTATACGGAGTCGGCCGGGGCGGAATATATGAAGGGAGAGGAGATCGTGATCGGCATCGATCTTGGATTGGGACACGGGGCATTTACCGCTTACACCTGCGATCTGACCCATGGCTATATTTCCATAAACGCCGATTACCGATCGTGAAAAAGAACACGCTTCTCGTGGCGGCAGCGGCGCTGCTGGATGTGGACGGTCGTGTGCTGATGACGCAGCGACCCAAGGGCAAGTCACATGCAGGGCAATGGGAGTTTCCGGGTGGCAAGGTCGAGGCAGGGGAGAGTCCCGAGTCCGCCCTCAGGCGTGAGCTTTTCGAGGAGCTGTCCGTCGAGCCGTGCCCAACCTGTGTGCAACCCTTCAGCTTTGCAAGTTACGCTTATCCGGAATTTCACTTGCTGATGCCACTCTATCTGTGCCGCCAATGGGATGGCTTTGTGCGACCACAGGAAGGCCAGGCCGTCAAATGGGTTTGGCCGGACGAGGTTGTGAAGCTCGACCTCGTCCCCGCAGATGTCGATCTTGCGAGAGAGCTGCGTGATCGCCTGCCACGCGGGCGGCGCTTTGCCGATTAAAGTTTCTGCTCGGTCGTACCCAAGGCATCGGCCAGCCGCGTCGTCGCCGAGCCGGGCTTAAGGGGCGTGGGCTGGCTCTCATGCGGTGCCCATCCGGTCAGCCAAAGCACTTCAAATGTCGCGGGAAAGCGTCCGTCCTGCATCGGGTAATGCTTTGCGAGGGATAAAAGTGTGTCCTTGCCAAGATAATGTTTATCGCGATCAGTGAGAGCGTTGCTCAATCCCAGGTCACGGAGATCATCAATAAGGGTTTGCAGCGCGCCATAGCGCACCGTCAGGCGATCCGAGTCCACGACGGGAAGGGCAAGCCCAGCGCGGCCCAGAAGCTGTGCAGCTTGGTGGTGATCGACGCTCGGATGTATACGCGGGCTGAAGCCCCCGCGTCGCGCATCGTCATCGGCGTATAGGGCCTGTCGGAACTCTCCTAAGCTTTGACCGCCAAGCCAGGCGGCTATAAACATTCCATCCGGTTGCAAAAGGCGACGCGCTTCAATCAAAGCGCCGGGGAGATCGTTGACCGTTCCCGTGCCCAATAGTGATATTACGAGGTCAAAACTTTCCGGGACAAGGCCCAGCCGGGTATGCTCACGCGGCGACCGCAATGTTATCCTTGTCGGATGGCGATTGTCGGGTAACCGTTCGTGCAGGAGTTGTTCGACACCCTCCGGTGCAATCAGCAGCAAAGCTTCAAAGCGCCGGGAGACATCACACAGGCGCTCGACAAGATCCTCGACCATGCGCTCAAGAAGAAAGCTTTGTCCGCGTCGTGCCCGTCGCCTTACTGAGCGCTCCGCACGTATCGCCAGCAGGTCTTCATCAAATATGCGTGGCACACTCGCGGCCTTGCGAATTCCCGAAGCTGTCTTGTCATGCGCCATGACGTGCATATGATGAGGCGTCTTGAGCTTGCAAACCCCAACACCGAGAAAACGCTATTCGACTGCGACCTTGGCTCTGTCGGGGCGCCTGCAGCTCCCGCGCGAAAGGGCGCGAGACTTTTTTATCCAGCGTGTGATCGAGCCTCTGCGCAGCCCTGCGGCTGGCCTGCTTGATCTTATCTACCCGCCGGAACCCATAGATGTTGCCGCCCTCACACTGCTTGATGCGCCTTGTTGTGCGCGGTGTGGCTATCCTTTCGAGTTCAGTCTGGCAGGTGTGGAGGTCGATTGTGGGGCATGTTCGGCGCGTCCGCCGCGGTTTCAGCGTGCACGGGCAGCCATGGCTTATGACGAAGCGAGCAAACCCCTCATCCTGGCGTTCAAGCATGGCGGGGTGTGCGTCAATCTCGATATGTTCGCCTGGCAAATGGTACGGGCAGGGCGACAGATGCTGTCTGACGCGGACGCTCTTGTGCCGGTTCCCCTCCACAACACCCGCTTGCGCAAGCGGAAATTCAACCAGGCGGCCCTGCTTGCGGGACGGGTGTCAAAATTTTCGGGCGTTCCACTCGCAGATGCTCTGGCCCGCAATCGAAAGACACAAAGCCAAGGTCACAAAAGCGCGCGGGGGCGACGTCTTAACGTGCGTGGAGCCTTCAAGGCTTTGAGTCAGGTTCCAGACCACGTCATCCTCGTCGATGATGTCATGACGACGGGAGCCACTCTCGAAGCTTGCGCGTTGACCCTAAAGAGGGCCGGTGCAAAGCGTGTCGACTGTCTGACACTTGCGCGCGTTGTGCGCGAACAAACACTTTGAGGAATGAAGCATGAGCGCCAAGAAAGTCGAAATGTATTTCAAGCCGGGCTGCCCTTTTTGCACCCGCGCCAAAACCTTGCTGACCTCCAAGGGTCTGGATGTGATTGAATATAACGCATTCATGGATGTCGATCACCGAAAGGACATGCTGCAGCGTGCCAATGGCGGGCGGACCTATCCTCAAATTTTCATCGACGATGTTCATGTCGGTGGCTCCGACGATCTCGCGGATCTGGAGCGGGCTGGAAAGCTGGATGGAATGCTGACGGATTGAATAGATGCAGGCCGCGGTCATCCAGATGTGTTCAGGAATGGAAGTTGCGGACAATATTGCTAGCGCCACATCCCTCATCAAGAAGGCTGCGGCTGCCGGTGCCAAGCTTATTGCCACGCCTGAGATGACGAATCTCATAGTTCAGGGGAAAGCGGCCCTAAGTGCAAGAACTGTCGATCAGAGCAATGATCCGACGCTTAAGGCTATTTCCAAATTGGCGCGCGACCTCGGCGTACACATCCTTGTCGGCTCGGTCGCAATCCGTAAAGGTGATCGCTTTCGCAATCGTTCAGTATTGATCGACAGCTCCGGCAAGCTGACCGCGCATTATGACAAGATGCATATGTTTGATGCGGATGTCGGCGACGGCGACCGCTGGATGGAGTCAAATACCTACGAGGCCGGAAAGCGTCCTGTGGTTGCGGATGTGGCAGATCTGAAGCTAGGCCTGAGCATTTGTTACGATCTTCGCTTTGCCGAGCTCTTCCGGCACTATGCGCGGGCAGGGTGCGACGTCATTTCCGTACCCGCTGCGTTTACCGTGCCAACTGGTCGCGCGCACTGGGAGGTTTTGCTTCGCGCGCGTGCGATAGAGGCAGGCGCTTATATCCTCGCGCCCGCGCAAGGGGGCCTTCATGAGGATGGCCGCCAGACGTATGGGCATTCTATGATCGTTGCGCCCTGGGGCGAGATTGTCGCGGAAATTGATGGTAACGCGCCGAGTTTCGTCACTGCGGAAATAGATATTGAAATGGTGAGGCAGGCCCGCTCTCGCGTGCCTGCCTGGTCATTGAAGCCTCAACTCTAGTCTTTGGACTTTGGCCCGGGCTTGCGTGCCGGTGTGCCATCTTTTTTCAGGCGCTGACCGGTTACAGGGTCGATTTTGTAAACCGTCTTGGAACCCTTGGGGCGACCCCGCTTACCGGATGTAGTGGTTTTGGTCGTCGCCGTTTTCTTGGATGCAGCGGTTTTTGTTCCTGCCTTACGGCCAGGCTTCTTCGCGGGTGTGCCATCCTTCTTCAGGCGCTGACCTGTTTCCGGATCAATGCGAACCACGTTTTTGGAGCCTTTGGGGCGCCCGCGTGTCTTGCGAGCCGTTGAGCCAGCCGATGCATTTCCCGAAGCGGGACGAAGAGCGGCTTGCTCTGGAAAGCTGTCCCGGGTGACAGGGCTCTCGGACACGATGTCCGTATCGGATTTCAACGACGCCGCAGGCACGGCGTTGCGTTTGACCTTTGTCTTGACGCTATCTGTTGCAGATTCCACCTTGTCACCAAGATCGTCAACGAAATCTTCGGTCTTGGACGCCGCGCGCGACATTGTCGCTTTTGTGGAATCGACAGCGCGACGTGTGGCCGTGCTGGTACGCTCCATAGCCTGATCGGCGGCGATGCGCGCCCGACGGGCGGCATCCTCTGCAGCGTGTCGGGCCTCTGCGATCGGGTCAATGTCGGCTAGCTCACTTACGCCATGATCGGGCGATAGATTGTCATTAATGCGAAAAATCGCAACCGCGAGCTCGCACAGCAGGCGCACCCCGACGAAGGCAGCGAGAAATGTTACAAACAGGTTCACGAAATCCAGAAGGGCGTCGAGGAAATCGAGACCGATATAGTCGAATAGTTCGGACAATAGCCCGATACCGATCAGCGCGATGAGAAGCCAGAAAAGCGGCAAAACCAGCTTTTCCTTCATAAGTTTGTCGAATGACGAAAAATAATGGATAAGATTGGACACAATGAACTCTTTGAAGATTTCAACTGCTATAGCATTAGTCTCAGCATCGGATTGACGCAAGTCCGCGCGAGTTCGATAAATTGGCCAGCATATCTGGCCTTTTGGAACAATTCCGTTTTTAGTCCATTGATTTATTAGACGCCCGGCCATCATGTCGGACGATAGAATTCACATACTTCAGGAGAGACCATGTCAACGATCAACAACCTCAATGATCTTTATAAAGAGTCCATCAAGGATCTTTACAGCGCCGATGACCAGTCCAAATCGGTCACGCAAAAGCTCGTTTCCGCGGCTCATAATTCCAATCTTGTGAGCGCGCTCGAAGCTAGCGTCAAAGGCACACAGGATGGCATGGATGCCCTTTCGAAGATTGCTTCCAATCACGGCTTCGAACCGACAGGGAAGCATTGCAAGGGCATGGAAGGTCTCGTCAAAGAGGCCAAGGCCCATGGTATCGAAGCCAAGTATACCGATAAAGATGCGCAGGATGCGATGATTATCGCGCAGTACCAACGCATGGCGCATTATGCGATTTCGGGCTACGGTACGGCACAAGCGTTTGCGAAACGTCTTGGCTTTGATGATGATGCCAAAATTCTCGAAAAATGCCTCGACGCGACTTATGAAGGCGATAAGCGCATGACCGATATCGCCTCTGGCGGCTCCGGCATCAATGCGATGGCAGCCGAATAGTCCACCAAACGGTTTCAATCGCATCGAAGAAAAACCGCGCTTTACGGGTGCGGTTTTTTTATGTCGGTAATCTCTTTGATATTGCCTTGCGTCGCTTCTTCACGCGGGCAAGATTTGTGTCATGAATCCCTATCCCTCATCTTCCAACACGCATGTCCGCTTCGGCGTCATGGGTGCAGGACTCATAGGGTGCTATCTGGGTGGACTGATTGCCTCCAGCGGTCGGGCAGTGACTTTGATCGGACGAGGTCGCATTCAGGGTGACATCGCCGAAAACGGCTTGAACCTCACCCATTTTGCGCAAGCGTCACGTCAACCCGACAGATTTGTCTATGCAACGGATCCATCGGCCCTATCTTCGTGCGATGTCGTCCTAGTATGTGTAAAATCCCATCAGACCAAAGACGTTGCAAGAGAACTCGCAAATCATATTCGCTCTGACGCGCTTGTGATCAGTTTTCAGAACGCTATTGGAAATGACGCAATACTTTCGGACATTCTTCCTGGGTGTGATGTGATCTCCGGTATGGTGCCCTTCAATGTAACGTCGCCCCAACCCGGAAATTTTCACAAAGGCACTGAGGGGCCGCTTTTTATGCGCGCCATATCGGATCAGCGTCTCATCGAGATGAAAACAGCTTTTGAGGAGGCTGGCCAAGCGGTCGAGCTGCGCGAGCCCATGGAGGGTGTGCTGTGGGGGAAGCTCCTCCTCAACCTCAACAACCCGCTCAATACTCTTCACGGCGGGTCATTGCGCTCAGGTTTACTGCAGTCAGGATACCGTAAAGTTCTAGCTTGCTGCATGAGGGAGGGACTTGCCGCGCTTGACGCTGCAGGGATTTCACCCGTCTCCGCGACATCCATGGCACCGCGCAAGATTCCCGGAATCCTGTCGCTGCCTACACCTGTGTATCGCATCTTGATGGATCGTCTTCTCAGGATTGACCGGACGGCGCGATCTTCCATGCTTGATGATCTCACACTTGGTCGCCAGAGCGAAAATGCTCATATCCAGGGGGAGATCATACGCCTGGGCCAACGCTTCGGTGTGGATGTCAGCACGAACAGGCGTGTGTCTATGGCTGTCGAGCAGGCCTTTGAGGCGGGTATGTCCCCGCGGCTTACGGGGCGGGAGATGGCAAAGCGTTTTCTCTGACTATTGTAGGCTTTCGCGCAAGGATGCTTCCTGTGGCATACCGATGGCGTGAAAGCCGCCATCGACGTGATGGGTCTCGCCTGTGCATGATAGCCCAAGATCCGACAGCAGGTAGAGTGCGGCTCCTGCCACGCCTGCCGGATCAGTGTTGTCCTGCATAGCGGATGCCGCCTTATTGAATCGGAACATGTGCCGACCCGACCCGATCCCGGCAGCTGCAAGGGTTTTGATAGGCCCGGCTGAAATCGCGTTCACACGTATACCGCGCGGGCCCAAATCGGCAGCCGTATAGCGTACGCTGGCCTCGAGAGCGGCTTTCGCGACCCCCATGACATTGTAATTGGGTATGACCCGTTCCGAGCCTAGATAGGTGAGAGTGACGATCGAGCCGCCCTCACTCATGAGCTCTGACGCACGGCGCGCGGCATCGACAAAGCTGTATGCGGAAATGTCGAGCGCGGATTTGAAACCCTCGCGCGTGGTGTTTTCGATAAAATTGCCTTCCAACTGCTCCCTACCCGCAAAGGCGATGGCATGGACAAGGAAGTCGATCCCGCCCCAGGACTCTTTAAGTGACCGGAAAGTTGCATCCATCTGTTCATCATTGGTGACGTCGCAATCCATCAAAAGAGGATCTCGCCCGTCGGCGGCCACGCTTTCTGCGAGAGGTTTGACCCGGCGGAGGAGCTTGTCACCCTGATAGGTGAAGGCGAGTTCGGCTCCTTGAGCCGCAAGTTGTTGCGCTATCGCCCAGGCGATCGAGTTCTTGTTCGCGACACCCATGATCAGGCCGCGGCGGCCTTTCATCAGGTTGCCTTCCGGAAAGTCGTGTTTGGCCATGACATCACTCCTCAATTTGTTAGGAGTGTAACCGTCCGCGACACGGAGGCAAAGCACTACCATGACGCAAAATTCGAAAGAAACGACTATCAGTGTCAGGGACATGAGTTCCGACACGACCATCAAGGCGTGCCTGTTGTTTCTCTGCTTCGTGGCTGGCATTGCCGGGCTGTATTATACGCGGTCGCTATTGGCGCCCTTCGCCTTGGCAGTCTTTTTTTGGTTGATCATCGACGCGTTTGCCCGCGGGATGGACAGGCTAAGCACGAAGTTGAACTATAAGGTGGCACTCACGATCGCTGTCATGGTGATTGTCGGTGCGATAGCGGGTCTGGTCTATGTTATTGTCGATACTGCAGTCAGCATCTCTGCGGATTCCGAGACCTATACCTCCCGCATCGCGGAGCTTATGATATGGGTAGGAGACCTGACAGGATTTGACATATCGCGAAACTCGCTCGGTAACGTCTTCAATGTAAGCGAGTTGGTCGGCACGGGCTTGTCCGGTTTTGCCTCCGCCATGCAGACCTTCGTGTCGGACCTCTTTATCATTGCGGTCTATGTCATCTTCCTGTTTGTGGCCCAAAACACGTTTCCCAAAAAACTCGACGACATGATTCCCGAAGTCGGCGCGCGCCGCCGGGCGGGAAACACGTTTATGCGTATTCGCCATTCCATCGAAACCTATCTATCGGTTCAAACCATTATCTCCCTGATTCAAACTGTCCTGAGCTTTATCATCATGGTATCGTTTGGTCTGGAAAATGCCCTGTTTTGGGCTCTGGTTATTTTCATTCTAAATTATATCCCGATAGTTGGTGCGATTGGCGCGGCACTCCTGCCGGCTCTTTTTGCACTCGTGCAATTCGACTCCCTTGGACCGGTCATTGCGCTCGGCGCGCTATTGCTGGTGGTGCAGTCACTGATTGCAAACACGCTACAGCCCAAGATGATGGGAGATTCCATGAACCTCTCGGCCCTGGTCATTGTGCTCTCACTGGTGGTTTGGGGTGCGCTGTGGGGTGGAGTGGGAGCGTTTCTTTCGGCGCCGCTTACGGTGATTATCATGGTCGTGCTGGCGCAATTTCCATCCACTCGGTGGCTGGCCGTGATGTTGTCGGGAGATGGTCAGCCCGATCTCGACCCCTACAGCAAAAAGCGCAACCAGGCGATACCGTCTATGTAGGTTTGATGCTCGCGGGCGGATTCGCTCACGCGCAAGTGATGGGGTTGCTGGTGGTCTGCACCAGAAACCGCCTCCATAAGGGCGTCATGATACGCACACTTGCACTCGCTTCTCTCCTATTCTGTGCCGCGCCTGCATTGGCACAGGATATCGGCACGGTGAGCCATCCGAACGTCGTCTACGAGCTCTTCACCTCGCAAGGCTGTTCATCCTGCCCGCCTGCTAACAAGCAGGTTGCTGCACTCTCTACAGAGCCCGATGCACTCGCGCTGTCCTATGGGGTGACCTATTGGGATTATCTGGGTTGGACGGATACGTTCGCCAAGCCGGAATTCACCGCTCGCCAGCATGCTTATGTAAAGGCCATGGGTGCGCGAAATGCTTACACGCCGCAGATTGTGGTCAATGGGGAGAGCCACAGCTCGCGCCTACGTAAAGCCGCTGTGTCACGTAGTCTTGAGACAGCCGTCGATTTGGTGGAATCCGACGGGAGGCTTACAGCAGCGAGCAAGGACGGATCAGGTGGTGAAGTGCTTTTGATAACTTATATGCCGGGTACGCAATCTGTGGACGTTGCACGCGGTGAAAATAGCGGTCGCACACTCAAGCTCGCAAATGTTGTCAAAGACGTGCAGGCGGTACGTTTGCCGCACAGTTTTAAGACGGTTTCGGGTGAGGCCTATGCCGTGATCGCCCACGGTGCCGACCTGTCTGTGACCTCGGTTGCCGTCTGGACGTCGAACTAAGCCAGACATGAAAAGACCCGCTGCCGGGCTGATAGCAGCGGGTCTCTTTCGAGGAGCTGGTTCAGCCTCTCAAAAGAATTATGGGAGTGTCAACCGGTGGAGCGAGGTACCCGGGGGCTGGGGGGCTGTAGGAAAACCGAGTTCCCTGTCCCGCCGGCTGACAAGGCTGTGGTGCGCCCATGCCAAGGCAGGGATTGGGCGCATTTGCGGCAAGATTGGGGCATTGCGTGACGATGGAGTTACTCAGGGGACAGGCTTGTTAATGGCTGTTAATCTTTTAGAGGACGAAGCCTGCAAATTCTCTACCATTCAGCCATTCCGAGAGGTCATGTTTTCAGTTAATCTTGGCTCACGCATTATGGAGTTTCACATGCAATTGAAGCTGTTTGCGGCATTTCTGATTATTTGCGCGGCTATCAGCCACGCAGCATCCGAGTCTGCGGAGTCTCGCTGGGTAATGAAAACATCCAAGGTTTCGGAGCCCGGTATGAATTTCGATGATGTAGACTCTGAGCAAACGAAGTCCGAGCTTGCTGCAATTCGGGCACGTGCTCAGGAACTCAACACACCGAAGTCCGAACGTACGCGTCAAGAACGCATGGAATTTGGCGTCCAAGTTGATGGCGGCACTACGCGGATGCCGAATTGACCCAAGGGAATTCCAATATCACCCAACTGGCTCGAAAAGGCCGTGGACCTTCGCAAATCTGTTTTGATCGGCGCGAGCTTGGCTTGATCCTGAATGTCTATGGGCAAATGGTGTCCAAGGGCGATTGGAAGGATTACGCCATTGATACGCTCCGCGACAAAGCGGTGTTTTCAATATTTCGCCGCGCGACTGAAGAGCCGCTATACCGTGTCGAGAAAGTGCCGGCCTTGCGAAGCAAGCAAGGTCAATTTCAAGTCGTTGCGCCGGGCGGCCTGATCCTCAAGCGCGGTCAAGATCTGCATGCGGTTTTACGGGTTTTTGACAAGCAGCGTTTTCGGTCCGTTTGATGGCATTAAAAAAGCCCCGCCGAGGCGGGGCTTTTCGTCAAAGTACGAAAGCTTAGTCGCGACCGAAAAGGGCGAGCAGAAGCTGGAACATGTTCACGAAGCTGAGCAGAAGCGACGCTGCACCGAAAATGCTCATGTTCTCGCGAAGGGCGACATTGCCTTGCGCCTGATAATACGCCGTTTTCAGAAACTGCGTTTCCCAAGCCACTAGGACCGAGATGGCAATCAGGGCGACCGCCTGCATGACCATCATGGCTGCTGGCGGAAGGCTGACGCCCGGGATGAAGGCCGAAACGACGCTAAACACGACATAGACCAGGAACGCGATGCCCGCATATTTGGCGAAAGTCGCAAGGTTACGTTCCGTAGTGTAGCCAAAAAGGCTGAGTGCGCCGAACAGTGCAACCGTCATCAGGAAGATTTTTGTTACAATGGCGCCAGGCACGAAAACTGCGATGGCCGATACGAAAAGGCCCATAAAGGCGGCAAAGCCGAACAGGAAGGTCAGCATGCCCCCACGGCTCATGGTGGGAAGCTTGCGGCCAACCGCGCCAAACAGCACGGGTATGGCGATGACGAAAGCGAGCAGGGCAAAAGGGCTCTGCAAAAGGGGGGCGATCGCGGCATAGAAGAAGTTGCCGACGACCCAGGCGGTACCGGCCGTGACGGCCATGGCGGCCATCATCCAGCGATATGTGCCGAGCATAAAACTGCGCAAACCGACATCCATTGCTGGCGCGGATGCGACTTGGTTGGAAAACTGATTCATGACCTCTCCTCGAGAAGTTAGGGCGTTGCAGCGGACGCGACACGGCCGCCTTTGAAGACTATATAGGGAATTGCTATCAAATTTGCCAGCAGAACCGACTCATGCTGTTAGCATTCTACCTCGTATCAAAAAGGGTACACCCATGGAAAAACGACGCCTTGGTCGCAGCGACACCTATGTCACGAGTGTGTGCCTGGGCACGATGACCTGGGGAGAGCAGAACAGTGAGGCCGAGGCGCATGCACAGCTCGATTATGCCGTGGACGGGCGCGGTGTGAACATCATCGATACGGCAGAGATGTATCCCGTGCCGGGTCGTGCGAAAACGCAGGGCACGACCGAGCGCTATATCGGCAACTGGCTTTCTGCCCGTGGCAGGCGTGATGAGGTCATGATTGCGACCAAGGTTGTCGGTAGATCCGACATGACGTGGACGCGGGACGGTGATGTTGAAACCTGCCGCCAGACACCTGAGCAGATGGATGAGGCTTTAGGCAAATCGCTAAAGCGGCTGCAGACGGATTATGTCGATCTCTATCAACTTCACTGGCTCGACCGGGCTATGCCCGGATCGGGGTTCGGCTTTCACGCCTATGATGACTACGACTCCAAAGACATGGTGGCCTTGGAGACAATACTGCAAACCCTGGCAGGCTTTGTCAAAGCGGGGAAGGTGCGCCATATCGGCATTAGCAACGAAACGGCCTGGGGCATGATGAAATTCATCGCTCTGTCGGATGCTTTGGATTTGCCGCGCATGGTGTCGATCCAGAATGCTTACTCCTTGGTGAGCCGCCGTTTCGATTATCAGCAAGCCGAGATCGCGATGCGTGAGGATATCGGTCTGCTGCCCTATAGCCCGCTTGCCATGGGCTATCTGACGGGAAAATATGACGAGACCATACCGGAAAAATCACGACTTAAACAATTTCCCGATTTTCTGGGGCGCTACGAAGGTCCCGGTGGGCTGGACGCCATTACGGCCTGCAATAATGCAGCACGGGAACTGGGCCTCACCCCAACCCAGTTTGCACTGAAGTTCGTGGACTCGCGGCCCTTCGTGACGTCCAATATAATCGGCGCGACAACGCTCGAGCAATTGGCCGAGAACATCGATGCGCATGAGATAACATGGACGGAGGAGATGGAGACGGCCGCAAATGCCATTCACGCTAAGTACCGCAGTCCGGTGGCCAGCTAGATGATCTTGTTTGCTGCCATTGGTGTGCCGACAGGGATCAAGCGAGATTTGGAACGTATTCAGAAAGGCGTGTCCGGTGCGCGATGGCGCGATCCCGACAGCTTTCATGTGACGCTTGCGTATTTTGGAGACGTCGATGACGACCGTGCTGAAGAGCTTGACCGAAGGTTGGCTGACCGCAGCTTTTCAAGCTTCGACCTGCGAATCAAAGGCATCGGGCATTTCGGCAAGGCTCAGCCGCATCAACTTTGGGCAGGACTAGAGGATGACACGCGGCTTGCGGAGCTGAATGCGTATTGTCGGAGTGCAGCGAGAGGGGCGGATATCGACATGGAACGGCGCGTCTATCGCCCGCACCTCACTCTCGCCTATCTGTCGGAGACCTTAGATATCGACCGCTTAATCAAGTTCGAGCAGCATCATGCCAAACTGACAAGCAAGGCTTGGTTGGTGGACGAATTTCAACTCTGGTCGAGCCATCGCCGGAAATCAGGGCCGAATCTTTATCGTGTGGAAGCAACCTATCCGCTCTTGGGTTAGCGCGGCTGCTGGATGTCCTGGGAAGGATCGATCACTACTACACCGTCAATTGTCTCAGTGGCGGGCATGGCAATGGTTGCACCGCCATCCGCGTCGATGCTTAACGTACCAGGAGCCGACTTACCAATTACGCCACCCTTACCAACCTGAACGGGTATGCTGAGCGCGCGTGTGCCGGAAATGCCCTCGATCGACGCGACCACATTGAGGTAATGCCGACCGGATATAGCAGAGCTGACATCGACATCGAGCGTCTGAAGTACGCCGCCTGAAATATCCATGCGCCGATTGGCAGCTCCGCGAAGAACGAGCCCGGTATCGGAGGCGAGGTCGAAGATAGCCACCCCATCTACCATCGGCGTCACGGTCAGCGTCAGGGTCGCGACATCCCCCGGCGCGACGTCGAGACGTTTCCCGTGGCTCAAGGTCAAGGGAATGCCGGGCTTGTTATAAATGGCGGTCGGCTTGGGCTCGGTCATCTTAGGTGTGGACGAATTGGCTTGGGCGCACGCGGCCAGTGCGGCGATGGCGAGGAGGCATATTGTGTATCTAATGGCATTCATGGCGGTCTCCTATCGGGCAACGAGGCGGAAGCAAACATCGCCTTGATTGGCGTTACCGATATCGATGTTGGCAAACTCATAAGCTTCCATGGCATAGATGCCGGGGTCCAGCGCAAGCGACGCCACTTCGGTATCAGCGTCACCGGATTGGGCTAGCAGAAGTGGGCGGCCCTCGCGGTAGAGGAAGAAGTCCGGATCAGAGCGCTTATCTTCGAAACCTGAGATTTTAGTCATGGTAAAATTTACGGTCTGCGCAGAGGCGATTTCGAGCAGGAAAAATTGCCGATTGAGCACCCGATTATATTCGCCAAGGTCGTCGCGGGAGCAAAACTCCTGTGCGGGTCCGCCAACTTCAAGATCGAGATAAATGGGAAGAGCTCCTGCACTCGATTCTGATGGGGAATTGGTTTCGCCGGAACCAAACGCATCGGTAACAGCGATTTCTTCGCGCTCCAGCAATGTATCGATGCCCGCGCTCAACTCCGGCCGTAGATTGCGGAAAGTTTCGGCAAGGGCGAAAATGCTGACAAAGCCGTCAAAGCCAACGTAATCGGGATGCAAGAGCGCGTTATAGATGGGGCCAAAGCCTTCGGACAGGGTATCGCCAGCATCGGCCTCGGCGTCGGCGATATCATAAAGTATATTCTGGACGGAAGCCTCGCTGAACCAGCCAGGAACCTGCCGTTCGTTTTCGAGCGAAAAGGTAAATCCGCGCGACTCACGAACGCCCGAGGTGTCGCGGTAAATGGGATCTTCCAGAACGATGCCCGAGAGCGCATTACCGAAGCCCTCACCCAATGCGATGCGCTTATCGAGGATGGCGCGAAGCGAATGCGGCCCACCAATAGAGTCCGACCGCGAAAGGCGATCTTCGAAATAGTGACCCCATTCATGAACAATGACGGAGCTGTCGAATTCATCCGTGTCCACGCCTGCATCCCCCAGAATATAGACAGCGCGGTCGCTGCCCTGGGTAACATAGGAAGATGTCCCGATCTCGCCGATGGTCCGATTACCAGACGTTGCCTTGTTATCGACCGAGAAGCGGAGCTGAACCTCCGGCAAGATGACATCGGGATCAACGGCCGTCACGGTCTGGATGGCTGTATATGTGTCATCAAGGATAGCGAACGGGGCCGCTACCCGTGGCCCGACATAATTACCCGAGCTATCCGCGCCCGTTCGCGCAAGAAGGTTTCGGGTCTGATCGGCATTGCCAGTGTCGGCAAGCGAGCCTTGGAGATTGTAAACGGCATTGCTGTTGGTGTTATCGACAACCGCCAGATCCCAGTCAGCGGCATCAGTGGGGCCGTCAATAGTCTGCGAAAGCGCCCGGATTCGCAGGCTGGTGCCCGCATCGACATCCAGCGCGTAAGCGCCCGCCATATTGGTCAGGGTTTCGGCGACCACAACACCCGACGTGTTAATGGCTTGCAAGCGTGCGCCGCGTATCGGCAAAGTCTGAATGTCTGAAAAGTCGAGTCCCGCAGTTTGAAGGTTAGGTGTGGGACGTTCATAACTGATGTTGCCACTAACGGTGACCTTACCGCTTGGCGGCGGCGAAGGAGTTGGTCCGGGAGCGGGAGGCGGTGCAACGACGATGGGGGGCGAAGGTGTCGGTGTGCTGGACGAGCCACCGCCACACGCGACCATGAGGGAAGCGGAAAGCAAGAGAGCAGATCTGGTAATGGCCTGCATTGGAATCACTTCCATATTGATCTGCCGCTCCATATACCTCGTCAGAGTCCTCTCATAAGCCAAACGCTACAAACAGATAGGGAGCGCCGGTGTCGCGGGAAAGACCGGGGCGCAGTCTCTCACGTCATCGTTACAAGGCTAAGGCTGTGAAGCTTCCATGGGTATGGGAGTGTCAGATGAAGGCGCCAAGGTCAGCGAGCAGGACGCGATCATGGCGTAAAGCAGGATTATGGGCATGGCGCGTTTTCTCAGCATGGACAGAAAGCCCTCACAAGGTCGAGACGTTCCACCAATGTGAGCTTATTTTGCGAGAGTTGACACTGCCGAGCGCCATAGATACTTAACATGTGAACTATCTCCTTTGCGAACAGGACGGCGTGCCGCACATCATCATCGAACATTCCGCTCTCCCGCTCGATATGGACGCGCTTAACGCGGCCATGCACGGGGCCGCAGCGAAAATGGACGCGCTGCCCATTGGGGGTTTGCGTGTTCGCAACCACCCGGTCGAGATTGCACGAACAGGCGACGGAAGGGCGGAAGCAGGCTTCATTTATATCCGTGTGCGTCTCGGTCGTGGCCGTAGTGAGGCCGTGCGGCGACAAATCGGTGATGAACTGATGACCTTGCTGAAAGAATTTACGGCCGAGCATTTTGCGGATCATCCGCTGTCGCTGGGACTCGAAGTGGAAGAGATCGCTGGGCTGACCTTCAAGCATAATAATATACACGATATCATAAGAGGCGAGACATGAGCGATTTGCAGGCACGTATCGAGACTGCGCAGGGCTATCTGAAGCCGTTCAAGGATGTCGCGCTGGGCCATTTTGTTGATGGCAAGCGTGTGGACGGAACCTCTAAAGAGGCGTTTGAGAACATAACTCCGGTCGATTTAAGCATGCTCGGCTCAGTAAAAGCCGGCACGGTTGACGATATTGATATGGCGGCGAAATCGGCGATGGCGTGTTTCAAGGGCGCCTATGGCGCGCTCTCCAACCGCGACCGGCGCGACCTGATGTATGCGATTGCCGATGGTATTGAAGCGCGCGCGGAAGAGATCGCGATGGTGGAGTCCATGGATACGGGACAGCCGATCCGTTTCATGCAGAAGGCCGCTATTCGGGGGGCCGCAAATTTCCGGTTCTTCGGCGACAAGTCTCTCGAGGCCGATAAGGGATTGAGCCTGCCGACCGAGACCCATCTTAATTTTACGACTCGTCAGCCCCTTGGGCCCGTGGGCGTCATCACGCCCTGGAATACGCCCTTCATGCTTTCGACCTGGAAAGTTGCCCCCGCGCTCGCGAGCGGCTGCACGGTCGTGCAAAAGCCTGCGGAGTTTTCGCCACTGACGGCCATGTTGCTGGCCGAGATAGCGTTCGAAGCGGGCCTGCCCAAGGGTGCATATAATATCGTCAACGGATTGGGCGAGACAGCGGGACGCGCGCTCACCGAGCATCCGATGATCAAGGCCATTGCCTTTGTCGGGGAAAGCCGGACGGGCACTCTGATCCAGCGCCAGACCGCAGCAACGCTAAAACGTCTGCATCTTGAGCTCGGCGGCAAGAATCCGACCATCGTGTTCGACGATGCCGATCTTGACCGCGCACTGGATGCGGCGGTCTTCATGCAGTTCTCGCTCAATGGGGAGCGTTGCACCTCCGGAACGCGGCTATTGGTACAAGAGACGATTTATGACGACTTCACAGAAAAGGTTGCCGCGCGTGTTGCCAAGATTAAGGTGGGACATCCACTCGATCCATCGACCGAAATCGGGCCGCTTATTCACCCGACGCATTTCGACAAGGTCATGGGATATTTCGATACCGCAAAAGCCGATGGCGCCACAATCGCGGTCGGAGGTGGGTGCGCACAGGATGAGGGTTGCTATGTGAAGCCGACGCTTTTCACCAACGCGACAAATGACATGACCGTCGCGCGGGAAGAGATTTTCGGGCCCGTGCTGACAGCAATACCGTTCACGGACGAGGCCGATGCCATCCGCATCGCAAATGACACGCAATACGGCCTGACAGGCTATATCTGGACACAGGACTCGGGCCGCGGGATGCGGGTCGCCCGGGCATTGGAAGCGGGAATGGTGTGGATTAATTCGGAAAATAATCGTCACCTTCCCGCACCCTTTGGAGGCATGAAAGCCTCGGGTATTGGGCGCGATGGCGGGGATTGGAGCTTCGATTTCTACATGGAAACCAAGAACACAAGTGTGGCCTACGGCACGCACACCGTACCCAAGCTGGGGATCTAGACATGGCGATCGCGACCACGAATCCCGCAACCGGCGATGTCGTAAAAACTTTTCAGCCGCACAGTGACGCAGAGGTCGATGCCAGGATTGCGCGCGCGATGGAGGCGTTCGAGACGCTGCGGGCCATGGACATCGCCAACCGTGCAGCGCTGATGCACAAGGCTGGTGAGATAACAAAGGAACGCGAAGAGGATATGGCGCGCTTGATGACGCTGGAGATGGGCAAACCCATTTTACAGGCGCGTGGCGAGGCGGCAAAATGCGCGCTCGTCTGTTATTTTTACGCCGATCATGCCGAAAGTTATCTATCGGACGATGTCGTGGAGTTTGCCCACGCGCGAGCCTACCGGAAATACCTGCCGCTCGGCCCGGTATTGGCCGTCATGCCGTGGAATTACCCCTTCTGGCAGGTCTATCGCTTCATCGCGCCTGCACTGATGGCGGGCAATGTCGGTTTGCTAAAGCATGCCAGCAATGTTCCGCAATGCGCGCTTATGATGGAAGAGATTTTTCGTGAGGCCGGCTTTCCGATAGGCTGTTTTCAGACACTGTTGATCGGTGGTTCCAGGGTCGAACGTGTTCTGCGCGATGAGCGGGTTCGGGCGGCGACCCTTACGGGATCCGAGCCCGCCGGGAGTGCGGTGGCAAGTGTGTGCGGAGAATTGATCAAGCCCACGGTGCTGGAACTCGGGGGGTCGGATGCGTTCATCGTCATGCCATCGGCCGATCTCGATCGTGCGGTAGAGATTGGTATAAAGGCACGGACACAAAATAACGGGCAAAGTTGCATCGCCGCCAAGCGTTTCATCATCGATGCAGACATTTATGACGACTTTCGAGATCGCTTCGTTGCCGAGATAGAGGCGCTCACGATTGGTGACCCAATGGAGGAAGATACCGATATCGGCCCGCTCGTAGACATGGACGCACGTGACGAAATTGTCGGTCAGGTCGATGCAGCGGTCAAAGCCGGAGCGACATTGGTGACGGGGGGCAAGGCGCTCGAGCGTCCGGGAAGTTTCATGTCACCGGGTGTGCTGGAAAACATTCCACACGACTCCGCAGCCTATTCCGAGGAGATTTTCGGACCCGTTGCCCTGTTTTTCAAAGCAAACGGGATTGAAGACGCCTTGCGGATTGCCAACGATTCCCCCTTTGGACTGGGCGGAGCTGTGTTCACGGAAAACGAAGTTGAAATGATGCGCGTGGTCGACGATCTCGAGTCCGGTGCAACCTTCGTTAACTCCATGACGGCATCCGATCCGCGCCTACCGTTTGGCGGCATAAAGCGTTCAGGCTATGGTCGCGAATTGGCCAGCGAAGGCATACGAGAATTTTGTAACGTCAAAACCGTCTCGATCGCCAAGCTCTAAGCTTTGGCGACCTTTTCGCGAAGACGCGCGGACAGATCTTTGGT
>ENA-ORXU01000186-ORXU01000186.1-marine-metagenome-genome-assembly--contig:-NODE-186-length-82015-cov-4.110913_pt1 | contig 82015 bp, 62 predicted proteins | sample MGYA00237869_ERZ511484 | MGnify/ENA metagenome assembly ERZ511484 | reverse complement strand
GGCCGCTTTGATTGCTAAAAACGGGAGTGGTAAAACAAGTCTCTTGCGTATCATCACAGGCGAAGAATCACCGGATGGCACAAAAGCCAAACGCATCATTCATCCAGATGTGAAGATGGGTTATCTCAAACAAGATGTCGACTTACCAGGTGAGCAGACTGTTCTCGAATTTATATATGCAGAAGGCAATCCTCAGATCATCGCACTGAAAGCGTATGAGTCCATGATTCAATCGAAAGAACAGGATCCGGAGAAAATGCAGGCGCTCATGGACACGATTGAGCGATTAAAAGCCTGGGATGAAGAAGCACGCATAAAAGGTATTCTGCACAAATTGGCTATTGAAGATTTTAATGCGAAAATTAATACGCTCTCAGGTGGTCAGAAAAAGAGATTATCGCTTGCTGAAGTATTGATTAAAGATCCGGACTTTTTAATTCTTGATGAGCCGACCAATCACCTTGACATCGAAATGATCGAATGGCTCGAAGAGTATCTTGTCTCGCCAAATTTAACGCTCCTGTTAATTACGCACGACAGATATTTTTTAGATCGTGTATGTGACTATATTTTTGAATTGGACAATGAGCGAGTAATCAAATATTCAGGCGCGTATTCTACCTATTTGGAGAAAAAGAGCTTAAATGAATACACGGATCAAAGAGCCTTCGAAAAAAATAAAAAATTATATAAGTCTGAATTAGAATGGATCAGAAGACAACCCAAAGCACGCGGAACGAAGGCGAAATCCAGAATCGACAAATTTCATGAAATAAAACAAGAAGTTTTTGGTCGTAGCACTGACGATGAGCTTAAGCTATTTATAAAACCAGAGCGACTCGGAGGCAAAATTGCTGAGTGCCAATATATCAATAAGTCATTTGGCGATAAAAAAATTGTGACAGAATTTCATTACAAATTCAGTCGCACAGACCGCATTGGTATTATTGGTCCTAACGGTGCAGGTAAAACAACGTTTATTAAAATGCTCATGGGGCTGGAACGTCCCGATTCGGGTAAGGTTGTTATCGGTGATACTGTCAAGTTTGGCTATTATTCGCAGCACGGACTGATTGCTAATGAAGACCAACGCGTCATTGAAGTAGTGCGCGAAGTAGCGGAATTTATACCGCTCGAAAAGGGAAAGAAACTAATGGCGGAAAAACTATTAGAAAACTTTCTGTTTCCTCGATCGCAACAGCAAGTTTACGTCTCGAGATTGAGCGGTGGTGAAAAACGACGGTTACACTTACTCACTATTTTGATGACAAACCCGAACTTTTTAATTTTAGATGAGCCCACGAATGATCTTGATATATATACGCTACAAATATTAGAAGATTACTTAGTGGAGTTTCCAGGTGTGCTTGTCGTTGTGTCGCATGATCGTTTTTTCATGGATAAAATAGTCGATCATTTATTCGTCATGAAAGGTAATGGCGAAATTGAGGATGTTGCTGGTAATTATGCTGATTATAAATTTCGGGGATTAGATGTCGCTTCCGATCAAACTCCAACAACAGTCTCACGGGAAGAGATTTCTTCAACAATGGATTATCAACAGCGAAAACAAATAAAAAATAAAATCAGATCAATTGAACGTAAAATCGAAGATCTTGAATCCCGTAAACAAGAAATAAACGAAGCCTTTCTCAAAGAAGGTATTTCTACCGATGACACCATTCATTTATCTAAAGAGCTTGGTGACATCAATGAACGCATAGAAGCACTCGAAACAGAATGGTTGGAACTGGAAGACGCTTGATTTCAAATGTGCTTTGGTCTGATCAGCGCATAAAAAAGGTGCACACTGTATCCACCGCATGCACCATATTTTTTAAATAAAAAACCGACTATTTCTTAGATAGCTCCTCTAGTTTTTCTTCTAGTTCGAACTCATCGCCAGGTACGTAGCCTGTATGCTCATATACAATCTCGCCCACTTCGTTCACGATGTATGTCTGTGGCACGACGCGAAAATTCAAGCTGTTTTGTAATTGTTGATTTGGGTCGAGGTAGATTTGATAATCCCAGCCTTTCTGAGCTACCATAGGCCCGACTTTAGCCAGACTTCGTGTATTATCGACGCTGATAGCAACCAACTCCGCATTGTACAATTCGTCCCACTCTTCATATACTTCTGAGATGGCGTCAAGTTCTTTCTTACATGGACTACACCAAGTCGCCCAAAAGCTGATCACAGTCAACTTCCCATTTTTACCGTGCTTGGAGATGCTGACCTTCTCACCTTCCAAAGTCGAAACTTCCGTATCAGGGAGCATCTTTTGAGCAGACATGGCCGAGGTGAAGATGAGGGCAAGTGCCAATATGAATGTAGTGCGGAGTAAGTATTTCATGTTTTATTTTTACGTGATGAGTTAAATTTCCAAATTACTAACATAAAATTGGGGTTAAAATGTTCGCGCCAAGCCAAAAACACTTTACTTTAACCTCGAATTAACATAACCAAACAAGCTTATGATTCAGATGTGTAGGTCTATTCTCTTGATGATGGCCATTTTCGTGCCTTCATTGATGTTTGCTCAAGACCAAGGAGTGTTCTCCGGAGATCTCGAGATCGGTACCAACTTCTTCATCAAAGACGATAAAATCACTCCTCCAGGTATCCCACAGTATGAAAATCAGTTGATAGGTATCGATAGCTGGCTCAATTTGGCATATGCGTACAAAGGCTTCAATGTCGGCGTACGGTTTGATATGTTCAGCAACTCCAATCTTCAGAACCCTAATGCTTCATTTAATGGTGCAGGAATAGGTCGCTGGTACATCAATAAAAAGATTCACAACCTCGATATCACAGCGGGTTACATCTATGATCAAATAGGTTCAGGGATCATTTACAGGTCATACGAAGCAAGAGCACTGTTCATCGATAACGCTTTGCAAGGTCTGCGACTTGTGTATGATCTAGGTGACAATTGGAAAGTTAAAGCATTCGGTGGGAAACAGAAAAATCCATTGGCATTCAGTCGTACGGCTCAGACCAAATCGCTAACGCATGGGGCCAATATAAAAGGATTGGCAATCGACGGTTTCATAAGTTTTAAGGATTCCAAACTTAATATGTCCCCGGGGTTTGGTGTTGTCAATCGCACGCTAACTGAGGAAACGATCGGTAAACTTCAAAATATTACTTCCGTATACTTAGGCAAAGACCGTGAGCAAGTTGAATTGAGATATAATACATATGCATATTCCTTGCATAATCGCTTGTCTCTGGGTGGTTTTTCTTGGTTTGTAGAAGGTGCTTATAAAACGGAATCAACAATTTTTGATCCTTTCGACCCAACATTAAATGCGACCGGAACTGAGGATGAGGGGCAGTTCGTCAACCACGACGGAACGATGATTTACACCACGATGTCATATGCGAAAAAAGGCTTCGGAATATTAATAGAAGCAAAACGCACTGAGCACTTTTCATTTCGGACGGATCCGACACTCGGTATGGTTGACGGTGTGGTGAATTTTTTGCCTCCGGCCAATCGTGAAAACACGTATCGGTTGACTTCACGATATAGTCCAGCGGTTCAAGATTTTGGTGAGCAAGCGATCCAGGCCGATGTGCGATATAGTCCAAATAAAAAATTAAGCTTCAATGTAAATTTCTCGAATATTACAGACCTCAGAGACGAATTATTATACCGTGAATTTTATAGTGAAGTATTATATAAAAAAGCGCGCAAATATCGATTAAAAGGAGGGCTGCAATTAGTCGAATATAATCAACGAATTTACGAGGGTAAAACAGACTTGACCGAAAATGTGCAGACGGTGGTCCCATTCGTGGAAGTATTATATAAATTAAATCGAAAAAAATCATTGCGCTTAGAAGCACAGTACATGGATACAGAGCAGGATTTTGGGAGTTGGATATTTGTGTTGCTCGAATATGGAATTGCACCGCATTGGATATTTACTGTGTCGGATATGTATAATGTCGATCCAGCAAAAGGTGATAAATTACATTATCCGACCGCTGGAGTCGTTTACAATTATAAAAGTAATCGTGTTGGGTTTTCGTATGTCCGACAAGTAGAGGGTATTGTCTGTGCAGGCGGTGTATGTCGACTTGAGCCGGCTTTTAGTGGATTCAAATTATCTATTAATTCAACATTCTAATTTCAAATAATGAAGAATTGCATTTTATTTTTAATCGGGTTATTCTTATTTGCTTCATGTGAAGAAGAGCCGGTCCCGTTATTGGATATCGAAGTTCCTCCGGGGACAAAGACAGTTTTAATCGAGGACTTCACAGGTGTGCGTTGTGCAAACTGTCCGAGAGGGGCGAGAGCTATTGATAATTTTAAAGCGATTAATAATGTAGAAAATAAACGCGTAATTTCGGTCGCTGTTTACACACGTACATTTGATCAGCCATATCCTGAAAGTGATTTTAATTTTTTTAGTGAAGAAGGTCAAGAGTTGCAAGATTATATCGATGTATTAATTGGTAAACCCGCCGCTTCGTTTAATCGGCATTTGAATGATTTTAATGAGCGATTTTATTTGGTGCCTGACTCGTGGCAAGATCCTGTTTCCGAAGAGCTCGCTAGGCCAAGTGAAGTAAATGTTTCGCTCGAAATGGAATATGATTCCACGTCGCGTCGAATCACAGGACAATTCAACATGGTGCCAGTCATAGATATTGATGAAACTTTGAATTATACTATTTTGATTGCCGAATCACACATTATAGACCCTCAACTTGATGGACCTGGAATTGGCCTAGTCATGGATTATGAACACAATCATGTGCTGCGCGACATTCTTACGCAACCATCTGGTAATCCGCTTGGCAATGGAAATAGGTTTGTGACGGGTGAAGTGTATACCCAGCCATTCAGCTTTACAATTCCGCCGGAAGACGGATGGTGGGTTGCTGAAAACTGTGAGATTATCGCTTTTGTACATCTCGCTGACGGATCTGAAAGACGTGTTTTGCAGGCGATTAGTAAGGATGTTGTGGAGCAGGAGTAAAATAAATAGGCTATCCATGAAGCTCGAGCCCAACTTTAGTTTGGTGTAAACTTGCTGTTGAACCGTATCAAAAACACTACGCAGGAATAGGCAGGGTTATCGTCACCCGGGTGCCTTGAGCCTTTAGGTTGCGGTTCACTATATCGACTATCTCAATATTTGCCTCTCGACCGTATATCGAATAGAGCAGAGAAAGTCGATCTTCTGTGATTTTTAATCCAAGCGAATCACGTTTGCTACTGCTTCTGGTCTGTAATTTCGCGGCAGCAGCCCGACCGATTCCATTATCTTCAACTATCATTTTAACCAACTCATCTTCTCGATCAATAAATATCCTCAGATTACGATTTCCGCTTTCTTTATGCAAAAGACCGTGCCAAATCGAATTTTCAACGAAAGGCTGCAATAGCATCGGAGGGACTTCCAAAAAATCTGGCGATACGTCTTGTCCTATAACGATTTCATAATTAAAGGAAGCTCCGAATCGAGCAGACTCCAATTGTAAATAAAGTTCCAATGCACTTAATTCATCATTTAATCGGACAAACTTCTTTCGACTATTATTTAACACCAAACGGATTAGCCTACTAAATTGTGTAAGGTAATTGATAGCCAGTTGAGTTTCCCCCTTTGAAATTAATGACTTTACCGAATTCAAACTATTAAATAAAAAGTGCGGGTTCATTTGTGTTTGAAGAGCTTTCAATTCTATTTCTGCTACTTGTTTATTCATTGCCGTTTGCTGCCTTTCATGTGTCTTAGCTTGTTGTATCCGATATTGATAAAGCCAGATTATAAGTCCTGAAATCAATAAAAATGCGACTGCGTAAAACAAGTAAGTTCTCCACCAAGGAGGGCGTATATCAATTTTTAGTATTTGCTTTTCCCCAGACCAAATGTCATCTGCATTAGAAGCTTTTGCTCGGATGATATAAGTTCCAAAATTCAAATTGGACAATGTCAGTGTGCGATTCGTGCCCAATTCAATCCAGGGTCGATCATTTATTTGATACGCATACCGTATTCCTTCAGGAGTGGTGAGATGTATGCCTAAAAGCTCGATTTCTATATAGTTTTGTTTATGACTGAGTGTCACAGATTTTAAATTCTCAAATGCGAGTTGTTGGCTGTAAGGCTGTGCATTGACCTTGAACATACCGAGATGTAAATCCGGTGCAATTGCGTTGATTGCAATGTCGTCTGGATGAAAAAAATCAATCCCTTGTGTGCCTCCAAAATATAGCGTTCCATCAAGACCTTTATGAGAACTATCCCACCAGTAACGGTTATTAAGAAAGCCATCCTTTGTGGAATAGTTCCGCACTTCTTGGCTGGTAATATTGAATCGTGTCAGTCCAGTGCCTGTACCTAACCATAAATTTCCTTTATCATCGGCTTCAATTGAAGCGATAATATTGGATTGAATTCCGTTTGCTGTGCCCCATCGACTGAGTTTATTTGTTTCATTGTCATAACTCCATAATCCATTCTCCGTACCAAAGTAAAGTTGGCCCGAGGCATGCGTATATATTTCGTATAAGAAATTTGCAGCAGTCTTTGATTCAGCTGAATCGATTTCAAGTTTCACATGCATTAGATTTTTTGTTATTTCATTATATCGGAACACGCCTTCTTCGCACATGCCATACCAATGATTGCCTAGGCTGTCCACACCAGTGTTTTTAGCGTATAAAATTTTCTCAAGTGGAGGAGTATTCGCTACCGCGATTTTCGAATCGGCAAAATTAAATAATCGTAAATAATTATTCCCTTCCGTAATGTATAGATCATGGTTCTTTCCTTGGATAAAATCTAAAAATATTCCACCTGAATTTTGCGGATAATCGCTCACCGTATTATTGATAGTGTTGTACAATAAAATGTTTCTGGGAGTGGTCATCACCAAATGTTCTTTATCCCATTGTTGAATTTCAAATAATTGCGGATAAGACGCTCGATTTGTGATGAATTTTCGAATTGTTTTTAATTTGGGAAACGTCCACCAAGGGCGGCTTTTTTTCGTTTTAAAGCTCCAAACATATGGGATGTCGAGTGAATACAGGACATCTTGACCTATGGTATGGATAGACCGCACCGGATATCCATTTCCTGGAATATGCTGTATGACTTTACCTGTTGACGGTTGATAAAATGCACCTTGCCCAGTGAGCCATCCATTACCATACTTATCATATAGCACATCTTGTATCCATTGGCCTGAATAACCATGATGTATAGATTGTTCTTTCGATAGCGTCGTTGTTGTCTGGAGGTCAATCGAAATATGTCCAGCACTAAATCCCCGCGTTCCATAAATCCCATTTCCATCTTGATCAAGATCGAATTTAAGGTAATTATTAACCGTCTGATCAAATTTTAGAAAGGATTTGAATGAATCCGTTTCTACTATATATTGATAGAGTCTTTCAGGCGTATGGCGACCAGAAATTATTAATTCTCCATCTTTGGAAAATATGATATCAAGAATTTGACCCTTCAAATAATTCGGATTGACTTTGGAGTTTATAAAGGAATTTGTCTTTCGATCATATTTATTAATCCCATTTCTGCTACCAACCCAAACGGTATTATTTTCAGCAACGCCTATTTCCAATGCATGGTCATCATTGAAACTCGAAGGGTTACTCGCATCGTATTGAAAATGATGAATTGTCAATAATTTATCAGGATCAAAATGAATCAACCCATCGCTCGTGCCTATCCATAACGTATGATCCATATCTTCCTTGATGGTATAAACGTCAACTGCCGTATAGCAAGTATCGGTCTTTGGATTTGTAAGGCAAACATTTGTGAATACTTCTGTATTCCGATTAAACACTTCCAATCCAACGCCTTTTTTAAGTCCAACCCAGATGCGACCATTGGAATCTTCCAAAAGCGACTCTACGTATCGGCCATTTAATTTCGTTGGCTCCTCACCTGGAAGGTAATGCTCATAATGATATCCGTCATATCGGACGATTCCATTAATTGTGGCAAACCAGAGGAATCCGTAGTGATCTTGAATAATTTCTCGGATATCAGGTATCGGGTATTCATTATTGAGATTTTGAATCCGCTGACCCCACATGGATGCACTTAAGTTAAATAATATGCTAAATACAACCAATAATATTTGGGATGAATGTTTCAAAACAGGTTAAGTAATTGGTCTTTTTTACTTCTGGAAACTTTAACAAGGTCTCCATTAGACATGACTATCACACCACCATCTGTTTTCGAATACTTCTTTACTTCATGTATATTGACAATATATGAGTTATGCACACGAAAAAAATGAAAATCACAGAGAGCATCTTCTAAAAATCGAAGTGTTTTGCTGATATACAATTGGCTGCCGTCTCTATAAAATACATAACTGTATGAGCCATCTGATTGACAATACATAATATCATCTAAATTGACGAATTCGAGTCCGTCAAATGTAGGCAACGCAATTTTCTTTACGTTATTGGACTCGATATTTTTGAGTTGTTGAATTAAAAAATCAATTTGCTTTTGTGGATTGCCACTTTCTTTTAGTGATTGAACTTTAGATACAGCTTCTTTTAATTCAGTCGTGTCAACAGGTTTGAGTAAAAAGTCCACGGCACTGATTTTAAATGCTTGTAGCGCGTACTTATCATATGCCGTCGTAAAGATCACTTCGAAATCGATATCAGGCACCATTTCTATTACGTCAAATCCGTTGACAAAAGGCATGTCGATATCGAGAAATAACAAGTCAGGCTTGAACTTGTGAATCGCTTTGATGCCATCTTTACCGCCTTCACATCGAGCCACGATGTCTACCTGCGGACAAAATTTTTTTAAGTCAAATGATAAACTATCCAGACATTCGATTTCGTCATCTATGATAATTGCTCGTAGCATAACATGGGTTGAATGTTAAAGTTACAAAAACACTGCGATTAAAACTCTATGATAATTTTATATGAGTTGACAAATTACGTAAAATGGTTATGTGAAAACCGTCAGACTTCTCTCGCAATGTTGAATAATATTTACAGAGCGTTTTACAGCAATGGTGTGTTACAGTCCACTGCTGTTATGAACAATACGACACTGTTTTAAAGGTACAACAAAAATCAGCAATAATTCTTGAACAATAATATGTGAATAGCTTAATTATTTTTCCAAGGTAATATCCATCAGCACGTAAAGAAAATACGCTTTTGATTTAAATTCAACTATTGCGCCTTAGTAAATTTCCCTATGAATCTTCCTTGCCGATCTGATAAAAAGTATGTTCCTGGTAGCAAACCTAAAATAGACATTTGTTTTTCTGGGATGTCCAGAAGTATTTTATCTACAACCATTCCCATCATATTCGTGACGATTAGTAGTTCGGCATCCATCTCACTTTTAATAGTGATAAATTCATGAGCGATCGTTGGATATATTTTTATATCACTTAAGAGCTGATTGGGATAGATGGCGCTATTGGCATCATAGTCCGGATTTATTGAAAATGTGACCACTTCATTTTCGAATGTACTATCGACTAGTACACCGTTTAAATACGACTTGTCATACGTTACATTTCGCTGCCAAATGGCGATGGGAAATACCGAGCCATCCGCCATGAATCCAATCGAATAAAGTGTATCGACGGAAATGGTGATTAATCCGCCTACGGCAAAAGTATCCTGAGAGGCATCGACTTGATTGATGCGTATGACATCATCGATCGATCCTTGCGGTAGGTTGACAGTCCCATAGGCATCATATGTGTAAGTCGTAAATCCTCCCAATGTTGCTTGCAATGTGCCAGAAGTTGTCATGCCCTTATATTCATCCGATGTACTCTGACCGAATTGAAGGCCGATGTATTCGAACTCTTGAGGATCAGAATAAACAGTTTTGGAATCGAAAATGGTCGACTCACCCCATGCTTTGAAGCTGCTTTGATCCTGTTCGTAATATCCAAACGCGAATCCGCTGCCGGCACCTTCAATTGTAAGGTTGGCACCTATTGTGGCCTCTGGATAACAAGCGGGATTGATCCCTGTGCTTTTATCGACGAAATCAAATATGAGGCTTTCTCCAGGTACCAATGTCACATCTGAAAAGTCCCAGAATTGATTTGCCCCCGTTGCTGATACATCGGGAATCTCATTTGTGATGGATTGTTTCCATTGATCACCTATTTCGGGAGACCATGATACCTGGATCACCGGTTGACCGATCATGAGGAATGAGGAAAACAACGCTGAGAAAAAAATTATAGCTTTCATTTTTATGGTTTGCAATGATTAATAATGTCTAATGTCAATCATATTTGCAATCCAGACAATGCACAGTTGCCCGATGGAGCTGTTGAGCTGGTGAATGGTTGTGTAGGCTAGTGAATGGAATATTGGCTTTTGACAAATTGTTCGAATTAAAAGCGCACAGCGTAGAACGTCAAATGTAAGGCGCCAGAGTAATCTAAATCCTAACCACTATCCCTATCTTTGTGCGCTTATAAATTCTAAGCATGAAGATATCTTACAATTGGCTCAAATCATATCTCGATTTTGATCTGAATCCAACAGCATTAGAACATTGGCTCACGGCTTTGGGCTTGGAAGTCGAAGGCATGGAAAATTATGAGTCCATACCCGGAGGATTGCGCGGTATTGTGACGGGTGAGGTGTTAACGAAGGCGCAACATCCAAATGCCGATCGCCTATCTGTCACAACGGTAGATGTTGGAGGCGATGAACCGCTGCATATTGTTTGTGGAGCGCCAAATGTTGATAAAGGTCAAAAAGTATTGGTGGCCACAGTTGGAACAGAACTGCATACCGAAGAAGGAGAGTCATTCACCATAAAGAAATCAAAAATCCGTGGTGAGCAATCAGCCGGAATGATCTGTGCTGAAGATGAGTTGGGCTTGGGGAAAAGTCATGAGGGCATTATGGTTCTTGATCCGGAAACTAAAATTGGCTTGCCTGCAAGTGAATTGTTTCCAGTAGAGTCGGATACAATCTATGAAATTGGATTAACACCGAACCGGTCTGACGCCACTGCACATCTCGGAGCTGCGCGTGATTTGGCTGCCGGCCTCGGTTATCATGAAGGACAGAAAAAAACTGTCAAAACACCGCGTGTAAAACGCGAAACCAATGGTTCTCAACAGGACTTTACGGTTCAAGTTGAAAATGCCGAAGCTTGTCCGCGATACGCAGGTTTGTTAATCGATAATATCCAAGTAGGAGAGAGCCCAGATTGGCTCAAGACTAGGTTGATAGCTATCGGTGTAAAGACTATTAGTAATGTAGTGGATATCACAAATTTTGTCTTGCATGAATTTGGCCAACCGCTGCATGCATTTGATCGAGATAAAATAAAAGGAAATGGGATCATCGTGAAGACGATGGCGAAAGACACTCAATTTCTCACTTTGGATGAAGTTGAGCGTAAACTCGATGAGACCGACTTAATGATTTGTGACGCCGAGTCCAATCCGATGTGTATCGCCGGAGTTTTCGGTGGCATTCACAGCGGGGTGACTGACTCTACAACTTCTATATTTTTAGAATCGGCACATTTTGATGCTGAATACGTGCGGAAAACCAGCATGCGCCACGGCCTACGAACGGACGCGGCCAAAGTATTTGAAAAAGGAAGCGACCCAAATATCGCTGACGAAGCGCTATGGCGAGCGGCCAATTTGATGACTGAGCTCTGTGGCGCGACTGTAGCCGAGCCGGTTTTTGACTTATATCCGACACCCATTCTTAAGAAATCAGTTCAAGTAAAGCGAAGTCATGTCAATCGACTCATCGGTATTGATCTATCAGATGAAGACTTACGACAGATATTTGATCACTTAAATTTCACGATTGATTCATCAAGTGATGATACCTATGAAATTTTGATTCCAACTGACAAAACTGACGTAACTCGAGAGGCCGATGTGATTGAGGAAATCCTTAGAATATACGGTTATGATCGTGTCCCCGTTTCATCGAAACTCCGCACGAGTCTAGTTCATGCCGACGGTTTGGCCCTGCATGAGTGGCGCGACCAGATTGCGCAAAAACTTACTGCAAAAGGATATCATCAGATGATGAATTTATCATTGTCACGATCAGCGTATTACGATGACAATCGTGAGGACCTCGTCTATATATTAAATACGAGTAATTCACATCTCGATATCATGCGACCCGATATGATCCACAGTGCCCTCGAGACCGTGGCACACAATGTCAAGTACCAAAATCGAAATATCAGACTGTTTGAATTCGGTTCGGCATACAGCCGAGCGGATGGAGACTATGTCGAGGATGAAAAGCTCTCAATTATCGCAACTGGCGATACCGGCAACGAACATTGGCGCGTGAAACCACTGACGTCGGACTATTATGAAATGAAAGGACTGTTGTCTGCAATATTACCTTCAAGATTGGTCGATAAAATGAAATTTGAGGAATTAACGACAGATTTGCTGGCATACGGACATAGCATCGTTGTTCACGGCAAGTCCATCGGGTTCATCGGGCGTCTGGCGTCATCGCTCACCGATCGTTTCGATGTCGATTCGCCTGTATTTTATGCCGAACTAAATGTGAATTCTGTTTTCCAGGATAAAAAACAGCAGGTGGTGACATACTCCGACATTAGCAAATATCCTGGCACACAGCGAGACATGGCCTTGATTGTCGATGAAAAAATCACATTTGAAGAAATCCAGCGTGTCATTGACTCGGTTAAGAATAAGCGGATCCGAAATGTTTCATTATTTGATATTTACAGAAATGATGACCACATCGGACCTGATAAAAAATCAATGGGAGTCCGCATCGATTTCATGGATGAGACCAAGACACTATCAGACAAAGAGGTCGACAAGATGATCAAGAAGCTACTGGGGTCTTTTAAGCATCACCTGGGTGCTGAGTTACGATGAAATATGAGTATAGATTTATTTGCCTTCGTCAAACAGCTCTCGGGTCTGGTTGTCACTTTGAACAAAGGGAACTCAGGCTTTAGCCTGAAGAATTTGAGTTTAATAAAAAAGATTTCTAATGTCGAATAATATTTGAGGTAGAAGCCATCGAAGAAGTTAGGGCTGCGCAGGCTGAAGCCTACGTTCCCCCTGAGTCTCGAGCGAAATTATAAGGGACCCGAAAGTTGGCTAGTGAAACAAGCCAAACCTCGGAGCCCGCCTTGGAATATGATCTTAAATCGTTCAGTTGAATAATCGATTAAATTGATTCATTGAGTAATACGATTTACTCGAAAATTGAAGTTTCCCGTTTTTGATCCAGCTCCGAGGTCTATTTGCCTTCATCAAACAGCTCTCGGGTCTGGTTGTAACTTTGAACAAAGGGAATTCAGGCTTTAGCCTGAGGAAGTTGAGATTAATAAAGAAGATTTTTCTTGTAAAATAATATGTGAGGTAGAAGCCATCGAAGAAGTTAGGGCTGCGCAGGCTGAAGCCTACGTTCCCCCAGAGTCTCGAGCAAAATTAAGAGGGACCCGAGAGTTGGGTTGTGAAACAAGCCAAACCTCGGAACCCGATTTGAAATATGAACTTAAATCGTTCAGTTGAATCATCGATTAAATTAATTCATTGAGTAATATGCTTTACTCGAGAATTGAAGATTCACGTTTTTGATCCAGCTCCGAGGTCTATTTGCCTTCATCAAACAGCTCTCGGGTCTGGTTGTAACTTTGAACAAAGGGAATTCAGGCTTTAGCCTGAGGAAGTTGAGATTAATAAAGAAGATTTTTCTTGTAAAATAATATGTGAGGTAGAAGCCATCGAAGAAATTAGGGCTGCGCAGGCTGAAGCCTACGTTCCCCTTGAGTTCCGAGCAAAATGAAGAGAGACCCGAGAGGTAGGTTGTGAAACAAGCCAAACCTCGGAGCACGCCTTGGAATATGATCTTAATTTTTTAAAAATACACCAATACCACCTTTCCGTTGTTTGGCGTCTCGCCAATCCTCAGATGCTGACCGAATGCTGATCGACCTTGGGAGCGTCAGTAGAGCGTCAGTACGACATCGTGAGTTTTTCATTTGAGCGAGATACAGGAATTGATATTAGTCGCGGTTTTAAATCTCACTAAAGATATTTAGATTATATTTCTAGGTCCAGCTCCGAGGTCTTCTTGCCTTCGTCAAGCAGCTCTCGGGTCTGTTTGGAACTTTGACCTTATTCAATCATGCTGTGAAAAATCCTTCGGCACAATTAGCCATTAGGCCAAACAGCAGTCAACCTATTTCATGAGGGCACATTCTTGCCAAAAGCCAAAAGCCAAAAGCCAAAAGCTAATAGCCAAGTGCCATACGCCAAACCCCATACGCCCTCAACCGCTTACGTATCTCATTTTAAAGTAATTCACTAACTTTGGGCGCATGAGCGATCGGGAAAGCATACTATCACGTATAGAAGAGAAGATTAGGACTCTTGGAGAGCAATTGAATCAGGCTAACTCGGAGAAGAGCTCACTAGTAGAAGAGATAAACGCATTAAAAAATAAAATAGCTGGTCTAGAGCAAATCGTTGATGAGTCGTCAAACCATCAAGGGCAAAGTAACTCTGATCAGGTCGATACTATTAAAAAGGAGTTGGATAAATATATCAATGAGGTCGAACATTGCATTGATATGGTTAAACAGATATAGAGATGAGTGAAGAGAAGAAAAAAATCAATGTTACCATTAGTGGACGTACTTTTCCATTAAAAGTGTCCCTCGACGAAGTCCAACAAATTCAAAATATTGTTACTGAAATCAACCGCAAGGTTTTGGAATTTCAAAATACGTATAAGTCCAAAGATATCCGCGAGTGCCTATCTATGGTGCTCCTGACTTATGCCGTCGATCTGAATAAATATCAATCCGGACACATGTCCGATGATGGTGTTTCTGCCCCCGAACTGACACGTCTCGACGAACTTCTTGACCAGTATATGCAGACCTCCTAAAGAGGAAGTCTGACGTGTGAATCTGTCCATTTGACTTTGGTATGACAACCAAGTGGACAATTTATTTAATGGAGGTGATAGGGATTGTCATCCCGAAACAAATCCACATCAATCATATACTTATGGAAGGAATATTAGGTGGAGTCATTGGGCTCGTCATCGGTGCAATCATCGGATTTTTCATCGTCAACGCGATGGGTAAGAAAAAATCTGAAGCGCTAATCGAAGAAGCTACCAAGAAAGCCGATTTAGAAATCGAACGCGCGCGGGTTACTGCGCAACGAAAAATCGATGAGGCCGAAATGCAAGCTGAAAAAATCGCGGCAAAAGCTGAAAACAAAAACGAATCGATTAAGCAACGTAAAATAGCTGAGGCAAAAGAAAAATATGCCAAGCTAAAAACGGACTATCAAAGTTATAAAGCACAGCACAAGGTCGACATGAAGCAGCGCGAGATGGAAGTCGTCTCCAAAGAGAAAGACCTCGTTCATAAAACTAAGCAATTTGACGATCAAAAAGAGGCCATCGACGCCCGCGAAGCTGATGCCAAAACGATTCGTGAAAACCTGGATAAGCAACTAAAAATCGTTAATAAAAAGCGAGAAGAAGTTGAAATTCAAAGTGAACGTCTGGTATCTGACTTAGAGAATATCGCTCAGATGTCACAGCAAGACGCTAAAGATCAACTGATAGAAGCGATGAAGGCCAAAGCTGAAACAGATGCCATGTCAATCGTCAAGAAAACATTGAATGAAGCAAAACTGAGCGCCAAAAAAGACGCAAAGAAAATCGTCATTCAAAGTATACAACGTATGTGTGCCGAGTATACCATTGAAAATACGGTATCTGTATTCAATCTGCCATCAGACGATGTGAAAGGTCAAATCATTGGTCGAGAGGGAAGAAATATCCGCGCGCTCGAAGCAGCTACCGGAGCCGAAATCGTCGTAGATGATACACCAGAAACAATTATTATTTCAAGCTTTGATCCGATTCGTCGAGAGGTGTGTAGACTTTCATTGAAACGCTTAGTGGCCGATGGACGTATTCATCCGGCACGTATCGAAGAAGTGGTCGCCAAAGTGCGAAAACAATTGGATGAGCAAATTGTAGAGATCGGTGAACGTACAGTGATAGAACTGGACATCCACGGGTTAGACGCCTATCTTGTGAAGATGGTGGGTCGTATGCGATTCAGATCATCTTACGGTCAGAATCTGCTCAAGCACTCTATGGAAACGGCAAACTTGTGCGCCATTATGGCGTCAGAACTCGGCTTGAGTCCTAAGTTAATCAAGTTGGCGAAGCGAGCTGGATTACTGCATGATATTGGTAAGGTCGGAGAGGAAGAAACAGAATTGTCGCACGCTTTACTTGGTGATAAGCTATGCAAAAAGCATGGAGAAACTGAAGCAGTATGCAATGCGGTAGGTGCACACCACGATGAAATGGAAATGACAAGTATCATTTCACCAATCGTGCAGGCGTGTGATGCGATCTCAGGTGCTCGTCCAGGTGCGAGAAGAGAGATTCTCGAAAGTTACCTCGAACGTATAGGAGAACTTGAGGAATTGGCGATGGGATATGACGGTGTCCAAAAAGCATTTGCGCTGCAGGCCGGTCGCGAACTTCGCGTGATCTTAGAAAGTGACAAAGTGAGCGATCAATATGCTGACGATCTTTCGTTTATGATTTCTGAGAAAATTCAAAATGAAATGCAATATCCAGGGCAAATTAAAGTGACGGTGATCCGTGAAAAACGCGCCACATCATATGCCAGATAAGACCACGAGGTCATAATAAAAACTGAATGAACGAAGGCCGTACAATATTTTGTGCGGTCTTTTTTCATGGTTTGAAATTATTACAAATCAGTTCTCTCATCTGATGCTAAAATAACCCGTAAAAAACTCACTTGAAAAGCCGTCAAGTAGCCTAATTTTTCTACATTTGTGGCGAATTTCAGAGGCGTTCAATGAGGTACTTAACAATCATACTTTTTACGATTTTTTCATTGTCAACTGCATTGGCAGGAGGCGGTGGATGTGGAGATGATCATTCTGCAGGATATGATCCCACGAATACGGCGTATCACCACATCGGCGACGCTAATGTATATTCGATCGGTCCATGGAGTATTCCACTGCCGTGCATTCTATATGCACCAGATGAGGGTCTCGATGTATTCTCAAGTGGAAAATTTGGTATCGGTCATCACGGCACAGGACACTATGCATACAAAGGGTATGCTTTGTACGAAGGAACCGTGCGACGAATCGTCGACCGCTCTTTCCCGAAAGATAAGACAGAGGTCGAATGCGTTTATGCAAAAGACGTAGAAGGCAAGGAAGTCATTTTTGTTAAGTACAATGGAAAAGACTACAAGTGCGATAATAAGAGTACGGCTGATGGTGGATTATTTGGCGGTGGACTGACTTCTTATTATGACTTTTCAATTACTAAGAATGTCGTTGCGATGTTTTTGGTATTCATGTTTTTAAGTCTCATGTTTATAAAAATCGCGCGCATGTACAAAGCGCGTGTTGGAAGAGAACCAAAAGGAATTCAATCATTTATCGAGCCGATTTTTGTGTTCATACAAGATGAGGTGGCGAAACCATTCTTAGGCAAGAAATGGGAAAAGTTTCTGCCGTATCTGATGGCGATATTTTTCTTTATTCTCGGATTAAATCTATTTGGTCAAATCCCATTTTTAGGTGGTGCCAATGTGACTGGAAATTTTGCATTTACGATGGTCTTGGCATTAATAGCTTTTATAGTCACGACGATCAACGGAAATAAGCATTATTGGGAGCATGTGTTTTGGATGCCGGGTGTCCCAGCATGGGTAAAAGTCATTTTGACACCGGTCGAGGTTTTGGGTCTTTTTATCAAGCCATTTACACTGATGCTACGTTTGTTTGCCAATATTACAGCAGGGCATATTGTGGTATTGAGTTTTATTGGTTTGATTTTCATTTTTGGAAATGCTGGAGAAAGTACAGCCGGTGCGACCACGGGAATAATTGCGTCGCTACCATTGACATTATTTATGATGGCCATTGAGTTATTAGTAGCTTTTATACAGGCCTTCGTATTTACAATATTAACTGCATCATATATTGGTGCAGCGACAGAAGAACATCATTAATTTTTTCATTAAATATTTAGAAAATGGAAGTAATTGGATTTGGATTAGCAGCGATCGGAGCCGGTATAGGAATCGGACTCATTGGTGGAAGGGCCATGGATGCCATCGCCAGACAGCCTGAGGCTGTAGGTGATATTCGTGCAAACATGATCTTGACAGCTGCACTCGTAGAGGGTGCTGCATTGATCGCTATTATTGTTGGGTTCTTGATAGCTCAGTAATAATTAAAAAGACGTAAAACGGTGGTGACGATTGGTCACTACCGATTTACATTTTTTCATTTTTGTAATCGAATTTTGTTATGATGTATTTAGCAGATTTTAGTGTCATCAAACCAGACGTAGGACTGATTGTCTGGTCAACTGTATTCTTTGTGATTTTCTGGTTGTTGATTGGTAAGCTCGCATTTAAACCTATTAAGGATGCGCTTAAGAATCGCGAATCAGATATTAAAAATGCACTTGATAGTGCCGAAGAAGCCAAGCGTGAAGTGGCCGCGATGAAATCGAAAAATGATGAAGAGTTAAGAAAGGCGCAAGAAGAACGTGTGCAGGTATTGCGTGAAGCTAAAGAAACTGCAGAGCGTGTCGTGCGCGAAGCCAAGGACAAGGCAAAAGATGAAGCCAACGGCATTATCGCAAACGCTAGTCGTGAAATAGAAAGTCAAAAACAAGCCGCCATTCGAGATATAAAATCTCAGGTGGGAAATATGGCTGTCGAAATAGCAGAGAAAATTTTGAAAAAAGAATTGTCTGCAGATCAGGCAAACGCTGCATACGTGCAACGTATGGTCGATGATCTCAACGCAAAAAATAATTAAATCAGGCCAATAGCCAGTTTATGTCAGATATAAGAATAGCACATCGGTACGCAAAGTCTATTTTAGATCTCGCCTCAGATCAAGGACAGTTGGATGCGGTTAATAATGACATGCAATATCTGCAAACAGCTTTTGATAAAAGTAGAGAATTGTACAACCTGATAAAAAGCCCTATCATCAATAAAGGGAAGAAACTGGATGTGTTCAGTAAGTTGTTTTCGAATAACATATCGAACATATCGCAGGTATTTTTAAAACGAGTTATTTCAAAAGGCAGGGAATCAATTATTCCCGAAATGATTCAGTCGTTTCAATCAATATACAACGAGCGTCAAGGTATTACAGATGTGACACTAACGACGATTGCGAATGTAAGTGCGGCGTCTATGGACACCATTCAAGCTCGTATGAAAGAAATCATCGGAGTGGATCGACAAATTAATTTGCATACGAAAACTGATGATAGTTTAATTGGTGGATTTATTCTGGAATTTGAAGATAAACGAATCGATGCCAGTGTTAAACATCAATTGGAAAATATTAAGAAAACATTCAGCGCTTAAGAATTTAAATAAAGTATTATGGTAGATGTAAAACCGGATGAAATATCCGCGATAATCAAACAAGAATTATCAGGATTTAAAACAGAAGCGGAACTCGAAGAAGTTGGTACCGTACTCCAGGTTGGAGATGGTATTGCCCGGGTTTATGGGTTGACAAAAACACAGGCCGGAGAGTTAGTAGAGTTTGAAAATGGCGTTCAGGCAATCGCACTTAATCTTGAAGAAGATAATGTAGGTGTGGTATTGTTGGGATCAAGTAAAGGAATCAAAGAAGGTTCGACAGTGCGTCGTACGGGAAAGATTGCCTCGCTCAAAGTTGGAGAAGGAATGCTTGGTCGTGTTGTGGATACGTTGGGTCAACCAATCGATGGTCGTGGTCCAATCACTGGAGATATGTATGAAATGCCTATAGAGCGCAAAGCGCCAGGGGTAATTTATCGTGAGCCGGTAAGTGAGCCGTTACAGACAGGTATAAAAGCCATCGATGCGATGATTCCAGTCGGTAGAGGACAGCGTGAGTTGATTATTGGTGACCGTCAAACAGGTAAGACAGCTATCGCGATTGATACGATATTAAATCAAAAAGAATTTTACGAACGCGGCGAACCTGTGTTCTGTATATATGTTGCGTCTGGGCAGAAAGCATCTACCGTTGCGCAGATTGCAAAGACATTGGAAGAAAACGGTGCAATGGACTATACCGTCATCGTTTCAGCATCAGCATCTGATCCTGCACCGTTGCAGTTTTATGCACCGTTGTCTGGAGCAGCGATTGGAGAGTTTTTCCGGGATACGGGACGTCCTGCACTGATTGTGTACGATGATCTTTCAAAACAGGCTGTTGCCTATCGTGAAGTATCGTTATTACTTCGTCGTCCTCCAGGTCGTGAAGCATATCCTGGTGATGTATTTTACTTACACTCACGTTTGTTAGAGCGCGCTGCGAAAGTCATCAATGACGATAAATTGGCGCAATCTATGAATGACTTGCCGGACTCATTGCGAGATGCTGGTATCGTTAGAGGTGGAGGATCATTGACAGCATTGCCTATTATTGAAACACAAGCAGGTGACGTTTCGGCGTATATTCCAACTAACGTAATTTCGATTACAGACGGACAAATATTCTTGGAATCGAATTTATTTAATGCTGGTGTAAGACCAGCCATTAACGTGGGTATATCAGTATCACGTGTGGGTGGTAACGCACAAATTAAATCGATGAAAAAAGTTTCTGGTACGTTGAAACTTGATCAAGCACAATATCGTGAGCTAGAGGCGTTTGCCAAATTCGGTTCTGACCTTGATGCAGCTACGCAAAGCGTATTGGATAAAGGTGAGCGAAATGTTGAGATTTTGAAGCAGGCACAATACAGTCCTGTATCTGTAGAAAAGCAGGTGGCGATCATTTATTTAGGTTCTAAAGGACTTGTAAAAGATGTGCCTGTTAATAAAATGAAAGAATTCGAAGAGACATTCTTATCGACATTAGAGCAACGTCATCCTGAAGCATTAGCTGATTTCAAAGCTGGTAAATTGACGGATGAAGCGATTTCTTCTGTGGAGAGTTTAGCGGCTGAATTGTCTCGACAATTTAGTTAGAAATTAGACAAAGTGATGATCGGGTGATGTGATGATCGGGTGATGTGATGATGTGGTGATTCAAGTTCTAACAAACTTTTAATGCAAAAGAATTTAATTGTTGAATTAACCACAGACTTTGCACGAGAGATTACTTGTGGAATATATAACATCGATAAAAAAAGTATTGAATAAAATTATTGGGACGACAGTGAGAAGGTGATATCAACACATCGACAAATCACCACACAAACAAATCAATAAAAATGGCAAATCTAAAAGAGGTTCGGGATAGGATAAAATCTGTGCAATCAACGCAGCAGATTACGAAGGCCATGAAGATGGTGTCGGCAGCAAAGTTGCGCCGTGCACAAGATGCTATTGTAAGCTTAAGACCGTATGCGCTCAAGTTGAATGACATGTTGCGGAATATTTTGAGTAATACGGACGGCGGAGGTACGACATCATTTGGAGAAAATAGAGAGGTTAAAAGTGTCTTGATTGTCGTAGTCACATCGAATCGCGGTTTGGCAGGAGCATTTAACACTAATATTTCAAAAGAGGCCGCGCGACTCATCGAGGAAGATTATGCCCATTTACGACAGGGTAAGGGTATTACCTTGGCGATGATCGGAAAAAAAGGAAATGACTATCTCAAACGACGCTATAGTGATTTAAAAATAGTTACTGATCACATGGATTTATTCAGTGATCTAAGTTATGACCATATTTCTCCTGTGTCTGAATTAATCATGACCAGATTTACCGAAAAGCGATACGATAAAGTGCATGTCGTTTATGGTAAGTTTAAAAATGCAGCTCAACAGTTCGCGACTTCTGAGCAATTTTTACCTGTGACGAAACTCGAAGTCGAAACAAATTCCACCTCAGGTCGCAATGCCGATTACATTTTCGAGCCAGATGAGGAGACATTATTAAAAGAATTGATCCCTTCAATTCTTAAAATTCAATTTCAGCGTTTCTTATTGGACACACACGCTTCAGAACACGGTGCGCGTATGACTGCCATGGATAAGGCGACTGAAAACGCTGAAGAAATGGTGAAGGACCTGAAAATTTCCTACAATAAAGCGCGTCAAGAAGCTATTACAAAAGAGCTTTCAGAGATCGTTGGTGGTGCAGCAGCATTAGAAGGATAATATAAGACAATCAGTATTAATTTCATGGTGATGGTTACATGTCTGCCATGCGATTCATGAGTATCTCCTTGTTGCCAGCAGTGATGCTAGCACGGTGATTTTCTGTCAACTCTAAATATCCACCGTCAGCCGTTCGGAAAGCACGAACTTCCTTTAAGTTAACTATATAAGAGCGATGGCTGCGGACAAAGCGAGTTGATTTGAGTTGTTCTTCAAAATATAGTAACGGTTTGCTTGCCATAATCTGTCGCCCTCCTTTTAAATAGATTTCTGTATAGTTTCTAGAGGCTTTCAAATAAATAATATCATTTGTTTTGATGAAATCTACACCTCCAGAAACGAGGACTTGTAGTTGATCATTTTTTTTATCATTATCAAAAAAAGTTTGCTGAATCCGCTGTTGGAATAAAATTTCCTTAGTCTTTGCTTCGGCTTTTTCGATGACTCTAACAATTTCATCTGGACTAACCGGTTTCAATATGAAATCGAAGGCATCCAGTTTGATCGCGTCGACTGCGTAGTCCGAATGTCCGGTTACGAAAATAAATAAAGGTATATGACCGGATCTATCGATATTTTCGAAAATGTCAAATCCAGTAAATTCGCCCATTTCGACATCGAGAAATACAATGTCGATACGGTTTTTATTAAGAAATTCTGCACCAGACTGAGGTTCAGGGAACATGCCGCGAATATCGACATGAGGGCAATTAGCTTCAAGATGCATGCCAATCATCTCGCGTGCCTTTTTCTGATCATCAATGATAATACAGCTTAATTTATTCATAGTCTGATTCTTCTATTATTGGAATGAAAATTTCGACCGTCGTACCACTATCAAATATTGAATTGTCAATGTCCGCATTATCTAAGACTTTGATTTTTATACGTTGACTTGAAGATCGATTTTCTTGAAGTTTATTAATAAGTTGGAGTTTTTTTTCAATTGCTTTAGTAGCAAATGATTTGTGATTAGGTCTTGATTTTTTATTTTTCATTCCTTCTCCGTTGTCTATAATTGTACATCTCAATTTATCGTCTTGAATCATTTGCATGTCGACGACGAGTTCATGTCGTTGCTTAGAATCTGTGAATCCATGAACAATAGCATTCTCTACAAAGGGTTGAAGCATCATTGAAGGGATGTGTTTTTCTGCTAGAGTTCCTTCATCAAACTTGATTTGATAAATCAAATTATCATCCAATTTGTCTTTTTCTAGTTCGAGATAGCTCGTTAAATAAGCGACTTCACTTTGAATGGAGATAGAGTCTTTGGCGGAGCTGTCCAGCGTCTTGCGGACTAATGTTGCAAACGAGTTGAGATATGCATTGGCTTTTGGCACATCTTTTTTATTTATATAGTATTGCAACGATTGAAGGGCATTAAAAAGAAAGTGAGGATTCATTTGTGCATGGATGGCATTTAAACGTTGCTGCGCTAGTGCCAGTTCAGCTTGTTTTTTCTTTCTAAAATCGTTTAGGAAATAAAAAGTCACTAAGCAGATGAAAAATAGGCATAGGGCAATGAACCACCAGGATTGATACCAAGGAGGCATAATAGATATCGGAATAAGCAGTTCTTCTGTGAGCTGTTTTTGCCCTAAAAAGAATGAAGCCGACAATTTATAACGGCCATGCGGAATGTTTGTCAAATTTATATGACGATTTTCTGTTCTCAATTCAGATCGATGAAATCCATTTAATTGATAGACCAACGTGGCTTGATCTCGAGAGAAATATGGAAATCCAAATTCGAATGAAAAATTATTTTGTTTATAAGATAAACGCGTCAATTCTGTTGTGCCTATGGGTATTTCATTCACTGCCACATCGATAGTTTTTATGACATCTAAAGCAACCGCGTCTGGCTCATGAATTTCAAGCATATGTACTTGATTCGAAGTTTGAATCAATAAATTGTTTCCAACCGAGAAAATTCGCGATAAGTTATTAGTGGTTTCTACAGGAACATAGCCAACCTTTTTGAACTGTGGTAATTCAAGAATATATATCCCTCTCGGACTGAGTGCATACAATCTCCTTTTTTGTATGGTCATTGATAAAATATGTATGGAAGGTAATGACCATTCTGCAATGCGTTTAGCTTTACCATTGTTGACAGCATATGCCAACAGGCCTTCTTTGGAGGTGGCGCAGATAATAGTATCAGGGCTCAGTTTTACGATGTCTACCACGGCTGAAGTAATGAGTGAGTCAAGATTTTGTATTGAATTATTTTCATTCAAATTGTATTGATAAAGTCCTCTTGAGGTGCCAAACCAAATTTTTTCATTATTGATTATATTTGTGGCAGCAACTCTTGCCGGAGGATTAAAATCAATTGTATCAACCGGACTGCAATTTTTAACATTTATAATCCGATTAGAAAATATAATATAATTACAACTGTCTTTGGCAACGATTTTTTTTGCTGTCTCATTTCGCGTAAAGACGTTGGAGCGTACTTTTCCAGAAATTGGGTTGTATACATATTTGACTCCAAAATCAAAAATGAGAAGGTTATTATTCCGTGATTTTACGACAACCGCTTTCTGATGTGGTTTATCGAGTCTGAAGATAAAAGTTGTGTCCAAGTTATTATCTAAATGGAGTATGTCGCTTTCGTTTACAGATATCAATATGTCTTCATTGTCAGCATAGATAATATTTCCTGTACGTTCTAAATTTAGTTTTCGCTGAGTTCTGAAAGTCGATTTAAAAATGTTGGACTTTGAGATATAAAACCCTTTGTTTTTAGATCCGATCCAATATGATTTTTCAGTATCGCGATACAGGCCATAAATATCTACACCAGCAAGCGTATATTGTATTTTGGGATTCGAACTGGTCAAGTTAAAATAGTAGAGTCCTGATCCAGATCTTCCAAAAAATAGTGAATCGTCTAAGATTGATGCTGAATTTTTAAATTCTGGAAGATATTTTATGCTATCCCAAACTCCTCCACTGAGAACTCTGACTTTGTTGGTTGTTTTATGCGGTGCCATCTGGTAAGTGTTGATGCCAGAAGTTTTTTTTCGAAAGAAACTATCTCTGTATAAGGTTTGTATATTTATTGACGTCAATGGTATGAAATATCGGTTTTTAGGAACATCGAGTCTCTCACTCCCAATAAGTTCTAAAGTCATGGCATCTAACCAATATGCATGCTTTTTTGATTTAATTAATAACGAGTCATTGATTTGTTTTGCCACATAGACATTTAAACTAGACGTATGAGGTAAATAATCAATAAAATACAAGCTATCGTCTTTTAAATAACAGGGTGCGGGTGAGCGCGTACTGATCCATAATCTTTCGTAATCGTCTATCGACAAGCTCAGTATATCGATATTTGGCAGACCTATTTCAAATCCTTTACAATCAAACTTAGCGCCATCAAACTTACACAATCCCCTTTCCGTCCCGATCCACATAAAACCATCTTTATCCTGAGCAAATGAGTAGACATGGTCAGATGGTAGGCCGTCTTTCATGCTGTAGTTGATGAAATCCATTTGACCCACTGAACAGGTTGGAACAGTCATGGTCAATGAAATCAAAAGCCATAGTAAAGCAGATGCTACGGTGCTCTGCAGGTTGAAGGGTCTTCTATTTTTATTGAGGCCAACAATCATAGGGTAGCAGTATTCATTCAATTTTGACGGTACGCGCAAGATATCAAGAAATGCCAAATTTAGTTCATACCACAGTCTCTTGCATAAGTTATCATGGGGTCTTATACCTTATTTGACTGTTAGAGTGCTATCGGTCAATATTCCTCCGGTAATCAGACATACGTTTTCGTCCTCAGATTAGCTCGTTTCGTCCTGATCGCTAAAGTCCTGTTGATATAACAGTCATATTTGTGTTGTAACTCTTGCGTATTATGCTGAGGCCGTACCGAGAATACCCTTTACGCACACATTGTATAGAAACTAATTTACCATTATGGTACTTTAGTTTCTGTGCACACCCACCTTATCTCAGGGGCAATGGCGATTATCAAACATCGATTTTATTCAGTGATCTCAATAGCCACTTGGAAATAGTTGTTCACTTCCCCTAGTACTTCATATTGCACATAAAAGGACTCGCTCCATTCTTTAAAAGCCTTGAATTCGTGATGCGGTACGTTAAACTCATCAAATAGGATAATGTCTCCCGGTTTTAGATATGGTGTTAATAAAGTGAGCACATATAATGTAGAGCTGTATAAATCGGCGTCCATATGAATGAGCTTTATATTGCTGCTTTCATATGTTGAAAGATATGGGAGTAACGTCTGTTGGAAAAGTCCCTGGTGGAAATTCAGTCTATCGTCATCAATAACAGGCTTTTCAATGCCACCGAAATGCCCTTTTTTATAAGGACCGAAATCATGCGGCAGGCCACTGAACGTATCAAAGCCATGAAATTGACTGTTCTCATGCTGCAATTGCTCTGCCCACCATTTTATCGAAACGCCCTCAAATACACCAAATTCTAAGTAGTCGACTGGTGTTTGACGCAAATTCAATTGATCTAAAACATGATCATAAAGTTTAAAACGATAATTATATTCAATATCCTGAGTCGGAAAATTTCCGAATGCGGTGTCTTTTTTATGCTTGCTTATCCAAGCGGATGCATACCCCATATGACCTAAATAGTCCAATGTGCTCGAAGGGATGATCCGGTGTATGCCAATCGAATAGAGGAATCCTTTTACTTTTCTTCGTAGTCGTTTCATCGTCTTATATCGATTGATTATATTATAATAGCAATACTTGAAATTCAACGGCAAATATCATATAAAATACTCCCTCAAATTAGCCGTAAACATATAAAATTTGGAATAATCTAACAATTCGGTGAGACACATGTATTGATAGCGCTCGTAATTAGCGAAAAATCTTCTCGATCATTTTGATCAGCAACTAAATGAAAGCGCTAGTTCAGAAAAATTATGCGCTTCCCACAGAAACAATCATGTTAATCACTCGCTTTTGTCGCATTGCCTATCTTCACCCGATGAAAGTAGTGATTCCATTGGCTGGTGCCGGAAAACGACTTAGACCATTTACGTATACTCAACCTAAACCGATGATTCCGGTGGCGGGCAAGCCGATCATTGGGCATATCGTGGATGAACTGGTGAGTCACGGGTTTACGGACTTTGTTTTTATTTTAGGTTATCTCGGCCATGAGATTCGTGCATTCATTGATCTGCGCTATCCAGAGCTCAAACGAACTTTTGTACATCAACAAGATCGCAGAGGTCTGGGTCACGCTATTTGGACAGCAAAAGATGAGTTTAAAAACGCTGATGGACTGCTGATCGTGTTGGGCGATCTCATTTTTCAGCACAACTTTGAAGCTATGATGGATTCCCCAACTTCCGAACTCGTGACGGCATCGGTTGATGACCCACGAGAATTTGGAGTTGTGGAAACAGACGGTCAAGATCGCATCATAAAGGCTGTAGAAAAACCTAGAATTCCAAAATCAAATAGAGCGTTGGTTGGAATCTATAAAATATTGGAAGTTGACGCATTGATCGATGCACTCGATAGCATCGTAGAGGGAAATGAAATGATGCATGGTGAATTGCAGTTAACCAGTGCTCTACAGAAAATGATCGAAAATGATGTTATTTTTAAACCGCGTCAAGTGGATCAATGGTTTGACTGTGGTCGAAGCGATATACTATTGAAGACAAATGCATTATTATTAAAAAATAGTCAGAAATCCCGAAAAGATAATCGAACTTGGCCTTCAGTTGTCGTGATTCCACCTGTTTACATCGGAGAAAACTGTCATCTTGAAAGTTGTATTGTCGGTCCGAATGCCACGATCGGCAACGGCACCTCGATAACATCATCTGTAATTAAAAACTCAATTATTGGTACAAAAACGACTATCGAAAATGTTGTCCTAAATGATTCGGTGATAGGAAACGACAGCACCGTCATCGGATTTAGACAACGATTAAATATCGGAGATAATACAGAAATTGACCTATTTCAAAATGGATGACCATGGCATCAGATAAAAACTTAATAGAAATAAAAAATAAAAAGGCTTACTACGAATATTTCATCATTGAAGAATTCGAAGCCGGAATCATGCTAGTTGGCACTGAGATTAAATCACTCAAAGAAGGCAACGCTAATATGAGTGATGGTTACTGCCTGTTTAAAAAAGAGGAGCTGTACTTGAAAAGTGCTTTCATAGCAGAGTATAAGTTTGGTAATCAACAAAACCATGAAGAGCGAAGGGATCGCAAACTGTTATTGAAAAAACAGGAACTAAAAAAACTAAAAAGAAAGCTCGATGAAAAGGGATTCGCGATAGTGCCTCTTTCTTTTTATGTAAACTCCAGAGGCCTCGCGAAGGTGTTGATCGCACTCGCAAAGGGTAAGAAAACATATGATAAAAGGGCTTCTATCCGGGACAAAGACCAAAAACGCGATCTTGATCGTGCCAACCTAAATTCACTTATATAATTTCCTGGTATGCGTATAAAATCGATTTTAATAAAACCGATTGCCAAGCGAATCACCAGCATCATTAAAAAAAATAGTTTGTTGGCTGAATCGCATCAGCAGCAATTTTTTCATCGATTAATAAACAAAGCATCTCATACGCAATTTGGGGTTGACCATGGGTTTCAACAAATTGAACATCATGCCGATTTTAAACGACAAGTTCCTATTCGTGATTACGAAGCTTTGAAGCCCTATATTGAAAAGGTGAGAGCCGGAGAGCGGGATATTTTATGGCCTGGACGCCCAAAATACTTTGCCAAAACATCTGGGACAACCTCTGGGGCGAAGTATATTCCCATAACAAGAGATAGCATGCCCAACCACTTCAACACGGCGCGCAATGCACTATTCTGCCAAGCTACGCGTCATAACGCTTTTCGCTTTGTCGATGGAAAGATGATTTTTTTATCAGGATCGCCGCGATTAGAGGACACAAACGGGATACCAACAGGCAGATTATCGGGTATTGTCAATCATGCCGTACCGCGATGGTTGCGAAAAAACCAACTACCCAGTTATCAGACGAACTGCATAGAAGACTGGGATAAAAAAATAGAACAAATAATAGTCGAAACTTCTGGGCGCTCCATGACACTCATAAGTGGAATACCACCATGGGTAAAAGATTACTTTGAACGGCTCTTGGCTCACACAGGTTCTAAAAATATTGGCACGCTATTTCCCGAATTGCAATTTGTAGTGCATGGAGGAGTGAATTTCGAACCATATCAAAAATCTTTTGATCAATTAATTGGTCGACCTTATTTCAATGTTGAAACCTATCCGGCATCGGAAGGTTTTATTGCGTTTCAGGATGCGGGTGAAGAAGACGGATTATTATTAAATACAAATTCTGGAATATTTTTTGAATTTATTCAGGCAGATAAAATTTTCGATGACAATCCGGAGCGTCTATCACTTTCAGAGGTCGAATTGCAAACAAACTACGCTATCATTCTAACGAGTAATGCGGGTCTTTGGGCATACAACATTGGAGACACGATTGAGTTCGTGAGCTTACGCCCATTTCGCATACGCGTCACTGGACGTATCAAACATTTTATTTCAGCTTTTGGGGAACATGTGATTGCAAAAGAAATAGAGCAAGCCCTTTTGGCGATGAGCAATCAGCTAGGTGTCGAAGTTTCGGCATTCACAGTAGCTCCAAAAATCGGGACGAGCGAAAACGATCATTCATTTCATCAATGGGTATTGGAATCAAAAAAATCGAATTTGGATGTGTCTAAGATTGCAAATTTACTAGATACTTCATTGCAAAGACAAAACACATACTATGAAGATTTGAGAGTAAGCCAAATGCTTAAATTACCTGAAGTCGTAATTGTTCAGCCGGGCTCGTTTTCCGGTTATATGAAATCGATTGGAAAGCAAGGCGGTCAAAATAAAGTACCAATTTTATCAAATGATAGAACATTTGTTGAAGGCATATTAAACTATGATAATAATTAAATACGAAATTAGTCTCGTCTCATTAACGATTAAATAATTATTATAGATGGAAGCGCTTAATTGGAAAATTACAAATACAGACATGGATGACCTGGACGAGGCGTGCGAAATGTTTGACGATGCAATAGCATATCAAAAAAGAAAAAACGTTCCGCAATACGTAACAAATGACAGAGCTCGAGTCGCAAAAATGATCAAAGAACGGATGCATTATAAGATGGTGATTGATGGTGAAATCGCATGTGTCTTTGGAACTTCGCTTGAAGAGAAAATTGTTTGGAGACATCGGGAGCGCGGTGATGCTATATATCTGAACAAGATTATCACTAAACAAAAGTTTAAGGGACTACAACTTCTGAAATATGTGGTGAAATGGGCTGTCGAGTATGCCATCCAACTTGATCGATCTTATGTGAGATTGGACACATGGAATGATAATGCTAGCTTGAAATCGTACTATGAAAAGTTCGGTTTTGCGATCGTTGAGCCATTTTTGATGCCCACTGACGAGCGATTGAGTCCCAATTGTTGGGGTGGGCGAGCGGTGTTAATGGAAATTGATGTGAACGAGCATATATAATCAACAGATTCTCAGTTTTATATAGGTTATAAAAATTGATAATGTATGGTGAATTTCGAATTCACAGCCTACACGAAAGTGACGCGTACTTATCACACACCAAATCTGCACGAACCATACGAAACCGTTGCTTCAGACGTTTGTTAACCTGTATGAATAATAGTACCTTTGCGCGCTCATGAGAAGTGTTATAAATCAATTAGTTATCGTCTTAGTCGGTGTGTTGACCTTAGCGTCATGTAAAAGCCAATTTGAGAAGATTCGTGAGAATGGAACTCCAGAAGAGGTGTATCAGAAGGCGAATGAATACTATGAAAACGGCGATTATTTGAAGGCCAACACGCTATTCGAGTTGGTGTTGTCAAACTATAGAGGAAAGAAAGAAGGCGAGGAATTATTTTATCGATATGCGGATACGCAATACAAATTGGCGCGGTATCTCACGGCTGCCTATTATTTTGAGCGATTTTCGGCCACTTATGCAAACAGCGCAAAGCGTGAAGACTCGGATTTTATGGTAGCACAATCGTACTACAACATGAGTCCATCCTTTAGATTGGAACAACAGTATACCGATAAGGCAATAGAATCATATCAGCGCTTTGTAAATTTTCATCCGCAGAGTGATCGGGTAGAAAAGAGCAATGAGTTGATTGATCAAATGCGTCGCAAGTTGGAAAAAAAGGCATTTGATAGTGCAGAATTATATTATAAAATGTCGAATTATAAAGCGGCGTTGCATTCGTTTGAAAATCTACTAAAAGATTATCCGGAAACACCGGATGCTGAAAACATTCGCTATCTGATTACGAAAGCCGCGTACAATTTAGCGATTGATAGTTATTTTGAAAAAAAGAAACCACGTCTGCAAAAAGCAGCAGAATATTATAATGAATTCGTCAAGCGGTATCCGCGTAGCTCATTTAAAAAAGAGTTGGACGTCATTAATACAAAAATTGATCAAGAATTAAAAAAAATAGCCAATGTCTGATATTAAATCAAAAGTGCAGAATTTAGATGCTAACGTTCAAGCACGCGATATGGGTGCTTTGACAGCAGATACAAATAATATTTATGAATCATTAAATGTTATTTCAACACGTGCTCGTCATCTGAATGACGAAATTAAATCTGAATTATATGCCAAGCTTGAAGAATTTGCATCTGTAACTGATGCGATTGAAGAGGTTATGGAAAATAAAGAGCAGATTGAGATTTCTAAATTTTATGAGCGCTTGCCAAATCCGGCTGTGATTGCAACTAAAGAATTTTTAAGTGATGATCTTGAATATCGAAGTCGCAACGAGGAAGAAGGCGATGAAGATGCAGCCGAATAAATAATTCAGTGAAAGGTAAACGCATACTCTTAGCGGTTACAGGAAGTATTGCTGCCTATAAATCCGTTTTTTTACTTAGACTTTTACGTAAAGCAGGTTGTGAGGTAAAAGTCCTTATGACCAATTCGGCCATTGACTTTGTCAGTCCACTCACCTTCTCAACGCTATCAGAAAAACCAGTTGACTCCGACATCAGTGATGGCGAGCAATGGAACAATCACGTCGAGACAGGACTGTGGGCAGACGCCATGATAGTTGCTCCTTGTACGGCTAATACATTAGCGAAAATGGCTCATGGATTGGCAGACAATGTCGTCTTGGCTACATATTTATCGGCACGATGCCAGATTTTTGTTTCTCCGGCGATGGATGTCGACATGTACCATCATCCAAGTACGCAACGCAATCTTCAAACATTACAAAATGATGGAGTAAAGATCATTCCTGTTGAACATGGCGAACTTGCCTCTGGATTGATTGGCGAAGGCAGGATGGCAGAACCTGAAACTATATTTCAAGCTATTAGTAATCATTTAGATAATGCATCGAGTCAGACGCTTACTGGTAAACGATTTTTAATCACTGCCGGTCCCACGCACGAAGCTATCGATCCGGTACGTTATATTGGCAATCGAAGCAGCGGAAAGATGGGTATAGCATTGGCGGAGACATGTGCAGATCGAGGAGCTCAAGTGGATTTGATTCTAGGACCGACACATTTGGCTACAAATCATACGGGCGTGACCACGCATAAGGTGATTTCAGCTGACGACATGATGAAAAAAAGTGTCGAGTGTTTTTCGAGTGTAGATGTGGCGATCATGGCAGCGGCAGTAGCAGACTATAAACCGGCCCATTCCGCCGATAAAAAGATTAAAAAATCAGATGGTGATACATTAAATATTTCCCTGGTTGAAAATGGGGATATCGCGGCAACGTTGGGTGGTAAGAAAAATAATATTCAATTGGTTGTAGGTTTTGCATTGGAAACGAATGACGGTGAAAAATATGCAGCGGATAAATTAAATCGAAAGAATCTCGATTTTATAGTATTAAATAAATTATCAGATAAAGGCGCTGGGTTCGGACATGACACAAATAAAATTACCATCATCAGAAATGATGAGAGTAAGACTGAGTTCGAATTAAAATCAAAAATGGAAGTAGCGCATGATATCGTTGACGAAATTGAGAAGCTTTTAAAATAGTAAAACATGTATAAATTAATATATCTTTCAATTTTTCTTCTGTGCGCAGGCGTTACTGTGCAAGCGCAAGAATTGAATGCTACCGTGAATGTAAACACGCCACAGCTTCAAAAAACTGACCCTAAAATATTTGAGGAAATGGAGCAAGTGCTTCAGGATTTTCTAAATAATACAGCTTTTACAGATGAATATTACGATGATCACGAGCGGATAGATTGCTCGTTTCAAATGACGATCAGGGATGAACTCGGTGGAACAACTTTCACTGCTGATTTGGCCATACAATCGTCGCGGCCTGTATATGGGAGTGAATATAAGTCTGTCGTATTTTCTTACGTAGACAGCGATGTAAAAATCGAATATGCAAACGGAACTCCAATCCAGTTCAGTACGGACGGATATATCAATAATTTATCTAGTATATTTTCATATTGGGCGTTAATGATTATTGGCTTTGACTATGATACATTCAAATCGAAAGGTGGCGATCCATATTTTAAAACAGCTCAGAGTATCGGATCAGCCGTGCCGACGACTATTGCAGAGGATGTGAATGGCTGGCAAGCGATCGATAGCGATCGAAATCGGTATTGGTTGGTTGAAAATATGTTGAACCCTAAAGTTGAAGATTACCGGATGGGTATGTATCAGTATCACTTGCAAGGACTGGACTTGATGCATAAAAATACGTTTGCTGGTCAGAGTGCAATCAATGAAGTGTTGAGTACGGTAAAATCCACGCGAGATGCATATCCCAATAATATGATTGTCCAACTATTTTCTGTTGCAAAACATGAAGAAATTGTTGAGGTGATGGCCAAGGCGAATCGTACGATGCAAAAAAATGTATATGCGATCATGTCGTCGATCGATCCATCCAATCGTGCCGCATATATAAAACTCAGATAAGATTATTTGACATTGGTGTGACTCCTTGGAGTTTCATCCATGCGTGATGCCGATTGCGCTTTATTTATAATCGCGTATTTTCAGCGTCGAAAACCCACATGATCATGAGTTTCTGGACGGATACATGGCTGCCATTTATTTTTAGTTCGCACAATGCGATAAAGCCACCACGACCGGTAAAATTGTTGAATCCATATGAGAGACAATCGGTACAAGACGTCTGTAATATTTATTATCAAAAGTATTTTGGAGATGAAGGTAAGCGGACTGTTCTGCTCGGAATAAATCCTGGTCGGTTGGGAGCGGGTATCACGGGTATTTCCTTCACCGATGCCGAAAAACTTGAACGATATTGCGATATTCCAAATTCCTTTGATAAAAAAGAAGAACTCTCTTCAAAATTTATTTATAATTGGATCACTCAAGAAGGTAATGTCGAAACATTTTATCGAGATTTTATTATTCTTTCCGTTTGCCCGCTAGGCTTTGTTAGAGATGGTAAAAACATCAATTACTATGACCAACCAGACTTGATAAAACGTTCAGAAAAGTTGATCATTCAGCAGCAGGATTTATTGGTTAACCATCATAAAATTCAGAAAACAGTTTACATGTTGGGCAAGGGTAAAAACTTTAAGTACTTTAAATCATTAAATGAGAAGCATAAATGGTACAATGAGGTCAAACCGTTGCCACATCCACGATGGGTGATGCAGTATAAGTACCATAGTCGCCATGAAATCATGAGAGACATGATGGCCGAGTTATTCAATAAATCTGATTCATGAGATCTTGGAAATTAAATTTTGCGATTAATTTTATATGGTGGTTCGCCGTCGTTTCAATCTGGATGTCGTTCGTCGATACAGACTTTATTCACGAACATGAATTTTTAGGAGAAGAGCATGTCCATTCGTTTCATTTATCGTTTTCCTTCTTTGTGACGACATTCATGGCTGTGTTGAATACCATCGCTCAATGGTTATGGGCGAGAAGTGGATTCCGATATCGCATTTCATTTCGAAAAAAATTGTTCTATTTATTTCTTCAGCAATTAGTATTTGCGCTGATTGCTTCAGTCCTACTATATGTATTTCTGCGGTTTGCTATTAAATTTCCGGTTTCTGAAGACTTTGGCATTTTCGCTGAACGATTTAATATTCGGCAGTTTTGGTTTTTCTCGGTAATCGCCGCTTATGTGCTAGAAATTGTACGGGCTGTCGACCAAAAATTGGGTCCTGGTAATTTATGGAAAATATTTATCGGCGCATTTAGTCAGCCCAAGGAGATGGAACGGATTTTTATGTTTCTAGATTTGAGGGATTCTACGAGTATTGCCGAAGAGCTTGGTAATATTAAGTACAGTCAATTTTTGCAGGATTGTTTTCATGATATATCTGTCGTTCAACGATACGGTGCAGAAGTATTTCAGTATGTAGGCGACGAAGTAGTGCTTGTCTGGAAACCTAAAAATGGATTAAAAAATGCAAATTGTATAGCAGCTTATTTTGCATTTATGGAGGCTATTGAATTGAAGCGTCACTATTATAAAACTAATTATGATACCGTACCTTTTTTCAAAGCTGGCGTACATATAGGGCAAGTCGTGTTGGCCGAAGTAGGAGAGATCAAGCGTGAAATTGCCTATCATGGAGATACGATTAATACGGCATCCCGTATTCAAGAGCAATGCAATATTTTTGATCAATCAATCATTGTGAGCCGCGCATTGATAGACGCAGTTGAAGCGCCAGATAATTCCTATGCTATTACAGAACTAGGTTTAGTCCAATTGAAAGGGAAGGATATTTCAGTTGATATCCTCGGTATCGGCCAAGTGAAATAGATTTATTTTTCGTACGCCTTATCGATTGCTGCCAATCCCGGCATTTCGCTGCCTTCCAATAGCGTGAGCATAGCACCACCACCGGTTGAAATAAAACTGACTTTGTTGGAAAGGCCAGATTTATTTATTGCAGAAACTGAATCGCCGCCGCCAATTAGGGAGAATCCACCACGCTTTGTAGCTTCAGCGACCTGTTCGGCAATGGCATAGGTCCCTTTAGAAAATTCGTCAAATTCAAAAACACCCATGGGTCCATTCCAAAAAATAGTTTTTGCTTTATTCAAAACTTCTTCGGCAGCCGCAATGGCTTTTGGCCCAATGTCCAAGCCCATGTGGTCATCTGGTATTTCATCAGAATTACAAATCGTTGCTTTCGCGTCAGCTTTAAATTCTGAGGCACAATTAGAATCGCTTGGTAGAATGACATCAATATTTTTAGCATGTGCCTTTTTTAGCAAATCTTTTGCCATATCTATTTTATCTTCTTCGACAAGTGATTTACCGACCTGCCCACCTTGAGCTTTGATAAATGTATAAGCCATGCCGCCACCAATAATAATTGAATCTACACGCTCGAAAAGCTTTTCTATTAATTGGATTTTGTCGCTCACTTTTGCACCTCCCAATATTGCAACGAATGGCCGTTGAGGATCATCTAATAATTTATTAGCATGTTTGAGTTCATCTTCAATTAAAAAACCGAATGCTTTATTTTCATCGGTAAAATAATTGGCTACAGTAGCTGTAGATGCATGCGCACGATGAGCGGCACCAAAAGCGTCATTAATATAAATATTTCCATAAGAAGATAATTCCTGGGCGAATTTTTGTTCACCAGCTTTTTCTTCCGAATAGAATCTAGTGTTTTCTAAAACTAGAATTTCTCCTGATTTCAGCGCATCGACAGCAAATCGCACACCACGACCGCGCGTGTCATCAACAAAGTGCACCGGACAGCCCATAAGTGATTCAAGTCGTTCGACTACATGTACGAGTGAGAATTTATTCCGCTTTATGGAGCCGTCGTCATTTTTATCTTTTTCCGGACGTCCGAGATGTGACATTAAAATAATACGTCCACCTGCATCGATGATATGCTTCAGTGTAGGAATGGCCGCTTGAATCCGCGTATCATCTAATATTTTTTGTTGATCATCTAATGGAACATTGAAATCCACTCGAATTAAAACTTTTTTATCCTTGAAATCAATTGCTTTCATATGCTATAATTTGAACATCAATGTATGGAATATTATTGATTAATATGTACACAATTCTGCGTTGCATCACGACGGACTATTGATTAAGCAACATGGAATGTGATTATGTCCGTCACGAACAAATTTGATTGTGAGCGTAAAGATGAGTTCAACGCTCAACTATTGAGAAGTAATAGCTCAAAAGGAAGAATAATATGATCTATGAAGACTTGAGTTTAGTCGACTTTCAAAATCTTACATGCCAAATCAGCCAGACGAGCGGAGTATCCTGCTTCGTTATCATACCAACTCACGACTTTAATCAAGTTTTGATTGACGTCAGTTAGCAATGAATCCAAAATAGACGAATGCGGATTGCGGATAATATCGCTCGACACGATCGGGTCTTCGATGTAGGATAAAATCCCTTTCATCGGTCCATCAGCCGCTTTTTTGAATAGATCATTAACATCATCTCTCGATTCTGGGACTTTATTGACCTGTACGTCCAATTCGATCAAGCTTCCTGTAATGACTGGCACACGAATAGCAATCGCCGATAATTTTCCTTTAATCGGTGGGTAAACAATTGCGGCTGCATTGGCTGCACCCGTCGTCGTGGGCACAATATTAAATGCGCCGGCACGTGCTCTGCGCAAATCGCTGTGTGGAGCATCCTGCAAACGCTGATCGGCAGTGTAAGCATGGACCGTAGTCATGTAGCCCGCCTGAATGTCATAGGCTTCATGCAGCACCTTCAGGATAGGAGTCAGGCAGTTTGTGGTACAGCTAGCATTTGAAAACACATTGTGTCTGCGATCGATTTCGTCATCGTTGACCCCCAAAACTATGGTTTGGACACCCTCACCTTTCGCTGGAGCTGATAACAATACATCTTTGGCTCCGGCATCTAAATGCATAGAAGCTTTTGCTTTGGTGCGAAATACACCGGTACACTCCAATACCAAGTCAATGTTCAACTCTTTCCAAGGCAACTTAGAAGGGTCGCGCTCAGCAAATGCTGGAATGGAAGTACCATTTACAACAAGCGCATCTTCTTTGGCATGAACTGTCCCATCAAATTTTCCTTGTGCAGAATCGTATTTGAGCAGATGAGCGAGGGTCTCGTTATCAGCCAGATCATTGATGGCTGCGACTTCCACACCTTCACGTGTGATAAGATCTCGAAAAGTGAGTCTGCCTATACGTCCAAATCCATTTATAGCTATGCGCATGCGAGTTGTATTTTAATTTTAAGAAGCGCCGAAGATAACGATATTTGGAGTACTTAGTGTTAAGTTTACAATAACTAAATCATATTTTTCTTGGATGAAAGGTGTGAGAATATGGAAATTTGATATATTTGCGTGCTATTTGAAAGAATAGAAGATATGGCCCGTTCGTCTATCGGCTAGGACGCCAGGTTTTCATCCTGGTAAGAGGGGTTCGATTCCCCTACGGGCTACTGATGAGAAAAGGACTTGCTTAACGGCAGGTCTTTTTTTATGTACATGTTAGCTTCTAGCCTGTATTAAGTGTTAAAAATTCAAGTTATATTTTTAACTTGGTACTGCGTTTACAAATGAAATACTCATATTAAACCACATGGTACTTCGAGACGAAATCAATATTAAGAAAGGTAATATCAATCTCAGCCTCGTATTATTCACCTATGAACAACATGGCGATCAGGTGATTTATAGCCCTGCATTGGACCTTGCTGGATTTGGTGATACATTAGAGGAAGCTAAATCTGCTTTTGATGACTCGATGCAATTATATTTAGAATTTGTATTGACTGAGGAAACCTTCGAAACTGAATTACATAAATTAGGTTGGAAAAAGAAAAAGTTCTACAATCATCGCTTTAAACCCAAACCATATGAGTTCATTGAGATCATGAATGAAAAAGGTGTTTCAAGCTTCAGAGTTATGGCTGATAATCGAGTGCTACCGAGAATTATGGCATGAAAGGGACTGTTAAGACAAAAGATTTCATTAAGGTTTTGAAATACTGGGGTTTGGAGGAAAGGCGAACAAAAGGGAGTCATCAATCATGGGCAAAAAAAGGAATGACTCGTCCTGTTATCGTTCCAATCACAAAAAAAGAAATTAAAATTGGGCCATTTAAACAAAATCTAAAAACTCTTGAAAAAACCGAGAAAGAATTTTTTGATGCGCTAGAGAAAATTTGATTTTTCTATGAGATTTATGAAGGTGGAAGATACTGAAACTTATTTATCAATAAATATCCCATGTCATCCCGACATTTAAAAGCATCAAGTGCTTTCGCATGTAACTACCTCCAACTCGTTCGTAAAGCCCTCAAAGCATTTAAAATTCTATAATTTTTACTGATTATTTGCGCATATCATCAAGAGCCATAAGAGTATATGGCTTATTAATAGTTTTTAGAAATTCATTCGCCGTACAGTGTAAAATACATATCAGTTAAATAAGTTCCTTTATTTACCTTCACGAAAGCTGAAATCGCATTTTTTATTTTCATATTATCTCTCCATTTATCCTTATAAGTACTAGGATAAAATCGATATTGAGCTAGCCAATGAACGTCAAACTTATTGTAGTCATATGAGTCGATATTCATCAGCCATTTGTAGTACTCCACATCATGATGGATGTCTTTTTTTGAATAGACTGAGAGATTTATATCGAATTTGAAACATAATTCGATGAACCTATTCAAATATAAGTTCTTGACTTTTGGCCCACTAGGATTATGAAAATAGTCTTCTGGCTCCCAATGATTTGCCAGTACTTTAACCATTTTATTTACTAGATTCATGTCCATTTCTAAAATGTTGTATCCCGCAGAAACGAAATACAAGTTGAAATCAAAATTATCCGCAAGCTTACTTTTTATTTGACTTGCAATATAGCTCTTTTCCATCTCGTCGAAATATTCGATTAAATCAAACGCGTCGTCAATATTCAGAAGAGATGATTTTTCGTTTTGCAGCCATTCTCGTACTAGTCGTTTTGCTAAAAGTTGCAAGGATCGGTTCATCTTATAAGAATTAAAATCGTATGCACGCATTAATACCGTTAGCATTCCTGACTTGATGGCATCGTCATCAGTTCTTGTTTTTTTTACTATTGAATTTAACGTCTTGGCTTGAAATAACTCAGGTCGATTAAGTAATAGGGTCTCGATGCCATCAAATAAACTCCTTCTAAATCGCGAATGACCATAAAAACTATTCCAAAGATTATAAATAGAAGAATTAAAATCACTTCGACTGATTACAAGCAAGTTTATTAACCAAAAATAGTTCTCGATTATAGTATTACATTTTTGAATAAAGAAAAAACGTTCTTCAATGCCATCTTTATTAAAGTCGCTCAAAAAAGAAGCCGATTGACACAAGTTGTCAATATTTTGAATTAAACTAGAGTGTTTCTCATGACTTTTAGTATACTCCAATCGATAAATTTTATACTTCTGAACATATTCGTTTAAGTGTTTTTTGTCGCAATACTCAAGAAGTAGAAAAATAAAGTATTCATCCAATTGGGTAGTCGCTTTCCCGTTTGGATAAATTCTTCGAAAATATCCAAACAGGGCATCGCACGCTAGATGTACGATATCACTAAAATCTTTATAAATGTCATAGATGATATTATTTTCATTCATAAATACATGACAACGTGCGATTATGTTTTTAACATTGACACTTCTCGAAGTTCTATCAATAACTCCATAGGCATCTTTTCTATGAATTCTTTGGCTCTCGAATAATTCCACGGCGAGTTTAGAAATGCAGCTAGATAAAAATGTTTTATTCTCCATCCATTCCAATAAATCAGCAACTTCTGAAGAAATTTTGTTTTGCTTCAATTTTAAGCGGACAAGATCTGTGTCTTCAACGAATTTATCTCTGTTTTTTCTTGAAAGCCTATTGATGGAATGGAGGTTTAAGATAGTAATAAAATAACGAATATTTGAGTGGTCGCTTTTGAATAATTCAGCGGCCTTTACAAATCCTTCATATGCAGAGTCAAAATTTCCGAATTTGTAATTAGTGTAAGCACTTTTGAATAAATCCTCAACTCCACCAGAGTATTCATGCTTAATTTGATTAAACGATCCTACATAATCATATCGTTGAAATCGACATTTACTACATAAACATTGATAACTGGATCCTTTAAGGCCATGAACACAAATTCTTTCATTTCCATGATGAAGATGTTGAATTAAATTTTGATTGAAAAATTTTGCTAGAAAATCGAATGATTTAATCTCTTTCGATTTGTTCTCGATAACAAATTTTACATCGTCATAGAATTCTTTGTTATTTGTGTATAGGCTGAATCTGGATATATCAGGTCTCAACTTACCTTTTGTTTTAATTGGGTAAGCATTATACAATAGGTGTTCTGGCCAAGCATATATATCTTCAAACGACTTAACAACAAACTTCAGTGCGTCAATTGTAGATGATTGGTCTTGAGCTTTTTCATTCAACGACTCAAGATTGTTTAGATCATCACTGTCATAATATCTATTCTTATTAACGAAATTATCTATTTGATCATCTAGATGGTATAGAATTGCATTTAGTTCATTATTGTTAAGAATGTGTTTTAATTTTATTAGTTTAAGTAGACTAGGGATGTCGTGAATATTCGAAATTCGTACGGGTCTGTAGTTATAACTCGTCTCATATTTCTCATTTTCTTTATTGAGCCATTTGATCAAAGAATTTTTACTACGACTATCATGGAAGTTCTTGCCTGCGAAGAAAATAACAATCGTGTCTAAACCCTCAAGCAATTTTCTGTGTTTTGTAGCATGAAATTTTTCTAACGTTTCTGAAATTTTGGCATTACAAGTGTTGGTCGTAATCTGAATTCCTATTTTCATTTGAGTACAACCTAAATCGATTGCTGGATAATTTATTTTGCTATTCTCAAGTATCTGAAAGTCGGTGGCATAAATAATATCAAAAATTGGTTTGTAGAAAATTTCTAGATCTCGATTTATATCGTATGAGCTTGCCCCTTCGTTTAGATTTTTAACATAATCTTGATAGTAAGTTAGTTTGGCAACTATTTTTCTATGAATTTGCCCTCCTTTCATGCGTATTGTGAATTGAAAGTGATCATTTTATTAAGTCAATTGAGTTTCTGCTTCATTCCATATGTTCTATGTGGCATATATATTCTTGCAAAAGTTTCAGTTCTCTCAGAATGCGTTGATCTTAATACTAGAATTTGAAATTAGGTGCTGAATTTACGTCATTTTAGTTTATGATTCGTACGTTCAAGTGGATATTATAACTTTCATGTAAATTTCACAGAAAACTATTTTTATATTGATCATTCTGGCAGTTTTGAATGGATAATATATATTAACCGCCATGGGTAAATTCACCACTCTCCAACACCCCCTAAGCCCCCTTCCGCCCATCCAACACCGCCCGCACCTCATTCGCCCGCTCCTCCGACACCTCATAATTACGCATAATTAATATCGCTAAAAGCGTTCCGGCCAACGGAAAAAAGCAAAAGAATGCATGTAATCCATTTACGGCTCCCTGTTGGTCAACCGTCGCTAATGCTGGATCAAATCCGACAACGGCAATAATAACTCCGCTTAATGCACCAGCGATTGCAAACCCAAATTTCACCATCCACCAATAAATAGCCCCAAAAATACCTTCTCTTCGAAGCCCCGTGTTGAGTTCGTCGATGTCGAGGATGTCAGCGGTCATGGACATCATAATCGTAAATAGACTTCCGATTCCAAATGAGAAAAACGGTAGTGCGATGATGTACATCCAAGGCTTACCAGGTATAAATAAAAAATAGAGTAAAATATATCCAATGATGGAGATACATTGTGATATGATGAATGCATTTTTCTTTCCCCACCACTTTGACATTTTTGTCACGATAGGGATGACGAGAAATGTTGTCCCCAGAGCTCCAAGGCAACCAAATAATACAACCCAAACGCCGGACGCAGCTGCGTCACCATTAAATAATTTATATACAATAACAAAAAATGTTAGAGCCGCTACCGTATTAAATGAATTAAATATTAAAAACGTGGCCATACATATTTGGCGGAAAGCTTTTAATTTGAATGCTTCTACGAACCCATTAAAGATTTCAATTAGACTATTTCCAATATTTGAAAAATTGAGAGGTGTATAATCTTTATCTAATGTAGATTCACTTTTTATAAAAATAGCTGGTACCATGGCGCACAATGCACATGGTATGCCTACCCAGATGGCTAATTCTCTGGTGGCAACTTCCGCAGAGGGGAACCAATCAGGATCATACATTATAATCCAAAACCATGGTGCGATGACCCATGCCCATTGCCCAATCCATTGGGCTACTGCCATGATATTGGTGCGTTCATGGAAGTCATCGGTCATTTCATAGCCCATCGCTACATATGGGACACTAAATAAGGTCAGACCAAGATAAAATACGATAGACCAAAGAAAGAAATACCAAAAATTATATTCTAGGGAATTATCTTTAAAAAGTTGCCACATAAATATAAAAGCAATTCCCATGACCAGCGAACCTAAAAATACATATTGTCTTCGTCTGCCCCATTTTGATTTCGTGTTATCCGATATAAATCCCATAATGGGATCAGTAATCGAATCAAAAATCCGCGGTGCGAAAAAAATCATACCCCACATCCAACCTGGAAACCCCAAGTCCTGTACTAACACAACCATAAATATTCCAAGTATGGCCGGAAACATCTGATTGGCGAGCATGCCTATACCAAATGCTATTTTTTGACCGATCGGAACAGTATTTTTAGTTTGGGACATGGTTATTAAAATTGAGGAATGAGAATCGTTTGTATAGCCTGTGGACTTATCGAGATAGCAATTTCTTTATCAGCCAATGATAAATTAAATTCTTGTTGACTTTTTCCTTCATTGAAAATAACTACAGCTATCGAACCATCTGGATTTTCTGCTGCGGCAACCATTAATTCTTTGTTATTATTTTGACTATCAATTATTTTTGCACCTGGACGGATATGTTTACTAAAATGGCTAAGGATGTAATAAATAGGTGTATAGTAAATTTCATCGGCGTCAGGATCGACAATCACCGGCGCCACACACCAATTTTCGAACCAATTAGGACCTCCTTGTTTGTCCAAGACCATATTCCAATCGATCCATCCGTCTACCCAGTTGTTGAGGCAGCCTATAATATCACGTGCATAGCGATTGGCGGGCGCGTATTTTGGATGCAGATGTTTGTCCTTTTCAGGTGCCCAATCCCATCCCCAATCCGTCGCTTCTTTTGACCAGTACCATTGATCATCTTGCCACGCAGGCACTTCTGAATCAGCACAGGCTTCGGATTGTATGAGGTACTTATCCGGAGCTTTTTTATGCGCATATTGTAATTCTTCAGGAAATACCTCAAAGGTGCTGGCGTACCAATGAATGGCCGTGCCGTCAAAGTATTTTGCCGTTGCGTCATTTTGAAACATGTCATCTACCCATTCTTTTAAATGTTCTCGGTTTTGATCATACCCCAAGATTTTTACGTCTCCTTTGCCGTCTTTCTCTAATTTCGGTCCTAGATGCTTTTGAACAAAGTTTGTCATTTCCGCTGGTGAATAATGCATACTTTCCCAGTTGTTGCCATTTCCGAGTGGTTCATTTTCTACCGTAAATCCCCAAACGTCAATTCCTTCTTTTTTATAGGCATCTAAGTATTTCGAAAAAAACAAAGCCCATGTATCATAATATTCCGGAAGAAGTTTTCCTCCCATCCAATCTTTATTGTCTTTCATCCACGGCGGTGCTGTCCATGGCGAAGCTAAAATTCTGAAGCCGTCTTTGGACGTAGCCATAGCTTCTTTAATCATCGGGATTAAATCGTCGGTGTCTTCTTTTACTGAAAAATTTGTGAGTTCCTTGTCGCCTTCAACTGGCGCATAGGAATAATGACCTAATGAAAAATCGCATGAATTCATATGCGTTCGGGTCAAGGTATAATTCGCGCCACTTTCACCGAAATAGGCATCAATAACTTCAGCGCGTTTTTTCTTGCTCATTCGATTGAGGAGAGATGCGGAAGATTCGGTAAATGATCCGCCAAAACCTGTAATCGTCTGATATGTTTTTGCTGGATCGAGTATGATTTTATTTTCGGATTGATCTGTATCGAACGAATCGATCTGGGTCATTTGGTTCCCTTGTGCTGATGTTTCATATACCTTGACATTGAGTTTGTTTTCTGATGAACAAGATATGGTGAGGATTCCTAATGTAATGACAGAAGCTATGGCCAAAAATTTCATGCTTTATATTAGTTTTATTTCGACTAAATGTATTTAATAGATACTACAAACTTTCCAATCAATTAAGAGCTTTGATAGGAATTCTTGAATATTCAATGCAACAATCCAAAACGAAAGGGGAGTAATTATTTACTCCTCACGCGATAATTGCTGCGGGACTATATCTAATATATCATTTATGACAGCCTCAGAATCTCCGCCATAAGTTTTTGTAATGGAATTACCTCCACGTGTTAAGCCTTCAAATTTTCCTTGATCCACTAAATCCCAAATGACATATTTGGCTTTTCCATCCACTGTAAATAGCCCAAAGTGATTTTCAGACCCCCCGGGATTGTTTGCATCCTTCCATATTTCATCGAATGCCTCAAAATAAAAGCAACTGATACCTGCCTCATTTGTCCAATCTCGGATATGATTGTAATAAAGTGCTTCTTTGTATTCGTCCGATGCGCCTGAACCGTCAGGGCCGTAAAGGCTATTAGAAGCAGTAGCCCATCCGGTTTCTCCCACATGAACAGGTTTTTCTATGTTTAGATTTTTTAAATGATTTACAACGTTTTGATATTGGCCTTGAGCATAAGATTTGGCGCGTAACATAGCCACATCAATTTTTTCTAATTTCGAAAGATTTTCTTCGTCTGCTCGATATCCCCAAAAAGCAGGAGTATAATGTGTGTCGTGCATCGGGTAGGTGTGTACGGACAAATAATCAACTGCTTGAATTAATTTAGTCAAGTTCTCATTATGATATTCTTTTCCACCTCCGCCCCATGAAGCAAAATTATCCGAACTCGTGATCCATAAATCTGCCGGTAGGTCACCATCTTTTTTCAATTCTTGTAATTGATTTACGTATTTTAATATCACGCGTGGTTTAACATAATAGCTGGCCGCCCAATGCACCATGGCTTCATTCCCAACTGCAATAACTTTTACGATATCAGGATATTCTTGAGTCAAGTTGATCGCACGTTGAACTTCTGCACTATTTTCCTCTGCATTTTCTCCGTCATGATTGGGCTTGTCTGTCCAGGCATTTTCGCAATTGATCCACGCACCTAACATGACATACATTTCGAAATTAAGATTTTCATTTTTCAATTCTCGAATTGCTTTTAATACATTGGATGCATGTGCTAGCTTTGTATGATAGGTTCGAACAAATTTTATATCCATAGCGGATAAAATCAACATATCCTCTTTTAGATCTTCAACGGTAGGTTGTATATCACGCGTTTGCTCGCGATATCCACCAAAAGAAATGGCCTGATAGTCTGGGTTGCCTAGAATATCTTGAGCACTTTTATTCGTAGAAGTAGAGGGCTGACAATTATCCATAGTCGTCCCAGAGATAACTAAGATAATTACAAAGCTAAATGAATAAAATAATTTCATTTTAATAAATGATAGTAGAAATAGTTAAGGTGTTTCTTGGTACACCCGAATGTAATCAATCTCCATGGTTTGTGGAAATATGGTATTATCGATTCCCTGAGCTCCGCCCCAATTTCCGCCAACTGCAATATTTAATATAAAAAAGAAAGATTGATCAAATGGCCAATTTTCATCCGTTTTATTCGCAGGTGCGTAGGTATGCGTCACATTAGAAGGATCATCTACGTAAAAGTCCATTTTATTTTTTGTCCAAACGACACCATAATTATGAAATTCTTCCTCACATGTAGGAAGTGAAAAACTTTGTCCGTTTCCTGACGCACCAAACCCAGAAGGCGTATGTACCGTTGCGTGAACAGTATTGGGGTCATGTCCCACATATTCCATAATATCAATTTCACCACATGTTGGCCATCCGGTAGTTGTGAAATTTCCACCAAGCATCCAAATGGCTGGCCATATGCCGCGTCCTGCCGGGAGATTGGCACGAATTTCAAGTCGACCATATTCGAATTCTTGTTTGTTTCTTGATATAATTCGAGATGAGGTGTACGATCCAACTTGTGTATTATCATTTACTTTTTCAGCAGTGATGGTGAGCATACCATTTGATACATCAGCATTGTCGCCTGCTGTATAATTTTGAAGTTCATTGTTTCCCCATCCGGAGGCACCCGTTTCATATGTCCAATCATCGGTATTGAGCGCAGTGCCATCAAATTCCTCTTCCCAAGCGAGGGTAAGTTTGTCTACGTAGTTGGCATCGTCAGCCAGAATGCTTATATTTTTTGTTTCTGTAAATGCTGTCCCCGCTTTTTCGACGACTAATTCTATAGTGTAATTTCCTGTAAAAGGAAAGTAGGCATCATAAGTGGACTCGTTTGCAATTTCCTTTCCGCGGTATACCCATTTGAATGAATCAAACTCTCCGACCGTAAGATTTTCAAGCCGTACAATATTCGGATCAGTACTTGAAGTTGTAGCAGAAAAATCAACAGAAAAACTAGCTGAAGAAATATTCACTGTTTTTTCTATTGATTCTTTGTTGCCGACGAAACCTAATAGCTCTAGCGAGACGGTGTAGTCGCCAGCAACCAGGTAATTGACATCGAATATTTTGTCTCGGTCAGTGGTCTCTTCTGTACGGCCATTTCCAAAATCCCACAAAAGCGAATAATAATCGCCAGGAGATTGGTTTTCGAAGCGAACTAAATTGTCATTGATATAACTAAAGTCGAAGTTGGGCGATAATTGAGGGTCTGAGTCTTCATCTCCGCAACCAACGCAGATGAATAACATGACGGCGATCATGCAGGCTAAAAAGGTAATATTTTTCATCGAAATTTAATTTAGAAAATAAATTTAAAAACAAGACACAAATAATTAACGCTAAATCCAATTGATTAAAAGTGTGCAATTGGAGTATTAATTTAATTCCAATTGTACACTTTTTATTGGATTATCACTAACCCGGTTTTACACTCGTGAAGATATGATACCAAGCAAACGTTTCGTCTTCTTTGATTCGTACCATTAGAGTAGTTTCAGTTAGTTCGATGATGTCGTACTCACTTTTTCCTACCCACCAGCTCATAAATCCACCGTCCGAGAATGACATCGTCGTGCCTCGGTATCCTCCAGCGGAAGCGGCGCTGGATGTTGATGGAGAGAAAGAAACATTTTTCACGCCGTAAATATTTGTAGCTACCGATTCATCATGGCAAACATCACCTGCCACTCCGATGACGCCTGCATAAGTACCAGGTACGAAAGCAGGTCCAGTTGTTTGCTCAAAGGTCACGCCGTTATCAGTTTTTGTAAAAACAAATTCTGCGTCATACATGCATGCTTTATCGGCGTCGTTTGGTGCAATCATCCACCATGCTGGGAACGAAAATTCAGGATCTCCTCCAGCTTCAGTGCTCGGGCCTAATCCGGCATGCGCAGGTTGATCAGAAGCCCAGTACCATGTTTTGGAAGTTCCACCTGTCAAATTTTGGACAGCGTCGGCGTCTTCAAAAGAGCTAAAGACTTCAATTTGAAACACATCCAAAGTCGTAAGTCCACCCGTACCGACTGCAGATACAGTGACGGTATACAGATTAATTCCCGTGGTCGTAAATTGATGCGTAGTTTGACCACCAGCAGCAATTGCCGTATTTGACCCGTCTCCAAAATCATAAGTGTAGGTAATCGCATTATTACTCGTTGCGAAAAAATTTACCATCCCAGAACCATTTCCAAAAGGATTTTGATCGTCTGCTCCAACTATGGCAAATTCAACATTCAAATCACTTGGTGCATTGAGATCACCCAACGTTTGATCGTCGTCCTGACACGCATTAAACGTTAGCGTCAGGCCAATCAATAAAAGCAAATTATAAAATTTGAAAATTTTCATGATTTATATATTTATGTAATTATATTTTAATTAATTTATATCTCCACCATCCGCCGCCAATACTTATATCAGCTATCATGACAGTATTTCCATCAGATAATGTCAGATCATATGTAATTGATTCAGGAGCATCTGAAGGATTTGTGAGCTCTCCGCCATTAAATGCTTTCGGAATTCCTAAGAAAGAACCTTGACCATTTAGGGTTACTGTATTGTTTACTTCATCGTATGTATATGTAGCAGGAACTGAACCATCATGCGGTGCGACAGGCGTTTCGCATGCGTCTCCGCCCCCTTGCCAACCTTCTACCCATGTTGTGGAACCCACAACATTTTGGAACGAACCATCTAATCCAAAAACATAAAGATCATCAAAAAAGCAATCGCGCAATGCCACATCGGCTTCTGAATTTGCAAACCATGAAATGTCACCCAATTCTGGTCCCACACCAAACGCGGCAGCTTCAGGAGCCATTTGCCATGTACCAGTTAAAGGTGTCGGAACAGGACCCGAACCTGTTTCCTTGACCATTTTATATCTCCACCAACCGCCACCTATACTAATATCAACAATCATGACGGTATCTTCCTCGATAAACATGATTTCATAGGTGATAGATTCTGGAGCGTCAAGTGGATTTGTCAATTCACCGCCATTAAACGCTTTAGGAATTCCTAGGAATGATCCTTGGCCATCTAATGTGACTGTTCCGGCAGATTCATCAAATGTGTAAGTGGCTGGAATGGAACCGTCATGGGGAGCAACCGGAGTACCACATGCGTCACTGCCACCTTGCCATCCTTCGATGAAAGTTTCGGATCCTACCATATTTAAAAATGAGCCATCTGTATTAAAAATATACGTGTCGTCGAAAAAACAATCTCTAGACACGAGATCATCTACGCTATTTGCAAACCAAGAAATATCACCTTGTTCTGGACCTACACCAAATGCGCCGGCCTCTGGTGCCATTTTCCATGTACCTACAATTAATGGCGTACCAGTAGGAGCAACACCCTGACGAATATCGTCGAAATAATAATTTGAATCATCACCGGCATTCCCAAAATCAAAAAACAAAACAACATTTTGATATGTTTCAGATAAATTAATATCAGAAAAATCAAATACTAATTCTTCCCATTCATTGGTAACTGTCGTGATGGCATCAACTTCATGCCCAATTGTATTATCATCTTTATTTTCCACTTTAAATTTGACAACTGCACCGACTTTGGGTGACCATACTTTTACATAAAATAATTTCTTCGATGAAAAATCAATAGGCTCGCCCATGGTTAACAAACTACCTGCCCAATCTTCAGCTCCAGCTGATTTAATTAATTGACCAACTTTATCACTTGTATTTATTCCAGAAGCATCAGGATTATCAATGACAGTAGAAAAAGCATTTCCAAAATTGCCGAACGCATAATTAATCGTAAAGGATTCAAAATCTATTGGGAATGCAATCGGGTCGGCTGCATCAGGCACGATTACAACTTCTGTATACGCTGTTGACGCCGCGCCCGCACTTTTCGCGATGACACGGATTGTGTATTCGCCAGCACTCTCATATGTATGATTGACGACTTCGCCCGGCAAAGCCATTGTAGGCGTTTCTGGGTCTACATCGCCAAAATATACTTCCATGACCGTTGCAAAGTCTGCAACGCCAGATACTGAAATCATTCTTGGATTTACGACGTCTTGTGTGACTGTCACCACTAAATTTTCTGGCGATTTGAATGTAATATTTAATTCTTCAGTGATAGTAGTTGTTAGACCATTCAAACTCACTGCGGTGATCGTGACGGTAAAGACACCTTCACTATATATATGTTCTATTGTTTCATTTAGCTCAAATTCAGTAGGAATTTCATCCATCATATCACCAAATAAAACGCGGAAACTTGCAACATTTTCAGCTTGTGGAATAATGGTCACCAAACCACTATTATCTTGTGTGACATCAAAAATTGCACCGACATTACTTGGCGCCGTGATTGCATCAATGGCACTTAGGTCGTTGATGTCATCGTCGTTGCAGCCAAAAATAGCCACTGCGAAAACGAATAATAATATTTTATTTAAATGTTTCATTAATAATTATTTTAAATATTAACTATACCACCAAAGTAATATAGTAAAAAAAAGTGTTAATACCCAGGATTTTGCGCCCAATTTCCATTTGAAAACTCTATTTCTTGAAACGGAATTGGAAAAACTTCATGTTTTCCTGCCATGAAACCATCAATCGATTCGGCGGCTCTGTCAGTCCTCACCAAATCGAAAAAATGGTGTCCTTCGCCCATTAATTCAAGTCGACGCTCTTGTAAAATATCTGTTGTGAGTTGAGCACCTGTGGAAGTGACATTGTGATCATCATCTCCAAACGCCCGTCGTCGAACCATATTGAGATACTCTTGAGCTTTGCTATCCGATAAGCCTCCGCGATTGTTGGCTTCTGCCGCCATGAGTAGGACGTCAGCATATCGAATGGATCTGTAATTATTTGGGTTCGTCAAATTCAAATCACTTTGTGCTTCAGTATTTCTTTTTCTTGGAATATACTTTCTATTGAAATAGCCAGTATGCTCGTTGCCCGTGCTAAAATCTGCTCCCGTCGAATCAGCCCAAGAAAGTATATCTAATATAGTTACGTCTCTTCGACCATCTTCGGATTCAAATGCGTCGTAAGCTTCTTGGACAGGAACATTAAAACTGAAGCCAGACGTAAATAATGGTCCCGTATATCCACGGACGCCACTAAATCCTACTGCAACATTTCCTTCGCTACACTGCAAGCAACCGAATCCAGCACCTTCCGTATCAGTATACTGTACTTCGAAAATAGAGCCAAGTCCATTTTCGCCTTCATTTTCAAAGATGCTATTGTAATCAGTCACAAGAGCGTATTGTCCGCTTGAGATTAGCTCTTCTAAAACAGTCGCTGCATCACCGAATTTGTCTTGATACAAATAAGCTCTTCCGAGTAAGGCTTGTGCTGCTCCTTTAGTCGCTCGTCCAGTTTGTGCCGGTACATCAGGTAAAATATTTATTGCGGCCAGTAAATCTGATTCAATTTGAGCATAAACTTCGGCTACGGATGATCTGGGAATACTCGTTTCATCACCTAATTGAAATCTTTCATTGACTTTCATCGGGATTCCACCAAACCATTTTACCAATTCAAAATGATAATAAGCGCGAAGGAATTGTACTTCACCAATCATTTCTGCCCTTCCTTCAAATTCAATTTTGTCTCTGAATTCCATGAAATAATTGGTCCGTTGTACACCGGCAAACATCCATTTCCAAATGTCATGCAAATTCCCGTTGTTAGACGTATGAATCATGTCATCTATTTGTTGCCACCCAATAACATCGGTAGGGCTTTCACCACCACAAAGCGTATTGTTAGATGCTATTTCTCCTAATATAACATTGACATAAGATGATTGTAGCATATCATATGCTGCCACCAGCGCACTATAATAATCATCTTCAGAATTAAAAAAGTTTTCTGAATCAATTGAATATTGCGGTGATAATTCCACAAAGTCATCGCCACATGATGCGAGTGATATTGTAATCACAAGACATGTTGCTATCGTTTTTAAGTATATATTAATTTTCATGTCTATCTTTTTAGAAATTAAGGTTTAAACCAGCAATATATGTGCGTGCGGCGGGATATACTCCGGCGTCGAATCCAACTCCGAGTGGCGATCCACCTGGAAGTGCTACAGCATCAAATCCACTATATTCGGTGAGGGTAACCAAATTATTGACACTCACGTAAATTCGAAGATTTTTTGTTCTAATTTTATCAGAAATAGCCTGCGGTAAAGTATATCCAAGCTGAATTCTTTGTAGTCTCAAAAACGACCCATCTTCTACGAAATAATCAGAAAATACGTTATTAGTCGTAGCCGCAGTCGTAAGTCTTGGCACCGTGTTGCTCGTTCCTTCACCAGTCCATCGATCCAAAGATTGTCGCGTCTTATTTACGTTGGGTTGTACACGCTCATAATTTCGAACGATGTCATTTCCAATGCTAGAAAACGCATAGGCAATAAAATCAAATGATTTCATATTAAGCGATATATTTAATCCCATCGTCATGTCCGGAATTGGATCTCCAAGATATGTTCGGTCATCAGCATTTAAGACACCATCACCATTAACATCCTTGAATCGTATATCTCCGGGAGATGCTGTGGCACCGAGTGCTTGTTGTGAAGGATGCGCTTCAACCTCGGTTTGGTTCTGGAATATTCCGTCCGTTTCATATCCATAAAAATAACCAAGCGGGAACCCTTCCTCCATACGAGCAGGTAGCGGCTGACCTACGCCAAATCCTCCACCAGCATAAAATCCTGTGCCATTGTCAACTTTTGTTACTTCATTATTTATCGTAGTGATATTATAATTAATGGAATATCCGAATTTTGAAGCTCGACCACCTTTGACACCGATGGCAAACTCAAAACCATTGTTGACGACAGTTCCAGCATTAATTGTAGGGTTAGCCGATCCGGGTGCCGATGTACCTAGTATTCCAGATACGGGAATAAATGGAATTAATAAGTCTTTTCTAGATTCATTATAGTAGTCAGCCGTAATATTAATTCGATTATTAAATAAACTAAGATCAATACCGACATCGAGTTTTTCCGATTGCTCCCATTTCACGTTTGTATTAGGCAGAATTCCTGTGGCTCGACCTTGAGCCAATCGTCCGTCGAAAACGTAAGTCGCTTCACCACTGAGCAACGAATTATATAAAAAGTTGGAAATTCGATCAGAGCCTAGTAATCCGTAGCTCGCTCGCACTTTGAATTGCTCGAAGACTCCACTATTGAAGAAATTTTCATTCGAAACAATCCAACCTAAGGTTAGCGATGGAAAATAAGCTACCGAATTATCAGGTCCAAATTTTGTAGATGCATCGCGACGTAACATAGCAGAAGCCAAATATTTGCCGTCATAATCAAACTGGAGACGAGAAAAGTATGATAGTGTTCGTTGATCCCAAATACTTGTCGCATTTGGCTTTTGTTCGCTTACGCCATTCGCCAGACTGATATCGGCAAATGCCCAATCGTTGTTTGGCACATCAAATCCTGAAGCACTGAAAGTATTTCCCCATTCTCGAAATGCAGTTGTACCGATCGTCGCTGAAAAGTTATGTCGATCGCTTATGCTCGTTGCATACGTCATGAAAGCATCGAATGTGTAGTCATTGAAATTATCGCGACTTTGATTTACGCTGCTACGTGCAACATCAAATACTTTTCCACCGTAATCAACTATTTTAGAGAATGATCTTCCTTCAGTATTTGCTTTATTAAATCCTATTCGCGTCGTGACACTCAATTTCGGATGTACCTGAGCCACCAATCCTACGTTACCGTTAATTTTATTCAAATCATAATCATTAAATGTATTTGCGACTTGTGCTAAAGGATTGATAATTTCAATACCTAGATTTGATGGAGCTAGAAAAAAGTCACCTTCTGAATCGAATACTGGCAACGTAGAAGGCATATTTAATGCATTAAATAAAACCGATGCCAAACCAAAATCATTGATTGATTTTCGATTAATATGTGTATAAACGAGTGAAGTATTTAGTTTTAACCAATCCGAAAGATCGGCACCCATATTTAATCGTGCATTGGATCTTTTAAATTCCGATTTATTACCACCAATAATTCCACTTTGATCAATGTGCGCTCCGCTTAAAACGAAACTCATGTTTTCAGTACCTCTAGATATACTGATGTCACTGTTGAATATGGGCTCTTGTGTAAAGAGTTGGTCTTGCCAGTCTGTACCTTGCCCCAAATCTGATACATTTTTGAAAGGAAGTTGCTGTCCATTTGCAGCATAACTTTCATTTAATAATACAGCGTATTCTGTCGCATTGAGTAATGGAATTTTTCTTGCAGCTTCTTGAATACCATAAGAACTATTAAAGCCTATTTGCAACGGAGTATTTCTAGTTCCTTGATTAGTCGTGACGAGGATGACACCATTGGCGCCGCGCGTTCCGTATATAGCAGCTTGCGCATCTTTTAATACAACGATTGATTTTATGTCAGCCGGATTTAATATACTGATGTCTCCTTCATAGCCATCTATGATCACTGTTGGCCTGAAATTACCATTCGTTCCAACCCCACGAATTCTAATGTCCAGACCAGCACCAGGCGCACCCGATTGTTGCGTGACGTTAACTCCAGCCATCGTGCCTTGTAGTGCTTCCTGTACTTGAACTGGCTTTAAGTCGCTGATCGTTTTTTGATCGATCACAGCAACAGATCCAGTGACGTCTTCTTTCTTGATGGAGCCGTACCCGATGACGACTACTTCTTCAATCAGTTCGGCGTCTCCAGCCATAACGATGTCAATGACCCGTTGGCTACCGACAGTGATTTCCTGTGGCTCCATACCGATGCTCGTAAACTCGAGGACGGCATTTTCATTTAATACCGTGATTGAATAGTTGCCGTCGATATCTGCGGCAGTTCCATTGTTCGTACCTTTTTCAATGACATTGGCACCAATCACACCTAGTTGGTCGTCAGCCGAAATAACTTGGCCGGTGATGGTGACTTGTGAAATCGAAAAAGAAACTACGAACATCGATAATAATGTTGTGAGTGTAATAATTCTTTTCATATTCAGTGATTTAGAAAAATTGATGATAATTGAGATTTTATTTATTAGTTTTATTTAAGCGTTTTCGAGTTTATATGAACTATAATGTGATCAATTCTTCCGGTTCGTTCAAATATTTCAGCACTATGAGCATGTGTCATGCCCAGAATGTCGGAAGAAATTTTTTGCTGATCACTGAAATTGATTTCGATAAAATCAGTATCTGCAATTTGATATATGATCGGTACTTGACAAAATGTGAATGCAAGTGAATTATTTTTCAGTTGCAGACACTTTTTATTACCGTTTACATCGATGTAATTGAATAGGTCATCGTGATCTAAAAATTCTTCACGTTTTAATAGAGTAGGCATAAAGTGAATTCTTCCTTCTTGTACGAAAACTCCAAGTTCGCCAAAGCGACAAAGTATATCTTCTTTGACCTGCCCTGTCATCCCGGGCTGTTGCGCCCCTTTGCCGGCGGGTGTATGAGAATACGGATCTGTCGGAAAAGCACCATAAAGTGCTGGTGACTTATGGACTCCAATGCCCTCATTTATTTCATAATAATGCTCCAGAAGTTTTCCGATGACCACTTCATCCGCTTCGTCGCGCACTGCGGCGATGCAGCATTCTTGAACAGCCAACGCTAGTTTTGATACCATGTGCCAGTAAATCGATCCAAGCCCCTCGTAGCCATAGAATGTTCCCGATCTACCCGTAAATGCCTTATGATTAAATACCGATTCAAAGATTTCGAGTATAGCCTCTTCCTCCGCTTCAATCATTTCGACATAAACAGAATCCGCTAAGTTTGATAATGCTATTTGCAGATCTTTTGCATTATGAAAATTACCATTAAAATGATACTCCCCGTCAAAATCTTTTTCAATAATAAGCGTATGATTATCTTGAACTAATTTCGATAATAACTTGGAATCATTTACAGCAGCATCAGGAATTATGTTTTTATCCATAAAACGCGGGAGCTGCTTGTTAGGATATAGCAAATAGCTATATTGATCATCTCTGAATAATGCACTTTGTTTGAGTCCATCTAGCACTTGCAAAGTTTCAATCGGTTTTAGATATCCAGAACTTAAGACTGCCACTTGTCCTTCCAGCATTTCACTCAGACGAGAAATCGATACCTCGTTATCATTTTCGACAGTCATTAAATTGTAGGCATGATATAAATTGTCAGTCCGTTGATTGGCTTCAATCGCATGCTCGAGATAGGAGAGTGATACTTTGGTGAATTTTCTTAAACCGTCGATAGATACGGTGCGCTTTCTGCCCCATAGCCCTTGTTTATACATATGCAATCTAAAATCACTTGCGGCTTCTCCCAATTGATCCAAAACTAATTTTCGTTGTGCATCGCTGAAGGAACTGTCGAGTAAATTGATATTGGATTCTAGTGTTTCTCGTACTCTTTTATAAAAATCGACTAGTTCATTTGATATTTTAACGCCCTCGATATCTGTTGTTGTGAGCAGTTTATCAAAAAATGATAAAAAGCGTCTTAAATAATAAAGAGTCACCATCGAAACACCATTTCCGACGAGAGCGTTATTGGCGTCATTCCATTCCGGTCGTTGCGTGTTCATCCAAATTCCAGCTTCAGGAATAAAGTTTGATATTTTTGCGAGTAGGGTAGCAAGTATTTTCTCTAAAAAATTAACGTGGTGTATTTGTTCGTGTTCGTCACGCACCAATGCACCGTCAGCCCCAATAGCTGATCGACGCTCTCGAATGCGGGCGTCTAATTTATGGTCAAAATCTATTGTGTCTTTTGGATTCGATAAAATTTCAGCATAAGATTTTATTTTATATGGGACATTGGCGTAAACGAAAATGTCTTTGTCGAACAGGTTGGCTAATTTGCCAGGTGCATGATCCTCTATGAGTTCGAGGAATTTTAATAAATAGATAATTTGGTGATCGCCCCAATACCCAATGTAAGACCAAGGATCATCAGCTTCAATCGTTTCCCAGTCGAATCCACCTTTTGTGACGCGATAAGGATTATATCCATCAAAAGTCGTAGCGTTCAAGAATTTATGGATCATGTTTTCGATAAACTCCGGATAGGCATGAGCTAGAGCTTCCCAATTCTGAAAAATATCTCGCCAGTTTCCTTCGTAATCCAAAATTTTGGAACCGTCATGTTCGCTACGAGTATTAATTGAAAATTTATTCCACGGACGACTCGGATCGCCATGACGCCGACTGAATTTTAGTGGTAAATATTCGCGAACGAGTCGTGCTAAATCCGGATCTTCTTGATTCCGAGTTAATGCGAGTAAGGAATCGTATTGAAAATATTCTGGTAATTGCGAAAGAAAATCCGTTGAACTTTTAAAGACATATTCATTCGCCTTTTTCAAGTATATTGAAAAATCGCTTTTCTCAACTTGATAATTGTGATCAAAAATACCTCCTCGCATGATGTTGAATAATACATTGGCAAAGTGCCTGGAATCACGTCGCTTATCGGCCGTTAATTGCAGACCGTCTGAAGAAGCATTTAATTGTATTAATTGTTGCGTTCCATCATCAATGTCTGTTTCGATTGATTCATACAAATTAGACTCGTCAAGAATAAGGTTTGAAAGTTTGACAATAGCTGAATGGTCTTTATTAACATCTGTTGCGATCACCCAAGATTCACTGGAATTGGACGGGATCGATAACGTAGCCGATACGAAATAAGCCCCTTTTTCTGCTTTGATGTCTGTCTCCTCGATTATTGAATTGCCCTTTCGAAAATCAGCAAGTTGCAATGACGATAAGGTATGTAATGGATTTTCTAAGCCAATGCTCCAAGCAACATTCGCTTTCAATGATTCGCTCGGTTCGGCCTTATCCACAATGAATGCACTCAATGCATAAATTCCTAATCCACTTGATGAAATTAATTCGTTGCGCTTATACGCGTCAACTAAATTGCTAGTAGAGTTTTGTAAATCACTGCCAACGCCGGCTGGAATAACATTTTGAATTCCATCTAATATATCAATCTGGACGCCGGTTTCTCGTTGATTAATTAGTGTGGACTTACGAATAAAACCATATTTATCACTTGAATTCCATTCGTATTGAAATACAATTTGTAGATCGTGGTTAATTTCTTCAAAAAGAATTTTATTTCCATAAATACCTTTGTATAAGTTTCGGGTAGTCTTGTATCGACCGTCATGTCTTTCAGAAAACGGCTCCCAGATATGGATTGCATCATTTTTTTTAATGCGAAAAATACTCTTACTACCGGTGATTTCAGCAGATTCGGTTATTTTATCATCCGTGTAATAAGGGAATAGAGCAAATTCTGCATTTTTCCGTCCGGCTGTTAATCCACCGTTACTTGAGATAAACATCCAATGATTTGAATGACTCACAATACTCATAAAAAACGGACGCATGTGATCTACATTCGATATTTTATAGTACAATTCACCACGCAGTTCAGTTCTAGTCATGGTTACTTGATCCATTGTATCTTCTTCCCTCAGTGCGTTCAGCTGAGCTCCATAGTTTTGTGATGATATTTCCTGAATGGTATTCGTCATTCTGAAAATGTTTTAGCTTTTGTCAGAGCATCCATCAATTGGATACCAGCGAAATGTTGATCGACAGTCGATATGGTAGTTCCGGCTTTCATCGGATTTAGCAAATGCGCTTCTTTGAGGGCGTAATATGCCGCTCGAGGATATAACTTATATAAACCATTTGGATTTGTTGGCCCTTTGGCGCAGACTCCAAACCATTCTTCATTCATATTATTTTTTCCTTCAACCGAATCACCATCGTAGCCTTGATTTGACCAAGATGCATTGTTGTCGTGTACATCGAGGTTAGTCGTTTGACCAAATTTCCACCATCCGTCGCTAAATTGGAATGTGAATCCACCTATGGAATTACCCGCTTTACCGAGCCCTGCAGCATTCTCATAGATTTCTTTCCAGTTGCCGACCATATAATACGCCTGCGATTTCTGATCTTCTTGATTCTCAATGGCATTGAATGCATCAGAACCAAACTCAGTGAAGAGTATGGGCTTGTTCGTTTTGTCTCGGACTACGGTAAAGGCATCCCCAAATGACACACCACGATACATGTTCACTCCAATGATATCCACATCTTGACATTCCTCTGCGATTATATCGATGAAAAGAACGTCCCCATTGCACAATGCGACAGGTCGGTTGTCGCTGACAGATTTTAGCTTTAGGGCCGCATCATTCATGAGCTTGTACATCGGTCTGCCTCTTTTCTCGCCGACAAACTTTTTCTCTTCTTCATCATCGGGAAAGTCCTCGGTTTCGGCTCCTGCCCAAAAGAGTCCGTAATTGTTTTCATTTCCTAGCAGATAGAGCAGCAAACCGCGCGTATGCTCGTATTTGTGGGCCATTTCGGAAATCTCTGTCATGAGGACTTCTTTGGTCGCGTCATCATCGTAATCGGTCACTGGCGTCCATTCGCCGTTCACTGTCAGCCCATAGCGACCAAAAGAATGATTGAGCATAGTGTAGATGCCGAAATTGTCATATATATAAGATATCCAATGAGGTTGTATGCCGGTATATTGTCTGATGACATTGACACCCATATCTTTCAGCAGCGACATCTCAGAGTCCAAAGCTGCTTTGATGATATCATCAGACTGATTCCATAAACTATAATCGTAATTGGTCCCTATAGGGTAGTAATCCCAATTCATCCCATTGATCATGAAATCCTTGCCATTCACCATAAGCTTCATTCCTTCGTTGTTATTGACCACTGAAACCTGATCGCATTGAGCATGGGTAACCACGAGAAAAAGGAAAAGAAGAGCACCGAGAACGAGTTTTTTCATGATATCAGGTTATTTGGTTGAGAACTGCGCCTTTATTCTGCATATAGATCGTAAAACAATCATATACGCTAATAATTAAATCGTTTTGACAAATTTAAAGACTTAATAGGCTCAATGAAGAATAGTTCATTTCGTCAATTATTTCGTCAAGTACTTCATCATTCTATTCAACAATTACTACAATATTGTATCTAAATAATCATAAGTCATTGATAATTAACTACATTTGTCATGATCAAACTTGCACATGTCTTATTGTAGATCATACACGAAGCTTTTTCTTTTCGTCGTCTTGCTTTTCGAAGGGAGCCTATCAGTAAGTGCTGGGGGCGGGAAATATCCCATTCAAAATTTCAGTTCTGTCGATTACAAAGCTGGTATTCAAAACATCGATTTTGCCCAAAATAGAGATATGACCATGTATGTGGCCAATAATCTTGGGGTCTTGACATACAACGGAAGTAACTGGGGTGTTCACAATTTCCAAAGTGGGAAAAAGCAGCGGTGCGTAGCATTTGACGAATCGACCGATCGACTCTATGTAGGTTCTCAAGGTGAGTTTGGCTATTTTGAAGACCAATGGAATATCAAGTATTTATCTGACTTGATCCCTCCATCGAAGAGTGATTTTGATGAAGTATGGGATGTTTATATACACGACTCGCATGTTTACTTCTGTACGTTCGAGCACATATATGCGTATGACGGAACGACCATCGATGTGATCTCGCATCCGCAAGGGTTGGATCGATCATTTAGCGTCGGTGGCAAACTCTTCACACAGACCGATGTTGGTGCATTGTTTGAACTGAGAGGTTCAAAGCTCATTAAAGTGTTTGATCAAAAGACGGTAAATCAAAAAATCTCGGGATTAATTCCGCACGAAGACGGATATCTGGTATTTTATAATTCCGGCGGCATCGAACACTCTTCGGCGTTTTCATCTGTGGACAATTTTCAAAAACTCGAAAAGGCGCTCAGCGGTACTTATGTTAATCATGTCCTTCAATTATCAGATGCCAGATTGGCTGTAAGCACGCAGACGGCGGGCGTATTTTTATATGATATAAAAGAGCAGACCATAGACCGGTTATCCACCGAAAGTGGTTTGCAATCCAATGCATGTTTGCGCTCGTACCAAGATTATAATGGAAACTTGTGGATAGGTTTACAAGGCGGTATAGCATTGGTCCATATTAATTCTCCATTGCGACTAATCAATCAAGAAATAAATGTGCAAGGGAGTGGCTACGAGGCCTATGATGCCGCCGATGGAAGTTATTTTACGACATCTAATGGAATATATTTTCTTGGAAAAAATGATGCACAATCGAAATTTTTAATTGGAACTGAAGGTCCGGCATATGGTATACAATCCATCGCGGGCCGACTTTATGCCGGTCATCATACTGGATTGTTTGAATTAAGTAATGGAGCTGCTAAATGCGTGGCTGAAACCAATGGTCTCTGGGATATAAAGCCGTTGCGATCCCAACCTCGGAACTATATTGCCGGCACATATTCTGGATTATTTTTATTCTATTTGAATGATCAAAATAAACTGCTACCAATTGGAAAAATTAAAGGTTTTGACGAATCAAGTCGATTTTTTGATGAAGATATGCACGGAAATATTATCGTTGGGCAATATTATAAAGGCCTCTATCAATTAAAATTAGATAAGGACTTGAATTCGGTGGTAGTGAAAAGTTTGTCGGCGGAGTCTACGTTGCCTATACAAGATCAGATTATTCTCAATAAAATTGACGATGCACTTTATTTAGGTACGAACGAAGGGTTGTATGCCATTGAACCTTCTCTTGAGATTTCTTTTGCACCGGAAAATATTTCTTCAGTTATCGATGCTGAACCAGTCTATCTTTTTATTCAAGATCAATCGCAAAATATTCATACCATCACCGAAAATCAGATTGGTTTTTTCAAGCAAATCAGCGCTGCCAACTATGTATTTATTCGATCGTCATTACTACAGCTTCGATATTATTTAAACAATGATTTGCTTCACGCGTCGACTAAAGTAAAGGAAGGGGTTATGTTTTCTGCGATAGAGGGTTTTGTGCAATATTACCCTGATCTTGAGCAACGCGTTTCATCGAATAAACCGCTCGTGGTGGATCGCATATATAGTGTAAGTCAAAATGAAGTTATTTACCAGCGTGATCCCTTCGGCTCAGCACCTCAGTCGATTGAGCTCGTTGAACTTGATCAGAAAAATAAAGTTTTACAAATTGATATTGCATCTTTTCAATACCAAGGTGCCAAAAATCAACTTTATCGATTCAAATTAAATGGATTTGATGAGCAGTTCGGTGAATGGACTAATTCCACCACAAAGGAATATACAAATTTAACAGAGGGAGATTACGAGTTTGTAGCTGAGGCAAAAAACTATTTGGGTGAAACTGTCACGTCATCACCGATTCCTATAAAAGTTTATCCGCCATTTTATCGAAGTAGTCTAGCTAAGATATTATATGCATTGCTTGGTATTTTTATCATATACCAGTTCTACAGTTACCAACAGCGAAAATATAAAAGGGCGGCAGTTGAAATCGAAGAGAATAAAAAAAATGAAATCCGCCAGAAAGAAGCACAGCTATTCAAAATAGAAGAAGAGAAAAAACAACAATATTCAGAAATGCAGAGCGAAAAGGTCGAGAGTGAATTACGGCACTTGAATAATTTACTCGCGGCTTCAACTATGAATTTAGTCGTAAAAAATGAATTCATTGAAAATATCAAACAGCAACTTCAGGAAGTCCGGAAAAATCAAAGTCAGGAAGAGACAAAAGATGCGCTGGTGCGTATCGAACACACAATAGACAAAGCGCTACGAGTTCAAGAAGATTGGAAGCAGTTCCAGCATCACTTTGATCAAGTGCACGGAGATTTTCTAACCCGCTTAAGAGATGATTTTACTGACCTTTCGCCGAATGACCAAAAGCTTTGTGCCTTTCTGCGCTTGAATTTGAATACCAAGGAAATTGCCAATTTGATGAATATTTCTTTGCGTGGTGTGGAAGTTGCTCGCTATCGGCTGCGGAAAAAATTGGCATTAGAAAAGGGGAGTAACCTCTCTAAGTTCATACTGGAGTATTGAAAAAAAAAGGTCTGACAAACGCCAGACCTTTCAATCATTCAATTTCTTATCCTAAATATATGTTACGGAGACTAATCTTCGTCTTCTTCAAGAACCTTTACAAGCATCTTGCCGCGATAGTACAAATTACCTTCGTGCCAATAAGCTCTATGGTACAAATGAGGCTCACCCGTATTCGGGCAGATAGCAACTTGCGGTGCCGTCACTTTATAATGCGTTCTTCTCTTACGCTTGCGTTGCTTGGATATCTTACTCTTTGGATGTGCCATGATCCCTAATTTTTTTATTCTTAAATATTAATTCAATTCATTCTTAATGTCATCCCAAATGGACGATCCTTCCGTTTTTTCACTTTCTTCTAAATCCTCATTTAGCCTATCTAAAATATCAAAATCACAAGGTGGTTTTGCCATTTCATCACAATCAAATGTCTTTTTTAGCGGTATGGCTATTAAAAACAAATCATATAATAACTCACTCACCGAAAAATTAGACTGCTCAAATTTAATATATATGATATCGTCAGTCTTGCTATCTGTATCGGTTCGCTCTTTTAAGAAAACGCGATGTTCAGATGCTATCGGGAGTCGAATGGGTGCCGTACAACGATCGCAGATACAAGCTACATTGCCTGATAAAAATATATCTAGAACAAAGAGCTGGTGACGTCGATCAACAATTATTTTGACATCCACATGTGCTTGTTGATGTGGACTCGATTCAAAATGACTCAAAAAGTAGTCGTCGACCAAGAAGTCGTAAGTATGTATACCCAATTCCATTCCACCAATCGGAAGAATGTAGTTAGCTAAAGGATCCATGATTCAATGAACGTTTTTAAACGGGCGGCAAAGGTACATGGATTCTATTGGATTGCCAAACATTCTGACAATCTATTCATGGGCAAATGTGCAATATCAATTTCCGTGACTCGAAGGGCTGCTTGAGGTCTTGTTTTTTTCTTGAAACCTGGCCAGTTATACGCTGTACCGCATGCGCTGTGGGCAGCTCCATACTATACCATATCTTCAGGTCGCACCCACTTATCGAACTCTTCGGCAGTCAGATAACCTAAATCAAGTGCCGCAACTTTCAGCGTTGTACCTTCCTTGAAGGCTTTTTTGGCGATTTCCGCCGCTTTGTCGTAGCCGATATGATTATTGAGCGCCGTGACCAACATCAATGAGTTATATAAATTCTCATGAATTTTCTCATTATTCGGTTCAAGACCCGCCACACAATTTGCTGTGAAACTGTTGACTGCATCGGCGATAAGTCCTGCTGATTCGATGAAATTGTGAATCATCATAGGCTTAAACACATTGAGTTCGAAGTGGCCAGTCATCCCTCCGACACTCACGGCTACGTCGTTCCCGACAACTTGAGCCATGGCCATAGTAAGCGCTTCAGCTTGAGTCGGATTCACTTTTCCAGGCATAATCGATGAGCCCGGCTCATTTGCTGGAATTTTCAGTTCACCGATGCCGCTTCTTGGTCCTGACGCCAACATGCGAATATCATTACCGATTTTCATCAGAGAACATGCGACTGTCTTTAGTGCCCCATGAGCTTCTACAATGGCGTCGTGGGCAGCAAGTGCTTCGAATTTGTTTTCTGCTGTTTTGAAAGGTAATCCCGAAAGTTGCTTGATATGTTCGGCGACATTTTCGGCATAGTTGTCAGGCGTATTGAGGCCTGTTCCGACGGCTGTACCACCAAGTGCCAACTCTGAAAGGTGTTCAAGGGAATGGCGAATGGTACGGACGCCATGATCAATTTGACTGACGTATCCGCTCAATTCCTGACCGACAGTTAGTGGCGTTGCATCCATGAAGTGCGTGCGACCGATTTTAACTACGTCGTGATATTTTTTAGCTTTTTCATCGAGCACATCATGGAACCTGACAAGTGCAGGTATGGTGCGCTCGATTAAAATCGTGTAAGCCGCGATATGCATGGCCGTCGGAAACGTATCATTCGAAGATTGAGATTTATTAACGTCATCATTTGGATGAAGAAATTTATCATCATCATCCAACGCACCGCCTTGAAGCACATGCCCTCGATTGGCAATTACCTCATTGACATTCATATTACTTTGAGTTCCGCTGCCAGTCTGCCAGACCACTAATGGAAACTGATCATCCAATTTACCACTTCTGATTTCGTCGCAAACCTTGCCGATGACATCTGCTTTTTTGCCATCGAGTACTCCCGCTTCCGTGTTCGTCAGTGCTGCGGCCTTTTTTAAAATCGCAAAGGCCTTTATCACCTCAGTGGGCATTTGATGATTTCCAATTTTGAAGTTTTCAATCGAACGCTGTGTTTGTGCGGCCCAATATTTATCTGCTGGGACATCAACGTAACCAATACTATCCTTCTCTTTTCTCGTTTTCATAATCGCCATTTAATTCTATGCAAAAGTAGTGATTGCAGGTTTGATCTAGTGTAATGGGCACAACTTGTGCGGGGATTAAAACGTGCCTTTTTTCGCTTGCTTTTCGTAACAAAACCACTCCCGTAGCTACGGCTATGAAAGTGAACCTGTACCTCGATCAAAAACAAATGCTGTGTTTTATATATCCCTTTTAAGCTTTACCCCATGCACTAGGGTTCTGCACCGCAGCTAGCTACCAAGTAAAGAAGGTGGATAGCGTCACTTGATCGCGTCCGCTTCGCTCAAAATACTGATTCATATATCCAAGTTCTAATTTCAGGTTTGGAGATATTTTATAACCCACAGCACCATAAAGCCGATTGCGATCGAAAACCGGGTTATCGGTATGAAGAAATATTTCGTCGTATGCGGACAAGTATATTTCATCATCACGATTTTCAAATGATATTATAGGGTAAGTCAGCGCTAAAAAATATCTAAAACGGAGTCGAATATCATTAGATTCGACAAATCGCTGCTCAAATCGGTAGCGATGTTGAAGACCAAGTTTCCCTATTTTTTGTTTAGTGATAAACTGTTGAAATATTCTGTGCTCGTTAATGGTGATTTTATCATCGCGATTAATATAATTTTCGCTGATGATGTATCCATACCCTAATAAAAGGTTGGAACGTTCTCCTACTTTTCTCCCAATTCCGGTGCGTAAGAGCAATTGCTCCAAGTCTCCAATGGCATTATAATTTCGATATTGAACTTCGTGGTGCCAGTTCCACTCTGAATCGATCTTTTTATTTCCGATGAAAATGAGCCATCCGCCCAAATCACTTTCTTGACCTTTCGATGCAAGGGGAGCAAAAAATAAAAACGTTAACACCAAGAAAAATATCTGTTTAATAGTACGCATCTGATCTATGAAATTGAGTTGTTAGGAATTGGATTAAATCGAAGGTAATAAATTTGATTTATATAGGAACTTGATCATTTCAAATTTGAGTTTAGCCTGCAGGTTGATAAGTTTCATTCGGCTTTGAATGTACTTGTTCTGTCTGCTGTTTAATAGAAATATTGAACTTTCACCTAGTTCGAATTTAATTTGTTCGGCTTCCAATAGCATCTTATAATTTTCGATGACATCAATCTGGGTGTTTGATTGTTCATTGAGCATATTTATATTAAACCGAAAACCTTCCAATGCATTGACAAGTTCGTTGGATTTATCGTTGAGCTCCCATTGAAGTTGTCGCTGCCTAACTTTGATAGCCGCCAGTTCACCTCTTTCTTTTCGAAAAAATAATGGCATGTTGAATGAAGCCCCCACCTTATAATCATTTGGATTGTATGAGGAAATTAATCGATTTTGCTCTGAACGAAGTAGGGGGTTGAATGCAACTGATAGTTCAGGTTTTAATTTATCTCTTTTTAGACGTTCAGTTATTATTAGTTCTTGCGCTTTTAAGTCGTACTGTATCAGAGCTGGATGATTCGCAATAAGACTGTCGATCGAAATCAAAATTTTATCATACAAATATTGATCATTTAGATTTTCTGGTTTTGATGATGCATCTAGATTGACAGTTTCATTATTCCATAGAAAAATTTCAAGTTGATTTTTAATAAAATTGAGTTGTCCTAAGTATTGGTCTGAAACAACATTTAATTCTTGTACAATGATATACGATTCGAGGGTATCGATAGCGGTAGCAACACCATTGAAAAAAGTCAATTTTGTATTTTCAAAATTTGTGTTGGCAATTTCTAAACCTTCATTGATAAGTTCCATCGCTGCCCAAATGCGCTGCCATTCGACATAATGTTCTGCGGCAGCATACAACAGATCGTTGAGTTGAATGTCCGTTTGATTTTCTGCCATCAGCTGAGATAATCTTGCTTGGCGCAGTGCTGTTCGCGATTCATCGATCAATAAGCCTTGTAAAAGGTTTGCTTCGATTCCAACCAACCATAAACGATCATCTCCAAGTGTGTTTTCAGGATTAAGAAACTGCCCCTCATTTTGTTCGTAAGCAGCTTTGAATTTAATTCCTAGCGGTGTTGCCACACTAAGTTCAGACCGAAGTTTATCATAATACTCCTTGCTATCATATTGTTTTTGACTCCAAGCAGCGTATAATTTTGGATCAAAACTGCCCCTGGCCGCTAGTAATTCGGCATCTGCTAGTTCGATATTGATGTCAGCGGCAAGTGCTAGTGGATGAAAATTCTTGATGTCTTTAAAAAATGCCGGCAGTGACAATTCCTTTTCTGCCACTTCTTGTGCATTGGCATCAAAAAATGGATTTCCCAGAAATAGAATAAAAATGTAAAGCAATTTATGCAGCATGTGCTATTTCACTTTTTTTAGAGGAATTTTTGTTTTATTTTCTTCTTCAATATTTTCTTGCTGGTCGTAATAGTCAGCTGGAAAACCGTTCAATTGTCTCCAAAGCTCATACCAGATTGGGACATTGTTTAACAGTATGTATGTATCGGCGCCTGTGCCGACCCGCAGCAGTTCGGGCCAAGCTTTTTCACTTACATCTGGACGAATTAAAACGCGAAAAAATCCATTCGTTTGGATTGACTGATCGATCGCAAATACCTCTCCGGAGAAAATGCCCGTAGAAGTTTCCGGCCAACCGCTAATGACAATTGCCGGCCACCCGTCAAATCGAAGCCTAACGTGTGATCCGAGTCTAATGAGTGGTAAATCTTGAGGTCTAATTTGAACGCTGATGCCTAAATCGTATTCGCTCGGCATAATGGTCGCCATATCATCACCTGCTTTAACGATTTCGCCTAGACCAACTTTTAATGTCTGTGTAATGTATCCACTTTGCGGCGCCTTGATATAATACAATGTTTGTCGTTGCTTGACATTAGAAACTTCATTCTTTAGTTTAGAAGTCATAGAGACACTTTCAAGTCGTTGCGATTGTGCAGATTGTTGATCCGATTTTATTTTCGAAATCTTATCTAAATATTCTTGATCGATGCGCAGAATTTCCAGTTGTAGATTTAAAAATGATCGCCGCTGATTTTGTAATTTATTTTCTTGAGATGTGACTTTGGCCGACAGTTGTTGTGCTTTCAACTCTTTCTCTTGTAAGTCATTCATAGATTTTAATCCGCGGTCATAGAGCTCTTTTATTCTATTATATTGATTCTTGGCAATATCAAGATTACTTGAAACAGCAATTAAATCCACGCTATCTATGACGACTTGATTTCTAGCTTGCAGGGCTTTATTGTTGAGTTGTTGTAATTTAAATGATCGTTCAGCACGTAAGGCTGCTATCTGACTTTCAAGCGCTTTTACTTTATTTTCGTAGACACCAATACTTTCGGATTTTGCTTCTAATTGCTCTTCCGTCCGCTTCAATATTTCTCGATCAAAATACTTAGTGTCCGTTTCCGTGATATAAGCTATCGTATCACCCTTCATAACAAATTCACCTTCACGAACAAACCATTTTTCAATTTTTCCAGATATAACTGATGGAATAGATTGCGGTCTTTGATCAGGCGTTATGGTAGTCACTTTGCCTTTTGCCCGGATATTTTGAGTCCATGGTAAAAACATTGTGATACCGATCAACGCTAATGCGATGAGAACAGACCAAAGGGATATACCGTACTGTGGTTTTGAACGCAGAAGCTTGAACGATTTATACAAACTGGTATCTAAGCGGTTTGAAATACTATTTTTTTCAGAAATATTCAGCATACCACCTAGTCCTTTATTAATTGAATAATCTGATTCGCCTCTTGATTCCACTCATCATGGTCTGCTACCACGACGACGGTACAAGCAAACTCGGGTGACATCAAATAATTAATTATTTTATGCCGATCAGAGGATTCTACAAACATCATCGGATCTTCGAGGATCAGCAATTTTGGATTATGAGCCAATGCTCGAGCCATGGTAAGCCTTTGAATAACACTGCGTGGCAAACGACGACCACCACTATCAATTTGATGTTCAAGCCCTTTTGATAAACTGGAAATAAAAGAACCTAAATTTAAAATGTGAATCACTTGAAATATATCTTTTTCGGATATTTCTCTACCCATTGTGATGTTTTCTCTTATGCTTCCTTCAAATAATTCATTCGACGGAAATGAGACACCGATTAAATTAAAATACGAGTCTTCTTGATAATGCTGTATAGGTGCATCGTTAATCAGTAATCTGCCTTCGGTTAGATGATATATTCCTGCCAATATTTGTAACAATATGGTTTTTCCGCTCCCTGAAGGGCCGGTGATAACTACTTTCTCGTTTGCTGGGATACGTAAATTTAAGTGCTGAAAAACCGGCGATTCTTCCTCAGGAAAAGCGAACGTTCCATTTTCCATTTCCAAGGCTAGTGGCTGTACACTCAAGGCAGTGCGTCCTTCATCTTCGTCCAAATTCAAATCACTTATCGCGCCTATTTTATCTAAGGCAGTTAACACATCATAAATCGTCTCAATCACACGCAATACTTTTTCGACAGCGTTGATGATCAAGATGATGATAATTTCAGCGGCAACAAACTGACCAATGTTCATTTGGTTTTCGATGACTAAGAGCCCTCCCAAGATTAGCAAGCCAGCGGCTAAGAATATTTTGAAACCAATAATGTATTTAAACTGGCTCAGTAATATTTTGAAATGATTTTCTCGGGCATGTAGATATCCGGTTGTTAATTCATCAGTTTTACGTAAGTGTAAGTTTGATGAGCCAGACAGTTTGAAGCTTCGATTAACACGTGCAACTTCTTCCAGCCAGTGCGCCACATTATATTTATACTTACTCTCTTTTAAACTCGTTTTTAAACCGGCTTTACCCGTTAACCTGAAAATGATCCATAATAATATAAAAAGCGATATAGCCAATAAAATGAAATAAGGACTATAAATTGAAAGTAGAATGAGTCCAAAAAATATGGTAAATGCTGATAAAGAAAAATCTATTAATATCTTGGGTAACCCTTTTTGAATCGTTAGCGTGTCAAAGAAGCGATTTACTAACTCTGGAACGTGATTTTGATCAAGCTGATCTTGACTAACTTTTGGAAGTCGATATGCAAAGTTGAATGCAGAGCCGTTGAATACATCTTGTTGTATATTCTCAACTATACGCAGTTGCAACACTTGAAAAACCCCATTTAAAGCTATTCCTATAAGTACGAATGAAACGAGTATCATCCAGGACACTGTGACCTCTCCAACAATAATGTAGTTGATGATGGCCTGAATTCCTAATGGTAACGAGAGATTGACAAAACCGTTCAGAATGGCATAGAGATGGATTTGACGAATCTCTTTTTTATGATTTTCCAATAGCTTCCAAAAGCGCCTTAATGGTGATATGTTGGTTATTGAAAATTCCATTTCATGTGGAGTATGTGAGCCCTGTGTTGTCAATAAGTTTGTTGTACAGTGAATTAGCCGAAATATTATTCAAAAAAAAAGAATATTAGGGGAAACAAAAGCCTAACAATGATCACGGTCAGGTCGACCCTGGACGTGATCATCTCGTTAAACTGAATATTTTAATTTTATGACGCTTGAGTCCGAACTATTCAAGTGGTATTTTGGATAACTCAATAGTTTTAATCGAGCCGATTGACTTTTCCGCTTGAAACATCATACATAGCTCCAATAATTAAAATCTCACCGTCGCTTTCCATTTTTGATAAAACTTCACTATTGGTGCGAATTTGCTTGATGGCGTGGCGAACATTTTGAGCTGAAACACGGTTGACAAAATCGAGATTGGATGAATCACGTGCTTCACCTTCGGCCGTTGTAGTATCATTTACCGCGGGCATGATTTTGTCAAGCATTTGAGTCAGATTACCCAACTTGGCGTGATCGCATGCTCCTTTTACAGCGCCGCAAGAAGTATGACCGAGTACCATGATGACTTTTGAACCCGCCAATTTACAGGCGAACTCCAGGCTCCCTAAAATATCTTCATTTATAAAATTGCCAGCAATTCTGGCATTGAATATGTCACCGATGCCTTGGTCAAATACTACTTCCGTTGGTATGCGTGAATCAATACAACTTAATACGGCGGCGAAAGGATATTGACCAGTTGAGGTTTCTCCTATCTGAGACTGATAATCACGTTTTGATGGTGTACCTTGAAGAAAACGAGAATTTCCATTCATCAAATGGTCAATTGATTCTTGAATGGTCAAGGCTGCTTGAGAATCTTTCGTTTGAGTATGCATTGTATTAAAATTTTATGGTGATAATTGAAATTCGAATTAGTTTGAAGTAACATCTTGGAATTCTTCTATGTTCGATTTAATAGTATGTTGAAAATCTTTTACCGGTGTTATATCTTTTCCTTTGACGCGACGCCCGAGAATTTCCACGTTGATATCTTTTGCCTTCGCTTGATGAACAAAATCCTCTACAATCTCAATAATATCATTGTCAATGTGCAGTGATGACTGTGCGTCAATAATCACATGTGATTTTGAAGGAACGTCTAGCAGGGCACGTTGGATATTGGCCTTATTCAAAAATGTGACGTCTTCAGTTAATTTTAACCGGATGATTCCGTCTTTTAATTCAGCATTTTCTTTTTCAAATAAAAATGGAATGTTGTAATTGTTATATAGAATAATAAATACGGCAACCGCCATTCCAATTCCTATGCCTGTCAACAGGTCTGTAAAAACGATCCCTACAATCGTCACGACAAAAGGCACAAATGACGTCCATCCCAATTTGTACATGTATTTAAAGAGTGAAGGTTTTGCTAGTTTGTAACCTACCAAGAATAAAATGGCAGCCAAACTCGCCAATGGAATCATATTTAATACAAATGGAATCGCCATCGCAGAGATCAATAATATAAAACCATGTAAAATAGCAGACATTTTCGTGCGACCACCGGATTGAATATTTGTCGAACTACGAACAATCACCTGAGTAATTGGAAGTCCACCAATCAGACCTGAAATTAAATTACCAATACCTTGAGCTTTTAATTCACGATTGGCCGGGGCAACGCGTCTGAAAGGATCCATTTTATCAGTGGCCTCCAAACACAAAAGAGTTTCGAGACTAGCTACGACGGCTAAAGTCAACGCGACAGTATAAACCTTCGGGTTATTCCAGCTCGAAAAATCCGGGAAACTGAATTGGCTAAAAAATCCAGCTAGCGAATCCGACACGGGTAAATTAACCAAGTGCTCTGAATTCAATGACCAAGATGTTGTGTTGAGATAGAGTTGTAAAAATATACCAACAGCAACAGCAACTAGTGGCCCTTGAATAATTTTGGCAAACTTTTGTTTTTTCATAAATGGCTGCTCCCATAAAATGAGAATGCCTAGACAAACGGCCGTGATCAACGTAGCGGCTGGACTGATAGCCTCAAACATGTAAAACAATTCCGAAAACGTATTATGACCATCCGGTTGATTGAATGATAGACTTCCTTCATAATCTTTGTCATACCCAAAAGCATGCGGGATTTGTTTTAAGAAAATGATCACACCAATACCCGCGAGCATTCCTTTAATCACAGAGGAAGGAAAGTAATAACCAATAATACCTGCTCGCAAGACACCTAAGATGAACTGAAAAACGCCAGCGAATACAACCGCTAGTAAAAAGATATCAAAAGCACCTAAATCCTGTATAGCTGTCAATACAATAACCGCAAGTCCAGCAGCTGGTCCAGAGACACCAAGTTGTGATCCACTCAGCGTACCCACGACGATACCACCGATGATACCCGCAATGATTCCAGAGAACATCGGTGCTCCTGAAGCTAGAGCAATACCAAGACACAGCGGCACGGCAACCAAAAAGACGACTATACTCGCCGGTAAGTCATTTTTAAGGTTCTGAAGAATTCCTGATTGATTATTAGTCGTATCCATGATTTTCTATTTAAATCCGTTGATTTTATAAGTATGTTTTCAAATCAGGCACAAACATAACAAAACTTTCCATAAAGATAGTAATACTATCTAAAAAAATAGTTGTGGTTTTGTTTAAGTAAGTAAGACTTTATGGCTACCTTTGTTGAATGTCTCATGGTATACGATTTCGACTCAACGACAGCTTGTTTGTCAAGGATCCTCAGGATACTGAGTATGGCAGGAAGTTGTTGCATCATAGTGTGATCTTGATGGATGAGTTGGGGTTTGAATCTTTCACATTCAAAAAATTAGCCGCGAGGATTAAATCGACAGAAACGTCAATTTATCGTTACTTCGAAAACAAACATCTTTTATTACTTTTTTTATCTTCTTGGTATTGGGAGTGGGTTGCTTATTTAATTGATGTCAATACGCGCAATGTCGACGATCCCAAAAAAAGATTAAATATCACCGTGCATAATATTGTAAGTGCGACCAAGGAAAGTCCACTCACACCATATATTAATGAGGAAGTGCTGCATCGCATTATTATTCACGAAGGCGCCAAAGCCTACCATACACATAAAGTGGACGATGAAAATAAATCCGGACTTTTCCGAAGCTACAAGTCTCTTGTGGAAAAAGTAGCCGTAATGATTTTAGAGGTAAATCCAAAATTTCCCTATGCACAAAGTGTCGCGAGCAATTTGTTTGAGATGGCAAACAATCAAATTTACTTCGCTGAGCATCTTCCGAAATTAACTGATATTAAATTGAAAAAGACTTGCGAAAAACAGTTGGAGACGATGCTCAACTATCTTTTATTGAAAGTCATTGATTAACCCTTGCTTTCTCAAAAATCGGGTGTTTATTGAGTGTCATGATTGTCAAGTCCTCATCGAACAATTTTCCTTTTCATACCTTATAGTATGTACACGAAACAAGACGAACTTCAAGTTATAAAACACTATATTTGAGGCCGTTACATTTTTAATCAAACTAAAAACAAAAAAATTATGGCTTTTTCACTTCCAGATTTACCTTATGCATACGACGCTCTTCAACCGCATATCGATAAAGAAACGATGACAGTTCATCATGACAAACACCATGCTGGCTACACGAAAAAATTAAATGCCGCTATCGAAGGCACCGATTTAGACGGCAAGTCGATCGAAGATATTTTGGCGAACGTAAGTAGTCAGAGTGCGGCGGTACGAAATAATGGTGGTGGATATTATAACCACGATCTTTTTTGGAAAGTGATGTCACCAAATGGAGGTGGAAAACCATCGGGTGAATTAGCAGAGGCCATCGATAAAGTGTTCGGGTCGTTTGATGAATTCAAAACCAAGTTTGAAGATGCTGCTAAATCTCGATTCGGTTCAGGGTGGGCGTGGCTATGTGTTAGAGACGGCGGACTAAAAGTTTGTTCAACGCCAAACCAGGATAACCCGTTGATGGACGTAAAATCAAATGGTTGCGGTGGCACACCGATTCTCGGACTAGATGTTTGGGAGCATGCGTACTATTTGAAATATCAGAATAAACGCCCTGACTATGTATCTGCATTCTTCAATGTGATCAATTGGGAAGAAGTGGCAGGTCGATATGCCAAAGCAAAATAAACTTTAGTAAGCGACTAAGACTATACAACGCCATGCACTCATAAAACAGTGCATGGCGTTATTGCTTTTAGTCCCGTGCATGCCGAAATGAATTGACTCTAACATCCAAGTTTAGTCCGATTTCAGTGATGCTTCATAGATTTATTTAACTTACGACAAATTGAACATATAGATTTGTATTCCATCGATGAAAAGTATGAAAACTCAAAGTCTGACGATCTTCCTGGCATTACTTTTTTTAATAAGCGCATCTCCATTGTTTGGCCAGCGGGTGCTAACACTTCAAACCTGCGTTGACTTGGCATATGAGCGAAGTTTGGAATTAAAAAATGCAGATTTGAATACCGCATTTGCTGAAGTCGGTGCAACACAGGCAAAACATGCGAGATACCCATCCCTGAATGCTCAGACAACCTATGGTCTTAATGTCGGGCGTACAATTGATCCAACGACAAACGCATTTGTCAACCAATCATCGACATTTCAAACAGGTGGTGTAAATACCAGCGTGCCGATTTATCAAGGAAGTTCGATTACCAATACAATAAAGCAGACGCAGGTCGACATTGAAGCGGCCCATCAGCGAAAGGCGGCTTTGCAAGACAATATAGGGCTGCAAGTGGCGCAGAATTATTTGAATGCGCTGTTGGCCGAAGAATCTCAAATTTTGGCAGGTATTCAAATGAATCTGACAGAAAACCAATTAGAACGCATTCAACGATTAATTGATGCCGGAAGTTTGCCACCGAATGATCGCTTAGAATTAGAGGCGCAATTAGCACGCGATGAGCAGCAAATTATTAATGCGGAAAATAGTTATCAGCTGGCTATTTTAAATTTAAAAAATATTTTATTAATTCCTGTAGATGATTCGATCACACTTGAGCGGGTTGATCCTGATTTAATTGAAATCGATGATGCGATATTAAATAAGTCTTTAGGCGAAATTTATCGAGAGGCTTTAATCTATCAACCTTCAATCAGAGCTGATTCGCTCGATTTACTATCGAGTAATTTTGACAAAAAGATTGCTGAAGGACGAGCGTTACCTTCGTTGAGTCTTGGTGGGTCGTTGTCGACAAACTATTCTTCTTTGGCACAACGTGTTGCCGGTGTAGAAGACGTGACGAATAATGTGCCGTTGGTCATTGCCGGCAATGTCGTGGATGTCGGTTTTCCGGGTCAAAATCGCATATTTGAAGACGCACCTTATGGAAGTCAAATCGGAAATAACTTGGGTTACGGATTTGGGATGACACTTAGCCTACCTATTTATAATAATTTGAATGCAAAATTAAATATTGAGCGTGCTGAGTTGGGGATCTTGCAAACTCGTAATCGAAACGAAATAAATAAACAGAATTTAAAGGCCACCATACAAAATGCCGTTGCCCAAGCGCGTGCAGCTAAAAAAGCATATGCAGCAAGTATAAAAAGTGTGGATGTTCAACGAATCAGTTTAGAGAATCTGGAAAAAAGTCTGGCGGCAGGTAGAGCAAATAATTTTGATTTTATCTCAGCTAAAAACAATTTGAATATTGCGGAAAATTCTCTTGTTCAATCAAAATATGATTACATATTCAAATTAAAAGTGATCGATTATTATCTTGGAAACCCATTGAAACTATAATCCAACATGACAAAAAGAAAGAAGAAAAAAAGCAGACTGTGGATTTATATTATAGTCGGTTCGTTGGTCGCGCTCATTGCCATAGCCGTGATAAAAGGTCAGTCCCGTCAAAAAGGACAAGAGGTTGAAGTCGAAGAAGTCGAAGGGCGCGTCGTCACTGAGCGAGTAACAGCTAGCGGAAAGATATTTCCCGAAAAAGAAGTAAAAATAAGTTCTGATGTAAGTGGTGAGATCGTCGAGCTTTTCGTCAAGGAAGGCGATAGCGTAAAGGTCGGTCAGCAATTGGCAAGAATAGATCCCGAGGCTTATAAATCTTCGGTCGAGCGTGGACAGGCAAGTCTCGATAATACGCGGGCACAGTTATCAGTCAGTAAATCTTCGGTCAAGAATGCCGAAGCACAAAAAGGCCAGATTGAAGCGCAACTAGGAAATGCGCGCCAAATTTATCAGAGAAACAAGAAACTCTTTGATGATGGTGTCATTGCCCAACAAGATCTCGAAACTGCCGAAACGAATTTACGATCACTCGAAGCCAACCTCAGATCTGCGGATGCAAGTATTGAGTCCGGTCAGGAAAGTGTCAAAGCCGCTGAATATTCTGTTAAAAGTATGCAAGCCTCGTTGAGAGAATTGCGAACAAACTTGAATCGTACGTCGATCGTGGCTCCCACAAGTGGCGTAGTGAGTATGATGAATGTCGAGCAGGGTGAACGTGTAGTTGGAACAATTCAAATGACGGGAACAGAGCTCATGCGAATTTCTAATTTTTCATCGATGGAAGTTCAGGTCGAGGTGAGTGAAAATGATATTCTTCGTGTAGATATTGGAGATGAAGTCGATATTGAGCTCGATGCCTACGTTGATCGAAAATTCAAAGGAATGGTTTCGGAAATAGCAAATTCTGCAGCGAATGCCGGAAATGCCATGGCGCGTCTGACGACTGAGCAAGTCACCAATTTCATTGTTAAAATTAGAGTTGATTCAGATTCCTATGCCGACTTAATTGATCCCAATAAAATATTTCCGCTACGACCTGGGATGTCGGCAAGTGTCGAAATACTCACAGAGAAAACTGACGAAGTACCAACGGTACCTATACAATGCGTCACGGCCCGCGAGCACGACGAGGATAGTAAAAAGAAAAAATCTGAGTTGGAAGACGAAGATTTAATTGAAGTTGTTTTTCGAGTGGACGGCGATACTGTTTCGATGGTGGAAGTAAAAACGGGTATTCAGGATGCTGACTATATCGAAATTACGGACGGTCTTAAAGTCGGAGAAACAATTGTCACAGGACCGTACAATGTAATTTCTAAACGATTAGAGCAAGGCGATTTGATTACGATAAAGGATGATGACGATAAAAAAAGAAAAAATTAATAATTCCGATAACATTCTTATTGTACTCGCAAAAAATCCGGTACTCGGAAAGGCGAAGACTAGAATTGCAAAAGGAGTAGGGGATGCAAAGGCGCTGTCTATTTATATAGAATTACTTGAAGTGGTGAAGACGTTGACGAAGCAAGCCAACTGTGATGTTGCTATTTATTATTCTGAATATATTGATACACTAGACAATTGGTCCGAGACCGCAAAAAAATACTTGCAAAAAACTTCGCCTGATCTTGGTGAGCGAATTTTTCATGCGCTCGATGAGCAATTAAATAGTTACACTTCTGCTATTATTATTGGTTCTGATTGCCCGTATTTAACAATCAGACATATTTCTCAGGCATTTGATTTGTCGCAAACCAATGATGTCGTGTTAGGCCCTTCTAATGATGGTGGATTTTATTTAATGGGTATCAATGAGATGAATCAGGCTTTATTTAAGGATGTGGAGTGGAGTACCGATTCTGTTACTTCGACTATAATTCAAAATGCCGAGAGGTTGGACTATTCAGTAGCTACGCTCGAGTCATTAACAGATATCGATGAAATCGAGGATTGGGAAGCGTATCAACGAAGTATCTCCGATGTACATGTGTAGGCGACTGTGGAGTGAGGACGTTTGTTTTCGTTTGGCTCGTATGTGAACACCGAAAGATTTTCCCAACCCTTTTTTGGTTTTAAACCCTTTACCAATATCTTTGTCTGTATTACTATATCACATGTGAAAATGAATTTTTTACTGTTGTGAGTCGTTATTCTATCGATAAAAAATAATAAGAATATGTATCCACCTGAATTAACCGCCCCGATGTCCAAAGAACTGAATGATGCTGGCGTCGCAAGTTTGCAAACTGTATCAGAAGTCGATCAGGCCCTCGGGTCTAAAGAAGGATCGGCACTCGTGATTGTGAACTCTGTATGCGGTTGTGCAGCACGCAACGCGAGACCTGCAGTCATGCACGCCATGCGAGCGGAGAAAAGACCAGACCAAGCTTATACGGTTTTTGCTGGTGTAGACCGCGAGGCGACAGATAAGGCGCGCGCTTACATGCGACCATATCCGCCATCGTCTCCTTCTATCGCCTTATTTAAAGATGGTCGATTGGTTCATATGTTGGAGCGACATCACATAGAAGGTGCGACGGCAGAAATGATTTCTGCAAATCTGACGAATGCCTTTGAGCAATACTGCTAAGCGACACCGTTATGCGAATGATGGTATTTTCTCATAGCATCGGACACGTTTCAAGATTTATTTTACTGGGTCTAAGTTTACTCACGATTATTTCATGTGGGAGTAAAGAAGCACTGCCGATTATCGGACAGCGAACCGTCGATGATAATGGGCAAGAAGTAATACATCGGGTAGGGGATATGCAATTTCGCGATCAAAGTGGAGCGACTATTCGTCTAGACTCCGAGAAAGAAAAAGTCATTGTATTCAATACCTTTTTTACTTCCTGTCCGACCATCTGTCCACGTATGACAGATAATATATTAACCGTTTTCGATGAAATGAAATCCGTGGATGACGTCGTATTTGTTTCGATGACGGTCAATCCCGAAAGAGATTCCTCCGAACGACTAACTTTATTTATGGAATCGCATGATATTCCGATTGATGACAAGTGGTTTTTTGTAACAGGAAAAAAGCAAGAACTCTACGACTTTGCCCGGTATCAAATATTATTAAATGCGATGGATGCTTCCGAGGAAATCGAAGATGATTTTATTCATTCCGAAAAAGTCGTTCTGATCGACAAAAAGCGATATATACGCGGCTATTATGACGGCACTGTCGAATCGGATATGAAAAGACTGGAGAAGGATATTGAACGATTGAGGTAGGTAGCTACTTTTATCTACTTCAACTTCGCCTTTATTTCTGCATAATAAGTTTCTATCCATTCCGCATACATTTCACCTGAAGGATGCAAGCCATCTCCGGCGATAAGATTAGGTTCATCAAGTCCACGACGCGAAATAGGCGTAATGTCAAACCAAGAAATACCAGCCGCTTTGGTTAGTTCGCGATTGGCTGCATTAAAAGAATCAATTTCCATACTGATTGATGGCTGATTATTATTTCCAAAAGGCGTAAACCCATAATCTGGAATAGAAAATACAAAAACACGATTTGGTCTTCCACCCGCCAAGTCAACGCTTCGATTTAGTAATTGAGAAAATTCCTGCCTGTATGTTGAAATAGGTCGATTCTGAAATTGATTATTTACTCCAATTAATAATGAAACCAATTCAAAGGTGTCACGAAGACTTTGATTAATTATCGATTGAATTAAATTATCTGTCCGCCATCCGGTTTGTGCAATTATTTTCGTTTGTCGCATCGAAAACCCGTCCATTTTTAATCGATCTGACAACTGCACTGGATATCGCGCGCTTGCCAGCACATCTTCACCGATTGTATAGGAGTCACCTAATGCCAAATAGTCAATCGGTTGACGAACGGTGTCAGTCATCATTTCCGTTTCCATTTCATCAATCTCTCGAGTAGACTTATCCTGACATCCCATGAATATGAGTAGTGCAAGTGAAATCCAGCCGGTAAAATGATATAATGAGTTTGATCTGTTCATCAGTTGTAAAACTATAGAATTCACATGAAATTTTTTGAGTCTATTGTATATACGAGGATTGCGCGAGATTGAGATTATCGTAAATCAACTAGCTGTCTTCAGTGCCGATATTGTCGAAATTTACAATTTCCTCACTATGTCGAGCATCCACGACATGAAGCGAATCTGCGATTTCGACCATGTCGGGATCATCAGTCTTCAGTCTGATTTTTCATAAACAAGAAAATCTCAACTATATAACCATCCCAGTGAACATTTGATTTTCACTCCGAAACCAAAAAACGTTTAACCGCCCCCAAAAACCCTCTTGTGAGATTAGACTTTGAACCTTTGAACATTGAACCCGAAACTATTTCGACTTTAAATTTATGTCGGGCTTACCAATCCTTCCGTAAACTCCAGGCTTAGCAATCCCTAGAA
>ENA-ORXU01000184-ORXU01000184.1-marine-metagenome-genome-assembly--contig:-NODE-184-length-82083-cov-3.781943_pt1 | contig 82083 bp, 70 predicted proteins | sample MGYA00237869_ERZ511484 | MGnify/ENA metagenome assembly ERZ511484 | reverse complement strand
AGAACAATGTCTACCACGTAGGTTACGGCAAATTTTTCTTTAAGTTGCTTAATTGCCGTCAGCACGCAGAAGACGGTATCTTTTACGTCGATTTTTTCTTTTGGGTTTTGACAGTTATCACATTTTTCATTGCAAGCGCTGTCGTCATACTCCTCACCAAAATAATGAAGTAATACTTTTCTGCGGCAGTTACTACTTTCAGAATACGCCACCATTTCATCAATGAGTTGCGTTCCCATTTCTCGTTCAGAAAGGGGCTTTTGACGCATCAAATGTTCTAGCTTTTGTAAGTCTTTATTAGAAAAATACAAGACACACTTTCCTTCTAGGCCGTCACGACCGGCTCTTCCTGTTTCTTGATAATAGTTTTCAATAGATTTTGGAAGGTTATAATGAATTACAAAGCGAATATCTGGCTTATCAATTCCCATTCCGAAGGCTATCGTAGCACACACGATCGGCAATTCATCCCGCACAAATCGCTCTTGTACGCTCGAGCGTACACGCTCGTGGAGGCCAGCATGGTACGGCTCGGCGGCTATGCCCTTTGATTTCAGTTTCGTAGCCAGCATTTCAGTGCTGCGACGACTTAAGCAATAGATGATGCCGCTTTGGTCAGGGCGTCGCTTTGCCCATTGGACGATTTGCTTGATCCGATCTTTGCCGGGACGCACCTCTAAATCCAGATTTGGGCGATCAAAGCTGGAGATGAAAAGGTTGGGCTTTTCAAGCTGAAGTTGCTGTACGATGTCACGCCGGGTAACCTTATCGGCTGTTGCAGTCAGTGCGACCACAGGTATATCGCCGAGCGCATCGCGGACCAGCTTCAGCTTGGTGTATTCAGGTCTGAAATCATGGCCCCATGACGAGATGCAATGCGCTTCATCAATGGCGAACAGCGCGATCTGCGTTTCATTTAGCAATCGCTGAAATCCCGGCATCGATGCGCGTTCGGGCGCGACATATAACAGATCGAGCTGGCCACTGCGCAGCCGCTGCATCGTTTCGGCCTGATCATTATCGGCGCTGGTCAACGTGGCGGCACGAATGCCCGCCGCGCTTGCGGCACGCATTTGATCATGCATCAACGCGATCAACGGTGATATCACGATACAGCATCCCTCCAGCATCGTCGCCGGAAGCTGATAGCATACAGATTTGCCCGCCCCTGTCGGCATGACGGCAAGCGTATTTTGCCGCGATAAAACGCGTGAGATGACTTCGGGCTGCGCACCGCGAAAATCATCGTAGCCGAATAATTCCTGCAGTTTGGTGCGCGCGGCTTTTATCATGATGCCGCCGTATCCATCGGTGCCACGCTTTCTTCACTGCCATCGCGGCCCTGTATCAACCGGCCATACGCCCAGCCAATGGCAATCAGCGCGATACCAAGCCCCAGGAATGAAAGGATACGCACAATACCCTCCAGCGCAGCGGCATCGATGATAAACACCTTAACCGTTACAGCGGTCAGCAATGCCAGCCCTGCGATACGCAGCGGCCGGGCACCCGACAGAATACCGCGCGCCAGCCAAGCCAACGACAGCAATAGCAGCGCGACCGAATACAGATAGTTTTCGTTGGTGGTGACAGGCGCATTGGCGATAATGCTGCCATGTATCATCTGGCGCACGGTGACGAGCGCCGTAACAATAGCGGCGGCAAGGCTCAGCGCGTAAAACAGGCGGGGAACGGCGCGCGCGGCTTTGCCGGGCAGCGAATTATCGGCAGCATCGATGTCTGCTATACCGCCGCTGCTTTCGTCTGGTGTCACATCCGGTGTCGGCTGCCATTGCTTGCTCGCAAACCAAAACAGCATCACAGCGGCGATGCCCAGAATGGTGGCCAGATTGGCAATCGGAGCAGGGCCGACTGCTTGTGCGCGCAAGACTGGATTAAAGAGCAGCAAATCAAACTGAACGACGCGCACGGCGACCACGCACAGCAACGTCACGCCGATATTGCGCCATAGGCTGCTTGATACGCGATTGCCCTGCCAAATCGCGGCGGCCCCGGCAATACCAATGGCGAGCGTCAACGCCATACGTTCTGCAAAGCCGTATGTGATAAAATCAGCGGGCGTGGAGATCGTGAAAATCCCTCGCGATGCCAGCCACAAGAACATCGCTATGCCAATACCGCCAGCTACCAGCGCGGCATTGGAGATGCCGGGCAGCAAACCCACGCGCGGATGAAGCGCCATCGCCAATAATATCAACGCAGGCAGAAGCGTATCGACCGCATTATCGCCAATCGTGGGCAAATATTCGTAGATCGCAAAAGACCCGGCCAAGGTTCCCAACATGGGATTTAGAACATCGAGGGACGCGAGGAAACTGGCAGTTATTCCCAGCGTGAGCGGAAGCGCGGCCAAATGGCGTAGCGGCTGAGCCGCCGTAAATTGCCCCCATGCCGCCAGCGACGCAGCAGCGATCAGCAAAATCGCAGGGATCAGATCGGCCGGCAGAATGATCATCGCCGCTGCACCGAACAGCAAGACACTGACCGATGACGCTGCAACCGACACGGGACGTTTCGGCGTGCGTTCATCGCGGTATAGCCATGCAGTCGCCGCCGCAGGCACACCTGCCAACACCGCAGTCGCCGCCCAGGCTCCATCGCCCAGCACGGCGCTATGAAACGCAAACGGAATGGCAACAATCAATGGCGGGAATATCGCAAGCCCGCTCCACCCGGACTGCGCGTTATCGCGCCAGATGCGCAGCTGCCCCGCGATGGTGTATACTGCCACATATACCGCAGTAATGATCGTCATCGTCGATAGGTTATCGGCAGCAATCCACCCGCTTAAAATCGGGAATATGGTGATTATGGCGGCGAGATAGATGAGCGGGCGCAACCGGCCATCACGCCATGCAAGCGCGATTGCCAATATGCCAAGCGCCAGCATAAATGCCCAGCCAAGCGGCGAGAATTCCATTCGCGGCAACAGGACCGCAATTTGCAGCATGGCAAGCGAAAGCGGCGCAAACACCGCGATCATATCCATACGCGTTGAACTGCCCGCGATGCGCGTGGCAGACAGGATCGCCGCCGCTCCCAATATCGTGATAAACGCGCCCAGAAGCGGCAGGCCGCTCTGCGCTGAAATTACCAGCGCCGCTGTCCACAATGCGCCGCCGCCGGTTGCCAGAAGCAACAGCCACAGCCAACGCTGCCAGATAGACAGGCCGAACAATCCGGCGATAAACACCCCCAGATACATCAGCAGGGCAGGCATGCTATCCGGCCCCATTTGCGCAACCCATGGCGCAGAAAATCCGCCGATCACGCCCATGATCGCTGTTGGCGGGCCATGGCGCAGCGACATAAAAAGCGCCAGCGATGTTACAGCGATGACCAGCAGGAACGCCCATTGCAAGCTGATCAATCCGTAAAGCTCGCTGGCCATATACAAGGTTGCGTAGAGGATCGCGATGCCCGCCCCGGCAAGCGTCTGGCGGATGCGTGCATCTTCACGGAACACATGGCCGATGCGCGGCACCCGGCTGCCGAATTCGCTGAGTGCAATAAGGGTCAGGCCGAATATCGCGGCTGTCATCACGCGCAGGCCCGGCCCGAACAATCCGGCATCAATCGAATAACGGATGATAAAGAAGCCTGCAAAGATCAGCGCGATTCCGCCGATCCAGATAGGCAGTTTTCCGCCGACAAAATCCTCGAACGAAAATTCCGCGATTGGATTGCGCAATTTCCAGTTGCTAACGGCTGATGCAAACGGGGCGGCCGCGTTTTCTTGCGATACTGCCGCGGGTGTTACGGGCGTCGAGATCGCTGCATCACTGGCTGAACTGCTGACCACCTTGGCGGCGGCGCGCTTCGGTTCCGCTGTTGCTGCACGGTCATTTGCAACGCCGGCTTCGGGTATAGCAGGAGCGATTGCGGCATCATCAGGTTGTGTATCCGGGGTAGCTGACTGCCAAGAGTAAATCTGTTCTTCAAGTAACCGGCTTTTCGCCTCGACAGCTCTTAACCGTGTGAACAAATTGGCAGCGGTTACGCCAAACACCAGCACGATAATGATCAGAACGGCAGTCATTCGGCTGACTAAATCCCTGCGCAGGTTTTTACATTGACGTAATGCTCGCTATGCTAAGCCGATAAGCAATGCGCGGCAAGGATATTCGCCGCCTGCGCCATGATAAGATACACGGCGCAGGCGGTATATATCATGGGCTGGTTATCGCCGGTAAGACCGGTTTCGTCAGCCCGGCTGTTTTAGCCCTGAGTCGTTACAGGTACCAGACGGATTTCAACACGGCGATTGGACGCGCGGCCTTCTTCTGTGATGTTGGATGCGCGGGGCTGGCTCTCGCCATATCCTTTGGTTGCCAATCGCGCACGATTAACGCCGTTCATTGACAGATAATCGGCAACCGATGCGGCGCGCCGTTCGGACAGCCCCTGATTATACGAATCGCTGCCGGTGCTGTCGGTATGGCCCAATACGTCGACATAGGTTTTTTCATATTCGCCCAGTGTCGATGCCACCTGATCCAGTGTCGTCTGAAATTGCGGTTGGATGGTGGATTGGTTAACTGCAAATGTCAGTTCGGCAGGCATGTCGAGAACCAGATTGTCGCCATCACGCACGACATTCACGCCGGTGCCTTGGGTCTGGCGGCGCAGCTTCTTTTCCTGTTCATCCATGTAATAGCCAACGCCTGCGCCTGCCACCGCGCCAATGCCAGCGCCGATGATTTTTTCCGTACGGTCACGCTTGCCGCCGATCAGATCACCGAGCAGATAGCCGCCCAGCGCGCCGCCAAGGCCGCCAATCGCTGCTTTTGAAATACGCTGGTTCCCGGTTTCAGGATTGGTAACGCAACCGGACAGCGGCACGGCAGCGATTAAAGCGGTCGAAAATGCGAGAGTAATCTTGTTCATGCGAAAGATCCTTTTTTATAATACTGCATGCAGAATGAACGGCGCACGCTGTCGGTATGCTGAACGCGTATTCCGCCTTACTGAAATAATTGTCAAATCCTGTCTCCTTGGCCTATGGGCATAATCATATATGGAGCTAACCCCTTTTCCCTGGATTGATGTCGTTATCATATTGGCGCTGGTGGCCCTTAACGGGTTGTTTGCCATGTCAGAATTGGCAATTGTTTCAGCGCGAACGGCGCGGCTGCGCGCGGATGCGGAAAATGGCCATCGCGGGGCGCAGGTCGCGATTGATCTGGCCGGCGATCCGGGCAAGTTTTTGTCCACTGTGCAAATCGGCATCACGCTGATCGGTATCATTGCAGGCGCGTATTCGGGGGCCAGCCTTGGTTCGCCGGTGGGCCAGCGTTTGGCGCTGATGGGGGTGGAGCCTGATTTCGCGCAGACATTGGGTTTCGGGCTGGTCATTGGCGTCACCACGTATTTTTCGCTGGTCATCGGCGAACTGGTGCCAAAGCAGATCGCGCTGGTCGCGCCGGAATTGCTGGCAAAGGCGATGGCGCGGCCAATGAAGATATTGTCGATTGTCGCGGCGCCGGTGGTGTGGATACTCGACCAATCAACCGGATTGATTTTCCGCCTGATGGGGCTGCGCCGTGACAGCCGCAATGCCCTGTCCGCACAGGAATTGCAGATGGTGTTTGCCGAAGCGACCAATGCAGGCATCATTGAGGAGCATGAACAGAAGGTTATTTCGGGCGTCGTGCGTCTCGCCAACCGGCCTGTCCGCGAAGTCATGACCCCGCGAACCGAGGTGGATTGGCTGCCCGTAGACGCGACTCAGGCCGACATCAGCGAGATGATGTTGCAATCGCTTCACACCCGTTTGCCCGTGGCGCAGGAGGGGATCGATGACATCATCGGCGTGGTGCAGGCGCGCGATATCGTCGCGGCGCAAATACGCGGAGAGAAGCTGGACATCGAAAGCCTGATGCGGCGCGCCGAAATCGTGCCTGATCAATTGGATGCGATGGACGCGCTGGAAATATTGCGGCTTGCCGAGGTGCCTATGCTGCTCGTCCATGATGAATATGGCCATTTCGAAGGGATCGTCACGCCCAACGATCTGCTGTCGGCAATAGCGGGTGAGTTCGCCTCCGATCAGGAGCAGGGCAGTGCGCCCAGCATGCTGTCTCTCGAAGATGGTTCGCTGTTGATATCGGGTGCGATGTCCGCCGATGCGATGGCGGAGGAGCTGGATATCGAACTTGCCGAGACGCGCGACTATGCCACTGCGGCGGGCCATGTGCTGCATGTATTGCGCCATTTGCCGACGGAGGGTGAAGCCTTTGTCGATCAGGGCTGGCGCTTTGAAGTGATCGATATGGATGGTCGCAAAATTGACAAGTTACGCGTGAGCAAACAGCCTGTAGAATAGCTGCCCTATCAAAGATCGGGAGACAGATTTTGGCAAAGGCGTTTGAAGGCCGCGCGGCAATAGTTACCGGGGCATCCAGCGGGATGGGCCGATTGACGGCGCAGCGACTTGCCCGTGCGGGGATGGAATGCTGGCTGATCGGGCGATCCGAAACCGAACTGAACGTAACCTGCAAAAGCATTGCGGATGCGGGCGGTCCGGATGCGCATATCATGCCGGTTGATATATCCGCGCCGGGTGCATTGGCGGACGCAGTGGCCGATGTCGGCGGCCGTCATCCGTATCTTGCCGCGCTGATCAACAATGCAGCGGTCATGCTTCCCGATCCGGTGATTGACGGCAGCCTCGATAATTCCCGCGCGATGATGGCAATCAATCTCATGGCCCCGATGGAAGGATGCCGCGCCGCAGTAAAAATAATGCGGCAGCATGGCAAGCCCGCGCATCTCGTCAATATATCTTCGCTCGCTTCGCAAGGTGATGGCTATGGCATGTATGGCATCTCCAAAGCGGCGCTGAACCATCTGGGCAAATCACTGCGGCACGAATTGGAAGGCGATGATATCCGGGTGACCACGATTATTCCCGGCGGCTTTTCCACCAATCTCGCGCGCAGCTTTCCGCCGGAAGTTCTGGCGCAGATGCAGGAAAAAATCGGCGCCATGGGGGTTGCTGACATGTCCCGCCTTATGGGCGATCCAGACGAGATTGCCAAAGTTATCGAATATGTTCTGATGCAGCCGATCAATATAAATCTTGAAGAAATCGTCGTCCGGCCCGCGGTCGATCTGCAGATTGATTATTGAACCGGCGGCTGCGTATTTCGGTCCCGCCATTCTTTGGGTGATATGAACGTGCCTTGCCAAATGCCGCGCTTTGCCGTGCGCGCTGCTTTTTCTTCGCGGCCATAACTTTTCACGCCATTGAATGCGTCGCTTAACGCCATGCCGGCAGAGACTTGGACGGCAGCAATATCGGCGGCCTGATCCGTTTTGCAAACGGAGATAGCGCGCGCGTATTTATCGTGACCCGATATTGTGCAAATCAGGCCGCGCTGACGCAGAGCTGTTTGAAGAGCAGCCCGCGCCACTTTCCCGCAGGCCCAATCCTTGCCAGCGGCGTCCTTGCAGTTTTGCTTGTATTCAGGCGCATCTATTCCGTCCAGACGATATTTGTCCGCGCCGATTTTGAAACTGTCGCCGTCAAATACATATAATTTGGCAGATGGCTCAAATGCAATCGTTTCGCGCGTATCATTCGCGCGGCCATATAGATAGGCGAGCCAAAATCCGGCGATGAGCAATATCAGCAGGCCAACATTTTTTACCAAGCGCATCGCCATCAAATAGCGTTAGCCGCGCCGGTTTTCTACCCTATGCCGTTCGTGAAAAGATCGGGCAGGGCTATGATCCGCAGGCCAGCGATGGATGCGTTTTTATGATATGTTCGTAGATCGCTTCATGCAAACGCGTGATGAACTCACAGCCATATTCATGCCCCCGATGCCACGCGATGCGCGCTTCCAAAGGCGCATAGCCGGGGATCGTCAGAAAGATTTCGCGGTCGCTGCGCAAATGGCTGGATGTATGGATGCGGAAGCCGGAACGTGACAGGTCAACGATGTGGACCTTGTATTTACCCGCGCCGCGCTCACGAATATCGGCGTAAATCTGAACGTCCCCACGTCCGAATTCACGGGCATTTATCGTTCCGTTGCCACTGAAACTGTGATCGATCGCAGACATTCTTCTTTACTCCTGGGGATGATTTTTTTGCAACTGACGAACCCGTAGCGCGAACCGGTTAAATTTTGGTCAATACTGCGCATTGCGGTTTGCCGGGGTAAATCCCACCAGTTAGATTAAATCGCGTAATAACATGGTCCTACAAACCCTTTCTGAGAAAATTGATCGCCGACATTTTCGCAAAACGCGGTTAATATTGCGCCGGTGTTGACGCGGTGCACCATTCGCGCCACGCTACTACTTCATGCATCTGACCCGGCTCACCCTTACTGACTTTCGCAATCATGCCGGTTTTGATGTAACCTCGGCACCGGGCTTCATGGTGCTGCAGGGGCCCAACGGTGCCGGAAAAACAAATGTTCTCGAAGCGGTATCGCTGCTGGTGCCGGGGCGCGGATTGCGGCGCGCTGCTTTGGGTGAGATGGCGCGGCGCGATGGCGCAGGCGGCTTTGCGATCTCCGCGCAGCTGGCAGGGGATGTGCAGATCGGTACTGGCACTTTGGCCACGGCACCTGAACGGCGCAGGCTGCGTATCAACGGTGCGGCCGCCCCGATCAATAGCCTCGCAGAATGGTTATCGGTGCTTTGGCTTACCCCGGTAATGGACAGGATCTTCATGGAGGGCACCGGGGGCCGACGCCGGTTCCTCGACCGGCTTGTCCTCGCGCTGCATCCCGCACACGCTCGCGCGTCCAGCCAGTATGAAGGCGCGATGCGAGAGCGCAATCGGCTGTTAGGCAATGATACACCGGCTGACCCGGCATGGCTTGATGCGATAGAGGCGCGGATGGCGGAGGCAGCCATACCGATTGCCGAGGCCCGTGCCAGCATGGTCACGGCGCTGGATAGCGCCATTAATCAACGCGGGGACGGACCCTTTGCCGCGCCGCGGCTTGCTTTAGTAGCCAACGAGCCAAGCAATCCTGAACAGTTGCAACAGCAATGGCGAAAGGCGCGCGCCCGCGATGCAGCGGCAGGGCGGACATTATCCGGTCCACGTCGGTGCGACATGATGGTGCATCACCGTGCGAAGGGCGATCCGGCCGCGCAATGTTCCACCGGCGAACAAAAGGCGTTGCTGCTGTCGATAATCCTCGCGCATACGCAGATGGTGCGCCAAGCCCGCGGCGCGCCGCCGATTTTATTACTCGACGAAGTTGCAGCGCATCTCGATCCCGAACGCCGCGCTGCGCTATTCTCCATGCTGGCAGACAGTGGCAGTCAGGTTTGGATAACAGGCACCGAGGCAGCATTGTTTGATGCACTGCCAAGCGATGCACAAATGCTGCGGCTGGAGTAGCAGCAACGCCAAAGGATCGGCGCAAAACGGCAAAAAAAAGAGGCGGAGCGTCCACTCCGCCTCATTGAATTTCGCCTAACCTTTATCTTTGGCTGTCGGCTTTTTCTTCGCTGCCGGCTTTTTCTTAGGCTTAGCCTTTTTCCCCTTGGGCGGTGCAGGCGTCGCAACAAAGCTGGGCTTGCCATCCTTGATATGGACATCCACTTCGCCACCATTGACGAGCTTTCCGAACAGTAATTCCTCGGCCAGCGGCTGCTTGATCTTCTCTTGAATCAAACGGCCCATCGGGCGCGCGCCATACAGCTTGTCATATCCCCGCTCGGTCAGCCACTCGCGGGCTTCCGTGTCGAGCTTTATATGCACATTTTGTTCGGCCAGCTGCAATTCCAGTTGCAGGATGAATTTGTCGACAACCTTGCTGACAACCGCAGGCGGCAGATAGGCAAACGGAACTATGGCATCCAGACGGTTGCGGAATTCCGGCGTGAACATCTTCTTCACGGCTTCATCGCCAGCGTCTTCCTTGCTGATATTGTTGCCAAACCCGATGCCTTCACGCGCCATATCAGATGCGCCTGCATTGGTTGTCATGATTAATATCACATTGCGGAAATCAATGGTTTTGCCGTGGTGATCGGTCAATCGGCCATTGTCCATTACCTGCAACAGAATGTTGAACAGATCTGGATGGGCTTTTTCAATCTCATCAAGTAACAATACGCAGTGCGGATTTTGATCGACCGCATCGGTAAGCAACCCGCCCTGATCATAGCCGACATAGCCCGGAGGCGCGCCGATAAGGCGCGATACAGAATGCCGCTCCATATATTCGGACATATCAAAACGTTTCAGCGGGATACCCATGATGGACGACAGCTGACGCGCTACTTCGGTTTTACCCACGCCGGTTGGCCCGCTGAACAGATAGTTGCCGATCGGCTTGTCGGGTTCGCGCAGCCCGGCGCGTGACAGCTTGATCGCGCTCGATAGCGTCTCGATGGCGATATCCTGTCCGAACACCACACGCTTCAAATCAGCCTCAAGCGTGCCAAGCGCGGTCTTGTCATCGGTTGACACATTTTTCGCCGGAATCCGCGCCATCGTTGAAATGACGGCTTCGATTTCCTTGGGGGTAATCATCTTGCGCCGCTTTGACGGCGGCACCAGCATCTGCATCGCGCCAACTTCATCGATTACGTCAATCGCCTTATCAGGCAGCTTGCGGTCATTGATATAGCGGGACGAAAGCTCAACCGCGGATTTCAGCGCGTCGGGCGTGTATTTGACCTTATGATGCTCTTCAAAGGCACTGCGCAGCCCGGCAAGGATTTTGACGGTATCCTCAATCGACGGTTCTTTTACGTCGATCTTTTGGAACCGGCGCAGCAGCGCGCGGTCCTTTTCAAAATGGTTGCGGAACTCTTTGTAAGTTGTTGATCCGATACAGCGTATCGTGCCGCCGGATAGCGCAGGTTTCAGCAAATTCGATGCGTCCATCGCTCCGCCGCTCGTGGCACCCGCCCCGATGACGGTGTGGATTTCGTCAATGAACAAAATCGCATCGGGAAGTTTTTCAAGCTCATTCACCACAGCCTTTAACCGCTCTTCAAAATCGCCGCGATAGCGCGTACCGGCAAGCAGCGAACCCATATCAAGCGAATAGATCACCGCAGGCAACAGCACGTCGGGCACGTCTTCTTCATGAATGCGCCGCGCCAGCCCTTCGGCAATCGCGGTTTTCCCTACGCCGGGTTCACCCACATAAAGGGGATTGTTTTTTGACCGGCGGCACAGGATCTGCACGGTGCGGTCCACTTCCTCACTGCGCCCGATTAACGGATCAATTCGGCCCTTCGCCGCCTTTTCATTCAGATTGACGGTGAACTGCTCCAGCGCGGTTTCCTTGCCCTTCTTTTCCTTTGCTTCGGCAGGCTTCTCCTCCTCGTTGGCGTCATCAACGCCTTCCGGATTGTTGGGCGCAATGCGGCCATCCTTACCGATGCCGTGGCTGATATAGGATACCGCATCAAGGCGGCTCATATCCTGTTGCTGGAGGAAATAGACGGCATAGCTTTCGCGTTCGGAAAACAGCGCGACCAGCATATTCGCGCCGGTTACGACATCCTTGCCCGACGATTGCACATGCAGGATCGCGCGCTGTACCACGCGTTGAAACCCGCTGGTTGCGGCCGGTTCTACATTGCCGGGAACTTTCAGACTGTCCAGTTCACTGTCCAGATATTCGGTCACGATATCAGAAAGCTCGCCCAGATCGACGCCGCAGGCCTGCATCACCTGCGCCGCGTCACCATCATCGACGAGCGCCAGCAACAAATGTTCCAGCGTCGCATATTCATGGCTGCGGTCTGCGGCGTTTTTCAGCGCCTGATGAATGGTGGCTTCGAGCGATTCTGCGAAAGATGCCATGTAACTTTGCTCCTGTTTGCCGCAATCTCGCGGCCTTCAATATTCCGATAGCTTGATCCTGATATCGGCACCCGTTGCCATGCTTTCAATGGCGGTAACTGCGTTTTGAGCGCGGGCCGGCATGCGCGATGCTGCGCGCGGGTTGCCGAACGATAAGCCCGCATAGCAAAAGCCGGATTGAGATGCGATGCGCCTCATGATTTGAATAGTCCGTCTGCAGCCTGCCGGTGGCTGCTGGCTGCCTGCTTCTTCGCCTCGCACCGGGCAATCTCGGCGTGAAGCGCGGAAATGCGCGCTTCCAGCTCGGCAATCGAAAGCGGATCGAGATCTTCGCCGCGCAGCAGCGACAACGGATCGTCGCGGCGTGCAGGCATATCATCATCGCTGTTCATGGCCGCAATAGTTGACGTCAAAGCGGCTTGTGTCAATATGCTGCACCGATACGGGGCGTAAACAATTCAAGCAGCAACGAAACAAGCTGCATTAGTCGGCTGCAAAGGGCGAACATGGACAATCTGGCAAACGAAGTTCCCGCGACGATGACGGCGGTGGAAATCACGCAGCCGGGCGGGCCGGAAATGTTGCAAGCTGCGGTTCGGCCAGTGCCGTCGCCCGGCGCAGGCGAAGTGCTGGTAAAGGTTGCAGCGGCGGGCGTTAACCGGCCCGATGTCATGCAGCGAAAGGGGCTGTATCCCGCGCCTGCCGATGCAACCGATTTGCCCGGTCTGGAAATCGCGGGCGAGGTTGTGTCGGTGGGCAACGGCGCTGACAGTGTAGCGATCGGCGCAAAGGTCTGCGCGCTGGTGGAAGGCGGCGGCTACGCGGAATATTGCATCGCGCGCGCGGCCCAGTGCCTGCCTGTGCCGGACACGCTGTCGATGGCGCAGGCCGCGGCGATACCCGAAACACTGATGACCGTGTGGCACAATCTGTTTGAGCGCGGCTATGCAGTGGAGGGGGAAACCGCACTCGTTCACGGCGGCACCAGCGGGATCGGGACGATGGCGATAAAGCTGGGCCAGCTGTTCGGCGTGAAAACCATCGTCACATGCGGCAGTGACGAAAAATGCGCCGCGGCGATGCGGATCGGCGCGGATCATGCGATCAATTACAAAACGTCCGATTTTGTCGACGAAGTGAAAGCGATTACCGGCGGCGAGGGCGTGTCAGTAGTGCTCGATATGATCGCGGGCGATTATGTGCCGCGCAATATGAAATGCATGGCAGAGGATGCGCGCCATGTAACGATTGCGTTGCAGGGCGGCATGAAGGCCGAGCTGAATCTGGCCGTCATCATGATGCACCGCTATACGATGACAGGATCAACCCTGCGGGCGCGCAGCGCGCAGTTCAAGGCGCTGCTCACCGATGAGATTTATCGCAATGTCTGGCCCGATGTCACGGCGGGCAATCTGAAACCCGAAATAGACCGCAGCTTCCCCTTGGCACAAGCCGCCGCCGCCCACGCCCACATGGAAAGCGGCAGCCACATCGGAAAAATCGTGCTGACGGTATGAGCGATCCCGACCTGCCAGCACCACGTCCCTGATAGTATTCCCTCTGGTTGAAGAGCCTTCGTCGCCTCTTCAATCTCTGGCTCGCGCCGGTCAAGACCTGTGTGGAAGAACTGTGTATAACTATGTTATGTGGCTAAGATCCTGCAGAATTAATGCAGATATAATGGCTACACAGCTAAAGGCCGGCCATCACTTCGCCAACATCGGTTTGAGATATCCGCCGGTGTAGCTGCGCTTTTCTGCGGCTACTTTTTCAGGGGTGCCTTCGGCTATAATCTCGCCGCCTTTTACGCCGCCTTCCGGGCCGAGATCGATAATCCAGTCGGCGGTTTTGATGACGTCGAGATTATGTTCGATCACGATCACGCTGTTGCCTTGTTCCACTAGCCGGTGCAGCACTTCCAGCAATTTGCGCACATCTTCAAAATGCAGGCCTGTGGTCGGCTCATCGAGGATGTAGAGCGTCTGACCAGTTGAACGCTTGGACAGCTCCTTTGCCAGCTTCACCCGCTGCGCCTCGCCGCCCGACAGCGTCGTCGCCTGCTGCCCCACCTTCACATAGCCCAGCCCGACTTCATAGAGCATCGCCATTTTGTCGCGTATCGGTGGCACGGCCTTGAATGTCTCGACAGCATCCTCGACGGTCATGTCGAGCACGTCGGCTATGCTCATGCCCTTCCACTTCACTTCCAGAGTTTCGCGGTTATACCGCTTACCGCCGCATTCTTCGCAAGTGACATATACGTCGGGCAGAAAATGCATTTCGATCTTGATCACGCCATCGCCGCGGCATTGTTCGCAGCGGCCGCCCTTGACGTTGAAAGAGAAACGCCCCGGCTTGTATCCGCGTGCCTCGCTTTCGGGCAGGCCGGCAAACCAATCGCGTATGTTGGTGAAGGCGCCGGTATAAGTTGCCGGGTTGCTGCGCGGTGTGCGGCCAATAGGGGATTGGTCAATATCGATAACTTTGTCGCAGTGCTCCAGCCCCGTCACCTTGTCATGCGCTCCGGCTATCACGCGCGCACCGTTCAATGTGCGCGCAGCCGCAGCATACAGCGTATCGATAGTGAGCGATGATTTGCCGCTGCCCGAAACGCCAGTAACGCAGGTAAATGTGCCAAGCGGGACCGCAGCGGTAACATTCTGAAGATTATTTGCGCGCGCACCATGCACCGTCAGTTTCTTGCCATTGCCCTTTCGGCGCTTTGCAGGAACGGCGATCTCGCGCTTGCCGGACAGATAGTCAGCGGTCAGCGATTTCTTCGCCTTCATGATCTGTTTCAGCGTGCCCTTTGCCACAATCTCGCCGCCATGGACGCCTGCACCGGGGCCCAGATCGACGATATAATCGGCGGTGCGGATTGCATCTTCGTCATGCTCCACAACGATCACCGTATTGCCCAGATCGCGCAGCCGTTTCAATGTGGCGAGCAAGCGATCATTGTCCTTTTGATGCAGCCCGATCGAGGGTTCATCAAGGACATACAGCACGCCCGAAAGCCCGCTGCCAATCTGCGAAGCAAGACGGATGCGCTGGCTTTCCCCGCCCGATAGCGTGCCCGACGTGCGGTCGAGGTTTAGGTAATCAAGACCGACATTGTTGAGGAAGCCAAGCCGCTCGTTGATCTCTTTCAAAATGGCCGCTGCAATCTGCCGCTGTGTATCGCCGAGTTTTTCCTCCAGCGAACCGAACCATGCAAGCGCGTCGGCAACGCTCATCTTCGTCGGGCTGGCAATATCGGTCATCGCGATTTTGACGGCCAGCGCCTCCGGTTTCAGCCGCGCGCCGTGGCATGTCTCGCATGGCTGTGCGGTTTGAAATTTGGCCAGTTCCTCGCGCATCCATGCGCTGTCGGTTTGCAATATCCGCCGGTGAAGATTGCCGACGACGCCTTCAAAGGCTTTGCTGACGGTATATTCCTTGCGCCCGTCCTTAAATGTCAGTTTTACCGGCATGCCGCCTGTGCCGTGCAGGATAATCTGCCGCTGGTCCGGCTCCAGATCGCGCCACGGCGTCGTCAGTTTGAAATCATATGCTTTGGCCAGACTGCCCAGCACCTGCATATAATAGGGGGAGGGCGGGTTCGATTTTGCCCATGGCACCACGGCGCCTTGCTTTAACGAAAGCGCCTCATTCGGCACAACGAGCTGTTCGTCAAATTCCAGCCGTTCGCCCAGCCCGTCGCAATCGGGGCACGCCCCTTGCGGTGCATTGAATGAAAATAGCCGCGGTTCAATTTCGGCAATTGTGAAGCCGGAAACAGGGCAGGCGAACCGTTCACTGAAAACGATCCGGTTGTCGGGCAGGCCGGTGCCTTTCATCTTTGTTTTGCGCGGCGCGGCTTCGGCGGCGATCTGCGCTGAATCGGGCGGCGCGCCTTTATCCGATCCCGGTTCGTCCTGCCGCTTTTCATCCAGTAGCGCATCGGCAACGGTGCCATCGGCCAGATCAACAAATGCCAATCCATCGGCAAGCCGCAATGCCGTCTCGAAACTGTCGGCGAGCCGCGTTTCCAGCCCGTCTTTTATGACCAGCCGGTCAACCACCACCTCGATGTCGTGCTTGAATTTCTTATCCAGCTTCGGTGCCTCCTGAAGCTCGTAAAACTCGCCGTCGATACGCACCCGGGTAAAGCCTGCCTTTTGCCATTCAGCCATTTCGCGGCGATATTCGCCTTTGCGCCCCTGAACTACGGGGGCGAGCAGATATAGCCGCGTGCCTTCGCGCAGAGCCATCGTGCGATCGACCATCTGGCTGACCGTTTGTGCAGCGATAGGCTCGCCGGTTGCAGGTGAATAGGGGATGCCGACGCGCGCCCATAACAGCCGCATATAATCATAGATTTCGGTCACGGTCGCGACGGTCGACCGGGGATTGCGAGATGTGGTTTTCTGCTCGATGGAAATCGCCGGGGAAAGCCCCTCGATATGTTCGACATCGGGCTTCTGCATCATTTCGAGGAATTGCCGCGCATAGGCGGACAGGCTTTCAACATAGCGCCGTTGGCCCTCCGCATAGATCGTATCAAACGCAAGCGAGGATTTGCCGCTGCCCGACAGGCCGGTGATGACGATCAACTTGTCACGCGGCAGATCGATATCGACGCCGGTCAGGTTATGTTCGCGCGCACCGCGCACTTTTATGTGGGTAAGGCTCATAGAGGGCTTCGTTTCACTTTTGTTCTTAAATTGCAAGCAAAGTATCGTCGCTGGTCACCCGCAATCTGGCCAGCTTGCAACAGCATTTCAAGTAAGGCTGTGCGACGCTGGCCTGCATAAGGCGTAGCGAGGCGTAATGCGCAGCCGTATTGCTATTCGGCCTTTGGCAGTATGCGGCGAAATTTCCTGTATCCCCATACCAGCAGCCATATCGCCAACGCCAGCAGCACCACTGCGACAATCGCGGCAACCACAGGATTGGCGAAGATGAGCGCAAGCAGCCCGACAGCCACAACATCCTCGCCAGCCGAAACGACGGTATTGCTAAACGGTTCGGGCGATGTATTGACCGCTGCACGCGCTGTGGCCTTTGTGGCATGTCCCGCAAATGCCGCGCCGCCGCCAAGCAGGAATGCGACAACCTGCCATGTCGGATCACCGGCATCGACAACAGCCAGCGCCAGCAGCGCACCACCCAGCGGGCGCAGCAGCGTGTGCAGCCCATCCCATGCGCTGTCGAGCCAAGCGATCTTATCTGCAAAAAATTCCGCTATCGCGCCGATTCCTGCGATGCCGATGACCCACCAGCTGCCAAGCGCGTCAAGCACGCTGAGATTTTCAGGCAAATCGATATAGCCGGATTGCATCGCCAGCCCGGTGGCGAACACTGTCAGATACAAACGCCAGCCCGAAAGGAGGCTGACACTGGTGGCGAGGCCGAGTAGCTCGATAATGCCCATGGTCGCGTTTTCCTTGCTTTAATTGCTGCATACGCTGCCACGAAAACCGGCATCATGCAAATTGCCACTGGAACCGTGCAGCGTTCCATGCTTGATGCGCCGGTGATGAACGATATCTTCAACGAAGAACCTGAACTGTCCCCGGCCAAGCCCGCTGCGACGATGGTAATCATGCATAGCGATCCCGATGGCGGCTCGCCAAAACTGTTGATGGTGGAGCGGGTGAAAACGATGGCGTTTGCTGGCGGTGCAGCGGTTTTCCCCGGCGGCAAGGTGGATAAGGCCGATTTTGATTTCGCCCGCTCGCTGGGCAATGATCTGACGCTGGGGCTGGATATTGACGAAGTTGCTGCGCGGCTGGCGGCCATTCGCGAAACTATTGAGGAGGCAGGGCTGGCGCTGGGGCTGGCGGGCGTTGGCGACCCTGCCGATTGCGAAGCGGCGCGCGATGCTTTGAACAGCCAATCATCCACGCTGCGCGATGTGTGTGATACGCAAGGCTGGACACCCGATCTGGCGAAGCTGATCCCATGGGCGCGCTGGCGGCCGCCGACGCATGAACGGGCATCGCGGGTATATGACACGCGTTTCTATCTGGTCGATGCGGGACATGCGCAGTTGAACGCTGTGGTTGATGCGACAGAGAATAGCGCCTTATTCTGGGCCAGCGCGCAAGAGGCATTGGATTACGCCGACGAAGGCCGCATCCACATCATCTTTCCCACGCGCCGCAATCTGGAACGGCTGGCGCAATTTCCGAATTTTTCCGATGCGGCTGACCATGCCCATGCGCATCCTGTGCGCACTGTGCTTACCTATATAGACAAGCGCGCCGATGGCACATTTTTGCGCATCCCCGCCGATCATGGCTATCCCGTTACCGAAGAACCGGTCGCCAGTGCTTCTAGAGGTTGAGTGCTTCTAGAGGTTAAGCGCTTCTAGAGGTTAAGCGCTTCTAGAAGTTGCGTGCTTCCAGAGGTTGCGTGCCGCCACCGGATAACCGAAGTGCCGGGGTTCAGTCTTCCTGAGCCAGCGTGACTGTCATGCCCTCAATCGCGTCAGACACCTCAATCTGGCACGACAGGCGCGACAGTTCGTTGCGGTGATCGCTGCTTTCCAGCAGATCATCTTCATCTTCGCTCATTTTCGGCAGCTTTTCCGCGAAGGCTTCTTCAACGTGGATATGGCATGTCGCGCAAGAGCAACACCCACCGCACAGCGCCAAAAGTTCATCATGACCATTGTCGCGGATGGCTTCCATAAGGCTAAGGCCGTTTTCTGCTTCCAGCTCTCCGGCTTCGCCGCCGCGGTTAATCACGGTAATTTTTGGCATGGGTAAACTCCTGTTTGTGCGTTTTGCTGGCGTGATAAGCGCGAATGCCGTGGCTGCCAAGTATCTTTTTGGCCGGTTGCAATCGTGACCGGAGAACTGGCCTGCCGTCATCATCCCTGCGCTTTGCTCTTGGCCAATCGCACTGCAATCCTTATGTCGCTCAAACGCAGATTCGCCCATTTTCGCGCCAAGGAATTTTCATGACCGATACCACGCATGCCCCCGTTATTATTATTGGTTCCGGCCCGGCAGGATACAGCGCAGCGGTCTATGCGGCGCGCGCCAATCTGAAACCGATGATTATTTCAGGGGTCGAGGTTGGCGGGCAGCTGATGACGACAACCGATGTCGATAATTGGCCAGGCGATGATCAGGGCGTGCTTGGCCCTGATTTGATGGATCGGATGCGCAAACATGCCGAACGTTTCGGTACCGTGATGGTGAACGACCATATTGAAAGCGTAGATTTCACCAAGCGGCCCTTTACGCTGACCGGCGGGGGCGGCAGCTTTACCGCCGATGCCGTGATTATCGCGACCGGCGCAAGCGCGCAGTATCTGGGGCTGGAATCAGAGGCGAAATATATGGGCAAGGGGGTATCCGCCTGCGCTACCTGTGACGGATTTTTCTACAAGGAAAAGCCGGTGGCCGTAATCGGCGGCGGCAATACCGCAGTGGAGGAGGCGCTGTATCTTTCCAACATCGCCAGTCACGTAACGCTGGTGCATCGGCGCGATACCCTGCGCAGTGAGAAGATTTTGCAGGACCGGCTTTTCGAGAAGGAAAAGGAAGGCAAGATAACCATTTTGTGGAACCATGAACTCGGTGAAGTGCTGGGCGATGTGATGGGCGTCACTGGTATGCGGGTGAAGGGCAGCGCCGCGCATGAAACGCCGGGCGCAACTCAGGATATCGAACTGCACGGTGTTTTCATCGCGATCGGGCATAAACCGAACACCGATATTTTTGATGGCCATCTCGATATGAAAGGCGGTTATATCACCGTGCGTTCCGGGCTGGAGGGCCAAGCGACCGAAACCAGCGTCCCCGGCGTATTCGCCAGCGGCGACGTGATGGATCATATCTACCGGCAGGCCGTGACCAGCGCCGGCACAGGCTGCATGGCCGCGCTCGATGCCGAACGCTTTATCGAGGCGCAGGGCGCAGGTTAGGCCGTGCATGCGGGCCGATGATGTCTTGCGCCATCTGATCACCAATCAAACCCGCCTGACGCCGCGTAGGCGCCCCTAATGCCGCGCTACATAAGCGACCCGCTTTGCAACGCGGCAGAATATGCCGCAGCCTATCCCGCCGCCTATCCCGCCGCCTTTTTCTCCAGACGGAACTTATGCAGCAGCGGTTCGGTATAGCCCGACGGCTGTTCGCGGCCTTCGAAAACAAGCGCGCGGGCCGCTTTCAATGCGATGCTGTCACCCGATAGTTTTTCATAGGCCGGATCGTCTGCATTCTGCGCATCTACCTTTGCCGCCATCTTTTCAAACGCTGCGTTGACCTGATCAGCGGTGGCGACGCCATGATGCAGCCAGTTGGCAATATGCTGCGACGATATACGCAGCGTCGCGCGGTCTTCCATAAGGCCGACATCATGGATATCGGGCACTTTGGAACAGCCAATGCCCTGATCAATCCAGCGCACAACATAGCCCAGAATACCCTGTGCGTTATTCTCCAGCTCCTCGCGCACATCCTCGTCGGACCAGTTATGCCCCGGCGCCGCTACCGGAATGGTCAGCAGCGGATCAAGCCCCGGCACCGCGCCAAGCTGTTTCTGCACATCAAAGACATTTAACTGGTGATAATGGATCGCGTGCAAAGTCGCCGCGGTAGGGGAGGGCACCCAAGCGGTGTTCGCGCCGGATTTCAAATGGCCGATCTTCTGCTCCATCATATCCGCCATCCTGTCTGGCGCGGCCCACATACCCTTGCCGATCTGCGCCTTGCCAGACAGGCCGTGCGCCAGCCCGATCCCGACATTGCGTGCCTCATATGCGGTAATCCAGTCGGACGTTTTCATATCGCCTTTGCGGATCATCGGCCCGGCATACATCGCGGTGTGCATCTCATCGCCCGTGCGATCCAGAAAGCCGGTATTGATGAAAACGATGCGGTCTTTCACGGCGTGAATACACGCTGCCAGATTGGCGGAGGTCCGCCGCTCTTCGTCCATTACGCCGACCTTTACAGTATGACGGTCCAGCCCCAGAATATCTTCGACAGCGTCGAACAGGTCATTGGTCAGTGCGCATTCTTCCGGCCCGTGCATTTTCGGTTTCACGATATAGATCGAACCGGTGCGGCTGTTGCGCAGCGGCCCTAGACCTTTCAGATCATGCAGCCCGCACAGCGATGTGAACAGCGCATCCAGAATGCCCTCCGGTGCTTCACCGCCGCCGGGCAACAGCACAGCAGGATTGGTCATCAAATGGCCCACATTGCGTACGAACATCAGACTGCGGCCGTGCAGTGTCATATCCCCCCATTTGCGGTCGGGATTGGCTTTGCGCTCCACGGTCTTGCCGCCCTTTTCAAATGACGCGTCCAGATCGCCGCGCATCAGGCCCAGCCAGTTGGTATAGGCCAGCACCTTATCATCGGCATCGACCGCGGCCACGCTGTCTTCCATGTCAATAATAGTGGTGAGTGCGGATTCCAGAATAACATCGGCAATGCCCAGATCGTCGGTCTTGCCGATCGGGTGATCGCGATCGATCACGATTTCGATATGCAGGCCGTTATGCCGGAACAACAGCCCGCCATCCTTGCGCGCGACCAATGCATCATGATCGCCGCCATCCAAAGCCTGTTCCCAGCCAGAAATAGTTTCATTCAGGAAACTGCGGACGCGTTTGATAACCGCAGCGCCGCGCGCGTCATCATATCCGCCGGGCTTTGCCGGTGCCGCGTCCAACGCATCGGTGCCGTAAAACGCGTCATAAAGACTGCCCCACCGTGCATTGGCGGCGTTCAGGACGAAACGGTCATTAAGCGATGGCACAACGAGCTGCGGCCCCGCCATCGTCGCAATTTCGTCATCGACATTGCGCGTCGCAACCTGAAAATCGCCGGGTTCAGGAACGAGATATCCGATCTCGCGCAGAAAGCTCTGATAGCCGTCCATATCCGCAATCGGGCCGGGATTTGCTGTATGCCAATCGTCAATCTTTGCCTGCAACGCATCACGCTTGGCCAGCAGTTCGGCGTTGCGCCCGGCGAAACGGTCCATCAGGCTGGCCAGCCCGCTCCACAGGCTATCGGCATCTATGCCGGTGCCGGACAATGCCTTGTCTTCCACGAATGTAGCAAGATTATCCGCCACCTGCAGGCCGGAACGATTGATGTAATTGGTCATGCGAAAAAAATCCATTTCGATAGGTGGATGTGAAGATGTGATCTGGCTGGCGGGTTAGCTTGCGCCATCAGGAATTGCAAAAACTTTGATTTAGGAATTGGCAGTCTTTTGCTGCTATTCAACCGAAGATGAAACTCGAAACACAAATTGTTGAAAAGGTTTGGGGGCGGCGGGATATTCCGGCCAGCTTCGGTGATCTGCGCGGGAGGCAAATCGGCGAGATATGGTATGATGGAGCAGCGGGCGAAACGTTGCCGCTGCTGTTCAAATGGCTGTTCACATCCGACAAATTATCGGTGCAGGTGCATCCTGATGATGCACAGGCGCGCGCGTGCGGATTGCCCTGCGGCAAAGAAGAATGCTGGTATATCGTCGATGCACAGCCCGGCGCGCGGATAGGGATGGGCACTGTCCGTCCGATGGATGCAGAAGGATTGCGTGCGGCATCTATTTCGGGCGAGATTGAACAGCTGCTCGATTGGAAGCCGGTGCAGGCGGGGGACTATTTCTACATTCCCGCCGGTACCATTCATGCAATCGGCGCAGGTATTACACTGGTGGAAGTGCAGCAGAATGCCGACATCACGTACCGGCTATATGATTACAAGCGGCTGGATGATGGCAAGCTGCGCGCGTTGCATCTGGAGGAGGGAACGGCAGTTGCGAACGCACGTCCCTATGCCGATCCGCGTTCAGGACGCGCCAGCGGCAATATGCAGCTTGTCAACGGACCGGTATTTTCGATGTGGCTGATTGAAAGCATGGAAGGGCTGGCAATGCTTCCGCCTGAAACGCCATTGTGGATTGCGCCGATTTCAGGGGGCGCCGCGATTGGCGGCGCTGCGTTGAATGTCGGCGATTGCGGCATAGCGGCATCACCTGGCGACATCAGGATCACAGGCCCGGTAAAATTGATCGCCGCGTCTGTTTGATGCAGGCGCGGAACGGCAGGCGGGCATTCGCGGCATTCCTATACACCTGTTTTCTATCCTTCACGGCAAGGCCAATTCGAGTTGCGCCATTTCGCGCATCCTGTTAACCGCCGCGGCTTGCAATTGCTTACGGAAAACCGCGCATGACAGATTCGATTAAAAAAGTTGTTCTCGCCTACTCGGGCGGCCTTGATACCAGCGTTATCCTGAAATGGCTGCAGGTGGAATATGGTTGCGAGGTCGTAACCTTCACTGCCGATCTGGGGCAGGGTGAGGAATTGGAACCTGCCCGCCGGAAAGCCGAGTTGATGGGCATTCCCGACGAACATATCTTCATTGATGATCTGCGCGAGGAATTTGTCCGCGATTTCGTTTTCCCGATGATGCGGGCAAATGCGCGGTATGAGGGCGATTATCTTCTCGGCACGTCGATCGCGCGTCCGCTGATTTCGAAGCGGCTGATTGAAATCGCCCGCGAAACGGGTGCTGATGCGATTGCCCATGGCGCGACGGGCAAAGGCAACGATCAGGTGCGTTTTGAGTTGTCCGCCTATGCGCTCAATCCCGATATAAAGGTTATCGCCCCGTGGCGCGAATGGGATTTGACCAGCCGGACCGCGCTGATTGCCTTTGCGGAAAAGCATGATATCGACGTCCCGAAGGACAAGCGCGGCGAGAGCCCTTTTTCCACCGACGCCAATCTCCTGCACACGTCAAGTGAGGGCAAAGTGCTGGAAGATCCGTGGGAAGAAACCCCCGATTATGTCTATTCACGCACTGAAAATCCGGAGGATGCGCCGGATACGCCCGAATATATCGAAATGGATTTTGAACGCGGTGACGGCGTTGCCATCAATGGTAAAAAAATGTCACCGGCAATGATATTGGAGACGCTGAACGAATATGGCCGAAAGCATGGCATCGGGCGGCTCGATCTGGTGGAGAACCGCTTTGTCGGCATGAAATCGCGCGGCATGTATGAAACCCCGGGCGGCGAGATTTACGCACAGGCCCATCGCGGTATCGAACAGATAACGCTGGATCGCGGCGCAGCGCATCTGAAGGATGAGCTAATGCCCAAATATGCCGAGATGGTTTACAACGGCTTCTGGTTCGCACCCGAACGTGAAATGCTGCAGGCTGCAATTGATCACAGCCAGAAAACAGTGACGGGAACAGTTCGTCTGAAACTGTATAAAGGCCGCGCCGACGTGGTGGGGCGCAAGGCAGATGTGGAATTTAACCTGTATAGCGAAGATGTGGTGACATTTGAAGATGACGCCGGGGCGTATGATCAAAAGGACGCAGAAGGCTTCATCAAGCTGAATGCGCTGCGCCTGAAATTGCTCAACCGCCGTACCATGGGATAGCTGACACGCGCTGGGCAGCAAAGCGCGCATTTGGCTATTGTGAGGGCTGGCCAGATAGCGCGAATGCTGCCGATGAACTGCGTTCCAACCAAAAATCAGGCTATTCAAAGCCGCCCCATGTTGACACCCGCCATATATTTCTATAATTGTTGAAATATGAAGACTATGGTGACCGTGACTAAGGATGCTGTTGATGTGTTGTCCGCTCTGGCGCAGACGCATCGGCTGGAGCTATTTCGCCTGCTCGTTCAGGCTGGGGCCAGCGGCGTTTCTGCCGGGGATATTGCGGACCGGCTGAAGATTTCGCCCAGCTCGCTTTCGTTTCATCTGGCGAAGCTTGCCAACGCAGGACTGATTAACGATGAGCGGCAGGGCACTTCGATCATCTACCGTGCCGATTACGGCACGATGACTGGCTTGCTTGCTTTTTTAACCAAGGATTGCTGCCGCGGTGTCGATCTTGATATTGAGGAGAAGCGCGCATGAAACGCTTTCACGTAAATCTGAAAGTTTCAGACATGGAAAAATCGCGCGCTTATTATTCCGCGCTTTTTGCCGCCACGCCAGATGTGGTCCGCGAGGGATATATCAAATGGATGCTGGACGATCCGTTTGTGAATTTTTCAATCGAGCCAGCGGACGGCGAAACAGGTATCGCGCATGTTGGCATACAGGCCGAAGATGCAGCCGAGCTGGATGAGGTGTATGCGCGGCTCGATGCGGCTGGCGGGCCAACCTTTGCCGAGGGCGAGACAACTTGCTGCTTTGCGCATTCGCATAAAAGCTGGACGCGCGATCCCGACGGGCTGATTTGGGAGACTTTCTTCACCGACGGGCAGGTAACGCAATATGGGCGCAAACCGGATGTTGCCAAAATAAATCAGGATGGCAACGCGCCGATCTGAACGGGTTAGGCAAAGCCCGCGTCTCTGGCGGTGTCACAGCTTGCAATAACGGCGTAACCGCATAAAGCATTACGCGATGTTGATGCCAATCCTCCTCCTTCTCGCTGGCTTCGTATTGCTTATCGTCGGCGGTGAGCTGTTGGTGCGCGGTGCCGTGCGGCTGGCGGAACGGGCGGGGCTTTCGCAATTGTTGATCGGGTTGACCATCGTGGGCTTCGGCACGTCGTCTCCGGAGTTGGTGGCGAGCGTAGGCGCGGCGATGCAGGGCTATCCTGATATCGCATGGGGCAATGTGGTCGGCTCTAATCTGGCGAACAGCCTGTTGATCCTTGGCATAGCATCGTTGATCTACCCGATGGCGGTGGCGCGCGGCCCGTTATGGCGCGATGGCGGTCTTGCCGCGGTGATGACGTTCGTGCTGTATCTGGTTGCGTCGGCAGCCATTGGCGATGGCACTGTAGGCGCGGCGATGGGCGGTGCGTTTCTGGCGCTGCTGTTCAGCTATCTGGTCTATGCCTATGTTCAGGAAAAGAATAGCGGGCCGTTCAACACCGCTGCTTCCGACAAGGCCGAGGCGCTGGAAGGGACTGACCCAGATCTGCATAATAACGAACCGATGTGGCGGTCGATTGTTGTGTTGCTCGGCGGTATTGCAACCATTGTGGTCGGCGGGCAGCTGCTCGTTACAAACGCGGTTCAGATCGCGACGATGATCGGGATGAGCGAGGCTATAATCGGGCTGACGGTGATCGCCATCGGCACATCTTTGCCCGAACTGGTAACCGCAGTCATTGCCGCGCGGAAGGGCGCAAGCGCAGTGGCACTTGGCAATGTGCTGGGGTCCAACATATTCAATCTGCTGTTAATCGGCGGGTTAACAGCCATAGTTGCACCGGCGCGTTTTCCGGCAGAATTGTTGATCATCAGCCTGCCATTGCTGGTTTTTGTATCGGTATTGCTGATGATTTTCGCGGCCACTTCGCGGCGCATTTCGCGTGTGGAGGGCGGGCTACTGCTCGCGATATATATAGGGTTGATGGCACTGAACCTGTTGACCAGCTGATACCGCCATGGGCGCTGCGGCATCTTAACCGCTTTGTTAACCATTTTCAGCTATTCAGGCCGCCATGAAAAAAACGTCCACAAAAGCTGCCAGAGCAGCAGATCCCCGGCCGGTATCGGCTGTCACAACGATGGTAGGCGTCATGGGGCTGGCGGGGCTTGCCTTATGGGTTTTCATCGCGCGAAATTTTGGCGATATCGCTGGAATGCTGGGCTTTTCCAATATGCCCGCACGCGCCGACGGGCCGTATGCGGCGCTGATCGCGGTTGCGGCTTGCGGGCTGCCGATGGTGTTATGGTCGCTGTTAAAGGACAAGGTACACCGCCGGGCATCAACAGGCATTGACTGGAGCCTCAATCGCCCGATCAAGGACGTGCTGGATGACAGCATCGTAAAGCTGGCGGGGCTGTGGTTCACATGGGGCATCATTGCATTTATCTATATGATGTTCCGGTTCTGGTGGACCAATCAATATGCAAATTTCCCGTTTTCAATGGAGATGTTCGAGGCGGCGGCGATCCCGCTCGTCATCGCATCGGTTCCCTATGTTGTGTGGCTTGACAGGTATCTGGTAAATCGGCGCGATGGTGCATGGCATCTTGGCGCGTGGGTTGCGGGGCAGGATGGATGGCAGGCGGAACATATCTTCCATCATTTACGCGCATGGGCAGTAAAGGGATTTTTCCTCGCCTTCATGGTGTCGATCGTTCCCGCCGGCTTTGCGCAGATCGTGAATATGAATTTTGCCGAAGTAGTGCAAAATCCGGTATGGCTTGCCAACGCGCTTATCACTGCGATGTTCCTTGTCGATGTGCAGTTTGCCACGGTGGGCTATATGCTGACAATGAAGCCGCTCGATGCACATATCCGCACCGCCAATCCTTATATGACGGGGTGGGTCGCGGCGCTGATATGTTATCCTCCTTTCATCCTGATGGGCACAGGCGGCCCGCTGGATTATCATGTTGCGACAAGCGATTGGGCGTATTGGTTCGCGGAGCATGAGGCGCTGCTGTATATCTGGGGTGTTCTTCTGGTCGGGCTGACCGCAATTTATGCCTGGGCAACGGTGGCATTTGGCCTGCGCTTCTCCAATCTTACGCATCGCGGCATATTGACGCATGGTCCGTATGCTTTCACCAAACATCCGGCCTATCTGTCAAAGAATGCCTATTGGTGGCTGGCGACCATGCCGTTTCTGGTGACGAGCGGTTCAACGGGCGATATGATCCGCAACACCGCCATACTGGCGGCTGTCAGCGGCGTATATTACTGGCGGGCGCGGACCGAGGAAAAACATCTTCTCGCCGATCCTGACTATAAGGAATATGCCGAATGGATGGACCGCAATGCGGCAATCCCGCGCTTCTTTCAGCGTATCAAGGGATTTGCTGGCAACCGGCTCTATGGCAACGAAGCAAAGCCGCAAACGCCGCCTGACGACACGGTGATCCAGCCAGCGGAATAGCGCGCTGTCCGATCTTGCAGGGCAGATAGCAACGAAGCCGTCCGCCCTGCAAAATATGATCAGAACGCTTTTTGCCAACCTACGGTGAACATCCAGTCACCGGCCATTTGCGGACCATTCAAATCCTGATGCACTGGCGCGCCAAGCTCGAACGCCAGACGGTGCCCGGCAAGCGCGCCATGCGTGCTGACCAGATTGACTCCCGCGATTAGATCGACACGCTCACCGCCCTGAAAATCCGGGTTGGCGGTTTGCACCGGGCCAATGATGACCGGATCGATACCCTTTACGCGGCCCATTGTGCGCGCTTTTACACGGCCCGACAGGCTGATCCATTGCGCGGGCAAATAGCTGAGCCATGCTGTGCCTTCATGAATGTCGCCAAAGCGATACCCTTCATCGTTGGTGCCGGTGCGGATCGTTCCTGCATATTGAACACCATAGCCCAGCTTGCCTGACCAGCCTTTAAACGTGGCAGCCGGTTTCAGATCCCAAGTGCCAGTGCCAAGCTGCATCATATATGGGACGCGCACAGTGGGCGTGCCGCCCATTGGCGTGAGTATCTGCGCTGTCTTTGTGGTCGATCCGGTGGGAACCGATATGGCCGCGCGCAGGTTGAGCTCCTGCTGATTATCCGATTTCCGGTCAGCCACGCCCAGCACGGGGAAAATCGCGCCAGCCGTTATGTCGCCAAAGCCTTTTGGATTGGTGGTAAATTCACCGCGGACGGCCGTTCCCATGCCGCCCATATAGGTGATATGCTCCATCTCCTTTTCGATATAGCTGCCCATGACCATCAACGTCACGGTATCGGACGGTGCATACATCGCGCCAACCATCGTCATATCGGTGCGCATTTGCGTGGGCACGATGCGCAGCGTGGGCGGCTGCATCGGCGCGCCGGCAAACCGGTTTGGTACGGTTGTCACGATGGTGTCGGGCGAGATATTATCCGTGCCGATCTGGTTGCCTTCCATCTCCATATGCATATGGCGAACGGAGAGCATAAACTCGCCCTTTTTATGGGCATGATCGGCCATCACCCCGATGGGGGCATGATCGTCAGCCTTTACATTATGCGCCTGCGCGGAAAATGACAGGAGCGAAGCGCCGCAAATTGCGAGCGCGCGTATATTCTGTTGCATTGATAAATCCTTTGAAAAACGGGTCTGACCACTGCCGCCAACGGGCGGCAATGTGATCGGTCTGCGGCTTCAAAGATATGCAGGCGGGCCTGTTGCGGGCGGCGCGTATCGCCGGTGAAGAACGGCCAGCGACACATAATGCTGCGGCTCGGCAGAGTTTGTCAGGATAGCCAGCGCGTTGCCAGTGATGTCTGGCAAGATAGCAGCAGCGGACGAAAAACCGGCAAAGGCGCAGCTTTCATTGGCGGCTTCGCGGTCATGCCCATCGGCAGGCATCTCCCCGTTTGCTGCGCGCTGCGCGCGTTCTATCTGGCGCAAAGTATGATAATTGGCATCACCGGGCATCACAGTGACGTGCGCCGTCTGCGCCGTTTGCGCCGGTGAACATAGCGTCATCGAAAAACCGCCAGCCCCCCATGCAGGCATCATGCCATCGGGGACAGCGGCCAACGAAAACAGCGCCAGAAAAGCGGCCAAGAAGCTGAACAGGCGGTTGCGGATCGGCATTACGGAACGCGCATTGGCAAACAATGGCAAACCGCGCAACCCCGAACGAAGCGACAGCAAATGCAAAAAACGGCCAGCAGATTTCTTGTAGTCGCTTATCCCTCTGTAAACCAAATGAATGTAACCCAGTCTCGTGGGGTGGCGATAACGAAAAATTGCAGGCGATCGGTTCGTCTTGCAGCAGAATGCAGGTTCAATGGGTAATGGCAGTTAAAGGATTCCTGAAATCATTTTCCGCGGGGCCGGATGCGGCATCGTCGCGGGTTGATAACGGCCAGCGCCTGCGTATTCTTGATGATTTCGAAGCTGCAGGCATCAGCTGGCTTTGGGCCACCGATGCTGCTGGAAACCTGTCCTATCTATCTGCAAAGGCAGCGGCAAATATCAACCGCGATATTGCCGATGTGCTTACGAAGCCATTCACCGAATTGTTTGAAAATGATCCTGAAAATCCTGACGAAAAATCGGATCGTCCGTTAAAATTTCAGATGGGTAAGAAAAGCCCGATCATCGATTTGGTGGTGCGCCGCGTGCCGCGCACCTTGGGCGATGAAGATAAACCCACATGGTGGATGGTGTCGGCCCAGCCGAAGTTTGATTCGGCAGGCAAATTCGAAGGCTATCGCGGCAGTGCAAAGGACGTGAGCGTTGAATATCAGCGAAAGCTGGAAGATTCGCGGCTGGCCGAATATGATTCGCTGACCGGGCTTGCCAATCGGCACCGGATGGACAGGCAGCTATCGTCGCAGCTTGCAGCTTACAAATCCGCCGGGCGCAGTATAGCGGTTATGATGCTCGATCTTGATCGGTTCAAACAGGTCAATGATACAATGGGGCATCCGGCGGGGGATGAATTGCTGCGCCAGGTGGCGGCGCGGCTGAAAAAGATAATCGGGAAACGTGGAGAGATCGGCCGGCTGGGCGGTGATGAATTTCAGGTGCTTCTCCCCGATCTGGATGATCGCGGAAAGCTGGGCGAAATTGCTGACAAGATTGTGCAGATCATTTCGCAGCCCTATCCGATTGACGGCAAAAGCGCGATTATCGGCACATCGGTCGGCATCGCAGTTGCCCCTTACGATGGCGTCGAAAAAGACGATGTAATCCAAAGCAGTGATCTTGCGCTTTACGCCGCGAAGAACAGCGGCCGCGGTCGTTTCCGTTTTTTCTCAACCGAATTGAAGGATGAAGAGGAAGAGCGCAAACGTCTGGTCGAGGATTTGCGCGACGCGCTCGTCAACGAACAGGTTGATCTGCATTATCAACCCGTCGTGCGCGCAGAGGATCATATGGTCGTCGGCTTTGAAGCATTGATGCGCTGGGTTCACCCGGAACGCGGGCCTGTGAGCCCTGCGGTATTCATTCCGATGGCAGAGGAATTGAACCTTATCAATCAACTTGGCGAATGGGCGCTGCGCCGGGCGTGCCGCGATGCCGCCGACTGGCCCGAATCTACGCGGGTCGCCGTCAACGTATCGGCAGTTCAGTTTGCCAATAGCGGCTTTCCCGAAATCGTCACCGGCGCCTTGGCACAAAGCGGGCTGAACCCGGAACGTCTGGAATTGGAACTCACTGAAAGCGTTTTCATGGGCGACAGCGAGACGATTGATAACACATTCCGGATGTTGAAAGAACTTGGCGTCCGCCTCGCACTGGATGATTTCGGCACGGGCTACAGTTCGCTTAGCTATTTGCGCACTGCACCGTTCGACAAGATAAAGGTCGATAAAAGCTTCGTTGATAGCTGCACGCAGAAAGACAAGAACAGCGAGAAAATTATTGCTGCGATCATCAGCCTTTCCGACGCGCTGGGAATGGAAACCACGGTCGAAGGTGTCGAGGCATTTGATCAGTTCAATCTGGTTTGTTCAAAAGGCGCGCGATATATTCAAGGGTGGATTTATTCGCAGGCGCTGAAAATTGAAGATGTCGCCGAACGAATGGCCAGCGGCGCGTTCAAGATCGAACCTGACGGACCAGAGCTTTACCGGCCGGACCGCCGCACCGTTTTTCGGCAGATCGGCGTAATCCATGACGATCATCGCTACAATGCCGTGATGCGTGACTTGTCAATCACCGGAGCGCGTTTTGAAGGCATGCTTGGCGTGCCAATCAGCACAGAGCTGGTAGTCGATTTGGGCGCGGGGCAGCTTGCGATGTCCACTGTAGTGCGATCGACAGAGGCCATGATTGGCGTCGAGTTTGAAACCCCGTTGGTGAGTGACGGCGCTGGCGGGCTGTGCACGCGCCACCGCATATCGCCCTACGATCTTGCCGCTGCGGGAATGCCGCTAACAGCATTGCCCAAAGGGCAGTATCCTCTGACAAATAATGAAGGCGGCAATTCAAAGCCAGCGTTCATGCAGGTGGCTGTCTCCTGATCTGCCAATATATACGCCGAGATATGACGCGAGAATATCGTCCAAATGGCCAAAACTCGTTATGTGATGCTGAAACCAGCGCGCCGGAATTGGTTCGCCTATCAGTCTTCTGAACTGTTATTTTGTTCTTCCAACATCTTTTTGTAACCTTTGGACACTTCGGAACCTTCCGGAAACAGCCATGCAACCTCGGCCATACAGCTGATGACTCCTGCCTCTAAATCGTCCACCCTGCTTGGCTGTCTCGGCGAATTGGCCATGAAGCGGTTGTAGTCAAAATCAGGATTGCGTCCCTGAACCTTACCCATGAAGTATCCTGTGGCCATGGCCACCAGCAGTGCTTCGTCCGATCCTTCCTTGTCCTTTCCGGCATGGGCCAGGCCAAAGCCGAATGTGCTCATACAATTCAGATCGCGCTCATCTTCTTCGGACAATTCAGGACTATATGGCTCGATCTCTGCGCCCTCATCCGTAGCGTTGGCAGAACAGGCAATCGCTGCAACAGAGCAGGCAATCAACATCTTGCGGAACATGTTTTTCTCCCAATTTGACGGCGCTTATCTTGCACAATCTTCCCGAATTAAGATAGATTTTCAGATCTGAAGCTTACATTAACGCGCCGCACGGACATCTACCTGCCACGCCTGTAGTGCGACATTGCCAAAGCTATTAGACCCGCATGGGCATCAGGACATACAGCGCCGAGGATTTGTCATTCTCGCGGATCAGCGTGGGGGCGCTGGCATCGGCGAGATGCAGTTCGACGATATCGCTGTCGATCTCGTTCAATATGTCTTTGAGATAGCTGGCGTTAAATCCGATTTCGAACCCTTCGGATTTATACTCGCCAGACACCTCCTCCGCAGCCGTGCCGTTTTCCGGGCTCGTGACAGACAGCGTGATCTTGTCGGTATCCAGCGCCATTTTCACTGCGCGGGTTTTCTCGGTTGCGATGGTTGCAACGCGGTCGACACCCTGGAAAAATGACTTCGGATCAATTTTCAGCAGCTTGTCATTCCCGGTGGGGATTACGCGGTTGTAATCGGGGAAAGTGCCGTCAATCAGCTTGCTCGTCAAAATTGCATTGTCAAAGGTGAAGCGTATCTTGCTGGCGGACAAATCAATCTGGATATTTGCATCGCCGCTTTCATCCAGCAGTTTGCGAACCTCACCGATTGTTTTGCGCGGCACGATAATATCGGGCATTCCCTCCGCACCGGCAGGACGGGGCAGCGTAACGCGCGCGAGCCGGTGGCCATCGGTGGCTGCTGCCTTCAACACAGCTTCGCCTTCATCTGCGACATGGAAGAAAATGCCATTGAGATAATAGCGCGTTTCCTCGGTCGATATTGCAAAGCGCGTCTTGTCAATAATCTGAATCAAAGACGCGGCGGGCAATTCAAAACTGGTCGGCAAATCGCCTTCGGCAATCATCGGGAAATCATCGCGCGGCAACGTCGCCAAGCTGAACCGCGCACGCCCGGCATTCACGGCCATACGATCGTCAGCAGCATTCATCTGCACTTCGCTGCCTTCTGGCAATTTGCGGATGATATCGAACAGGGTATGCGCCGATACGGTAATCGCGCCGGGGGTATCCACCTTGTTAGCGGCAAGCGTTTCCACCACTTGCAGATCAAGATCGGTCGCTGTCAGTTTTACAGCGCCGCTCTCATCCGCCTCAATCAACACGTTGGACAGGATCGGAATTGTGTTGCGCCGCTCCACCACGGATTGAACGTGGCTGAGGCTTTTCAGCAGGGTTGCGCGTTCGACAGTCGCTTTCATGATGGCGCCTTCATAAGATGTCTTTCTTCCCCAAAACAGGCCATGTTCCACCCGCCTGCATCTGCAAAATTCCATTATCCCTTAACAATTATGGCTGGCAGGGCAAGTTGATAGGCTTTGCAAAGGCGAATAAGCTGTGGAAGAAGGCCGCGCATGAGCCGTCCGGTGATCAATACTAACGCAAAACGCCTGTTTATCGCCCGCCATGGCGAAACTGTATTCAATGCCGCCGCGCGGATGCAGGGAATGGACGCGCATACCCCGCTGACCGCCGCCGGTTGTGATCAGGCGACCATGATGGGCCGGGCATTGGCACCGCATATTGATGGCGCGGCACCGCTGAAACTGGTGGCATCCCCCAGCGGACGGACATTGCAGACTTTGGCGCTGATCGCTGAGGAGATCGGGCGCGATTGGCATAGCCATGAAACAGATGCACGGCTGGCGGAAATTAGCGTCGGTTCATGGGAAGGCCGCTATTATGCAGATGTCATTCGCGAACATGGGGAGATCGTCGATAGCGATGCCAAACTGTTCACGGCCTTCGCCCCGGATGGCGAAAATTACACTGATGTCGCGGCCCGGCTGCGCGCATGGATTACGGCGCAGGATTTTGCGGAAGATATGCTGATTATCTCGCATGGTATGACAGCGCGGGTCTTGCGCGGATTGTTAACCGGGAAGCCCGATTTCGGCGACACCGGCGCGCCCATCGCCAGCGGTTTGGCGCAGGGCAGCATGGTGATGATCCGTGACGGCGACGAAAGCATTATTATCGGCGGCGACGGCAGCGGAGAGCGGGCGTGAAGCGGGCGTTCGCGCTGTCCGCTGCTGCGATCATATCGTTGGGTATTGCCGCCACGCCTGCGATGGCCAAGGAACGGCTTGGCATTTATCAAAGCTGGGCCGCGTTCAAGGATCCCGGAACGCCGCGCTGCTACGCAATATCGGCGCCGGAGGAGACATTCGGCGCGCGCGAAATCCGCCCCTATCTCGCGGTCGGTTTCTGGCCAAAAAAAAATGTGACGCATCAGCTTTACGTGCGATTGTCCCGCGCACGTTCAAGGAATAGCGGCATTACGCTAACCGCCAGCGGGCGGCGTTTCCGGCTGGATGCAAAAGGCAATGTCGGTTTTGCGAAAGACCGGCGAATGGACCTCGCCATCATCGCGGCAATCCGCACGGCGCGGTCGCTCAGCATTGAAAGCATCGGGCGTAATGGCCGCTCTATCGTCGATGCCTATGCCCTGCGCGGTGCCCCCAGCGCAATCGACGCAGCCGCGCTGGGATGTGCGCAGGAATAGCCCCGCTCTACGAATAGCATGGCATTCGCGCAGCGCAGTGGCTATATCGCTGACATGCAGATTCCAGGACAGATTGATCCGGTCGTAACACCGCGAGATATTACGCCGCGTAGCGATGGGCGTATTGATTTGCTGGGCCTGACGCGTGAACAGATCCGCGAATGTTTGATTGAGGCGGGGATTGACGCCAAACCCGCGAAGCTGCGCGCCAAACAGATATTCCATTGGATCTATCATCGCGGCGTTACCGATTTCGCCGTGATGACCGATATTGCAAAGGCGCAGCGGCCGCTTCTTGCCAGCAAATTCATCGTCGGGCGCCCCGAAGTTATTGAGGCGCAGGTTAGCGAAGACGGCACCCGCAAATGGCTGCTGCGCAGTGATGATGCGCAGGATTACGAAATGGTGTTTATCCCCGATGCCGATCGCGGCACTTTGTGCGTGTCGAGCCAAGTGGGTTGCACGCTCAATTGCCGGTTCTGCCATACCGGCACGATGCGGTTGGTTCGCAATCTGACACCGGGGGAAATTGTGGGGCAGGTGATGCTGGCGCGCGATGCGCTGGGCGAATGGCCGAGGGATATTGCCGGTGATAACCATGCCGATGATGCAGCGGGCGACGGGACGGATTACCGTGCCGATGGCCGAATGCTCACCAACATCGTGATGATGGGGATGGGAGAGCCGCTGTATAATTTTGAAAATGTCCGCGATGCGCTTTCTATTGTGATGCATCCTGACGGGCTTTCACTGTCAAAGCGGCGGATTACATTATCGACAAGCGGCGTTGTGCCCATGATGGCGCGTGCCGGAGCGGAAATCGGCGTGAACCTTGCCGTGTCATTGCATGCTGTGACGAAGGAAGTGCGCGACGAAATTGTGCCGATAAACCGGAAATACGGTATTCAGGAACTGCTCGCCGCTTGTGCTGACTATCCGGGTGCAAACAACGCGCGGCGGATCACGTTTGAATATGTGATGTTGAACGATAAGAATGACAGCGATGATGACGCGCGCGAACTTGTGCGGCTTATCAAACAATATGGCCTGCCTGCAAAAGTAAACTTGATACCATTCAATCCATGGCCCGGCGCGATTTACGAATGTTCGGATCCAGCGCGCATCAAATCGTTCAGCGGCATTATATTCGATGCCGGGATCAGCGCGCCCATTCGCACACCGCGTGGTCGTGATATTGATGCGGCATGTGGCCAGTTGAAAACCGCCGCCACCAAATTGAGCCGTGCGCAGCTTGACCGGCTTGCCGATGAGAAACAGGCCGCGCTTGGCTAGGCGCGAGATCGCGATATAAAGCTGCGGCAAGGAGCATATATGGCAATACTCGACAGACTGCTGGATGGCCGAATCCACCACGGCGAAATTCGCGTTATGCGCCCCGATGGCTCGGACCGCGTTTTCGGTCAGGCCGCCGATGGCTGGCCCAGTGTAACGCTGCGCATCATTTCGAAAAATGCTGAGCGTCGGATATTGACCAACCCGCGGCTTGGATTGGGTGAGGCCTTTATGGATGGTGCGATCAGCGTGGACGATGATGACATCATGGGGCTGGCAGAACTGGTTCGGCGCAACAATGTTTGGGAAAAAGGCGGGCGGATTGGCGATCCGCGTCCGCTAAAATCTGTGCTAAAGAAGATTGCCAGACCGTTTCAGCAGATGAATTCACTCGCCAGATCGCGGGACAATGTCGCGCATCATTATGATCTGTCGAATGATTTTTATCGGCTGTGGCTCGACCGGGATATGCAGTATAGCTGCGCCTATTGGCCCGATGCCGATTTGGGTTCTGGCGGCGCCGCCCGGTCGCAACTGTCTTTGGATGATGCGCAGACGGCGAAGAAAGCCCATATCGCCGCCAAGCTGGATTTGCAGGCGGGGCAGCGTGTGCTGGATATCGGCTGCGGCTGGGGCGGTATGGCGCTGTATCTGAACCGGGTAGCCGATGTCGATGTGCTGGGCATTACATTGTCGCAGGAACAGTTGAAACTGGCGCGCCAGCGTGCCGCCGATGCAGGCGTATCGGACCGCGTAAATTTTGAACTGATCGATTACCGCGACCTTGCAAAGCGCGAGGCGGGTAAGTTTGACCGGATCGTATCGGTTGGCATGTTCGAACATGTCGGCGCGCCGCAGTTTGATACATTCTTTCGTGCAGCAGCGGATTTGATGACTGATGACGGCGTGATGCTGTTGCATACGATTGGCCGTATGGGAAAGCCCGGCGCGACCGATGCCTTCACGCGCAAATATATATTCCCCGGCGGATATATTCCGGCCATATCAGAAACGATTTCAGCATCGGAAAAAGTGAAGCTGATCGCGAGTGATATCGAAAATCTGCGGATGCATTATGCGCTTACGTTGCGCGAATGGGATGCGCGCGTTCGCGGTGTGCGTGATGAGATTATCACGCGCTATGACGAGAAATTCTATCGTATGTGGATATTCTATCTTGCCGGGGCCACTGCTGCCTTTGAAAGCGGCGGCATGTGCAATCATCAATATCAGTTTGTGCGCGGTCGCCGTGCCTTGCCGCTGTCGCGCGATTATATGCTTGCGGCTGAACGTAAATATCTTGAATTAGGGTAACGTTTCCCGGCGGCACGGCATATGCGTTTGCGGCGCATCGGACTCACGAGAAAATCGCCACCGATTGTGTTCCATTGAGCACAGCCATGCCATCGCTGTTATACAGGCACATATATTCGCTGCTGTTGCCGTTGGCGATATAGCCGGTATCGGAATGGACATACCACCAGCCGCCGCGCGTCTGCGGTGCATTTGATACCATATTAGCCTGCCAGGCAAGCGAGCTGAAATTGGTATGGCCGTCCATCAAGCCAAACGATGCTGGCGGCAACGCATCACCCAGCAGAAGCAGTTCCGCAACCGGATCGATGCCGTCACGCTCCTTCAGCCGGTACCATGCACCGACCTGCGGTTCGCCGGTTTGCATCGTTCCGCGGCTATGCGCATATTCAAAATTGCTGGTGAAAAATTCGGGCGGCCCACTGCGCAGATCGCTTTCGTCCGGCAGCGGCGGCAGATCGCTGCGGTCCATATCGCGGTGCGCATATTTGCTGTCCCGGTCTGCCATAAATGCAAATACACAAGCCAGGCCGGTTTCGCCATCGCTCGACACCTCGACGCGAACAAAGGCCGAATTGCGGCCACGGCGCAGCATCTTGCTGTGTATCTGAACCCGATCGGATAACGGCCCGGAAAAGGCGATCTGCGCCGATTTGAGCGGTGGCAGCGCGTCCTCGATAATGGACGCTGCGTGATACCCGAGCGCCGCGCTTAATCCGCCAAAAGCGGTGCGGCCTTGCAGCCAGTTTGCCGGGATTGCAATATCGTGCGCGCGTGCCCCATGGTCGAATTGTTCGGTAATCTGTGCAAAATTCATAGCCGACACGGATAGCCATTCTTGCGGCCATTGTCATCGCATATGTCTTAGGCCAGGCCTGTATGGGGAATGGTGGGCGTAGGAAGATTTGAACTTCCGACCCCTGCAATGTCAATACAGTGCTCTACCCCTGAGCTATACGCCCATTCCGGTTGATGCCATTAGCTGCGCATGGCGCGCCTTTCAAGCCATCATTTCAATTCGCCGAAGCTTTCTTTGCTGAACATGCGTTCGACTTCCAGCACGAGATCGCGCAGGTGAAACGGCTTGGACAGAATTTTTGCTGCTGGCAACGTTTCACCAGCTTTCAGCACAACACCCGAGAAACCGGTGATAAACATCACCTGCGTTTCCGGGGAAACCTTGCTGCAATGGCGGGCCAGTTCAATCCCGTCCATTTCCGGCATGACAATATCGGTCAGCAGCAAATCGAAATGCTCATTTTCAAGCAATGGAGCAGCCAGCGTTCCGCGATCCACGGAAACGACCTGATACCCCGATTTTTCAAGCGCACGCGAAAGATATTCGCGCATCGCCTGTTCGTCTTCTGCAAGAAGGATTCGCGGCATATTCACTCCCATAACCCGGCATGTGTGCGGCAAACCACCGCTCTATCGCAACCCTGTTAACCCGATATGCTTAATAATTTTACCCAAAGTGCAAAAATTATGGCAGGGTGAGGTCACAGAATAACAGCCCGCTACAGATTACCGATATAATATGACAGATAGCCACTTTGCCCGCAAAAATACGGAGGTCATTCGGTTTCCGGTGTTGTTGTGTGCGCCGCATGCCGGGCGGGATTATCCGGCTGAAATCCTGGAAAACTGCCGCTTGCCTGCTGCATCTTTGTTGCGACTGGAAGATCGCTACTCCGATTTGCTGATGCGCGCTGCGCAGAATGCGGGTTTCGCGACAATAACAGCGCAGCGGGCGCGGGCATGGATTGATCTGAACCGCGCGGATAATGACATCGACAGCGCGATGATACAGGGCGCCCCGCGCCATTTGAACTACGCCAGCTCTGCAAAGCAGCGCGGCGGGCTGGGCCTGATACCGCGCCGGTTGCATCCGGCCGGAGAGATTTGGAAGCGCCCGATCACCCATGCCGATGCGCAAAGCCGGATTGCCCACTATCACGCGCCTTATCATCAGGCGGTTGCCGATATTCTGGACAAGATGTCGGTCACGTTTGGCGGGGCAGTGCTGCTCGATATTCATAGCATGCCGCCAGTGACGCGTTACAGCGGCGATTGGCGGCCGGATTTCGTGATCGGCGATCGTTTTGGCGGCAGTGCATCATCGCGTCTATCCGGTATGCTGCAGGCGCAGATTGAGGCAGCCGGGCATATCTGCGCGCTGAACCATCCGTACGCAGGCGACTATATACTGCGCCGCCATGGTGATCCGGCGCGCAACATCCATGCGATTCAGCTAGAAACCTGCCGGTCGCTATATCTCGATAATGCTCTGCGTGAACCAGGCGGCGGATTGCAGCAGATACAGCGCCTCATCGCCAGTATCGCGCACATGTTGTCAGATACGATTGCCAGTGATGATATGATCGAGGCGGCGGAATAAGGCCGTCCGCGTCGATGGCCCTCAGCGGCAGCTGGAGAACGAGAAAAAACCACCCCGAATTGCTTCGGCCCTCAGCGGCAGCTGAAGAACAAGAAAAAAACCACCCCGAATTGCTTCGGGGTGGCCAAGGTTCAGGGAGTTGGCGTTGCTCCAGAAGAACAACACCGCGCAGAGCGAGATAGGGAGGGGAGACTCCAGCTCTGCATATTAAAGATGGTAGCTGTGCCAGAGAAAATCAACTGCAAATCGCCTCCGGCCCGGCATGTTTCACCGCGCGGCTTATGCCGTTGGCGCTTCGGATACCTGCGGCACTTTGCCTTGCTGCACTTGTTGCGCAAAGATTTCACGCATGAGTTGCAGTGAAAAAAGATGCGCGTGGATAAGCGGGAGCATCCCGTTCTTGTTCAGCTTGCGAAGCTTTTCGCCCGTCAGCTCGCGCATTTTTTCTTCGTTGATCATTTTGAAACCGCGATAAACGAACGGCTTTTCGTTGCCGTCCTGCTGAATGGAAACTTCGCCGTCCATGATAAGGTCTTCTTTTTTCAGCTCTTCCATAAAGCCCTGTGTTTTTGCACCGGCCTGTTCGAAATCTTCGCAGAATTTCAGGATTGCCTGTGTGTTTTCCGATGGCTGATCGCCGTCAAACAGGGGCTGCGCGTCCTTTTTGTAATTGCCGATCGCCTCCGAAGTGGGATCGAAACACAGCGACAATTCTTCCGCATCCTGCTGCAGCTGGGCCAGCATGAAGGGGTAGCGGCGAACATAGGCGGGGATATAGACTTTATCGGTGAATTGATGGCTATCATCCATGAAGATATTCACGCCTTCATTAAGGCCCATCAACGCCAGCGGCACCGAATTATCGCCCGCGGAAAAGATGATCGGATAATGGCGCGATGCCATAACAAATTCTTCCGCAGTTAAAGGGATAGCGTGTGCACCCTCCATGAATTTGGCATTGTTGATACCGCGGGTCGCCCATTTCGCATGCTCTTTGCTGTTCAATGGAACCAGATCTTTGTAAAAGAGCGGAAGCGAATTTTCTGCGGGCGCGCTGGCCATAAACTATCTCCAGATAAGTTAAGCTATTTTGCGGGCGGCTGTAATCTGTTGCCTATCGCTAGGCAAGGGGAACAAGTTTGCCCGGATTCATTATATTATCCGGATCGAGCGCCATCTTTATCCCGCGCAGCGCGTATAGCCGTGCAGGATCGCTGATCCGGCCCAGTTCGTTCAGTTTCAACTGGCCGATGCCATGTTCAGCGGAGATCGAACCATTATAGGCACTTACCCTGTCGTAAATATGGCTGCTGATCCGGTCACTGCTGCTGCCATACCATTCGTCTGGCTGCGTGCCTTTTGGTGCTTTTACGTGATAGTGAATGTTGCCATCCCCTAAATGCCCGAACGCAATCACCGAACATCCGGCAAATTCAGCTTCGATCGCGGGGCTTTCGTCGGTGATGAATCGCGCCATATCGGCAACCGGCACGCTGATGTCATGTTGCAGCGCCGGGCCTTCTGCGCGTTCCGCCTCGGCAATACTGTCACGGATTTTCCAGAAATCCTCGGCTTGCGCTTCACTGCTTGCCAGGGCGGCATCTTCGATCATGCCGGTATCAGCGGCGGGCGCGAGGCAGCGTTCGGCCAGTGTCGCCGGGTCTTCGCCGTCGGGGTCGGTGCGGACAAATTCCATTAAAGCGTGCCAGCGATGCTTCCCGGCCAGTGGCGGGCGCGTGCCGTCGATATGTTTCAGCACATTTTCCACCGCCTCGTGTGGCATCAGTTCAAACCCCTCCAGTGCATCGGGCGCGCTATCCTGCACCGATAGCAGCAAACGATAGGCCGTTTCGGGACTGTCCACGCCGGCCCATACGGCGCAGCGGTCAACCAGTGCAGGCTCCGTGCGCAATAGCGCGCCAGTGATGATGCCAATCGTGCCCTCCGCCCCGATCAGCAGCTGTTTAAGATCATAGCCGCGATTGTCTTTTTTCAGCGGTGACAGCCCGTCGAAAATACTGCCGTCGGGCATCACAGCCTCAATCCCTTCGATCAATGCGCGCATCGTGCCATGGCGCAGCACCTGCGTGCCGCCTGCATTTGTCGAAACCAGTCCGCCGACAGTCGCTGAACCCTTACCGCCCAATGTCAGCGGGAAGCGCCGGGCATGCGTTGCTGCAAATTCGTGCAGATTTTGCAGGATAACGCCTGCCTCGCATTGGATCATCCTGGTATCGGCATCATACCCCGCGATCCGGTTCATCCGCCGTAGGGACAGCAGCACGGCATCACCGCTTTTATCGGGCGTTGCCCCGGCCACCATGCCGCTGTTCCCGCCCTGCGGCACCAAGGCGATTTTTGCGCGCGCGGCGATCCGCACGATCTCAGCCACTTCCTGCGTGTTGGCAGGGGAAAGCAATGCTTTAGCCTTGCCAGTGAACCGTCCGCGCCAATCGGTTAGCCATGGCGCGATATCCGCCTGATCGGTGCTGTATCCTTTCGGCCCCAGACAGTTTTCAAATTCGGTCAGTGCTTTTTGCATATTGTTACAATTCGGGTCGCAGAAAATGGTGGGCGTTGACAGTTGCTGGCTATCATTCATAAACGACAATTCATGCCTTGTTCAATCATATTGGCTAGGATGCGAAACATATTCCAACGCTTGTGGATTGAAATTTTTGCGCTTCACTGTTTTCCTGTTGTCCTTCATCGTCGGCATTATCGCCGCGACTGCGCTGGTGCGCAGTGAACCCGTTGGCAGGACGGCAGAGCAATATCAGATAATGTCTGTTGCAGATATGCTGCATCCTGAAAACGGATGGCTGCAAGTGCGCGTCCAGCAGCGGGTTATCATCCGTATCCCCAATGTGCAGCGCCCTTCGCGCCAGGCGCTCGATATGGCTGCAGCGGTCCCTGCGTTAAAGAAACAACCGCAGAAGATGAAGGAAAAGAAGATCGGCAAATGCCTTTGGGTGAACAAGCTGTCAGCTGCGCGTCCGGGGACAGGGAAGAAACAGAATCTGGAATTGATGACCAAAAGCGGCGGCGTGATCCGTGCGTATTTAAGTGGCGGCTGTCTGGCGCGCGAATTTTATGCCGGCGCTTATATGGAAAAAGCGAAAGACGGGAAGCTGTGCGCAGACCGCGATGTCGTGCATGCCCGGTCGGGTGCCAAATGCGAGATTGACAAATTCCGCCTGCTGGTCGCCGCCAAGTGAACAGGCCGTGTCTTTCCTTGACAATTTAATGAATAGACCGCAGAGCCGCAGCGTTCGCGCGAGCTAAATATATCCGCGCCTTTTTTTTTCGGAAATATTGTCTATGAAATTTGCCGATCTCGGCCTGTCTGATGAGTTGTTAAAAGCAATCGGCGACGCTGGCTATGATGAACCGACGCCCATTCAGGCGCAGTCCATACCGCCGGTTCTGATGATGAAGGATTTGATTGGCATTGCCCAGACCGGCACAGGTAAAACTGCGTCATTTGTGCTGCCGATGATTGATATTTTGTCGCATGGCCGGGCGCGTGCCCGCATGCCGCGCAGCCTGATTCTTGAACCAACGCGTGAACTTGCAGCGCAGGTTGCGGAAAATTTTGAAAAATACGGAAAATACACCAATCTTTCAATGGCGCTGCTGATAGGCGGCGTTTCAATGGGCGATCAGATAAAGGCTCTGGAAAAAGGTGTGGATGTTCTGATCGCCACGCCGGGCCGGTTGATGGATTTGTTTGAGCGGGGACGCATCCTGCTCAATGGCTGTGATCTTCTGGTTATTGATGAAGCGGACCGGATGCTCGATATGGGCTTCATCCCCGACATCGAAACGATCTGCACAAAGCTGCCTGCGACGCGGCAGACGATGTTGTTTTCAGCGACCATGCCGCCACCGATTAAGAAGCTGGCGGACAAATTCCTCGACAATCCGAAATATATCGAGGTTGCCCGGCCCGCGACAGCGAACAAGAATATCGAACAGTTTATCTCGCATGTTGCAGCGAACAAGAAACGCGATCTGCTGCATGATCTGCTGAAATCCGAAAAGGTTGAAACGGGGATCATATTTTGCAACCGCAAAACAACGGTGCGCGATCTTAACAAGGCGTTGAAACGATCCGGTTTTGCCACGGGCGAAATCCACGGTGATATTGATCAGGCCGCACGGCAGGCGGAATTGGAAGCGTTCAAAAACGGCGACATCAATCTGTTGGTGGCATCCGATGTCGCTGCACGCGGGCTGGATATTAAAGGTGTGAGCCATGTGTTCAATTTCGACGCGCCATGGCATCCTGATGATTATGTCCACCGGATCGGGCGCACGGGACGTGCTGGAGCAAAGGGCAAGGCATTCACATTCGTAACCCGCGCCGATGAAGAGGCGCTGGACAATATCCAGAAGCTTGTCGGATATAAAATCGACGTGCATGGCGCGAAAGGTGGCTCTGGCAAGAAGGCGGGCAGCAGCGACAGCGCCGATGATGCGCGGGGCAATGATGACGCGCGGGGCGATGACGATAAGCCCGCACCAAAGAAATCACGTGGCCGCAAAAGCGAATCAGATCGTAGCAGCACGCGAGACAAGCCGCGAAATCCCCGCCGGAATAATCGTGATGAAGCGCGTGACGAGCGGCAGGATGAAAAGCCCGCGCAAAAACGCAGCGATAGCGGGTCAAACCAGCCTGAAAAAGCATCGCCGAAAAAACACCGCGATGATGCGGGCAAAAATTCCGGGGATGACGCCGCTGACAAAGGCGAATGGAATGGCCCCGTCCCAGATTTTCTGGGCGCCAGTTTCAAAGATTAGCGCCTTACTGTTTAATGGTTCGGCGCTGTTTTAAGGTTCGGGCCGATTATATATCCTAACGCGTCTCGCCGGGCTGGTTATCGGCATTACCATTTCCATTGCCATTGCCATTGGCAGTAGAATTGGCATCGGCACCGGTCGCTTTGTAAACTACCCGTCCCGCAACCCAGGTTTCCAGAACCTTCGCGCGGCGTAGGGCGGATGGCGCGGCCAGCAGCGGATCGGTATCCATCAGCACGAAATCGGCGCTCTGCCCCGGCGTGAGGATACCCACCTTAGTTTCTGCAAACGCCGCTTTGGCAGGAGCAGTAGTAAAGCCCGCCAATGCCGCCTCGCGCGAGAGCCGTTCCAATGGCCGCCATCCGCCGAACGGTTGCCCGTCTGTATCTTCGCGCGTAATGGCCGCGGCCATACTTTCAAACGGCGTAACGCCAGCCTCGACGTTGGCCTGAAGCGCCAGCAAAGCGCCTTGTTGGAGCAGGCTGTTGGCTGCAAGCGCGGTGGACATGCGTATTTCGCCCAGCCCGCGCGTAGCCGCTTTGCGCGTTAACGCATCGGTGGGGGCGGTGATACTTATGGCAATATCCTGCTGGTTCAGCCGTGGCAGATCGGCGGGATCGACCACGCTGGCCCCTTCAATGCGCCAGCGTTTATCGCCCGGAAAGGTTTCTGATAAATCTGCTACGGCGCTGATCGCTTCTGAAACGGCAGCATCGCCGTTCGCGCGCAGCGAAATCTGAAAGCCGTCCATCGATCCGCGCACCATGGCGTTGCGCAATTCGGCATAGCTGTCACGGCGAAATCCGCGTTCATCCGGCGCATTGACATAGGGTGATTTCAGCCATGCGCCCCGGCTTGCCAACCCGCCATCAATGGCAATGGATACGCCGCCCATTCGCAGCCGATCATCATACAGCCATGGCGTGGGGGCCGGCCCTGCGATAAGCTCCATCGTCTCCGTGCTGTCGGCATAGCTGAATATCCGCATATTCAATCGCCGTGTATCCCCCGCCCGGCGAAAGGCCTGCCAATCGGCAATGTCAGTGCCCATGTCAGTGGTTGACGTAATGCCGCGCGACAGCAGCAAGCTCTGCCCTTTATACAGCGCCAGATCGCGATCCTTTGCGCGCGGGGCAGGCAATTTTTCGGTGATCAGGTCCATCGCGCGGCCTGCCAATATGCCCGAAGGTTTGCCCGCGATTTTCTCGATACGCCCCGACGCGCCAATCTGCGATTTGGCGGTTAAGCCCGCGGCTGCCAACGCGGCGCTATTGGCCCAGCCGGCAGAGCCATCGGCATGGATCAACCATACTGGCCGATCAGAAATGATCGCGTCAATATCGGCGGCATTTGGCATGGCACCATCAGCCCATCCCGATTGATCCCAGCCGCGTCCCAATATCCATCTCCGGTTTGGATGTTCGGCAGCATAGGCGGCCATCGCGGCCTTTGCACCTGCCAGGCTGGTCGTCCGCGACAGATCCAGCGTTAAGGCGCGAAACCCCAGTTCGATCACGTCACCGTCACTGTCAATCAATCCGGGTATCATCGTGCGCCCGCCGCCATCCTGCCGCCATGCCGGGCGTTTGGATGGCTTTTGCTTTGCGGTCACCAGTTGGCTGACCTTGCCTGCATCATCCACCATCAGCGCCGTAAAGCGAATGATATTTCCGTCCTGATCCAGCGTGATGCCGTTCACGTTATCAATAATACCATCGGCATAGGCAGGGACGGCAATTGTAGTGGCGGCCAAAAGAGCGGCAATGATACGAAGGGGAGCTTTCATATCTGCCATCTTATCGCATGTTTGCTAAATGCGCCAGATAGGATAGGGGCAGAGGCCATGAATGAATTGCTGACCATCGATCATATTCGCAGCGCGCACGCGCGGATAAAGGATGCCATTGTCGCTACACCGACGATGCACAGTAAAACGCTGTCTGCGATGTGCGGCGCTGAAATATGGCTGAAATTTGAAAATCTGCAATTCACCGCTGCGTATAAGGAACGCGGCGCGCTGAACGCTTTGCTGCATCTAAATGAAGAACAGCGAAAGCGCGGCGTAATTGCATCTTCGGCAGGCAATCATGCGCAGGGGCTTAGTTATCACGGCACCCGGCTGGGCGTTCCGGTAACGATTGTTATGCCGGTTCCGACCCCCACGGTAAAGGTGATGCAAACCGAAAGCGTTGGCGGCACTATCGTGCTGCATGGCGAATCCTATGACGAGGCGTATAGCCACGCGATGCAGCTGGCCGAAGAACGCGGGCTGACATTTATCCATCCGTTTGACGATCCGATTGTGGCGGCGGGGCAGGGCACGGTTGCACTGGAAATGCTTGATGCCGTTCCCGAACTCGATTGTCTCGCGATCCCTATCGGCGGCGGCGGACTGCTGTCGGGGATGGGCACCGCAGCGCGCGCGATCAAACCCGATATCATGCTGATCGGCGTGCAGGCTGAGCTGTATCCGTCAATGTATGCCAAGCTGAACGGTGCGGATATGCCGTGCGGCGGCGATACGCTGGCCGAAGGTATCGCCGTAAAGCAGCCCGGTGCGTTCACCTCTGCTGTGATTAAAGAACTGGTCGATGAAATCCTGCTCGTTACGGAAGGCCAGCTGGAAAGCACGGTCAGCTTGCTGCTCCAGATCGAAAAAACGGTTGTCGAGGGCGCGGGCGCGGCGGGGTTGGCAGCCATCCTTGCCAATAAGGAGAAATTTGCCGGTAAGAAAATCGGCGTGATATTGTGCGGCGGCAATATCGATCCGCGCCTGCTCGCCAATGTATTGCTGCGCGATCTGGCGCGGTCGGGCCGGTTGGCGCGGCTGCGTGTTACATTGCAGGATCGCCCCGGTGCATTGTTTAAAGTGATGAAGCTGTTCAACACGCATAACGTGAACATTATCGAGATTTATCATCAGCGGATATTCACGACGCTGCCTGCAAAGGGGCTGATTACCGATATTGAATGCGAAGCGCGCGACGCACAGCAGCTTGACGGATTGATCGCCGATCTGGAACAAGGCGGCTATAATGTGGACCGTGTCGAGCTGAATAAATAGGGCGCGCGGCTTTGGTGATGTATCGTATTGAAGATGCGTTATACTGCCGCTGGTGATCTTCTTTTTTAACGCTTGTTTGATAGAAAGCATGCGATGAATGAAGGATCGGAATATGGCTGACGCAGTAAAGGCGAAAGATACTGGCCCCATTCCGGCTGGTTTCAGTACGATTGATGGTGAGCTTGCCATTGGCGGGCAATCGGCGTCGGCGTTGGTAGAGCAGGCAGGCGACACGCCTTTATTTGTGTATTCAAAGGAGATGTTGTCCGCGCGCGTTGCCGCATTGCGCGCCGCGATGCCGCAGCGGCTGGCGATCCATTACGCGATGAAGGCCAATCCCTTTGCGCCGTTGCTCGCCTTTATGAACACTCTGGTCGACGGATTTGATCTGGCGTCGGGCGGCGAGATGGCGATGGCGCTGGATGCCGGAGTTGCCGCCAGCGATATGAGCTTTGCCGGGCCGGGCAAACGTGACCGCGAATTGGAAGCAGCGATATCGGCGGGCGTGACGATCAACCTGGAAAGCGAGAATGAGGCCCGGCGCGCTTTGGCAATTGCAGACCGGTTGGGGGTGACGCCAAAGCTGGCGGTGCGGGTGAACCCGTCTTTCGATCTCAAAGGATCGGGCATGAAAATGGGCGGCGGGGCAAAACAGTTCGGCGTTGATGCTGATAAAGTGCCTGCGCTCATCCGTATGATATTGGATGCGCGTGCCGATTGGCGCGGGTTGCATATCTATGCTGGTAGCCAGGCGTTGAAGGCCGATGCAATTATCGAGATGCAGGCGGCCACGATTGGGCTGGCGCGCGATATTGCCGATCAGGTTGGCGAGACACCACCGCATATCAATTTGGGTGGCGGTTACGGCATTCCGTATTTTCCGGGTGATGAACCCGTTGATCTTGCACAGGTGGGCGGCGCGCTGGCCGCAGAGTTTGAACAATTGCCCAGCAGCATAGCGCAAAGCGAATTTTGCATAGAGCTTGGCCGCTATCTGGTTGGCGAGGCGGGCGTATATCTGACGCGAATTGTGGACCGGAAGGAAAGCTATGGCGAAACATTTGTGATCGTCGATGGCGGGCTGCATCATCAATTGGCCGCATCGGGCAATTTCGGCACGGTTATCCGCCGCAATTATCCGATCGCCGTCGCGCCGCGCTTTGGCGCTGCACCTGAAGAGGTGGTCAGCGTCGTCGGCTGCCTGTGTACGCCGCTCGATCTGCTGTCAAACAACGCGCATCTGCCGCGCGCACAAGTCGGTGATCTAATCGCGATATTCTGCGCAGGGGCCTATGGCGCCAGCGCCAGTCCTGCCAATTTTCTGGGGCAGGGGCCTGCGAAAGAAATGCTGGTTTAGCGCCTGAACGCCGCTAAGGCGAACTGCCGATTAATCGCGTATGCACGGCGATATGATGTGGCGGTCAGGCAACCTTGGCTGTTTTGTCGAGCACCAGCGGCTCTTCTTTTTTGCTGGGATCAATCGTTGCGGACCGGATATTAGGCGCGCCGCCCGCTGCCTTATGTTTGAATTTGCCTTCAACCTGCCCGCCGGGGGCTATCGTCAGGCTTTCATAGGCGACATCGCCTTTTATCCGTGCATTCGCCTCAATAATCAATTCGCCTGCATCGATCGAACCGTCTACCTGACCTGACAATGTGGCGGTGTCAGCCGTCACCTTACCGGCAATAATGCTGCTTTCGCCCTGCACCAGCGACCCGCAGGCCACGTCGCCCTGTATCTTGCCGTCGATATGCAGATCGACCTTTGCTGTAACATTGCCGATGATTTCGACGTCAGAGGCAATCATCGAAAATGTATGTGCATTATTGGCCACTTTTTCGTGCGCCCGCGGCGTTGCTGCCGGGGATTCCGGCGTCGGCTTTGATTTTGAGAACATCAGGGTTCGTCTCCAAGAATTTCGTCGGGTTTACCGCGCGGCCATTTAACCGCACTTCAAAATGAAGATGCGTTCCGGTCGAGCGCCCCGTGCTGCCCATGCGGCCAATCTGTACACCATGTTTCACCGTTTCGCCAAGTGAAACCGTGAAGCTGGAAAGATGTGCATAGCGCGTCACCAACCCGTTTGCATGCGTAATTTCGATCGTTTTACCATAGCCCGAATTCCAGCCAGCTTTGGTAACTTTGCCGTCCGCTGCAGCCAAGATCGGTGTCGCATGCGGGCCTTTGAAATCAATCCCGCTATGCATCGCGCCGTGGCCGGTAATCGGGTCGCGTCGGTATCCGTAATTGGATGACATATTCATGACGGCTGCTGGCATTGATGTTGGAATACTGGCGAGCGAGCGTTCCATCTGCTTCATCCGGTCAAGCGCCCTGGCAAGCCGGTTGAACCGTGGATCACCGACAGCGGCTGATTTATTCTCGCTGCCAAAGAATGGAATGAAGGGGCCGCCCTGTGCGTCGGTATCGATACCGGCAAGCGACGCGGGATTAAGGCCGTAGCCGCGGATAGCCTTTTCGGCGCGGCGCGCGCGCAAATCGGCGATGCGGATCAGCTTTTCAGCGAAGCGAATCTGCCGTGCCTCGATCAACGCCAGATCGGCAGCGCCCGGCACTGCCGTGCTTATCTTATCCGCTTTTTCGCTTTCCTCGCCAGTAACCGCTGCCTCTGCCTCCGATTTGGCGTCTGCGGGAAAATTGCTGTTGTAAAGTGTTTCGAGCAGCGCTTGCCGCTTTGAAAGATCCTTAGTCACGCCATCGATTGAATTGCGATATTTCGCCACCCGCTGTTCAGCCGATTGAACCTGCGCCTCTTTATCCGACAGCGCCATCCGCTGCGCCGATACGGCAACCTGATTTACCGCCATGCCCAGTGTCACGACAAGCCATGCACCAAGACATATGGCGAGCACGCCTGCCACCTTGCGCTGAAGCTGCGCAGGGATCTTCAGAAATTTGACCTGCCCATTTGCCCGCATGAAAAATTCGCGGTCAACAAACATATCGGCCAGCTTGTTTTTCAAGCCAGTAATCTTATCAGTTATTTTCACGACCCACCCCATTTTGGTGCGTGACAGACGTAACATTAATTGTAGAAAATATGCAAAACATGCAGGGCAAAGCGCCTTGAAACGATATTTTAGCAGGATGAGTTGCAATTCCTTAATAATCTCGTTTCCTGCTGTAAAAATACGTATCAGTATCAAACGCGTTGCAAACTATCGCTGAATTGCGTTTTATTACAACGGAATAAACTCGGCTTCTGCGACAGTTTCTTGCCGAATCCTAATCATGAGTGTAAATTCTCCGCTTTTGACGGTTTGCTTGCGCTTTCGTCCGCTCTATACCGCCGCAGTATGGATGATATGAAAGTTTTGATTTCCGATTTGACACGGCGGGCGCGTGCTGCGGCCAGAATTCTGGCAGTTGCAAGCGACGACGACAAACGGTCGGCATTGATCGCTGCGGCTGCCGCATTGCGCAGCGGCGCGGGCGATATTATTGCCGCCAACGAACTGGATATGGACGCGGGCAGCGAGCGGGGGCTGAGCGGTGCCATGCTCGACCGGCTGAAACTGGATGACGATCGGTTGGAAGGCATTGCTTTGGCGATCGAGAATGTGGCCAATCTGCCCGATCCGGTGGGGCAGATTATCGATGAGGCAACGCAGCCCAACGGCCTGAAAATGCAGCGCCGCCGGGTGCCGATCGGTGTGCTGGGCATTATCTACGAAAGCCGCCCGAACGTAACCGCGGATGCCGCGGCGCTGGGGCTGCGATCCGGCAATGCGGTTATTTTGCGCGGGGGAAGTGAGGCGGTGCATAGCAACCGCGCCATTCACGCAGCAGTTGCAACAGCGATCGGCGCGTCAGGCCTGCCGGAAGATGCGGTTCAATTGTTGCCCACACAGGACCGCGCGGCTGTGGGCGAAATGCTGCGCGCGCAGGGCGATATTGATATGATTATTCCGCGCGGCGGCAAATCGCTCGTCGCGCGCGTGCAGGATGAAGCGCGCGTCCCTGTGCTCGCGCATCTGGACGGGATCTGCCATACCTATATTCACACCAGCGCCGATCCCGCCATGGCGCTGGACATTGCGGTCAATGCGAAGATGCGGCGCACTGGCATTTGCGGCGCGATGGAAACGCTCCTGATTGATCAGGATTATCCTGCGCCGAAAGAATTGATTTCCGCCATGATTGACGCAGGCTGCGAAATGCGCGTCGATGATGCGTTGATGGAGCTTGATGGCCGCAGTGTTTCGGCACGGGCCCAGGATTGGGACACCGAATATCTTGAGCCGGTGTTGTCCGCCCGGTTGGTCGGCGGGATGGATGATGCACTTGCCCATATAGCGCGGCACAGTTCGGGCCATACGGAGGCAATCATCGCGTCGGACGAGGCGGCGGCCGAACGGTTTTTGTCCGAAGTTGATAGCGCGATAGTGATGCATAACACCTCCAGCCAATTTGCCGATGGCGGTGAATTTGGGCTGGGCGCAGAGATCGGTATTGCCACTGGCCGCCTGCATGCGCGCGGGCCGGTCGCGCTCGAAGGATTGACGACGTATAAATGGGTCGTACGCGGCACCGGGCAAACGCGGCCATAATGATCTGTTCGCGACACCCGCACGGCAGGCCAGCCGCAGCATGAATGCCATTGGCCTTCTGGGCGGATCGTTCAATCCTGCACATCGCGGCCACCGCGCCATCAGCCTGTCGGTCATTGATGCGCTTGCGCTGGATGAAATGTGGTGGCTGGTATCGCCTGGCAATCCGCTTAAACCGGCAAAGGGTATGGCGCCGCTCGCTGCCCGGCTTGCCTCCGCCCGCAAACAGGCCCGCCGCGCACCGATCAGGCCGACGGCGATCGAGGCGGCGTTGGGCACGCGCTATACCATAAACACGCTGTCGCGGCTGGCGCGTCTGTATCCACGCCGCCGGTTCATTTGGGTGATGGGCGCGGACAATCTGGCGCAGTTTCACCGCTGGAAAGACTGGCGGCGGATCGCGCAAATCATGCCGATTGCAGTTGTCGCCAGACCGGGCTATAACGCGTCTGCTGTGGCGGCGCCCGCTATGGCATGGTTCAGGCGATATGTCCGCCGTCCGGGCCAGGCGAAAAACTGGACACACTGGAGTAGGCCGGCGCTGGTATTTTTGCGCTTCCCCCCCGATCCGAATTCGGCGACTGCCTTGCGCATGGCCGATCCCGACTGGCACTTGCAATATTCGGAATCCAACCCACGTGATGCAGTCACGCGGCAATATGTGCGCAGGGCCTCTGCGAATAAAGCCGCGAATAAAGGAATGACAGTTGATTGATACTCAAGACACAGCCGATACGGCAACCGGAAAGCAGGCGGCCTCGTCAGAAGAGCTGCATGCGCTGGTGCTGAAATCGCTTGATGATGATCAGGCGCAGGAGGTGGTGAGTATTCCGCTTGCCGGCAAAAGCAGTATCGCCGATTATATGGTGGTGGCAAGTGGCCGGTCGAGCAGGCAGGTAGCCTCTATCGCGCAGAAGCTGGCCGAACGCGTCAAACATGCCGGGCGCACCGCGCGGTTGGAAGGTATGGCGACTGGCGACTGGGTGCTGATTGATGCCGAAGATATCATCGTGCATCTGTTCCGCCCTGAAGTGCGCAGCTTCTACAATCTTGAACGGATGTGGGGGCTGGGCGATGATCCCGAAACCGACACTGATGCTGGCACCGACACTGATGCTGGCGCTGGCAGCGATAGTGACGGGCAGGAGCTGGCAGCGAGCTAGCAGCGAGCTGGCTTCGGGCCGACAGCGGACATGCAACTGCATATCATAGCGCGCGGCAAAATCGGCCGCAGCCCAGAGCATGATCTGGTTACGCGGTATATGCAGCGGATCAGCTGGCCAACCAAAATTACAGAGCTACCCGATGTCGGCGGTAAATTCCCTGCCGTGAAGAATGCTCCGTTGCGCACTGTAATGCTTGATGAAAAGGGCGCGCAGATCAATTCAGTGAAGCTGGCCAGACAGCTCGAAAGCTGGCGCGATACCGGCGTGCGCGAAGTGCGCTTCTTAATCGGCGCGGCTGATGGGTTCGATGATACACAGCGCAGCGAGGCCGATTTGCTGATCGCTTTCGGCAAGGCAACCTGGCCGCATCTGCTCGCGCGTGCGATGATCGCCGAACAATTGTTTCGCGCCACTTCGATACTTGCAAATCATCCCTATCACCGCGAAGGATAGCGCCATGCGTTTCTTTCTCGTGATCTTTATTATGGCTGCAGTGCCATTAGGGCTGGGCGCGTCGCTGTTTGCGCAGGGCGCTGGCGAACGCGAGACGGCCTTGCGCGAAGCAAAGCAGAAAGCGAACAAAGCCCGCGCACGCAGTGAACAATTGCGGCAAGAGGCGGCCAATGCAGCCGATGCGGCAGACCGTTTGCTGGCGCAGCGCGCTGTTTTATCCGCAGATATCGACGCTGCGAATGCGCAGATACAGGCAGCGCGCGCGCGGATCGCGATTATTAAAGGGCGGCAGAAGGAACAGGCTGTATCGCTGGGCAAGGCGAGTGAGCCGATACTGCGCCTGAATGCCGCGTTGCAGCAGCTGACAAGCAAGCCTGCCATATTCCTGCTCGCCCAGCCGGGCAGCCGCGAGGATTATATGCGGCTGCGCGCCGTGATGGACGCGGTGCAGCCGGAGATACAGCGGCGCACCGCAGCGTTGCGGCAACGGATCGCGATACAGAAGGATCTGCGCAATCAGCAGCAACTGGCGATCAAATCGCTGTCCGACGCCACCAATGATTTGCAGGATCAGCGCGCTTCATTGGCGGCGCTGGAAAATGCCAATCGCGGCTCTGCCACCAACATGAATGCGGCGGCGGCTGCCGAATTTGAACGCGCGATTGCACAGGGCGAACGGGCGCGCGATATTGTGGAAGAGATTGATACAACACGGCAGAGCGGAGAGAATGCCGCCGCGCTCGCCGCGCTGGATGGCCCGCAGCTGCGCGAAGATTCGGCGCGATCCGCAGCGAACAATCAGGCATATCTGTTGCCCGAAGATGCCGATCTTGTTTTCGGGGTCAGTGAACTGAATGAAACCGGGTATCGTGAACGCGGGCTGCGGCTCGCGCTGCCTGCCGGTTCGGACATGCCAGCCCCAGCGGCCGGAAAAGTTGGATTTGCCGGAATTTATCGCAGCTACGGTAAGATAGTGATTATCGAACATGGCGGTGGATGGACGACATTGGTGACCAATCTGGGCGCGCTGTCTGTCGATGAAGGCCAGCAGGTAACGCAAGGCACCATTTTGGGGCAGGCGCAGGGCGTGGATAGCGAGGTTACGATAGAGCTTCGCCGCAAGGGCCGAATCATGGATATCGCGGCGCTTCTGCTTTAATCGCCCGTGTGCCTTGTGCGGTTTGGCCGGACGAGGGCTTGGTGCGCAAATATGGCCGGCGTGCCGAACAAGTCTATTCATTCGTGGTAAACGCACTTTCACCCATAGCGCGGTTGCGATACACCGCTTATATCGCCAACGAATCCCGCAATGGGACACGCCGGGCAGGCATTCAGCCATCGGGATTTTTGTATGAAGAAATTTTTTGCCGCATCTGTTGCAACCGCCGTTCTTGCTCTGGGCGTTATTCCGTCGTCGGTGCCTGCCTATGCGCAGACGGACCGGGAAAAAGAGGAATTGTACCGTGAACTAGAGCAATTTCTGGCCGTGTATGAAAAGGTGAAGGCAAACTATGTCGATGACGTAGAGGACAAGCAGCTGATGGAAGGCGCTATTCAAGGAATGCTTTCCAGCCTTGATGCGCATAGCGGCTTTCTGGATCGCAGCGATTTTGAAAATTTGCAGACGCAGATTGACGGCGAATATGGCGGCCTTGGGCTTTCGGTTACGATGGAAGAGGGCGCTGTAAAAGTCATTGCACCGACCGCCGATACACCTGCCGACCGTGCGGGTATGAAATCGGGCGATTATATCACGCATCTCGATGGCAATCTGATAGTCGGCGGCACGCTGGATGAAGCCGTGCAGCAGATGCGCGGCAAACCCGGCAGCGCGATCAAACTTACCGTGGTGCGCCCCGGCCGTGACAAGGCGTTCGACGTAATGATTACGCGCGCGATCATTGATCTGAAACCGGTAAAATGGGAAGTGCAGGACAAGATCGGCCTGATTACGATCAGCGCATTTTCCGAAGGCACCGGCAAAGACGTGGCGGAGGCGGTGCGCAATGTGCAGCGCGCAGTGCCGGGCGGCCCGCTGGGCTACATCGTTGATCTGCGTTCAAACCCCGGCGGCATATTGCAGGAGGCAGTTGCGGTGTCCGATGTGTTCCTTGATGATGGAGAGATCGTATCCGAACGCGGACGCGATAAGCGGCAGGTACCGCGCTGGTATGCCGAAAGCATGGTGCCCGGTGATGTGACAAAGGGCGCGCCCGTCATCGTGCTGGTTGATGCAGGATCGGCTTCGGCGTCCGAAATCGTTGCTGGTGCCTTGCAAGATCATCACCGCGGTCTGGTGATGGGAGAGCGCAGTTTCGGTAAAGGCTCTGTCCAGAATGTGTTGCCGCTAACGCGCGAAACCGGGCTGCGGCTTACGATCGCCCGCTATCATCTGCCCTCTGGCCGTTCGGTGCAGGAGGGCGGGATCAAACCCGACATTCCCGTACCGCAGCTTTCCGACCCCGATTATCAGAGCCGTACCAAAATTCGCGAATCCGATTTGCGGCGGCATCTGATCAATGAATTGAAGGATGACGATAAGGAACTGGAAAAAGACCAGAGCAAAGAACCGCGTTTCCAGCAAACTGCCGAGCAGTTGAAGGCGAGCGGTGTCGAAGATTTCCAACTATATTATGCCATGCAAACGTTGCAGCGGCTGGGCAAGAATACGATGAAAATGGCCAAGCGGCAGGGGCCGGTAGCCGCAGCGCGCAATTGATCGCAGGGCGCAGCTGATGCAATATCGCGCATTACGATGGGCGGCGCTGCTGCTGCCTGCCGGATTGCTGGCCGGTGCGTATATATCGCAATATGTGTTTGATATGTATCCGTGCGAAATGTGCTGGTGGCAGCGTTGGCCGCATTTCGCTGCGTTGGTTCCCGCATTGCTCGCGTTTTTCATAGCTAACCCCGCGATGCGGCGCACTTTGACGGCGCTGGCAGCATTGGCGATATTTACCAGCGGTATGATCGGCGGCTTTCATGCCGGGGTAGAATATGGCTGGTGGGATGGCCCATCATCATGCAGCAGTGCCATTCCGGCGGGGGCCGATATGCTGGAAAGCATTATGAACGCGCCGCTGATCCGCTGTGATGTGGCACCATGGACGCTGGCGGGCATATCACTTGCCGGTTTCAATTTCCTCTTGTCCTGCGGCGGTGCAGCCCTAATATTGATGGGGATATGGCGAAACCCGAAAAATTGAGCGATGCTCCCATTATGCAATCCGGCGACGAAAATGTCGCTGCCATGATCCGTGTGAATCAAGCAGGCGAGTTTGGTGCAAAGCGTATCTATGCCGGCCAGCTGGCCATTATGGGGGACCGCAGCGATGTTTCTGCGAGCATCGCCCATATGGCCGAACAAGAGGAACGCCACCTGGACGAGTTCAACACCATAATGGCGCAACGCGGGGATCGGCCCACCTTGCTGCATCCAATATGGAATGTGGCCGGTTATGCATTGGGCGCGGTCACAGCGGCAATCGGGCCAGAGGCTGCAATGGCCTGCACCGCGGCAGTGGAGACCGAGATCGACAAGCATTACGAGGATCAGTTGCAAGAGCTGGGCGACAGCGACCCTGAGCTTTCGGCCAAAATCCGCGATTTTCAGGCGGAGGAACTGGAGCATAAGGCAACTGCAATCGCTGCCGGTGCAGAACGCGCGCCCGGCTATCCGGTGATGAGCGCGATTATCCGATTGGGTTGCCGTGCAGCCATCGGCGTTTCAAAGCGTATATAGCTTAGGTTCAGGCTGGCGGTGCTAGCCGGTGACAAAATCTTTGGGGAGTTTTCAACATGGTTCGCATTTCCGCTTCTTCTTTCGCGACAACGGCATTGGCCGCATTCGCGCTGTTTGCAATGCCAGCGATGGCGCAGGCCGGGTCGGAAAGGCAGGTGGCTGAGGAAAAGATAAATCAGCTATTCGTGTTTGGCGACGATGAATGCCCGCAGAGCGAAGGCGACGAGATAGTCGTCTGCGCGCGGCTTGACGAAGAAGAGCGTTACCGGATCCCGCAGGATTTGCGCGGCAACGAAGATGTGCCGTCACGGCAAAGCTGGGCGCGCCGCGTGCGTGCCTATGAATATGTCGGCGCAGATGGCATCCAAAGCTGCTCCCCCACCGGGGGCGGGGGCTTTACCGGATGCGGCCTGAACGCAATTGATCAGGCCTATGCCGAAAAGCGACAGGATCCCGGCAAGACATTCGGCTTGTTGATCGCGCAGAAGCGCGCTGAGCGGCTCGCCCAGATTGATGCCGAGGCAGAGGAAGTTGAAAAACGCGTTCAGAAATTCGAGGAAGAGCGCGCCGCGCGCGAAGCATTGCAGGAGGCCGCCCGGCGTGAAGCAGCGGGCCTTGATACCGATCCTGATGCCGAGCCTTTGCCGCAACCACAGTAGCTGTCACGGGAGCAGTGACAATAGCTGCCCGGATGCCGTTAGGGCGCGCTGCGTGTAACGCTAGGCGCGGTTAATCTGCGAAAAATCGACCGTGCAAATTCTTGCGATAGTCTCGCGGCGTATGGCATCGGCGGCATTCACGGGCAGCCCATGAATTTTCAGATTGCCGCCCGCTATGCCGAATTCCAGCACTGCCAGTCCGCGTAGCCGTGCAATGGGGCCTTGCCGGATATCCACCGATTGTATCTTTATTTGTGGCGCGATCATGATGCGCGGCTGCCACCATCCCTGCCGATATGTAATCTGGCCGCTATCACTGCAATAGCCTTGATTAAGCCAATCGAGCGCCATTAATATTGCAATGGGAAGCAACAGCAGCGCAGGCGTCCAAGCATAAAGATTGCCATCGGTCAGCAGCCATATCGCTGCAATCACAATTGCGATCAGCGGCAGTAGCAGCAGAAACTGATCGAGCCACCATCGCGGGGACGGGCGGTTGAACGCGGTGTCGGCATTTGGCAGCGCAATGTTTGTTTCACCGGCGATAGGCACAATTTCGCGCAGCTTGGCAAATGGCGCTGCCACATGGCTGGCCTCTTTCTTGCTGTCCTGTGCCAGACTGACGAATTTCAGCGCATGCCACCCGAACAGCCGCCGGATAAAACCGCTCTGCACAATGGCGGCCTGAACACGGTGGAGCGGCATTGCAACGTCGGTGCGCGTGGTAAGCCCCCGTTGCCGCCGGAAACCCTTTGCGCTGCGTTTCAACGTGAACCCATATTCGCGAAACAGCGTGCGCAGAACGCCTGTCGTGATGCCAAGAATAATCAGCGACGCCAACGCTGCGATGCCGCCGATAATTCTGGCATTGGTATCAATGCTGTCAAAATCGACGCCGCTGTCCTGCGCCAGCCCCGTCCAGCTTGCCGCATCGAGAATGTCGATCCGTAGCAGAAATTGAAATTGCTGCGCCAGCCCGAGCAGCACAATGAAGATAACGAGCGAAAATTCAAATAATCCGAATGTAAGGACGCGGCCAAGCGACATAGCAAAGACCGGCTTTTCCCCGTCGGCAATATCGGACGCTGGTTCCTCGTTCTTGGCCGCAGCGACGGGGCCGCCTTGCACATCGCCGCGTCGGTCGCGGATCAGGCTGCGCAGACGAGTGCCTTCATCTATGGTGACATAGGCGATCCGCGCGTCTTCACCTTCGCCGCTGCCGGTTTCAAATTTCACTTCGCCCAACCCGAAGATACGCGGGAGCAGCTTCTGCTCGATGCTGACATCCTGAATACGTTCATACGGGATTGAGCGCGCGCTTCGGCTTATGATCCCGCTTTCGATGCGAATGTCATCCGCGTCAATTATATACCGAAAGCGCATCCAGGCGAGCCAGCTGAAAAACATGCTGATCGCCATGAAACCTGTAATGCCCCAGACGATCAACCCCGCCGCCGCATCCATGCCGCGAGCGCCGAAAATAATCGCAGCAATCGGCAATACCAAATTCGGCAATCCGGCCAGAAATCGCAATAGCAAGCTAGCCGGATGGGTCCGGTGACCGGCGGGATTATGCGCATCCGCCTGCGTGGTTTCGCCTTCATTCACAGCGTATCGCGTTTTATATGCGCACGGATTGCCTCACGCATTGCAATCGCATCGTCATGTAATAGACCGGGCAGATGCACGCTGCTGTTATGATTGCCTGCAGTATGCACGGTAAGCGTGGCAAGCCGATATCCGCGTTGCAGCGGCCCCTGATCCACATCGATATGCTGAATGCGCCCGAAAGGTATTATGGTATCACTGCGAAACAGATAGCCGCGCACGATACGCAGCCGGTCCTCACCTATATCATATCCGCGATGATTGTAGCGGCGCCGCGGCAATATCCCGACCAGAATGATGAAAAGCACCGCCACTGCTGCTGCCATTGCCCCTTGCGGAACGGGCAGTTCGCCTGCGCCGAAATACTGCCCGGTCTCGATAGCCAGCAACGGGGCGGACACGATGGCGGTCCATATCGCCGCGACGATACGCGTCACTGTCACATGGTTGGGGTGCAGCTTTGTCAGCTCGTCGGTGTCATCTGTCGCTGTCATGCCTGAATATAGGCCATTACCGGTTGCCTCGGCAAGAGTGGCGGACGGCATTGCGGGCCACCGCTTCTACCGGGCCAACGCGGCATCGGCCTCTGTATTCAGCGCGGCAATAATATCGGCAACCGGCTCTTCATTCTTCACCATGCCGACAGACTGCCCTGCCATCAGCGACCCGTTTTCGACATCGCCGTCGATCACGGCCCGGCGCAGTGCGCCTGCCCAGTAATGTTCGATCTGCAATTGCGCCTCGCTCATATTCACTTCACCGGAATCGAGCAGGTTGGCAACCTCGCGCTGTTTCGCGGTAAATTCCTCGGTCCCCTTGTTTTTCAAAGCCCGCACGGGGATCACCGGCAACCGGGCATCAATTTGAACGCTGGCCACGGCATCGCGTGCATTGCCGCGCAGAAATGCCTTTTTGAAATCGGGATGCGCGATCGATTCATGCGCGCATACAAAACGTGTGCCAAGCTGAACCCCGCTTGCGCCCATTTCCAGATAGGCGGCCATCATTTCGCCCGTCGCTATTCCGCCCGCCACGAAAGTCGGCACTTCATTTGCGACGACCGGCAGTATTTCCTGCGCAAGCACGGATGTTGCAACGGGGCCGATATGGCCGCCCGCCTCCATGCCCTCGATAATGATCGCATCAACGCCGGAACGGATGAATTTGCGCGCAAGAGCCGCTGCCGGTGCAAAGCATATTACCTTCGCGCCGGTCGCTTTAATCGCTTCAAGGCTGCCTTTCGGGGGAAGCCCGCCTGCCAGCACGATATGGCTGACCTGATGCTTGCCGCATATCTCGATCAGCGCCATCAAATCGGGGTGCATCGTGATCAGATTCACACCGAACGGCTTTTGCGTCATTTTTTTCGTCTCGGATATTTCGGCATCCAACAAATCGGGCGTCATCGCTCCGCAGGCAATGACACCAAATCCACCAGCGTTGGAAATCGCACTGACCAGATTTCGTTCTGAAACCCAGCTCATCGCACCGCACATAATCGCCGTATCGCAGCCAAGAAAATCGGTTCCGCGCTTCATCAATTTGGTAAGTTTGCTCATCGCGCAGCCTTAGAACCGCTTGGCGCAAATTTTGCAAGTTAAAGCGCGATGGCCGGTAATGATGGCTGAATCGATCAGACTGAAAAGAACAATTGATTGGATAGATTACATCCTTCGTGGCATCTCAATATCACGATAGCAAATGAGCGCGAATCGAACCGAAGGAGAAGCCACATGAACGAGATGAGCAAATGCCCCGTAATGCACGCAGAGGGTGCAAGATCACTATTGGGGCGCACCAACAAGGAATGGTGGCCGGATTCGCTGCAACTTGAAATGTTGACGCAGGGCGGCAAGAGCGCCAGCCCGTTTGGGGAGGATTTCAATTATGCCGAAGCCTTCAACACAATTGACTACAATTCGCTGAAGGCTGATCTGACAGCTTTGATGACGGACAGTCAGGAATGGTGGCCAGCCGATTACGGGCATTATGGCCCTTTCTTCATCCGGATGGCATGGCATGCCGCTGGTACATATCGCACCGGCGATGGCCGCGGCGGTTCCAGTTCGGGGCAGCAACGCTTTGCGCCGCTTAACAGTTGGCCCGACAATGGCAATCTGGACAAAGCCCGCCGCCTGTTATGGCCCGTGAAACAGAAATACGGCAATGGCATCAGTTGGGCCGATCTGTTCATACTCACCGGCAATGTTGCGATCGAAAGCATGGGCGGCCCTGTCTTTGGCTACGGCGCCGGGCGTGAAGACGTGTTCGAACCGGAAATGACCTATTGGGGCACTGAAGAACAATGGGTCGATCAGGGCGTTGAAACGCGGATAATTCCCGACGAAGGCAAGGCGCTGGAAGATCCCTTGGCCGCGATCCAGATGGGGCTGATCTACGTTAATCCCGAAGGCCCGGGCGGCGTTGCAGACCCGTTGCTTTCCGCCCGCGATATGCGTGAGACTTTCGCGCGCATGGCGATGAATGATGAGGAGACTGTGGCGCTTACCGCCGGCGGTCACGCGTTCGGCAAATCGCATGGGGCAAAGCCGTCCGATACATTTGGCGGCGCGCCCGAGGGCGAACATCTACAATTGCAGGGTTTCGGCTGGCTGAATGATCCCGAAGAAATCGAAAAAGGCAATATCACGACCTCGGGCATTGAAGGCGCATGGACGCCGAACCCGACCGAATGGGGCGGCGATTATTTCCGTCTGCTGTTCAAATATGAATATGAACTGGTGCATAGCCCCGCTGGCGCGCAGCAATGGCAGCCGGTAAATCCTGATCCTGAAGATATGGCGCCCGATGCGCGCGATCCTTCGAAAAAGGTTCCCACCATGATGACAACAGCCGACATGGCGCTGAAAATGGATCCTGATTACCGTAAGATTTCGGAGCGTTTCCGTGACGATCAGGCGGCACTTGATGATGCGTTCGCGCGCGCATGGTTCAAACTGTGCCACCGCGATATGGGGCCAAAGATCCGTTATCTCGGCCCGGAAGTGCCGGACGAAGATCTGATCTGGCAGGATCCTGTGCCAACCGGTGATACGCCATCTGGCAAGGAAATGTCCGATTTCAAAGCGGCGATCCTGTACAGCGGGCTAAGCATCAGCGCGCTGGTGAAGGCGGCCTGGGCCTCTGCATCCAGCTACCGCAATTCCGATCATCGCGGCGGTGCCAATGGCGCGCATGTCCGTCTTGCCCCGCAAAAGGATTGGGAGGCAAACGATCCTGACGAGCTTGCAAAGGTTCTGTCAAAGATCGACGAACTGCGCGGCGATATGTCTATGGCCGATGCGATTGTGCTGGCCGGCGGCGCTGCAATTGAAAAAGCTGCCAAGGATGCTGGCCATTCTGTAAAGGTACCGTTTACCGGTGGCCGCGGCGATGCGAGCGAAGCGCAGACCGATGCCGAAAGCTTTGAACCAATGGAGCCGTTCGCCGATGGCTTCCGCAACTATCTCAAGTTGAAATCCAGCGTGAAGACGGAAGAGATGTTGATAGACAGGGCGCAGCTGCTCGGTCTGTCAATTCCCGAAATGACCGTGCTTGTCGGCGGAATGCGCGTTCTGGGCGCAAACACGGGCAACATTGACGACGGCGTTTTAACGGACCGAAAGGGCCAGCTTACCAATGACTTCTTCGTCAACCTTCTCGACATGGGAACCAAGTGGGACATTGTGGACGAGAGCGAAGACGAACAATTTGTTGGCAGCGACCGCAGCTCTGGTGAAAAACGCTGGACAGCGACCCGCACCGATCTGGTGTTTGGATCAAACTCGCAGCTTCGTGCAATATCCGAAGTTTATGCCCAAAGCGATAACGGTCAGAAATTCGTCGCTGATTTCATATCGGCATGGACGAAGGTGATGAATGCCGACCGGTTCGATATTGCGTAAGCCAGCACGGCAATCGCAGTTCTGACCAAAAGAAAAGGCCAGCCGTAACGGGCTGGCCTTTTTGGTGTGCTGCATCGGATGCTTTCGAACGGCGCGCTTCGAATGGCGCAGTGGGCAGCGGAGGCTTTGCTATTCGGCCGCATCCAAACCATAGGCTGTATGCAAAATGCGCACAGCCAATTCGGTTTCATCCTCGTCAATCAGCACGCTGACTTTTATCTCACTCGTGCTGATCGCCATAATGTTGATCTTGCGTTCCGACAAAGCGGAGAACATTTTGCTGGCGACGCCGGCATGGCTTTTCATCCCTACGCCCACGACGCTGATTTTGGCGACGCGCGTGTCAGTTACTATCCGGTTGAACCCGATCGCATCCTTGGCAGTTTCCAGTATATCGCTCGCCCGGTCCAGATCGGCAGAAGGCACAGTGAAGGTGACGTCGGTTTCGCCGCGATCCCGTCCGACATTCTGGATGATCATATCGACGTTGATACTCGCATCGGACAGCGGGCCGAAAATACGCGCAACCGATCCCGGTTCGTCGGGAACGCGGGTGAGGGTGAGCTTGGCTTCGCTTTTGTCATGGGCGATCCCGGTAATCAATTGCCGTTCCACATAACTTCCTTTCCTCTGGCCTTCATGTTTGCTTTGGCCCTGTTCCATTTGCGCGAGTTCTTCATCACCGATTATCATGGTGCCGGGGATGTCATCGGCTGGCGGCGCATCTTCACCGGCAAAGGATGACAGCACCTGAATACGCACGCCTTCCTTCATGGCGAGACCAACAGAGCGCGTCTGCAATACTTTGGCGCCTACGCTGGCGAGTTCGAGCATCTCTTCGTAGGTTACAACGTCCAGTTTTTGCGCGCGCGGCACGATGCGCGGATCGGTTGTATATACACCGTCAACATCGGTATAAATATCGCAGCGATCCGCCTTTAACGCAGCGGCGACAGCAACGGCGGACGTATCCGAACCACCCCGGCCCAGCGTCGCGATGCGCCCTGCGGCGGTGCGGCCCTGAAAACCGGGGATGACCGCGACCTGCCCCTGCGCCATTGTAGCGGCCATGGCGTCTGTATCGATATGGCTGATCCGCGCCTTGCTATGCGCATCATCGGTGTGCATCGGCATTTGCCATCCCAGCCAGCTGCGCGCTTCACAGCCCAGCGCCTGTAGCGTCATCGCGAGCAAGCCTGATGTGATCTGTTCACCGGCGGACACCACCACGTCATATTCCGCAGGATCATACAGCGCGTTTGCTTCCTTCGCGAAATTTACCAGCCGATCGGTGTCACCTGCCATGGCCGATACGACAACGGCAACTTCATCGCCGCGATCTGCCTGCTGCTTCACGATTTCGGCGACACGGCGAATCCGTTCTGTCCCTGCCATCGAAGTGCCGCCGAATTTCATCACGATACGCGCCATAGATATTCCTGAACTGGCCCGGCCCGTTTTGCACGGAGTCCGATGGATTTTGTGCTTTTTTCAAAGCAGGCGGCCTGATAAAGCCGGGCGATGGCAAAGGCAAGAGCAGCGGCGCATGCGCCCAAAACGATCCGTGATAACGAAGCGACGCATTTCGGTGCGCTGGCCGCCGATTGGTGGGATCCGAACGGGTCGAGCGCGATGCTCCATAAATTGAACCCGGTGCGATTGGGCTTCGTGCGCAGCGCGATCGACACATATTTCGGGGGCGACGCGCGCGCGATGAAACCGCTGTCGGGAAAGCGCGCTGCCGATGTTGGTTGCGGTGCCGGGCTGCTATGCGAACCGCTGGCGCGTATGGGGGCCGATGTGACCGGAATTGATGCTGCGCCTGAAAATATAACAGCGGCAAAATCGCACGCGATGGTATCAGGGCTGGCAATCGATTACCGGGCGGGCGAAGTCGCTGCGCTCAATCTGGGCCAATTTGATCTGGTCACGGCGATGGAGGTGATTGAACATGTCGCTGATCCGCAGGAATTTGTCAGCCAGCTGGCCGCGCGGATGAAACCGGATGGCATGCTGATAATGTCCACGCCCAACCGGACAGCAGCCTCGCGCCTGTTGTTGGTGGAGGCAGCAGAGCGTATTGGCGCCATCCCGCGCGGCACGCATCATCATGATCAGTTCATCACGCCGGTTGAGCTTACCGATATGCTTGCGGCGGCCGGGCTGGAAGTGACCGAGATGCGCGGCATCGCATTCTCACCGCTAAAGGGCCTGCATCTTAGCGACAATATGGCGCTCAATTATATTCTGGCCGCGAAGTTTACCGGCGATTAGCAATCTTCATTTTGAAATCTGCTGCTTCAAAACCTTTTGCATCGCCTTACCATAAGGCGGTTTCAGCCCGCCAAGTTTGGCCACATCAACGCCGGTCTGACGGAATATCGCGCGTTGGTGCGAAAATTCCTTGAAGCCGTCAAACCCGTGATAATGCCCCATGCCGGACGGGCCGACGCCGCCAAATGGCAGATCGTCCATCGCCACATGAAACAACACATCGTTGATAGTCACGCCGCCCGATGTCGTGCGCGATAACACCTGCTCCTCCTCGTTTTTGTCACTGCCGAAATAATACAGGCCCAACGGGCGATCATGCTGGTTCACATAATCAATCGCTTCATCAATCTGGCCGTATCGTTTGATGGGAAGCAGCGGCCCGAAAATCTCCTCCTGCATGACGGCCATACTGTCGTCCACGTTGCGCAGGATAGTAAGCGGCATCTTGCGGCCATTGGACGATTTGAAATCCTCGTCAGCCGGGTTCACTTCAATCGCTTCTGCGCCTTTTGCAATCGCGTCTTCGAGATAACCTTGCAACCGTTCAAAATTGCGCGAATTGATAACTGAGGTGTAATCGTCATTATGCAGCAGCGCGGGATATTGTTCGCTGACGCTAGTGCGGATATTGTCGATGACCGCCTCTTCCTGATCGGCCGCGACGAACAGGTAATCGGGGGCAAGGCAGGTTTGCCCTGCATTCATCATCTTGCCCATCGTGATGCGGTCAGCAGCCTTGCGCATATCTGCACTGCGCCCGACAATAGTGGGCGATTTGCCGCCGAGTTCCAGCGTGACGGGGACTAGATTATTCGCCGCCGCGCGCATGATATGTTTGCCGACGCCGGTGGCACCTGTAAAAAGCAAATGATCAAAGGCGAGCGACGAAAATTCCTTGCCCACTTCGGCCCCGCCCGTGAAAACCGCAAATTCGGTTTCAGCGAAATATTTGGGCGCCAATTCTTCCAGCAGCGCGCTGGTTCGTTCGGTAAATTCCGATGGCTTCACCATCACCCTGTTTCCGGCAGCGAAGATATCGGCCAGCGGCGTCATCACCATCTGCACCGGATAATTCCACGGCGCGATAATCCCGACAACGCCCTTGGGCTGGAAACGCAGCTGCGATTTCGCACCCAGAAGCCCCAGCGGAAACAGCGATTTGCGCCGCTGGTCCTTGGCCCAGCTTTCGAAATTCTTGCGCGCATTTTTCAACGCGGAAATCGGCGCGCCAATATCGGTCAGCAGCGATGTTTCGCGGCTGCGGTGGCCAAAATCTTCTGAAATCGCATCGGCAAATGCATCTGCATGATCGACAAGCATTGCTATCGCACGGTCCAGCCGGTCCCGCCGCGTCGCCATGGGTTCGGGCTGACTGGCGGTGAAATCCGCACGCTGCGCTGCCAATATTTCCTGCATTCGTGATGTCATGTCCAGTCTCCCGTTATTAACACGGCTGTAGCTTAGCCATCCTGCAAAGGGAAGTACGGCCTTTTGCAAGCCAACCGATGCGGTAATTCCCGCGCCGTGCGAGTTGCAGAAAGCATCTTGAAAAGCTATGTGAGCTGCAGAGTAAACGCCACTATTTTCAAAGGACACAACCTATGCCCGACGCCGCCGATCCCATCGTTATTCTTTCCTATGCCCGCACGCCGATGGGCGCGATGCAGGGCGCGCTGGCCGATGTGGCGGCCACCGATCTGGGCGGCGCGGCGGTAAAGGCGGCAGTGGACCGGGCCGGGGTGGCCGGTGAAGATATTGACCGGATCTATATGGGCTGCGTTCTTTCCGCCGGTTTGGGGCAGGCCCCTGCGCGCCAGGCCGGGATAAAAGCAGGGCTGCCAAAATCCGTGCAGGCCACCACCGTAAACAAGGTTTGCGGATCAGGCATGCAAACCGTGATCATGGCCGCAGAGGCGTTGGCCGCAGGGTCGGCTGACATGATTGTTGCAGGCGGAATGGAAAGCATGACGAATGCGCCATATCTGTTGAAAAAGCATCGCGGCGGGGCGCGCATTGGCCATGATACTGCCTATGACCATATGTTTCTTGATGGGTTGGAAGACGCGTATGACGCGGGCCGCGCGATGGGCAGTTTTGCGCAGAATACTGCAGACGAATATCAGCTGACCCGTGAGGCGCAGGATGAATATGCTATCGAAAGCCTGAGCCGCGCACAGAAGGCGATCGAAAGCGGTGCCTTTGCTGATGAAGTGGTGCCGGTTAAATTCTCCACCCGCAAGGGCGAGGAAACAGTTGATACCGACGAACAGCCCGGCAAGGGCCGCCCGGATAAAATTCCGGATTTGCGGGCAGCGTTTGCGAAGGATGGCACGATCACTGCGGCGACCAGCTCGTCGATTTCCGATGGCGCAGCTGCGGTAGTTGTGACGCGGCAATCGGTGGCCGATGCCCATGGCGCAAAACCCGCCGCACGCATCGTGTCACATGCGGCCCATGCGCAGGAGCCAAAGGATTTCACTACCGCCCCGGTCGGCGCCATCAACGCGTGTCTGGAAAAGGCGGGATGGAGCATTGACGATGTTGATCTGTTTGAAGTGAACGAGGCTTTTGCCTGCGTTGCAATGTTCGCGATGCGCGATCTGGGAATTGCGCATGACAAGATCAATGTGAATGGCGGCGCCACCGCGCTGGGCCATCCGATTGGCGCATCGGGCACGCGTATCATCGTGACACTGCTTAACGCGTTGAAGCAACAGGGCAAGAAACGCGGCGTCGCATCGCTATGTATCGGCGGCGGCGAAGGCACAGCGATTGCGGTTGAATTGCTGTAATGGCAACTGATCGCTGCTGCTCATTTTTCCGGCACATGCCTAAACTTTAAGCAGCATTTCAGCCGCCAATTCGGCTTTGCAGGACAGCTTGTTGCTTTTGCGGGACTGGCACGATACTTGAATAGTATCAGTCACACGCGCGCAGACGCTGGCAGCGGCTTCAATTATCGCCTACGCTTCGTGACAGTGAAAAAATGGGGAAGAACATGAAAAAGATCGAAGCGATTATCAAACCGTTCAAACTCGATGAAGTGAAAGAGGCGCTGCATGAAGTGGGCGTGTCCGGTATCACGGTGACAGAAGCGAAAGGCTTTGGTCGGCAGAAGGGGCATACCGAGCTGTATCGCGGCGCGGAGTATGTCGTCGATTTCCTGCCAAAGGTGAAACTCGAAGTCGTGGTGGAGGATGGCCTGGCTGATAATGTTGTCGAGGCGATTGCCAGCGCGGCGCAGACCGGGCGTATCGGCGACGGCAAAATCTTTGTCATGCCTGTTGAAATGGCGCTGCGTATCCGCACCGGCGAACGTGACGCCGACGCCGTTTAGACCAGCGGCCAAAATTCCAATCAAAATCAACCATAAGATTAGCAACAAAGGAAAGTAATCATGGCGACCAGCGCAAAAGATATTGTGAAGAAAATCAAGGATGAAGAGATCGAATGGGTCGATCTGCGCTTTACCGATCCAAAGGGCAAATGGCAGCATCTTTCGATGTGTGCGCATGTCATGGATGAAGACGCGCTGGAAGAAGGTCTCATGTTTGACGGTTCTTCTATCGAAGGTTGGAAAGTCATCAACGAATCCGACATGATCCTGAAGCCTGATCTGGACTCGATGTATATTGATCCATTTTCGGCCACACCGATGATGATCCTGTTCTGTGACATCGTTGAACCCAATGATGGGTCGCTTTACGGACGTGATCCGCGCTCGACCGCAAAACGTGCGGAAAGCTTCCTGAAATCAACGGGTATTGGCGACACTATCTATGTCGGGCCGGAACCTGAATTCTTCATGTTTGACGATGTTCGTTTCGAAAACGGCTATGACCGTTCAGGCTATGTCATCGACGATATCGAATTGCCGACCAACACTGGCAAAACATATGAAGCCGGCAACATGGGCCACCGTCCGCGCGCCAAGGGCGGATATTTCCCTGTCGCTCCTGTCGATAGCGCCATGGATATTCGTGCTGAAATGGTATCGACCATGCTGGAAATGGGACTTCCCATGGATAAGCAGCATCACGAAGTTGGCGCAGCGCAGCACGAGCTGGGCATTACGTTCGGCACGCTTGTTGAAACAGCGGATCGCACGCAGGTGTACAAATATGTCGTGCATCAGATCGCGCATGCTTACGGCAAGACAGCGACATTCATGCCAAAGCCGATCAAGGAAGATAACGGTTCCGGCATGCATACGCATATGTCGATCTGGAAAGACGGCAAGCCGCTGTTTGCCGGTGATGAATATGCCGGACTTTCCGAAATGTGCCTGCATTATATCGGCGGTGTGATCAAACATGCCAAGGCGCTGAATGCCTTTACCAACCCGACAACCAACAGTTACAAGCGTCTGGTTCCCGGTTTCGAAGCGCCTGTGCTGCTGGCGTATTCCGCGCGCAACCGTTCGGCTTCCTGCCGTATTCCGTATGGCGCGGGTGAAAAGGCAAAACGCGTTGAATTCCGTTTCCCCGATGCGCTGGCCAATCCATATCTGTCCGCCTCTGCGTTGTTGATGGCTGGCATTGACGGTATCGAGAACAAGATCCACCCCGGTGAAGCGATGGATAAAAATCTGTATGATTTGCCGCCAGCCGAACTGGCCGAAGTGCCAACCGTGTGTGGTTCACTGCGTGAAGCACTGGAATCGCTTGAGGCAGATTATGAATTCCTGCTGAAAGGCGATGTGTTCAGTAAGGACCAGATCGACGCCTATGCCGAACTGAAATGGGAAGAGGTGTATGCTTGGGAACAGGCGCCTAGCCCGGTTGAATTCGACATGTATTACAGCGCCTGATCCAGCGCGCTTCTACCGAATGAAAAAAGGCCCCGGCATGTTCGCCGGGGCCTTTTTTATGTGTGCGGATCGTAGCGATCGGCCGACTTAGGCAACATCTGTCGCCTTCAACATTGCCCGTGAAATCGGCAGTATTAAACTGTGTAATAGTGAGGCTGCGTTACCGCGCAAAAGCGATCAGAATGCGCTTTGCAGCTTTTCCAGCATTTCATGGGGGGCAGGCTTCGCCCGGTCGGCGCGGGCCATTCCGTTGCCCAACCTTTGCAACCGATGATACAGCGCCTCGCTGGTTCGGATAATCTGCTGCGCCTCGGCCGGGAATGCGTCCATAACCATGTCGTCATTTGCCGGAGCATAGCCCAGCTGCCGGGCCTCACTGCGCGCTTCCTCGGCATCAATCTGGCCCGCTATCAGCGCCTTTTGCCCCAGCAGCCATGCAATCGAATGCATCAGCCGCGTGGTGACTTTCAGAGACTCGCAGGAAAAAGCAACGGCAGTACGCGATGACATGCCGTAATCTTTGGCATCGCGATCAAAATAAAATCGCGCTTCATCCGCCAACAGCATAGCATCTGTATACAGCCCATCGACCAGCTTGGGTGTTATTTCGGAATGCGCGTTCTTCATTGCAGCCTTACTGCCAGAAGCCAGCCGCGAAGTCAGTGCGCGTTAACCCTTTTCCTGTGTAAACTTTTGGGGCTGTGCCGCAATGACACGCCGTAACGATTAAGTGTTTGGCAAGTTAACCAAAGCTGCGCCGGATAATATCGAACCTGAAGCCCGGTCAGGCGATAATGTCGGGCAACAGCTGGTCTTCGAGCAGTATGATCTGGTCTTTCAAGCCGAGCTTTTTGCGTTTCAGCCGGGCGACCTGCAACTGATCAACGGCGGTATGCATGCGCAGCGCCATAATCGCATCGTCAAGATCGCGATGTTCGGTTTTCAATTCCAGCAGCTTTGCACGAAGGCCCTCGTCATTCATTGATCAACCCTATGCGCTATCCGCCGGGCTGACAAGCTGGCCCATTATCGATGCGGTTTATCCCGATTTGCAAGAAATTACCAATGTGGATTGGACATAAGGATAAAAATGGGACAGTTTGTGCTGCAGCGCCTGCGAGAAAGCGTTTCGTATCCATCTGGGCAGCGCGCAACCATGAGGAGACCGACGTGAATGCAAGTCATATGTCCGCCCTTAAACAAAAACATGCTGCGCTGGAAAGCAAGCTGGCCGATGAGACAAGCCGGCCATGGCCCGATGACCAATTGGTCGCGCAGCTTAAAAGCGAAAAACTTGCGCTGAAGGACGAAATGGCGCGTGAATCGCAGCCGGTTTAGGCGCTTCGCTACATCCTGCCGGCGTCGCAAAGCTGCTCGCTAGTCGGCAACAATTCTGCTAGAACAATCGCTATGAAAACGGCGGCTCAATCTGCGCGCGATATTATGACCGGCCTTCACGATGTGATGGCAGCCAACACGCATGTTCAGGCGAAGCTGGAGCGCGTTGCAAAACTTATCGGGGAGGCTTTGACGAGCGAGGTCTGCTCGGTCTACCTGCTGCGCGACGGTGCGTTGGAGCTGTTTGCGACATTAGGGCTGAACAGGCATGCCGTGCATGTCACACGGCTCGGCATCGGGGAGGGGCTAGTCGGTACGATCGCCCAGAATGTCGAGACGCTGAATCTTGACGAGGCCGCTTCGCATCCGGCCTTTCTCTACAAACCGGAAACGGGCGAGGAGCGGTTTCATTCCTTCGCGGGCGTTCCGATTATCCGGTCCGAACATGCCGTCGGTGTCGTATGCGTTCAGCATGTCGATCCGCGAAAATACGACGATGTCGAAATTGAGGCGCTGCAAACCGTGGCGATGGTGCTGGCCGAGCTGATTGCCAATGCCGATCTGATTGATGAAACAGCGACCAGCGGTTTTGATCAGGGCACAGCGATGCTGACCGGGCAGCCATTGGTGCGCGGCATGGGATCGGGCACGGCAATCTATCATCGCCCGCATGTGCGGGTTGAGCAGGTGGTGGCAGAGGATATCGAGGCGGAGCGGGCAAGGGTATATTCCGCCTTTACCAAAATGCGCGAGCAAATTGATTTCATGACCAAGCAAGCCGAATTTGGCGGCGGCGGCGAACATGAAGAGGTGCTGCAAACCTATAAGATGTTCGCCTATGATGAAGGCTGGGGCCGCCGGATAAACGAGGCGATTGACAGCGGCTTGACCGCAGAGGCAGCGATCGAACGGGTGCAGCAGCGCACACGAATGCGGATGCGGCAGATTGACGATCCGTTGCTGGCGGACCGGATGCATGATCTGGAAGACCTGTCGAACCGGCTGATGCGTATTGTGGCCGGGCAGATGCAGACAGCGGCGCAGATGGGTTTGAAAAAAGATTCGATCCTGATCGCGCGCAATCTGGGGCCGGCAGAGCTGCTCGAATATGATCGGCGCAGGCTGCGCGGGGTTATTCTGGAGGAAGGATCGGCGACCGCGCATGTCACGATTGTGGCGCGCGCGATGGGCATTCCTGTTCTGGGGCAAGTGCGCGAGGTTCGGCAAAAAGTGCGCGACGGCGATATGCTGCTGCTGAATGTTGATACCAACAATATCATCGTGCGGCCGCAGCCAGCGGTAATTGATCTGTTTCGGCAGGAACTGGCGGACCGACAGAAAAAGCGCGCACGCTATGCCGAACTGCGCGATGAGGAATCGATTACCAAAGACGGCGTTGCGATTGATCTTTTCGTTAATGCGGGGCTTCGCGATGATGTATCGCCGATGTCGCTGGCGGGGACAGCGGGCGTCGGATTGTTCCGCACCGAATTTCAGTTTCTGATTTCTGCCACCCTGCCGCGGCGGGAACGGCAGCAGCGGTTCTACCGCGAAGTTCTGGACGCCGCCGATGGCAAGCCGGTTATTTTCCGCACGCTTGATATTGGCGGGGACAAGGCGTTGCCCTATCTGAATGCAGGCGGCGGGCGGGAGGATAATCCGGCGCTAGGCTGGCGCGCGCTGCGGCTTGCGCTGGATCAGGAAGGATTGATGAAGGCGCAGGCACGGGCGCTACTCGAAGCCGCGTCTGGCCGCGAGTTGCAGGTCATGTTCCCCATGGTGACGCAGCCGTGGGAATTTGACGCGGCAAAGGCGATCTTCGATGCGCAGATCGCATTTCTGAAACGCCGCGGCAAAATGCTGCCCAGCAATATCCGCTTCGGGGTGATGCTCGAAGTCCCGGCGCTTGCTGAAACGCTCGATCTGATCCTGCCGAAAATAGATTTTCTGTCCATCGGGACGAATGATCTGACCCAGTTTCTATTTGCCGCAGACCGTTCCGATCCCCGATTGGCCGATCGGTTTGACTGGCTGAGCATCAGTATATTCAGATTTCTTCGGCGGATAACGCGCGCTTGCGAAGGGCATGATGTCGATGTCACGGTGTGCGGCGAAATGGGCGGACGGCCGCTTGAGGCGCTTGCGCTGATTGGCATCGGCATAAACCGGCTGTCGATTACCCCGGCAGGTGTCGGCGCCATAAAGGCAGTAGTCCGTTCAACCGACCATGCGTCGGTAACCGCGCAAATGGAAGAGTGGCTGGACAATTCTGTAAAGGATCTGCGCAGCGCGCTTGGCGAATGGGCGGATGCGCAAAATATCGAGATCGCGTAACATCATTTTACGTCCGTAGACCTTGTGTGATGCCAGAATATACCGTTGAGATATTGGAAATTCATTGACACACAACCGTCTATACTCATTGTGCATATGCGGGGTGCAAATTTGCAGGAGAACGGGTCGTGGCCGAAGATAAGCAAGACACCAATATTACAGAAAGCGGCGATTCGCCGGAAGATAGCATCGGTGAAACCGGCCATAATGCGGAAGACGCGCAGCACCGACGTGTAGGCGAGCGGCTTGCCGATGAGCGCCGTAAACAGGGCATTGACCTAACGGCAATTGGAGAGCGCACCCGGGTTCCGTTGCGGCATTTGGAGGCGATTGAGAAATCGGATTTTGCAGCCTTACCGGGAATCACCTACGCTCTGGGTTTCGCGCGCAGCTATGCACGGGCTTTGGGAATGGACGCGTCTGCTATTGGCAGCGATCTGCGCAGTGAACTTTCAGAAAGCGGCCATGACGGGCACCATGCCCCGACGCCAAGTTACGAACCGGCGGATCCTTCGCGCGTTCCGCCGCGCGCATTGGCATGGTCTGCTGCAGGAATAGCGGCGCTGTTGCTGATCGGTTATCTGGTTTGGCGCAGTTTGGCATTTGATGGCACTGTTCCTGACGATGTGCCGGTTGCGCAGCAGGAAACGGGCGCAGTTCCGGCGGAGGCGGCGGCCGCCGCCGATGCGCCTGATCCATCCGGGGATGTTGTGCTGACGGCGACTGACACCGTTTGGGTGCGCATATATGACGGCGCGGGAAAAAGGCTGTATGAAAAAGAAATGCAGAAGGGCGAGGCCTACACAGTCCCTGCAGATGCCGATAATCCGATGATCAACACCGGGCGGGCGCAGGCGATCGACGTGACGATCGGCGGGAAGAAAGTGGAATCGCTTGGCCCGGCTGACTTGCCCATCCTTGATGTAGGCGTGAGCGCAGAAAAATTGTTAAGCCGCGGTAAAGAAGACGACGCGCAAGAAGAGAGCAATGCGACTGCCCAATAGGCGGGATAGTAGGCGGAGCCGAACAGAATTGCGCGGGAGCAAAGGCTTGCCCCTTTATCGTGCGCGTCGGCCCGGCTATACCCGATGCTTGGCATTCCGATCGAAAGGGAATTTGATGAAGCTATTGCCAATAATGTTGGGAGCCGTAATGGTTGTCACGTCAGTGCCGTTCGCGGCTGCAGCGGCGGCGCAGGACATCAATACCGAAGGCCGCGTCAAAAAACTGGAAAAGGAAATGCGCGCTGTGCAGCGCAAAGTATTTCCCGGTGGCGGCGGGCGATTTTTCGAGCCTGAAATTAAACCTGACAGCAGCGATGGCGAGACAAATGCGCCAACCACGTCGGCAGTGACCGATTTGATTGCCAGAGTAGATTCGCTGGAGGCGCAGCTGGCCAGCATAACTGGCGAAGTGCAGCAGCAAGGCAACAGCATACGCATGATGGATGCGCGGCTGAAGGCGCTGGAGGGCGGAACAGCGGCGGTCAGCGGCAGCACCGACTCCGATATAGATGGCGACGACACTGCTTCGGCCAATCGAACGACATCGGCTCCACCGGCTGGCACTGGCACTGGCACTGGCACCGATACTGGCAGCGCAGCCAGCAGCGCGCAGCCCAGCACGGCACAGTCCAGCACGGCACCGGCGCCGCGCCCGGCACCTGCCACCCGTGCAGCGGCGGTTGCGGCAATCGAACGTCCGCAAACAGGGGATGCTGCTGAGGACGCATATGTCTATGGCTACCGGCTATGGGATGCGAAATTCTATCCTGAAGCGCAGGTGCAGTTGAAGGCAGCAGCGGACAAATACCCCACGCATCGCCGCGGCAGTTTTGCCCGCAATCTTGAAGGCCGCGCTTGGCTGGATGAAAACAAGCCCGCTACTGCCGCGAAGATATTCTACGCCAATTACAAGGATAATCCGCGCGGAGAACGGGCGTCAGACAGCCTGTATTTCCTTGGCGTATCGCTCACCAAACTGCGCAAAAATGCAGAAGCATGTGAGGCTTTCGACCAGCTTGAAACGGCGTATCCCGGTGATGCCGGCGCGCGGCTTTCTGCGCGATTATCGAGCGGACGTGCTGCTGCCAAATGCCAATAAAAGCATTGCGCGGGTGAGCGATGACACTGCGCTGGTTGACCGTTTTATCGCGGCAATCGAAACGCTTACGCGCAGGTCCGATGACCGTATCTGTCTGGCAGTATCAGGCGGCACCGATAGTATGGCGATGTTGTTGCTGGCAGCACAAGCGATGCCGGATCGGATCGTGGCGGCTACAGTAAATCACCGCCTGCGCGATGAAGCAGCAGCCGAGGCGGCATTCGTGGCAGAACACTGCACGCGCCTGCGCATCCTGCATCAAACATTATCGCCAGAAAGCCCGATCACCGGCAATATTCAATCGCGCGCGCGCGCTGTGCGCTATGATCTGTTGCAGCACTATGCAGCTGCGCAAAACTGCGCCGTCGTCGCAACCGCGCATCACCGCGACGATCAGCTTGAAACATTTGTCATGCGCCTGTCACGGGGGAGCGGGGTTGATGGATTGAGCGCGGTGCGCGCGCGGAATGGAAATATCATCCGGCCCATGCTGCAATTTTCGCGGGCCGAGCTGGAGGCAGCGTGCGCGGCTTACGGCGTAACGCCTGTGCAGGACCCGTCAAATGCCGATCCGGATTATGATCGCGTCCGCATCCGGCAATGGCTAAGCGAGAATGAACTGCCCTTCGATGCCGCCGCCGTCTCCCGGTCTTGCACCGCGTTAACCGATGCGGGCGACGCGCTGGCGTGGATGACGGATATGCTGGCAAGCGAACGGATTATGGATAACGCAGGCACTGTCTCAATCGATATTCAAGGTCTACCCCGGGAGTTGAAGCGCAGGCTTTTGCTGCGCGCTCTGGGCCGATTGCCTGCTATACCCATACCGCGCGGAAGCGCACTGACCGCAGCCATTGCCAAACTGGAACGCGGGGAGAAGACCATGCTGGGGGATGCGCTGATACATCCGGGCGAAAAATGGGCGGTTGCAAAAGCGCCATCACGCCGTAGCCAAGTTGACATTAACACTGACGACGACACCGACACTGACGAGGCGAAAGGCTGAATCTTATTTTCGCAGCTGAATATTGCCATTCGCGCGTTCGAGCTTACATTACAGGTCAACGCAATTTCTGCATTTCCGCACCGCGCCAAACTACAGGTACTCCGCTATGGATAACAATGATAACGATCAGGACCCGCAGGGCAATCCCATGATGCGCAACATGATGATCTGGGCCGGTGTAATTGTGGCCCTGCTATTGCTCGCATCGATATTCAGCGGCGGGAATACGCCTGCGGGTGACAATATCGGATATTCAAAATTCCGCAGCGATGTTGCCGCGGGCAAGGTCGAATCCGTATCCATCGCGCCCGACAAGATTACCGGGCAATATACCAATGGTGACGCGTTTTCGACCGTACCGGTGGGCAGCGATACCGATCTTACCAAACTGCTCGATGAAAAGGGCGTGGAATATCAGGGGCAGGCACCTGAACAGACCAGCATTCTGACGTATCTGCTGATCCAATCGCTGCCGTTCCTGCTGATATTGGGCGTGGCATTTTTTGTGCTGCGGCAAATGCAGAAAGGCGGCGGCGCTGGCGGTGCGATGGGCTTTGGCAAATCGAAGGCCAAGATGCTGACCGAAAAACATGGCAAGGTTACCTTTGACGATGTGGCCGGTATTGATGAAGCGCGCGAAGAATTGCAGGAGATTGTCGAGTTTTTGAAAGACCCGCAGAAATTTTCGCGGCTTGGCGGTAAAATTCCGAAGGGAGCGTTGCTCGTCGGGTCGCCGGGAACGGGTAAAACGTTGTTGGCGCGTGCGATTGCAGGTGAGGCGGAGGTGCCGTTCTTCACGATATCGGGGTCTGATTTTGTCGAGATGTTTGTCGGCGTCGGCGCAAGCCGCGTGCGCGATATGTTTGAACAGGCGAAGAAAAACGCGCCTTGCATCGTGTTTATCGATGAGATCGACGCTGTGGGCCGCAGCCGTGGCGGCGGCGTGGGCAATCAGAATGACGAGCGCGAACAAACGCTGAATCAGCTGCTGGTCGAAATGGACGGGTTTGAGGCGAATGAGGGTATTATCATTATCGCTGCAACGAACCGGCCCGATGTGCTTGATCCCGCGCTCCTGCGCCCCGGTCGTTTTGACCGGCAGGTTGTCGTGCCAAGGCCGGATATCGAAGGACGGATCAAAATTCTTGATGTGCATATGAAGAAAGTTCCACTCGCGCCGGATGTCGATCCGCGCGTTATTGCACGCGGAACACCGGGCTTTTCAGGCGCCGATCTTGCCAATCTGGTGAATGAGGCGGCGCTGCTGGCGGCACGGCGGGCAAAACGGCTGGTCGCCATGAAGGAGTTCGAGGACGCCAAGGATAAGGTGATGATGGGCACCGAACGTAAATCCATGGTGATGGATGACGATGAAAAGAAGATGACCGCGTATCACGAGGCTGGCCATGCGCTGGTTGCCGTTTACGAGCCAGCGTCTGATCCGATTCATAAGGCGACCATCATTCCGCGCGGCCGTGCTCTGGGTATGGTAATGCGGCTGCCTGAACGCGACAACTACAGCTACCACCGTGATAAGATGCACGCCAATCTTGCGGTTTCGATGGGCGGGCGTGTGGCCGAGGAAATCGTGTTCGGCTATGACAAGGTATCTTCCGGTGCATCAGGCGATATCGAATATGCAACGAAACTGGCGCGGGACATGGTGACGCAGTGGGGCATGTCGGACGAAATCGGCCCGTTGCAATATGAAGAACAGCAGCAAAGCTATCTGGGATATGGCGGGACGCAGCGTGCGCCGATGTCAGATGACATGGCAATGAAGATCGACGCGGAGATCCGCGGTCTGGTCGAGGCAGGATATGATCAGGCCAAGAAATTGCTGAAAAAACATCGCAAGAAGCTCAATCTGCTGGCGGAAGCTTTGCTTGAATTTGAAACCCTGACCGGTGACGAGATCAAGCAATTGCTGGATAGCGGCAAATTCGAACGCAGCGACGATAAAAGCGGCAAGGTGAAAGAGATTAAACCAGCCGGCACGTTGATCCCAAAAGCCGGGCGCGGCAAGGGCGGGCTGGGCGGTCCGAAACCGCAAGGCGCATAAATGCCTGCGGGCTATACCCGCCACCATGGGAGGGTTGAGCCATGCCGATATACTGCGACGAATCGGGCGGTGTAGGTCGCGGCATCATGACGATGGGTGCGATCTATATTTCGGAGGAAAAGGCAGCTGCAATATTGCAGCGTTTTCGCGACGTTACGGGCAGGAAAGGCGAATTGAAGGGCAGCCGGATTGATCTGGCTGAACGCGCCCTTATCATGGAGATGATCGCAGCTTCGCGCGCGCCAGCTGTCATATCCATCGCATTATCGGTCACGCGCACGCCCGAGGGGGAGGCGAGGGGCACGCATGATATTGCCATCTACGCAGCTTTAATGGATGATGCTGTCGGGGCGCTGCTCCCGCTTACCAACGCATGTGGCAGCGTTTGGATGGATGCAGGCAGGTATGGCGCGCCGGTGTTGGAAAAAGTGCGGCGCAATATCGCTGAAATCGCTGGCCCCTGGAATGTCAGCCAGCTGGAGGAGAGCGACCGGCTCGCTGGATTGCAGCTGGCCGACGTAATCGCCAACAGCTTTTTCAATCGCGCGCGGGTTTCGGGGAAGCAAGCGCGCATAGCAGCGGCTGTACAACCCATGCTGGAAAGCGGCCAGTTTGACATGCGTATATTGGGCGAGGAGGATGTCGATCCTTTTGAAATGCCGCCCGCAGCCAGCAAGCCTGCCGCGCAGGCATTGGCAAAAGATTAATCCGCCATCAAAGCAGATCAGCAGGCCCGCTCCGGGAAACGCATCCCAGACGAAAGCTTCACCGAAGGCTGTTCGGAGCCAATTCAACCTGTGTTTGTAAAGCAGCCATTGCTGCCAGCAGACGACGTTTAGTCGCGTGCAACACCAGCACTGCGCGTTGGCGCAGCAGCGGTCAGGCGAAGAGCCTCTGCAGACCGGCTGATCGAACCGATTTCATCAGCCTCGTCATCATCATCCATCTGCACTTTTTGATGCGACTGAACCAGACCTTCTTTCAGATGTTTCGGCTTGATCGTTTGTTCTGCTATTTCGCGCAGTGCAACTACCGGATTTTTATCACGGTCCCGGTCGATTGTTAGTTCGCCGCCGCCGGCAATTTCGCGCGCACGTTCTGCTGCCAGCAGAACCAGATCGAAACGGTTCGGAATCTTATCTACGCAATCTTCAACGGTAACGCGTGCCATACGGGCTCCTGCAATCTGTATCTTCAAAATTTTCGGATTGCGCCTTGGTTACGCGGCTGACATGTTTTTGTCAATTAAAACCGGGCGAATAGCCGAGCAGCCGAGCGGGCCATCATTGCCGATATCAGCTATTGCCCATCCAGTGATCAATTGCATATCGCGCTATGCACTTCTAACAAACCGCCATGGGTACAAATTTCAACGTCGCGGGCAATATAATAAGCCCCGTTTCCAAAGCGGAAGCACGGCTCAGCGCGTTGCTGGATACTATTGCAGGCGCGCAGGACACTGTCTGCATGTTCGCCTATATGTTCACGGACGACAGCAGCGGTAACGAGGTCGCTGAAGCCTTGAAAGACGCCGTGAAACGCGGTGTTTCGGTAAAGCTGATGATTGACGATTTCGGATCTGGCGATACCAAGCCGGTTTTCTTCGAATCGATTAGCCATGCCGGTGTGGATTTCCGGCGTTTTTCCAGCCGCTGGAACCTAAGCTATTTCGTTCGCAACCATCAGAAAATCCTAATTGCCGATGGGAAACGCGCCGTCATAGGGGGTTTCAACGTCAGCGATGCCTATTTCGGCCGCTCCGCAGTTCATGACTGGGAGGATTTCGGTGTCATCATCGAGGGCGATGCCGTGGCGCGGCTGTATGAATATTATCAGGACCTGTTCGATCTGGATCAGGGCGACGGCGTATCCTTTCGTAAGCTGCGCAAGTTAATTCGCGATTGGCACAACCGCACCGGCGCGGTCAGCTGGCAAATCGGCGGGCCGACGAACCGTATTTCGCCATGGGCGCGGCGATTGAAACGTGATCTGGAACGTGCAGACCGGATTGATCTGGTCAGTGCCTATTTCTTCCCGACGCAATCGATCGTCCGGCGGATATCAAAGATAACGCGTAAAGATAATGGCGGGCGGCTGATCCTTGCGGGGCAGACCGATAATTTGGCAACAATCGCTGCCGCAAGGTCGCTGTATCGATACCTGTTGAAACGCGGTGCGCGAATATTTGAATTCACGCCGCGTCCCCTGCATATGAAGCTGCTGGTTATCGACGACGTGTCATATATCGGATCGTCGAACCTCGATGTGCGCAGCCTGTTTATCAATATGGAAATCATGCTGCGCGTGGATGATACCGACTTTGCCGATTATCTGCGCGCGAAGATTGCGGATATGGCGGAACAATCGGAAAGATCGGAA
>ENA-ORXU01000181-ORXU01000181.1-marine-metagenome-genome-assembly--contig:-NODE-181-length-82562-cov-4.228890_pt1 | contig 82562 bp, 62 predicted proteins | sample MGYA00237869_ERZ511484 | MGnify/ENA metagenome assembly ERZ511484 | reverse complement strand
CATTGTCACTCCCCCGAAATGGTTACTCTTCGGGCCCCGCATCGACGTCAATCTGCTCCATCATTCCGGAGATATTGCCAAGCGCAATGCGCGCCGGACGCGTCGGGCTGCTGCGATAGATTGCACGCAAATACGCGCGATCAAACGCTGTCATGCGCTGCGGGGCCAATTCCCCCACGTCGCCCGGCTGAAACAAGGACAAGACGGTGGACACGGGGCCATCATCAGATGGCGGCTCTGTATATGCGAGCAAACGCATGGTCGCATAATCTGCAAGAGCGACGCTATCCAGATCGGCCAGTGCAGAGCGTTCAACCAAAACAACCGACAATTCGATATCAGTCCGAATGCCCAGTTCCAGACGCGACATCCGGCCTACCTCGTTAACGGGTGGCGGTTCGCCGTTATTCGCGGCTTCTTGAAATGCAGAGGCAAGTTCAAAACCGTCTGGCTGAACTTCTCCAGTGTCAGGATTGCGCGTTGAGATCAGGTTCCAGCCAAGCGCGGAGCCTTCCTGATCGCGCACCTTGCGCACCTGATACCGCGTCAGGTGACGGGTAAGGAAGGAATCATCCTCGCGAAGGTTTTCGAAAGTGGCGGGGGCATCGCTGACCACGACGACCCACACGTTGGCGCCGCAATTCGGTTCCTCGGCAACCGGTACATCGGCCTCAAGCGCATTGAACACTATCCGGTCGAGCACGGCCTGGGCGTTTTCTTCGGTCATGCCCCATACACCGGGGCAGATTGGTCTTTGGAAACGCGACAGCGGGACCTGCGTAGCTTGTGATCCGACGGTGATATCGCGCGCAGTGCTGCGGACATCTGCGGTCTCGATGCGCTCACCTTCAACGATGATGGAATCCTGCGCAAAGGCCGGGGCGGCTGCCATCAAGGGCAGGGCGGCAGCAAGGGCCAAGCTGCGGCGAAAAGTCCGGGTAAGTGTCATCGGATAAAACTCTCTTTGAAACAGATGTTTGTTTAGCAGGCACTAGGTTTGGCGCAATAGCAGTTAAGGTGGGTGTTGGTCCCCGCATTCCGCAATCGTTCAAACATCAAGATTTATCGACAGATGACACGCCGTCGTCTCATGCCTATGACAAGGCCAACAATTGATCCGCTATTTTCGGAGTTTCCATGCGTTTACCTGTTTTTGCCTCGCTTTCCGTCCTGCTGGTCACGGGCTGCACCGCTGAAGACTTGCCCTCGAGCGAGCGTGTTGTCGCTCCGGTATTGACCACAGAGCAGGCGATGGATGAGTTCACCTATGCCCGCCCGCTGGAAGCGCGGGTAACGCATGTGGCGCTTGATCTTGATCTGGATTTCGAAGGCCAGCGCGTAGACGGCACTGCAACGCTCGACATTCAGGCGGCAGAAGATGCGACCGAAATCGTGCTCGATTCCGATGGGCTGATCATCGGCGGAATTGCCGATGGCAATGGCAATACGCTGGCTTATGAAATTGGTGAAAGCGATCCTGCGAAGGGTGAGCCGATTACCGTTCAACTGGGTGAGCTGACCGGGCCGGGCCTGCAACAGATCGTCATTTCCTACGCCAGCGGGCCAGAGGCAGAGGCGCTGCAATGGCTGTCTCCTGAACAGACAGCTGGAGGCGAACAGCCGTTCGTATTCAGCCAGGGTCAGGCAATCCTCAACCGCAGCTGGATCCCTACGCAGGACAGCCCCGGCATCCGTCAGACGTGGGAAGCGCGCATCACTGCGCCCGATCCGCTGACCGTGGTGATGAGCGGCATCAGTCGCGGCGATCCCGAAGTGTTGCCAACCGTTGAAGGCGAATCCGAACGCCGCGCCTTTGAATTCACGATGGACAATTCCATTCCGCCCTATCTCATCGCCATTGCCGCCGGGAATCTCGAATTTGCAGAGCTTGGCCCGCGTTCAGGCGTTTGGGCAGAGCCGGAAATGATCGAAGCTGTTGCTGCCGAACTGTCCGACACAGAAGCCATGATTGACGCCTCTGAGGAATTGTACGGCGCATATCGCTGGGGCCGGTATGACATGATCGTTCTGCCGCCGGCATTCCCGTATGGTGGGATGGAAAACCCTGTGATGACTTTCCTGACGCCAACATTCATCGCCGGCGACCGGTCCAACACCGGCCTTATCGCGCATGAGTTGGCGCATAGCTGGTCCGGCAATCTGGTGACCTATGCCAGCTGGCGCGATGGCTGGCTGAACGAAGGCGTCACCAGCTATCTGACGAACCGCATTTCCGAAGCGGTCTTTGGCGAAACCCGCGCCATGCAGGAACGCGCTCTGGAATTTGCCGGTGTGCAAGAAGCGCTGGCATCGCTGGGCGACGACAATCCGCGTACTGCGCTGCGCACGCCCGATGAGCTGAGCCCGCTCGAATACAATTCAGCGATCATGTACGATAAGGGCGCCTTGTTCCTGCACACGCTGGAAAACATCATCGGCCGCGAGCAGTTTGATGAGTTCATGCGCGGCTGGTTTGATCGCAACGCGTTCCAGCCTGCAACTTCCGAAATGTTCCTTGCCGATCTGCGCGAATATGTTGTGCAGGGCGATGAGGAGATGGAAGCATCGCTGATGCTGGACGAATGGCTTTACGGCACTGGCTTGCCGGACAACGCCGTCGCGCCTGATCCAGAGGCATTCGCTGCAGTCGATGGCGCAGCTGAAGCTTATGCGGCCGACGCGACTTTACCCACGAGTGAAACCTGGACCGGCTGGAGCGCCTTTGAACAGCGCCGCTTCCTCGAAGAACTGCCAGAGGAAATGAGCGACCGCGAACTCGCCGCACTCAACGAAACGCTTGGCCTCTCGGAAACCGGCAATAACGAAGTGCTGTTCCTGTGGCTGGAAGCGGCCTTGCGCAATGAATATCAGCCCGCTGTAGAGCAGGCCGAGGGGTTCCTTGGCCGTGTGGGCCGCAACAAGTTTGTTGAACCCTTGTTCGAGGCGCTTTGGGGAACGGGCGCATGGGGTCAGCCCATCGCAAGCCGGGTCTACGGCGAAACACGCGGCAGCTATCACAGCTACACCCGCAGCCAAGTCGATCCGATTGTGGGGTATGAGGCAACCGAAGGCTGAGCCTGTGCTGCGCCGTCGGATACCGGTGTCGCTTCGCTGACATCTGGCAACCGCAGGCCTGTATCCCCGTGGTACCGGATCGACGAACCGCACTCCTTTGCCCCCAGCGTGCGCGGACGCTTTCATGTGCTCGCCACTCTGGATGAGGACATCTACGTGCAAGGCAATTGGCTGAAATCTCGCCGGGCAACAAATACGCCATAAGGCAGCCATACTGCTCCCTTGATCCCATCCAAAACTCACCAAACTTCTTCGCGCGGCGCAGCATCATCGATTCTGCTTGCTCAAATCCATGTTGCGCCGCACATTCATGACTTATGCTGCGCCAGTATGAACTTGTTGAACGGGTAAAGGCCTACGATCCGGGCGCCGATGAGGCGCTGCTGAACCGTGCCTATGTCTATACCGTTCAGAAACACGGCAGCCAGATGCGCGCCAGCGGGGACCCGTATTTCAGCCATCCGGTCGAGGTTGCGGGTCTGATGACCGATCTGCAGCTTGATCAGGAAACGATCATCACTGCCTTGCTGCACGACACGGTCGAGGACACGCTGGCAACGATCGAGGACATCGAGGCAAATTTCGGCAAGGATGTTGCCCGGCTGGTGGACGGTGTCACCAAGCTTTCCAAAATCGAACAGATGCCGGAGAATGAGCGCGCTGCCGAAAACCTGCGGAAATTCCTGCTCGCCATGAGCGAAGACCTGCGTGTGTTGCTGGTGAAGCTGGCCGACCGGCTGCACAATATGCGCACACTGCACCACATCAAAAAGCCGGAGAAACGCCAGCGGATCGCGCGTGAGACGATGGATATCTATGCCCCCTTGGCAGAGCGGGTTGGCATGTATGAATATATGCGTGAAATGCAGATGCTCGCTTTTGAACAGCTGGAGCCTGAAGCCTACGCCACGATCACCAAACGGCTCGATCAATTGCGTCAGTCGGATGAAGGGCAGGTTGACCGGATCGCGCTCGACATCAAACAGGCTTTGTCTGAAGCCAATGTTGAAGTTGAAGTTTGGGGCAGGGAAAAGCACCCTTTCTCTATCTGGAAAAAGATGGCCGAACGGCATCTGCCGTTTGAGCAGGTTTCCGACATCATGGCGTTCCGCGTTCTGACCGAAAATCAGGAGGATTGCTACCGCGCGCTGGGAATCCTTCACGAGGCGTTTCAATTCGTGCCGGGGCGTTTCAAGGATTACATTTCCACCCCGAAGAACAACGGGTATAAATCGCTGCACACCACGCTGTTCTATGACAAGTCGATGCGGGTGGAGGTGCAAATCCGCACGCGTGAAATGCATCAGGTGGGCGAATTCGGTATGGCTTCGCACTGGGCTTACAAGCAAGGCGACCGGCCCGATGGCGCGGTAAGCTGGTTGCGTGATCTGATTGAAATTGTCGATGCCAGCCATGATGCAGAAGAACTGCTCGAACATACCAAGCTGGCGATTTATCAGGACCGGATTTTCGCCTTTACGCCGAAGGGCGCGCTGTTCCAATTGCCCAAGGGCGCAACCGCTGTCGATTTCGCCTTTGCCGTGCACACTGATCTGGGCGCGCAAACGGTTGGCGCGAAGATCAACGGGCGGCACATGCCGCTGCGCACGCCGCTTGCCAATGGTGATGTGGTGGAGCTGATCAAGAGCACGAATGCGCAGCCGCAGCTTAGCTGGCTTGGCTTTGTGGTGACAGGAAAGGCGCGCGCTGCCATCCGCCGGACTGTGCGCCTGAAAGAGCGCGAGGAAGTGGCCGAGATCGGGCAGAAGCTGTTTGACGAAATGGCAGAGCGCTTGCCCACAAAGGTCGGCAAAAAGGCGATTAGGCAGGCTGCCGAGCGGCTGGAATTTGAGACAGTAGAAGACATGATGCACGCCATTGGCTCCTCCAAGCTGGGCGACCGGGATGTGATGGAGGCCATCGTGCCGGGCAGCACAGCCGACATGCCGCAAGAACCATCGCAGGAACGCGCTATTTCAATCAAGGGCCTGACAGCGGGCGTTGGATTTGACCTGGCGCAGTGCTGTCACCCGGTGCCGGGCGACCGGATCGTTGGCCTGCGCCGCACAGGAGAAAGCGTGGAAGTACACGCGATCGATTGCGTGCAATTGGCCAATGGCGTTGATGCAGATTGGGTCGATCTGTCATGGGGCGAACGCTCCCGCGGGGCCGTTGGACGGCTGAATGTTGTGCTGTACAACCGGCCGGGAACTCTGGCTGAAATGGCCGGCGTGTTTGCGCGCAACAGCGCCAATGTCATGAATCTGGAACTGACCCAGCGCGATGATCCTTTCCATACCTATGAAGTCGATCTGGAAGTGCAGGATCTGGCGCATTTGACCCGCATCGTCAGCTCTTTGCGCGCGAGCGACGCAGTGGCCCAAACAGACCGTATCTGAACGGAGCTGGGCTTTCCTACAGGATGCGGCAAAGCCTATCGCAGCGCAGCTCTTTCACATCGTCGTTTCCCTGCGCAATGCGTTTTTATTGCAGAAGTGTCACCTTCGCATTTTGCATTTAAGCCTATAATATTATTGAGAAAACTGCATTTCAGGTGATTGTCACGATGTCACCTTCGTCACCCTGTTTGCCTATTCTCCGGTCCGGCGCACCGGCACCTGAACGCTGCAAATATCCACGCCGCCAGCAGGCACGGTGTAGAACGGATCATCACGGTTGGCGCGTACGTTGACGTAGCGGGCAAAGCTTTCGCTGCTAGTGTCGAGATATTCGTAAGCGGGGGCCTCGGGCATATCGCTGGCGAGCAGGACTGAGGTTATCGGTGTTCGCAGATGCGCTTCTTCCTCGGTGTAGAAGCCCAGATCACCCGAACCGCGCGGCAGGCTGGAAAGGTGCTGCGCGCCTTCAATGATGCGGCCAACGACAGCAAGGTTGCGGTCCATATGCCGCTGCGGCTGGCCGATGATGGTGTAGAGTTCTGCGCCGGTACCTGTGTCGGGTGCGTAGCCACGGCCTACACCGACATAGCCGTAGCAGTGGATGGGCCAGAAGAAGCTGGATTCGACTACTTCATATGGTGCTTCTAAATGGTGTGGCGGTCGGCGTGGACCGGGATCCGGCGCAGGGCTACCATCCTCATTTTCCCAACTCAATTCTTCTATGTTGGCTATCGGCCACCCGTTCAAGAATTCGACCCAGTGCGCAAAGCCATCGCGGTCATGCCACCCTTGTTCCGTAAGTCGAGTTTGCGTCGTGGATATCGAAAGCATAGCCAGTTCTTCGAGCGGTGTGAATCCATTGCTGGGAGAAAGGCCAACATGGCTCATGAAAGCTACTAGCGCTTGATCCCGTTTTTCCTGAGTGGATGCGCTGCTTGCTAATCCTAATAACCGGTTGCTCTCGGCGTTGTATTCTTCAATCAATACCGGGTCTTCATAAACAGGAGAGGCGCCCAAGACATCGACTGTCACTTCATAAGGCACCTCCGGCGCGACCACCCCCTCTGGCAGCGGCTTCTCCTCAGTCACATCGCCCCATTGTGTCACGTAATTGTCCTGCACACGGTTCACGCTGGTGCCGTCCCACCAATGCGCAGCAGCAAGGGTGCGAATGTTCTCCACCCAAGGCTGGCTGAACGGCGCTGGCATGAGCTGGATCACAACACGGCGCGCGTCTCCGGCAGCATCGGGCCCAAGGTCCATCACCAGCAAATCTTCTGGCGCAATGGCAACCCATTCCTCTGCCGCAGCCTCGGCAACAACCGAAGTTGGCGTCACGGGTGCGGGTTCATCCTGCGCGAAGGCTGGCGAGGCGAGCAATAGGGGCAGGGCGGCAAGAGCGATGCGGTCTATCATGCGCATACAGTGCCACCACTGCGCGCAAAGGCAAGTCTACTCGGCCATATCCTCCAGCGCGTGCATATCATCATCGCTCAGGCCGAAGTGATGGCCGATTTCATGCACCACCACATGCGCCACCAGATGTTCGATAGTCTCATCACCGCGCGCTGCCCATTCATCCAGAATTGGTCGGCGGAACAATCGGACGCGGTCTGGCATGCTGCCGGAATGGGAAATGCTCCGCTCTGTCAGCGGGATACCTTCATACAGTCCGGTGAGTTCAAACGGGTTTTCCATGCCAAAACTGGCAAGAACATCCTTGTCCGGCCAGTCTTCTACCAGCAGCACGATCTCGCCCATTTGCGCGGCCAATTGCGCAGGAAGACGCTCCAGCGCAGCCCGCGCCATCGCTTCCATTTCCTCTTTGGAGGGGGCGAGGCCTATCGTTCGTATCATCGCGCTTTGCAAATAGGGATGCGCAGCGCGCTTGTCATCCGCCACCCGTCCCGCTAGACGCGCGCCTTCTGCCAAAACAGGCATGCGGAGCGGTGGCCGAGTGGTCGAAGGCGCACGCCTGGAAAGTGTGTATACGGTAACCCCGTATCGTGGGTTCGAATCCCACCCGCTCCGCCACTCATCAGTAACTGATAGAGACCGATAAAAACGGCTCGCGAAAACTCGGCAGTTCTGCGCCATTCAGGCGTTAATCTGGGTCTGCAGAGAATGGCCAATTTGCATCATTTAGCCCAATTCGGGAGGTTTTCTCTCGCGGCCATTTCGGTGGTACCGGATTCGATTGGTGATGCAGGTGGTTCAGAAGTCCATGAGTTCGTGCTGGAATTATCGTGTTTGGCCTGCGAAAGTTGCGCTTGTGGCAATCGGCGGGCACTCTCGACAGTTACATGAGTCCTGTCGCAGATTGCCCTTCACGCTAAAATCAAGTTAGTGAATTTAATTTCTGATGGGATTGATGATCCTGTAAGAATTCGAAGCTTTTTTATTGTGGCAAAGAGCGTGTTTGAAACGCAATTTTTTAAGGTGACCCTTGTATGTCAACTAATGAAGAGGCCCAACTGCGCGCAAGTGTCGCGCAACTAGAGGAGCAGCTTGCAGCATCGAAACTTGCGCACGAAAAAGGCTTGGAAGCTGCTCAGGCATCTGCTGACCGAATGACCCGCCTTGAAGCTCTTCTTGATGTCATCCCAGTCGGAGTAGTCTTGGCTGACAATGCTGGTAAGATAATCCTTGGAAATGATCATGTTGAAAAGATGGTTCGCCATCCTGTTCTCCACTCTGATGACGTCGACAGTTATGGTGAGTGGATCGCTTTTCACGAAGATGGGCAGCAGGTGCAAAGCAGTGAGTATCCGCTCTCGAAAGTAATTCGTGACGGTGAAAGGCATGCCGAGTTGGATGTCCACTATCAACGCGGTGACGAAACCCGGTTTTGGTTGAGGATTATCGGTCAGCCAATTTTTGGTGATGATGGTAAGCGCATCGGTGCCGCAGTTGCACTTGTAGATATCGATGCCGAGCGCCGGCTTGCAAGTCAGCAGAAAATCTTGATTGCCGAACTTAACCACCGCGTGAAAAATGCATTCAGCGTTGTAAAAGCAATCGTAAGCCAATCGCTGCGCAAGGATGGTGTGCAGGACGGACTTCGCGGAACAATCGATGCCCGGCTTAATGCCTATGCCGGCGCGCATTCCAAGCTAATTGGCTCCGAATGGGACAGAGCGCCCCTTGGTGCGATAGCAGATGACATCCTTCCAAGCCTTGGCGATGGCCGCATCCATATCTCTGGTACGCAGGTCGAATTGAGTTCGCGCCATGCTCTGGCTCTTTCGATGGCGTTCTACGAGCTAGGTACAAATTCAGTAAAATATGGCGCTCTCTCGGTTCCCGAAGGCCATGTTGAAGTATCTTGGGCGCTTGCAAGAGACGAAAACAGCTCTGACACATTAACCATCAACTGGTTGGAACGCGGTGGACCTGAACCCGTTGAACCTGAGCAAATGGGCTTCGGCTCGTTCATTATCAAACGCGCTCTCGAAATGGAAACGGGAGGGGATGTAACCCTGTCGTATTCAGCTCAAGGATTTGAATGGCAGCTTTCGATGCGTGTAAAAGAAGAAAATCAGGACTGAAAATGACTAAGGCACAACGGCGTATTTTTATTGTTGAAGATGAAGTGCTCGTGGCATTCGAAATGACCGAGATACTGGAGGACATGGGCTTCGAGGTCGTCGGTCCCAGTGTGCATCTCGCCGATGCAGAGGAAAAAGCTCAAAGCTTAGCGATCGATATAGCCTTCTTGGACGTTAATTTAGGTGGAGATCTGACTTCAGAGCCTATTGCTGACATTCTGCGGAGCCGCGGCATTCCTTTCGCGTACATCACCGCGTACGATGCCAAACAAGTTGGCTTTCTTCGCGATGATGACAAGGTGGTTAATAAGCCTGTTTCCGGCGAAGTACTGTCCAACTTGCTACAAGAGGTTTTGCCGAGTTAGGGAGCGCATATACATTTCGTGAATTCGCTTAGGTGACTCAGCTTGCCGATCAATAGCCAACTGTCGGACCAACATTTATCATAGCGTTTGTAGCGTCGTTTTCGGAACTGGGCAGCGGGCTTGTTGCTTGTTAGAGCGAAGGAGAAATCAATGTCTGCACCATCAAATCTCAGCGATTGTTACACTCATGAGTTGAAGGACCTCGTGTCTGCCAATGACCAGATGAAAACAGTCGTCAAAGAGCTACATAATGCCGCTACCAATGATAAGCTAAAGTCGCATCTAAAGAAGACCATCGACGGTATTGAAAAACATACTACGAGCATCGAGGGGTTGCTTGAAGATTGCGGCGAGAGCGGCAAAGAGCATTGCAAGGGCATGGAAGGCCTCTGCAAAGAAGCAAGGAAGCACGGGATTGAGGAAGCACCTCATCTTAATGTGGTCCAGGATGTCGTTATCCTCGCTCAGTACCAGCGTCTTTGTCATTATGGCATCAGTGGGTTTGGCACGAGCCGCGCATTTGCTGAAGGCCTTGGTAAATCAGATCACGCCGAGAAGCTCGAACAAATTACGGGCGACATTTATTGGGCTGACGAAGAGATGTCCAAAGTTGCCGAAGGTTGCCTGAACGAAGCGGCGAAAGCCTAATTCGCACCTCAACCGGTTTTGCAGGATAAGCCCGCCCGTGCCAGAGATCCGGCACGGGCGGGCTTGTTGTTCAACAGTCAGTTACATTAACCGTCATCACCGTCGCTAACCTGCGTGTCTTGTCGCCCAGGCCAAGGACACTCCCATTCTCTGCTGACGATCCGGCCCGAATATTGCGGCGCTTCGGACCTCTCTCCGTGACGTGCGAGCATGGGGTTGATCGAGCCTGCAAGCTTTTCGTCTCTCTGTAGGATTGACGCGCGGAGCTTTTCGTAACGCCCTTCCGACCGCAGCCGATCGAATTGATCGTGGAGGTTAAATACGAGCACCGGCACTTTAAACTTCCGGGCCGGGCGCGATGCTGCCGGATGCATCCCAACAACGAAGAACGACATTCCGCCAAAGCTGAGGGAAAAATCCGGCGCTGAGGGATCGGAACTGACTTTGGCGTCATAAGCTTGGCCAAGCCACTCATCCTTGTCTTGCAGTGAAGTGATCCGCTCCCACAAAGCTTTTTCAAACTGTGTCTCGTTGAGTTCTTCAGTATTAGGAAACAAGCTCACAAATGTCTGGAACATCGCCGGATCGCGGCGATATTCGTCTGCGAATGAAATCAGTTCGCGAACGATTGCCACATCATCCCAGGCTGACGTGAGGGAGTTGCCCACATAGGCTGTCATCTGGTTCCGCCCAAGCGCGCTTTTCGCACCGACGCAGGGGTAATTGTGTGTTTGGATAAAATCGCGAAACCCGCTGACAAGCGCAACGCCGGACGCCTCGTCTATCGCGAAATTGCCCGTCTTGGATTTCAGTCTTGGCGCGATAACCATGCGTTTGGCACCGTCAGGCGCGTCTTTATCAAGACGTTTCATAACTGATGATCCGGTATTCAATGCTCCTCGGAAGTTCACTCAACGCGATAACGTATGACACAGTCTCGTTCTGGCCGATCAGCAATATCTCGATGTCAATGATCTCTTCAGCAGTAATAATTTCAAGAGTGACCGTTCTAGCCGCCTCGCTACCATCATTGGTGATTTTTAAGGGCACAAGATACTGATCGCCTTGCTGGCGAATTTCGTCCCTTTCCATCGCGACGGTGAAGCCAATGTCACGATCTTCAAGCGAGATTTGCCAGAGTATGTTCCCAACTAGGAACGCGATGAGGCCAAGACTGAGAAGACGTGCTGCCCAGCCGAGGATCGTTGGTCCATAGGTCTGGTCGCCGTCTGTTTTGCTGCCGATATCGCTTGCGGCATCAGTGCTAATTGAATCGTTCACAGGACAAGTCTTCCGGCGGCGCCGCCAAGGGTTGTTGCATAAGAAAGAGTAATTGCCTGGGGCAGCCAGACTTCCATCGGTTCTAGCGGTGTTCCGTAGCCAAAGACCCAAAGCAGAAGCATGCTAATAAGAAATGCAATCGCATAAGCCAAGACCGCTTCGAACCACTCAGATGTGATAATAGCGCGGTCCTGCAGATCACGGTTTTCAAGATTGGCGAGGGATACGGTCAAATACGATATCGCGATTGAGAGCAGCATAGTGCCACCAATCAAGCTCCAATTTTGCTGCAGCACGATGACCTTGGGCTCAATTGTCGGCGCGATATTCATGGCGAACAAAATGCCCCCGAGTAGGCTGCCCAAAATAATCTTTAAATCGAGCTTCAACCCCTCTGCCTCAAAGGCTGAACTGTCGCCAGACCCAAGCTGGTTAACCGCAACTGCAGCGCCGATGCTCATTGGTATGGATGTCAGCGCCACAAGTTTCGCCATCAGATAGTGGTCGAGGCCCAAGTGGAGCGAACCAGTTACGAAAAGCGTCATGGCACTGGCCACGATGCCGATCCCTAACGCAACAACCGCATCCCACCATTTCGAACTCTGCCACGCCCATTTGCGGAAGCCCGCAAAATCCAAATAAAGCTTATTCATGACCAAGGTAATCGCGAGGAAGGTGATCAGCACCCAATCGGGCATCGTCCTTGCAATCTGCCACATTTCCATGGTGAACAGCAGCGGCAAAGACACAAATAGAGCCCCGGCTAACCCTCGCGCAATATCGCGCAGCTCGATCCTGCCAGCGGTCGACTTTTCGCCGTCATGTTCGACGCACGTATTCCAACCTGTATAGGAAATCATAGGGTGATTGCTCGCCCAACCGAGCAGTTGATTGCCAAACTGAGATCGCCGTGCACAAATCGAGACATTGTAAGCTGACTAAGCAAGCGAATACTCACATGTTGAAGGATGCGGTGCCGACGGTACGCAGACAGGCCGAGACGACCTAACTACTAATTAAACGGTAAACCTGCTTTTGTCTTGCACAATCGCAATGACTTTTGTTGTGCATTTAACTTTCGTACGGTTCACTAAGGTGAAGGGCTCCTTCGCCGTAAAGGTAATCTGGATCGAACTCGCCGACCTTTGTCAATTCTTTCTCATCTAGTATAGCGATAGTCCGCGCGTCCTCGTCGTAGCGCAGCAATCCGCGCTCCTTAAGCATCTTTATTGATCTGTTCGCATGTACCGTCGTGATGCCGCAGATTTCCCCGAAATCCTGCTGCGTCAGAGGGAACGGGAACGTGCCTGATTCATAAAGCTCGACCATCCGCATTCGTTCGATCAACTCGCAGATTGTATGCGCAATGCGACCTTCGGCGTTGAGGCGGCCAAGTTTGAAAATCCATTCGCGGTGCATGGCCGCATCAAGTAGGGTCGAAAACCACAGGATCCGCGCTAGGTGCGGAAAGTCTTCTATTACCTGCTGCAACTTGCTGTGATCAAAGACGGCGAGCTTAGCTGGTGCGAGCGAATGAACATCATGGTCCAGTCGCTTCATCGGAAATGAATGCAAATCCACCCAGTCCCCGGGCACTTGTAAGCCAACAATTTGACGATAGCCCCGCGCATCGTCTATGAAGCGCATCATTGAGCCGTCGACCAAATAATAGCTGTGATCGACTTTCTCACCGCGTTCGACAAGTTTCTCTCGCGGCCCTAATTCGATGACATGGTCAATGGATGTTTCGACAGCCTCTCGCTCCTCGTCGCGCATTTGCTGACGTAAGCGGCCCTTGAGGAAAAGTTTTGTAATCATCAGCTAGTCAGACCAATTATAGAGTGGTGGATCCGCTTTAAAGATCCGTTGTTTGTCAGCAGGGGCTCAACTGACAAAGAGCCAGTCTCCTCGCTCACTGGGACATCCATAAATACAGTAAATGCGACAGGGATATGGTCTGCACCTACGTCGAATGATTTCACGGCAGCTGCGGGGTTGATGAAGCGTCCTTGATGCGGGATTTCGTATTCGTAAAGAGCGCGGAAATTTTCCGCGCTGCACGGCATAGGCAAGAAATCATGTTTGCCCACCAAATCCGTCCCGATCATCAGCATGACATTCGACTAGCTAAAGAACAGCTTGCCGCCGGTAACGAAGTAGGTTTTCGATGCATAATCGATAGTTCGTTCATTGAAGATCGCCTCGCTCAACTCTTCTTGTTGGAGCATAACAAATCTGCGACCTGCGCCCCTTCTAAATCGATCACTGTAAGCGTCTGCCCTTTGGCAAGCTCAAATCCAGCGCCTGATCCCGGTCCAATTTTTTTGAAGTCGCTCAAGGGTAATCTCGTCTCTCATAATAGGAAGAAAAAGTGCGCTGACTGCATTTTGGCCATTGGAGCCTAGGCGCGATAACAGTCTGATCTATATTCTTCTATATGGTCTAGAGGCTACGCCGCTTGTCCGAGCGCTGGCAAGCCGAAAAATACAACTATCTCATCAAATTGACTATTGAAACGAGCATTACGCGCCCCATCTGTAAACCATCCAAGTGGATGGAGATAATATGCCAAAGGTGAACAAGCCGCGTCTCGGCGCTGACAGCGAAAAGATAACCCTGAACCTCGGGTTCGTTGATTTGGGAAAAATCGATGTGCTCGTGCGCGAAGCTTTTTACGCTAACCGTGCGGACTTCATACGCTCCGCGATTCGAAAGCAACTTGAGCGCGAAGAGAGTGTGGCGCTGACTACCGAGACGAGACAAGATCTAACGCTTGGCATTCATCACTTCACTCGAACCCAATTAGAGGCAGCGAAGGCCGCTGGGCAGATGATCGACGTAAAGGTCCTCGGTCTCGCCAGCATTGCTGAGGACGTGTCGCCAGAATTGGCGTTGGCGTCAATTCGGTCACTCAAAGTGCTGGGAGCACTTCACGCACCGAACGATGTCAAGCGCGCGCTCGCTGAGCGCGTTGCCTGACCACTAGTTTTCAAGCCCTTATTCAAACTCTACAAGGATCGTACCATGACTACCATTTCACCATCAGGGATGAAAAATGCTTTGGGCCTCACCCGCTCTGGAGACCTTGCCGGCGCTACTCGCCTGATCCAGCAAATGCTTACGGGCAAAGTGCAGGCTAGTGCTGAACCCGCGGCCGATCATGTATTTCCAATGGAATCATTATCTTGGCCAAAAGCGTCCCGAAATAAAGGTACAGCGACACCGCTGCGATCTGCGACTAGCACCCAGATCAAGCATACCTACAAAAGCGCGAGCGGTTCGATTGCATATGAGCTCTATGTGCCCAGCAAGGTCACTGGCGACATGCCTTTGATCATTATGCTGCATGGCTGCACGCAATCAGCGCAAGACTTTGCTGCAGGCACACGCATGAACAAATTGGCAGACGAATTCGGCTTTGCTGTGGCTTATCCAGAGCAACCGGCAAGCGCGAACGCGCAACGCTGTTGGAACTGGTTCCGTCCCGGCGATCAGAACCGCGATGGCGGCGAGCCCGCCTTGATCGCAGGATTGACCCGGGAGATAATCGCTGCACGACCGGTTAATGCCGCCCAAGTCTATATCGCCGGCCTTTCGGCCGGTGGCGCCGCTGCGGCAAATATGGCAGCGGCCTATCCTGATCTATACGCTGCGGTAGGTATCCACTCGGGCCTTGCATGCGGTGTCGCTCACGACATGCCCAGTGCGTTCGCCGCAATGAATGGCGGCGCAGCTGTAATCCCGATCGGGGACCAACCATTCGTGCCTACCATCACCTTCCACGGCGGAAGTGACAATACTGTAAAGCACATCAATTCCGCACAAATTCACAGCCGCAATCAGAAGCACGGTCGTCTCGCCGGGGCGGACCGCATCACCGATCATGGCAAATCGGCCGCAGGTCAGCGGTTTGTAAAAGAAGCACTAGTTGATGAAACCGGCCGTAGCCTATCCGAAAGCTGGACGATCCCTGACGCGGGCCATGCATGGTCCGGCGGTAGCAGTTCGGGAACTTGGACCGATCCCACAGGCGCTGACGCCTCGCGTGAGATGGTGAGGTTCTTTTTGCAGCACAGTCTTCAGCAGGGCCGCTATTAACGGGCTGTGGCCCCAGGCCTGAGGTCCCCTATAGTCGGCGATGCATACCTTCTAACCTTGGGGCAGGCTCAGAAGGTCGAGACGGAAGGTATCGTCTTCATTGTGCTCTAGAGTGCTCCAACGACTGCTTGCTCGGAACAACGCGGCTGCCTGTTCTCCGTTTACGGGTAGGTCATTGTGGCCCGTCCAGTTGACGAGCAGGCAAACACCTTCGTCAGCGAGGCATTCAGCTGCCTTTTGGGAGGTCTGGATAATCTCGCTCTCCGACAGGAAATATAACACCTCCGAGATCACAATCAAATCGAACGTTCCGGTTGGCCATTCGGATGGAACCTCCAAAACGTGGAAGCTAACATTCGCTTTATCTTTCAACCGGTCGGCTGCGAGTTTGAGTGCCGTCCTAGAAACATCGACAGCCACAACATCACCATTTTGGTTGCTGAGCTGGAGCGCCAAAACGCCACTTCCGCAGCCTATGTCGAGCACGCTGGAAAAGCGGCGGTTGGGCAAGATGTCCAGCGCTGCCTGTCGTTTTTGCAGCTCATAGCTACTCGTGTCGACATTCCAAGGGTCAGGATCGTCGCTGTAAAGGCGATCGAATGTGTCGCGCCGCGAATTTGTGTCATCGTTCACGGATAAAAATCTCAGGCTCGGCTGCAAAACGATCGACCTTGTCGCTGGGCATCAAGAAGCCATCGGGAGCATCATCGATGAGAGCTGTCAGCTGCGACCGGTAATGCCCCATCGCAGCGCGCTTCATCAGATTTTCTCGTTCACCGAAAAACGTGCATGCCGATGTGCGCAGTAGCGACGGTGTCTCGAATCTTCCCCAAATAGGGCAACTCCACACCGGAATCGAAAGTTGCTCGCCCACTGACAGTGCGATCGCCGCCGCCATTTCATGATCGCAGTGCGGATCACCTGCCCAATTCGACCAGATTGTGCGAACATCCCTGTTCTTCAATTGGTGACAAATTTCGGCGAGCTTGTCTTCGCGAATCATGTCGAAGTTTGAGGCACCATCAGGCATGTGAAGACGTGTGATGCGCGTTGGCAGGTCACCCACCAGCTCGTCCAAAGCGCCCTTCAGTTCTAGTGTGCGAAGCGCAGTCAGCGCGCTTCCCGGGTATTTACGCGATCCCGGATGGGAGTTTTCCCCGTCAGTCACAAGTATCAGTTCGAGACGTTCGATATTCTGAGCCGCGGCAGCTAGAGCCATTCCGCATCCTAATGTTTCGTCATCGGGGTGCGCCATTACAAGCGCTAGCGCTCCGCCTTTGGCTAGATCATGAATTGCCACATTCGGTGCGCGATTTACAAATTCGCAGAAGGACTCTCTACTATCGACTGGCTGTGTCATCGGCCACGCTCGTCGATGTCCACGTTAAGATGGTACTCGGCGATGCGTTGTCGTTTTGCATCCGGCGCGGCTTGGCAAAGATACAATCTCAAATCTCGGCGCATCCGCTCAGTGTCGCTTCCGATTTGGTGAGCGGCCATACCCATACCGCGCTCTGTCTCAGATATAATGCGCAAACAGCACTTTTCGACCACGTCACGTGCCATCAGCGACTGGATTGCAGAAGCGGGATCCGGAGTGGTGCTTTCGACAGTTAGGCTGGCGTGCTGCACCCAAAGCCGGGCAGTCGTAACTGCCTCTGCACAAAGTGCGATCCGGGCCCGTTGGAAGTGATCGCTATCGCGATCTATTGTGAGCAGATGATTACGATACGCTTCGTAGAGCGCCTCTGCACCGCCTGCTTGCACAGCGCAATAGCGCCAAACCCCACCTTCAAAGTATGGTTCGCGAAAGTACGCATCAGGCTCGCCAAGCAATTCGCATTCTGCAAGTTCCAAACCATTAAAATCGAAGTGGCCAGAACGAGTCGCCCGCATGCCTGACATTTGCCAAGGTTCAGCGTCCTGACGGGTCTTATCATCGACGGGCGCGATGGCCAGTTGCGTTCTGGCTCCCACGCCGGGTTCGTCCACCTGAATTGTAATCACAGCTTGGGAGACAACGCCGAGACCAGAGGCAAATTGTTTCGCGTTTGTGAGTTGCGCGTCATCACCGGCACTGTTTATCGCAACCGGTCCTGCTGGCAAGTTTGCCCCCCAAACGCCCCACAATGCGCCATTGCGAACCTGCTCAAACAGCCTTTGCGCCTGATCCCGCTTAGCATAAAGATGTACCAGTTTCACCGCATTCATATGGCCTTCGAACAAGCGGCCTACAGCGAGATTGGCTCTTCCTAGAGTCCAGAGCGCCCCGGTCGCCTCTTTTGTGGCCTGTGGTATGCAGCCCCAGCCTCGACCACCGTCCGCCTCGGGAAGGCAAGCTGCGATCCAACCAGCATCCCGCAATTCGTCTATGTCCTCAAGCAAATTGCCTGCGTGATTATCCTGCGAACGCGCTCGCAGCCTGATATTCGATTCTAACCGGTCGTGAATGGCTTGGCTCGATGCATTTGGCTTCGAAGTCATGCTGCCGGCGCGTACGAAAACTCGGCACAGTCGATCGCGCGTTCTGCCAACAAAAGTTGTTGTTTAACTTGTGACAGCCGCATGCGCACGCGGTCGTTCCTAAAACGCCACGCATAGAAATCCGCTTTGGCGCCCGGACGGTCCGCGTTGCTGCGCCACCAAGTCACAAGGTCGAAAATTTCTTCCACTGTTAAAAGTGCCTCATCACAGTGGGGGTCGCTATCCCTTGCGCGTTCTGCAAGTGCGTCGCCCATTCCGCCTTTTGCGCGCGCTTCAAATCGTGCGGATGTCACTACATTAACACTGTCATCTTCTACAACCGAAAGATCGTGCAACGCACAAGAGAGCGCCAAAGCCTTATCCTCTGCGACATGTGGAACCGGCAAACGTCCGATCGCCAAATAGCTCCAAGTTCTCAAAGATAAACTCGCGCCCATAGCATTGAAGAAAAGTGGCGGCGCGGACGGAGGAGCAGCCATTGCCCAGAGTCGCCGGACCGCTGATCTGTATAAATGCTCATACTTACCACAATTGACTACCGCCGCCGGAAGGTGTGCTTCTTCGTCGGGGTGTATGGTCACATTTCCGCAAACCAGCCCAGCGCCTCTGCTCAGGCTTTGCTCGTTATGAAAGATCCAGTCTGCCGCAACATTGGTGTCCGCATCAGTCGTCAAAAGAGTGCCAGCCGGTGCTATTGAAGCTCCGATGTCCATGGCAAGGCGGCGCGCGTGGGGAGCGTTTCCAATCAGCGGATCGAAGGCAACTTCGGCTATCACGTAGGAGAGCTGATGACCGCGGCACCAATCGAAAATGATCTGCCGCGAACCGTCCATCGTATCGTTTAAAACGAATGTGACTGCGGTTGATGCACGAAAGATCTCGATAGTTTCCCAAAGTGCGGTGAGGGTGGAGCGCAGCTGCTCTTCCTCGTTACGCACTGGTAAACATACAGCACGATCTATCGGTTGCCTGATTTCAGCTTCCAGGCTCGTCAAAGAGCATAAGCCTACAAAAGGTTTTTCAGAAAGCAAATTTGCGACCGCATTGCGGAGCATGCTCGATTTGCTTTCTACTCCGTACAAAGCAGCTGGCATTTCACCGACCGGGCGCCGGCGATTGGCACGGGCAAATAGGATCCTACTCATGGCAGATGCATATTGCCCAAAGCCAAGCTACGCGTTTCCGTGCTAATTCGCTGGAATCGAAAAACTGCATTCTACCGATATAGGTGCCCGCCGGGGAAGTTACCCGCATAACATCATTTGTTGGTGCGATTTTCCGTACAGGCACGTGTTGGGTTTGTATTTCGAGAATACAAACGCCGAGATTTTCACAGATTGCGCGAAACTCCTGCCGCGCGGTTCATACACGGTTTGATCAATACCTAGCCGGACGGGAATTTGGCGAGTCTCAAGCTTCGTCAGCTCATGTTCAGACAATTTAATTTTTACGTTGGGGAACCTTGTTGGCTCACCGATGTTAGTAATGCATTGAACTAACAAGGAAATGTACTATGCCTAGCCATGCAATTTTTGACACCCGTGACCATGCCACCACCGCAGTAAAGCATCTCCGCGATGCGGGCGTTCACGATGACTCCATATCGATTGTCGCTCATAATGAAGGCACGCTTACCACGACCGATGCCGATGGCGATGTAACCGATGAAGAGCATACAAGCATTGTAAGAGGTATTCTTGGCGGCGGCGCACTCGGCGCCGGCCTCGGTGTCGCTGCTTTGGCCATCCCGGGTGTTGGGCCATTCATTGCTGGCGGCGCGATTGCCGCAGCAGCGGTTCCCGGTGCAGTCGGAACCGGCGCACTTGCTGGTGCCGCACTTGGCTCGGTGAACGAGCTTTTGAAGGGGCACGGCGTCGAAGACGACGACGCGGATTATTATGGAGAGCGCATGAAGGACGGAGCTGTTTTCGTGTCGGTTGATGAGAAGACTTCCGGCCATGACATGACGAAAACATCTGATATTTTGTACACCGCAGGTGGCCATAACTCCACCCGACCAAAAATCTAAGGTCGGCAATATTTGTTGATTTACGGGGCGATCCAAACGGGTCGCCCCGTTTGTTTGTGCAAAGCCAGCACATGTGAATTCAAGAGAATAAAATTGTAGGCAATTTCCAGAACAGAAACCGAGGGCCGCGCAAGTTTGAGCAAGCAAAAAGTCCAAGTAATATGGTTCAAGCGCGATCTTCGTATTGCAGACAACGAATGTCTGGTGCGTGCTGCGGCCAATGGGAGCGTCCTGCCAATACTGGTGGTTGAGCCGCAATACTGGTCCCTGTGTGACACATCGTGGCGACAATTTAAGCTACTGCAAAAGGCCGCAAACTCGCTTCAGGATCAGCTATCGGAAATTGGCGGAGAGCTGCGTATTTGGACTGGCGATGCAATCGACGCTTTGAAATCAATTCGCGCGTCGATCGGCGATTTTGATTTGTGGGCCCATCAGGAGACTGGTAATTTTTGGACGTTCGAAAGAGATGTCAGGGTTAGAGAATGGTGCGCCGCTCACACCATATCGTTTAGCGAACCTTTGCAATACGGCGTCTTTCGCGGATCAAGCTTGGACCGCGATCGGTGGGCACAGGATTGGAATGCGCTGATGAAGCAGCCGATCCTCGACATTCCGCAAGAGGTCCAATGGGCAGGCGCCGTTCCAGACAGCTTTTTGAAAACTATGCCCTCGGCTCGGTCATTAAATCTCGCTCCTGATGAGATCATCGGGCTTCAACCCGGTGGCCGCGAAGCTGCCTTGGCTACGCTCAAAAGCTTTCTCTACGAACGTGGCCGCGATTATCGCACAGATATGTCGTCACCGCGTTTGGGCGCCAAAGGGTGCTCGAGGCTATCCGTTCATCTCGTGACCGGCTCTATTTCGATGCGCGAGTGCTTTGAAGCTACCACTCAGCGATTATCCGAACTCTCGTCCGAAGACAGCGCGGATGCAAAAGCATGGCGGGCTTCGCTAAAGGCCTTTATCGGCCGACTACACTGGCATTGCCACTTCATGCAAAAATTCGAGACCGAACCTGAGATGGAGTTCCGGCCGGTGGCCCGGTCCTACGAGGGAATGCGTCCGGCAGCCTCGGAAGAATGGCACCGAGCGTTCGCCAAAGGTCAAACAGGTTTTCCGTTTGTCGACGCATGCATGCGCTCTCTCATAGCGACAGGATGGATCAACTTCCGGATGCGGGCCATGCTGATGAGCTTTGCTTGCTATGACCTTTTCATGCCGTGGCAGGAAGCTGGCGAAATCTTAGGCCGACTTTTTACTGATTACGAGCCAGGTATCCATTGGACGCAGTCACAGATGCAAAGCGGCGAGACCGGCATCAACACGCTGCGGGTTTACTCCCCTATCAAACAGGGCCGCGATCACGATCCGGACGGCAAATTCATCAAACAATGGGTGAATGAGCTAAGACATTTGGATGGTGATGCCTTGCATGAGCCTTGGAAGCACGGAGGTGCCGCTGGCTATCCAGGCCCATTGGTCGATCATTCTTCCGCAACCAAGGCTGCCCGTGACGCAATCTGGGCGATCAGGAAAACACCGGAGGCTAAGGCTGAGGCAGCTGACGTTCTTCTGCGACACGGCTCTCGCCGCCGCCCAAAGACGCGCAGAAACGCTCCATCGGGGAAAATCAAAGCGTGATCAGTCCACCTATTGACCTGCTCAACGTTGAGCTATCTGGACGCGCATCGGCATTGAATGATCACCTTATCAATCCAGATGGCCGATACGTGCTGGTTTGGCTGCAACAGACGTTGCGCGGTGATGATCATCCTACGATCGATGCCGGAGTGCTGATTGCGAACAGGCTGGGTGTGCCTACATTGGTCTATCACGGATTAAGACCAGACTATCCCTACGCCTCAGCGCGGCTGCACAGCTTCATCATCGGTGCGAGCCGTGAAATGGGCCGGACTTTGCAACAGCGGGGAATAGCGTGCGCACAGCATATTGTGCGGCCGTCGAATGAAATTAAAGGGCTTGTCTATAAATTGGCGGACGACGCGGTCTGCGTTGTGACAGACATGCATGCGACGTTTGTGGGCAGTTGGCAGGCGAACCGTTTTGCCGGGCGCTCCGACAGGGCTGTGCTTTCGGTCGATGCCACGCGGTTGGTGCCGCACAAGTTACTGCCGTCGGGCCTGGGGGCCACCAAAGCGTTTCGTGCGGCACATGGCGCGCTGCGAGACCAATGCCTTGCGAACCGGATTCAGATCGAGCCGGAATGTGACGCCTATGATCAGACCCTGCCATCTACATCCGACAATCTTGCAAATCTTAAAGATGGTGAAATCGCAGCACTGGTCGCCGAGTGTCCGATTGATCATTCTCTGCCCCCGAGCGAGGAACATCCAGCTACAAGGGAAACTGTTGATCAGCGCATCAAAGCGCTCACAAGCACAATAATTGCACGCTATAAATGGACGCGAAACAATCCAGCTGAGGAGGGGGCCGGCAGCCAGCTCTCGCCTTACCTTCATTTCGGCATGACGAGCCCGTTTGAGATCATGCGAGCCATTGAGGCAGCTGAAGTGTCGAAATCTGTTCGTTACAAATTTGTCGATGAGTTGTTGACATGGCGCGAATGGTGTCACTGGCGAATGACTGAAAAGCCGCAGCTTGTGTCATATGCGTCGCTCCCGACATCCGCGAAAACCACTTTGGAAAATCATGCCGCTGATCCACGTGAAGAGCTACCGCTGAGCGATCTCGTGCATGGCCGGACACCTGACCAAACCTGGAACGCTGCGCAGCGGCAATGGTTGGCCACTGGCTGGATGCACAACAATCTCCGGATGTACTGGGCCAAGCAGATCCTGAAATGGACCGAAAGCCCGCAAATTGCCTGGGCGACAGCTTGCTACCTAAATGATCGTCTCTCGCTTGATGGCCGTGATCCGGCGACTTACGTCATGATGCGCTGGGCATTTGGCGAAGCTAGGCCGGCATACCGCGAGCAGCCGGTCTACGGATGGGTAACCACCAAAAGCGACAGCGCGTTGCGGAAGCGAAAGGGCGTACCGGAATGGCTTGATGACATGGCATCTTCACAGATACCCGACATTAGTATCCCGGCATCCAGAGAGTGGGCGTCTATGTATCTCGATGAGTAACCGCCGGCGTCGGTAATTGGACGGCCAACCTGAGGCTAACGTGGATCTGCGGGCGCACAGCGTTTTATCGGTCCATCAAGCCTTAATCTGTTGCTTGTGCCTTCTGACGATCTAGCCATGCCATAGCAGGTGTCGCCAGGACGCCGTGCATGACTATCGACGCGACGACTATGAAGGCTAAGGTTTGCCACAGGAGCAACGCATTTTCGAACTCTCCATGGTTCAATGCGTATGCAAGATAGTACACGGACCCCAATCCACGGATCCCGAAAAATGCGATTACAGAACGCTCGGGCTTAGGCGTATTGGACCCGATTAATCCAAGGTAACTCACGATTGGCCTGACTAGCAGCAATGCTATCAGTGAATAGACGATAATTGGCAGAGTGAACATTTCAATCAGCCCTCCGTTGGCAAGCATCCCTCCAAAGAATATGAGCAGGGCCATCATGAGCAACCGCTCTGTCTCGTCCGCAAAATCGTGCAAGCGATCGTTAAAATCATGGTCCCGCGAAGCCTGCCGCAGCATCAATCCGGCTAAAAAGACCGCGAGGAAGCCGTATCCATGAAGCAATTCCGTCACGCCATAAATAAGCAGCGTGGCGCCCAATGCGACAAACCCGTCGCCGGTCCGAGAGATTTGCGTATCGCTGGGTAAGCGGTAGACGATTATCCCCAGCAGCCAGCCAGACGCCACGCCAACGACGGCACCGACAGTAAGCTTGATAACTACCTTGTCGAGGAACCAGTCCCCAAGCATTGCCGCGCTAAGGCCGCTTAGGCTGATTGCAATGGCAAGATGCACAAACGGGAAAGCCAGCGCATCATTTAAACCCGCCTCACTCGTCAGCGCAAAGCGCGTTTCTGAATCCTGCGTGGAGTGCGGGTCCTCTATTGATATGTCAGCTGCAAGCACCGGATCAGTCGGGGCAAGGCACGCCCCGAGTAAAATTGCAGAGGCTAAACCTAAGCCCAACATGCCGTGTCCGATAAGCGCGAGCAAGACTATGCAAGCCGGCATCACAATGAGGAGGAGCCGAGCAGTCAATTTCCAACCTTTGAATGAAAACAACCGATCAATTTTTAAACCGGCACCCATGAGTGAGACAATCACAATGAGCTCGGTCGCCTTTTCGATAAGAACTGGTGTCTCAATTGGGTGCGGCGAGTATTTTGAGAGAGGCGTGAAAGTAAAGATCATCGCGCCGATGAGAATGCAGACAATGGGCAACGAAATCGGCGCATTGCGAATTATCAGCGGAAGCCACGCGACGATCAGGATCAAAAGCCCTATAGTTGCCAAAATAGGGAAGTATCCAACAAGCACGTCCGTCGCGATTGCAACCTGTGTGGCGGTGTCGGGCAGTGATGATGGGGAAACCGCTTCTGACGAGACTGAGGCCATTGGATGTCCTTGATAAGCATGCGGCGCAGAGACGTGGCCAATTCTCTCCATAAGAGAGAGTCGCTGAAGATGTGCGCTCCGCCGGAAACCAAGCCAGTGCATTCTGCACGGCTAACAAATTAGCTCCTATTTTGAATGCTATACAAGAGTGTTCTCAATTCAACGCAAAATTTTTGCCATTGTCAATTCTGCGCCCAGTGCGATTTTTGGCGAGTGCCAGTAGTCTGCCGCGAGTGTTTTTACGGACATCGCTAGTCCATTGTCAGCCCAATTGCGGCCAATCAGCGCACGACAATTCGGTGATGTTGTCAGGTGACAAGTTTGTACTGGAGTGCATCCGCAATTGGGTCGTTAGCAGGCCAGCCGCATTTGACTGCCAGAAGCAAACAGAAGCCTATCCGCTTCCAAACGATAGCAAGCGGTTGGCATCTGTAAGCTACTGAAATGGAAAGCGGCCCAACCTATTGGAAATGGAATTGGCTGATTTCTAGGCTACATAGTCGCCAAAATTTTATTGGAAAATACCTGCAAGTTTTCTTTTTTAATATCGACTTTACGTTCGATTGACTCAATAATCGAAGATCCGAAGTCTACCCCCTCCATTTTGTTGCAAGTATTGAGGTTCCCCGGTGAGAACACGTTCACCTCCAAAATCTTGTCTCCAACAATATCGACCCCGACCAAGAACATACCATCAGCGATAAGCTGCGGACGGATCAACTCGGCAACGCGCAATTCAGCTTCTCCTATGTCCGCTTTCTCAGCCTTGCCGCCAGCATGAATGTTGCTGCGAATATCGTCTTCGGAAGCAAGCCTGCGCATTGCGCAATATTTGCCGTCAACCATCAGCGGTCGCCCATTCATCAGGAACATGCGCGTGTCGCCCTTCGACGCTGCTTTCACATATGCTTGCGCGATCACGTAACCATCGCGTTCAATCGCTTCGATAATTTGGTTTAGATTGGAGGCACCCGTCTTGTTCACCTTGAAGACGCCAGACCCGCCCGAACCCTGCAACGGTTTTAGGATGATGTGACCACCATGCGCTTCAGCAAATTCCTTGATGTCGTCGGCATTCTTTGTGATCATCGTTTCAGCGCGGACTTCAGCCGGAAATGACTGGAAATACAGCTTGTTGATTGCTTTGCCTAACGAGTCAGGATCGTTAAGTACGAGTACTCCGCGACGAGCGGCTTCGCGCCCGAACAGGATGCCGATATCTTCGGCCCATGGGGTGGTCAGTGCATCGGTAGAGGGGTCATTGCGCAGCATCAGCACGTCGATCTCGGTGACATCCATCTTCTTCTTTTTCTTGCTCCGAATTTTCTTAATGCTTTCAAAAAATTCCAGGTGATCTTTGTATTTCTTTTTCGGCACGATAGCGGCGTGAAGGGAAAGGCTATCATCTCCCGAAAGCACAAAGTCCGAAGGGCTAACATAGCAAACCTCGTGACCGCGCGCTGCGGCGGCATGTGCCAACACGGTGGTTGCGTAATTAGGATATTCTGTTGCCAGATCGTTTACGAAGAAGGCGAAGCGCATGGGAGTTTTTCCAGTTTATGACAGGGTAGAAAAGTTAGGATCATTGCGGAATGCAGCGATCCTCTTCTTAGTGGTTTCTGAGTTCAAAAATTCAGGCCGCAGGCGCGGTTCTTTCAGCAGGCCGCGAGCGGCCAAATCCTCAACCACGCTGACGTGGCGCTCTGCAATCTTCCCATACCAAAATGGAGTCAGATCGCCATCATCAGCAAGAATGTCCAGCACCGCTTTGAAGCCACGCAAATATATCGCATCTTTCGCAAGTCCGCCTGAACGATAGATGCGCGCTGTGATGTTGAAGGACGCGCTTTGACTGAAGCCGTAGGTATCGTGCAACAGTCGGTAGACGTCGATAAATTCTGCGCCATCAATCATTGCATCAACGCCGAGAACTCGCGCTGCAAGTAGCCTAAGCCTGGTATTAGTCAAACCGCCGACTGCCCATTCAGCAAAGACCGCTAGTCCCTCCTGAATACCCTCATATCCTGCAAGGCCATTTTTAAAGATTTCGAGTTGATGGTTCTCGCCGTTTACATAAGTCAGCAGGTGCACGCCAACCTCGTGATGAAGCAGCGGCTCTATGCGGTGCCGAGCGGGGTTTGTTGACGATCCAACAAAAAGTTTGTTGCCCGACACCATCATCCCCACTGTGTCGTCGCGAACTTCAACTGTCGCGTCGAAGGTGATATCTTGCTTGTGGTACCGCTTGATCATTTGGCGCGCAGCATCAGCAACTTCATGGCAATCAGCCCGGCTGCGATCACCTTTCGCTTTGCGTTTGGGCGCCGCCAGTATGTCTTCGGCAGCTTGCTTCAAGTCGCTGTGGACGGTTTCATAGAGCATCAGCGACGCAAATCGGAAGCGAGAGGTATTGCGTGTGCCAAGCATCGATAGCTGGTGATCAAGCTCATGCCGCTTTTCGGAGAACAGCTGTTCAAGAACCGGGTCTTCAATTGCGCGGAAATCAATATTGTATAACTCGCGCTTAGTCTGGTCGGGATCGACGGCCAACGGGCGATAGCGAAACGTCGGTACCTTCTCGTAATCACTATCTTGAAAGGCCTCATACGCCTGATCAGTGTTAATAGGCGTTACGCTCATCAGGAAATCGAACTGCCCACATATCTGATTGAGGGCAGAGTCGACCTTACTCGCCGCATCGAGAAAGGTTCGTCGCCCAAGCGCGCGGTGGTGAACGGGGTTTTCCGCGTCCGTCGTGTCGATGAAGCTAAACGCAGCACTCAGTACCGCATCGAAAATGCCGACCGCTAGATCATGATAAAGCAAAGGATAGATTGATTTAGCGTCGGGCTGAAAGTGCACCTGCGGCAAGCCAAGAGAGACCTGCGCACATCCCTGATCAGTTAGCTCTTGCGCAAACTCCGCCTCCAGCTTCACGTCTGTAGTGCGCTCGACCTGGCAGTGTCTCAGATCAATATCAACATCACACAATGACTGTTCAAGCATATCCGCCGCAGCATTACCACCAGGCGAGCCGTCGCTGCCGATTACCGCTTTAAATTCGGGCAGGCTCGGCGTGTCGCCTGCACGGGGGCGGGGTTTCGGCAGGTCATAAAGCGAGATGACCAACGTGCGGGGGAAATGTCTATGCTGTTGTTCCAGCACAGCCTTGATGGCTGACCAGCCTTCTACATCGCCACGGGTTTTCGGCCAGATAACATAAGCTGGGCTTGTCGTCGCAACCCTATATGCCAAACTGGATTGCTGGTTTTCTTCAAACCGGTTGATGATGAGGAAGGGAAGCGTGCGGTCGACATGGATGCGTCCTCCATTGCCCAAGTTTTGACGCAAGCCGCCGCCTTCGCCAAACGCATAGAATAATTTCTCGACTGGCGTCTCAGGGGTGCTGCGTGAGCCGCTCATACCAAGGCCTCTCTGGCCGCAGCGGCGGCGCATTCAATCAATCCGCGCATGGCTGGCAAGTCGTCCGTATTCGGCTGACCCGTCCACTCGTCCATGTAAAACTTCTTGAACTCGATGGCGATTGCGCAACCGGTCTTCGGATAGTTCTCATGGACAAAGCGAGTCTGCTCTCCCTTACCTTGGAAAGCGACGTTCTCACGCACGTCCAACTTGCGGCCATTGAAATCGAAATTTGCCATGGCCTTCATCACTGGCTCGAGAACGGGCGCCCAATACTCGCGCGGCATCGAAGACGTGCCGATGTTGATGTCTGGCGCATCTTTTCCATCGGTTGGCGAGGCATCGGGTCCGTCGCGGCGGTGATTGTAGCTATGAACGTCCAATAGCACGAACCGCCCATGGGTCTGTTCGATATCCGTCAGCAGGCTACCCAGCATGCGGTAGTAAGCGCGGTGGATAGAAAGCGATTCCTGCACTATACCCTCAGAGGGTTCTTTGTGCCAAACCTTGAGACCCCAGCTCTGATCTGGCGTGCGATATACTGCGTTTTCCTCGCCGCGATTGATATCAAACTCAAAGCGCGAGCGACACCCGATTATGTGTGTTGGATTGCTCTGCACGGCATGACCGGTAAATGGGTCTTCTTCGCGCAATCTATCATCTTCCGATATTGCCATCAGCGGGCGTACGTTCTCTCGCAAACCATGGCCGTCATGGATTGCCGTCGCAATCACGGGGCCTTCCCCGCGCTGGACTTGCCACCATGGACTGAATGTAACTGATTGATTCATTTATCGCCTCACCTGGTCAACTAACGGACAGCTGGCAGGAAAGTTTCTTGCTGATCGCTTTCTGCCCGCTTGGCCCGCGAGTTTAAACACGGTCCCATGTCAGGTCTGACTGACCAATCGACTGGAAGCAGGGCAGCATCGACCTAAGGCGAGACTGCACATTGCCGATGTGGCGCGAGTTTGAACGCCGCGCTCTCGCCGGCGAGGATCCCTTGGAAAGGGAATGAAAACCGCCCGCAACTTTTTGCAGGCGGCTCTCATATTTTCACAATGCAGCATTGTTGGTTCTAAAAGCAGTGCCAAAACCTGTCAGCGCTAGTCTACAGGACGTAGCGCCCTTCAAATCGATCAAAGATCAACGGCTGAACAACTTCAGGCAACCGTGCTGAGTTCTGTGTCTTTATTCCTGACAAGTGAGTCAAGATTTGGGTCGGATCGCCAACCTCGAAGCCCATCCATGGAAACTCAGAGGCTTTCATCAATGACGAATAGTCGCGCTTGCAATCGATGGAGCGCCAGGACAAGTTCATGGTGTCGTCCGTCTTCGAAGTCCAATGCGCAATATCAACCTGCGGCTGATGCGGCCCTGACAGCACCCTTCGTTCGATTGTGTGCAGGCTTTGGAGCAGGGGATTACGCCTGCGTTCATAATCGCTCAGGGCTCACGCGGCGCTGTAATGACAAGAGGGGTGATCGTTTTGTCAATCATGCGCCCATCGCTTGTCGCAAAAGACACGCGCAACTGGTAGAAATGGCCTTCGGGTAGATCCGAGGACGGAGTCAGACCTGCGAGCGAAAAATGCTGCGAACTTTGCCCTCTGCGTGAACCGATAGCGCTCTCATCAACATGTGTGATGTCGCGCTCAGGTATCCACTCGCTGCGGAAATGCCGCAACCAGAAGCGCACGCCGCCTTCATCCGATGCAATCACAGTATTGCCCGAGCCTGCATCATATTGAACCCTGACTTCCATATCATCGCCAGCGACAAGCCCCTCTGCCAGAGCTTCCTCCGCGATAATGCGGATAGATGGCTCGGAAAACGGCTCGACCTGCAAGGTACGAGCTGCCGAGATGTCAGCCGTCTCGAGCGAGGCAGCGACAATCTCCGCTTCTCCGGCGCTCAACAATTGGACGACGCCGTTCTGATCTACGCTGGCAACAGCGGGATCGCTGCTGCTCCAGATCAACCCGCGTTCGTCGGCAGTGCTCGGCAAAACCGTTGCCTGCATAGCAATTGTCTGCCCCGTGAACGCGTCGACCGCCGGAGTGGTTAGGCGCACTTCTTCAACCGGTACAGGGAACCAGTTGACGATTGTCGCGGTGGCCGAAGCGGCCAGCCCATTTGCAGAACTTGTCGCGGTAATTATTGCCGTCTCGCCTGCTTCACCCACCGCGTGAAGCGTTCCATCCTGCGCCACGTTGATGCTGGCAGGATCGCTTGATCGCCAGATTAGCGACGAATCAGCGTTCAGCGGCGCCAATTCGGTAGCGAAGCGATGCGACGTACCAGTCCGGATCGACAGTTCTGTAGGGGTGAGGTTTAATGTCAGCGGATCGAGCAAATCGGTATCGAAAAGTTGATCAGCGGGTTTGCCTGCAAAACTGGCAATCTCGCCATTGCGCCAACGGACAGTGATCCGTTCGATTTGGTCGTTGTCGCCCAGGCCGAAATGTACGATGTTGAGCAAACTCTGCGAGAAAATCTCACCCGCCGACCCGACCCTGCGCAATTGCCTGCTGGCTGCGGTTTCGACCGTGACTTCGGCACCGATTGAATCAATCCTGCCTGTTGGAGAATATCCCACTCTCACCAGAGCATAGTGTCCGCTGCCCGGCTCACGGTTCTCGTGCAGGTTCCAATCGCCCCGCTCGCCTCCGCTCAGCAAATCCAGATCGCCGTCGAGATCGAAGTCAAAGGCTTGACCCATGTCACCATTTCCAGGGCCACCGAGATCGCTCGCACCATGCATGGTGAACTGTTCGAACCCTCCTTGGCCGTTGTTAAGCAGCATGAGGTCCGAAATACGCCCGCGAATATAGCCCCATCTGTATACGAACAGATCGTGATGCCCGTCATTGTTGAAGTCGCCGGTGGTTACGCCCATCGAATTGCCCGATTGCGGAATACCCCATTCGGCGGAAACATCGACAAAGCGCTCGCCATCATTCCGCAGTAAGACATCGGTCACATTGCGGTTTTCGGGGATGAAGTCGGGTATTGCCCCGCGCACCCCATGCAACGTGAATTGATAGCCCCAGAACAAGTCGCCATTGCGCACGAGTGAAGCGCGCCAACGCCCCTCTCCCAAATATCCAAAATAGACCCCGTTTTCGGAAAGATCAGAAGGCCAACCCGGCGCCAGTGATGGTTCGAGTAAAAATTCTTCTCCTGAATCTATTATATGACGCGCTCTGTTTTCTCCGAGGAAGATTGGATAGTCCTGCCCTCTGAAAACACCCTGGGTCAGAAAGTAATAATCCGCCAGTCGCACTGGGCCATTGGCAAGGAAGGTAAAGCCATCGGTCCCGGCGAATCCACGCGGACGAATGGAAAATGTGCCCGCCGCTGGATCGAAATCGACGAATGGCGCTTCGCCTCGCCCGCCTTCGAATGCTTTACCGCGCGCCAAGAAAAGGTCGAGATCGCCATCATTGTCGATATCGAGATCCGCAATGGCCATGACATCGTGCATGTGTGCGGTCGTGTCCGGAAACTGGTCCGTTATGTCGGTGAAGGTGAAATCACCATTGCCGCGCCACACTGACAATGGACCATAGAGAATTATATCGTCGATTTGATCACCATTGAGGTCGGTGGCCAAAGCGCGGGACGGCTCAACATCCTCAATCCCTGCAACCCTGCGAAAGGTGAAGCGCCCATCGCCTTCATTCTCGTAAAAAAGATGCTGCGGTCGTTCGCCATGAAGGCCCGTTTCATTCACCAGCATCAGATCCAGATCGCCATCGCTATCCATATCGGACCACCGGCCCCCGCGCCCTCGGCCGCCGCGGTCAATGCCAACGTCGCCGGTCGTTAGGATCAGGCGGCCGTCCGTGTTGGTGTAGAAATTGGCTTTCGATGGATCGGTGCCGTTGCCCCCGCCTTGTGTGACCACCAGATCAAGGTCGCCATCATTGTCGTAATCCCCCGCAGCCGTGCCATGCAGATCATGCATGAACCAACGCGAAAGATCGCGCGCGTGCGCTGTTACTGTCCCATCGCCATTGTTCCAATACAGCCTGGTGGCGCCGTCATTGTGGTTGTTGAGGATGAAGTCGTAATCCCCGTCCTGATCCAGATCAGCGACAGTCGGTCCGCCATATTTTAGCGAGGGCTCGCGCTCTACACCGGCTGCCGATGTGATATCTACGAACTGCGGAAGATCGAGTTCGTCAAGCCAAGTGATGTCCAGGTTTTGAATACGCAATTGCGCCGCGCGCGCGGACACGCCGAGAGTTTGGCCAGCCGCATCATCCAGCCGCACTAGCGCATTGATGGAATGCTCCCCCGGGCTTCCCACATCAAGACTGTCGGCGATAAGGACATCACCTTGATACAGATTTAACGTCGCGTATTCGCCTGGATTGTCGACATTTATGGAAACGCGGGCACTGCCTGCTTCGATCACGCCAATCTCGAACGCCTCTGAGTCAATAGTTTCGGGTGCATCAAGAAGCAGGTCGCGCGGAATAGCAGCGCAACCGGTGACGCCTGAAGCGAGAAGGCCGATGGAAATTAGGTAATGAATTCGGGTTCGCAATGAACACCCCTCCAGCCATATCTCATCAAAATCGCATTGCCGAGACCACCAATGAATCAACAACCTTATTGTAGATTGTTACCGATTTCAACGCTGCGAAGAATGTGCGTGGGAATTTTGCAACAGGTCTGGTGCGCTAGGCACTCCGCCTCCAGCGTAAAATGCTAATTGTTGACAATCGACCTGAATGACCTAAAAGTACGATTGTCTACAATCTGGATCGAGGGGTCTGGCTGTGGTTCTGTTCAAACAGACGCAGCTTCAGGCAACGGATACCAGAGGGAGGTTTTTTGCCGGTTCGGAACAGAACTGGTTTGAGGGAGGGTGTTTTTCGATGACCAGAGTAAATAACAAGCTATTACAATCAACGGCTTTAGTGGCCCTTGTGGTGTCGCTTCATGCAGTTCCCGTCCATGCCCAAGACAGCGGTGACGATGCTTCAGATCCGACCGACGAAGAGCTTGCGGCAGAAAATACGATTGTCGTCTCCGGTATTCGTGGCAGCATTCTCTCTTCAATCGAAGACAAGCGCGATTCGGGCCAGATCATTGATACGATCAACGCTGAGGATATTGGGCGCTCGACCGACCAAAACATTGCCGAGGCGTTGAACCGCGTCTCCGGCGTGAGCATCAGCTCGAATGACGGGCAGGGTACCTTCATTTCGGTCCGCGGTGCGAATGCCGACCAAACCGTGGTCACCCTGAATGGCACGACCTTGGGTTCGACTGGCTTTTCGCAAGGGGTCGATTTGTCGGCCTATTCGGCAGACATTCTCTCCCGTGTCGAAGTGATCAAAACACCTTCCGCTGATGATGAGGAAGGCTCTCTTGCCGCAGTTGTCAATCTCATCACTCGCCGTCCACTCGACCTCAGGGACGATATCCGCACGGTAACCGGGCAGCTGCGCTATAATGATCTGTCTGAAAACTACGATTATCGCATCGCTGGCACTTTTTCACAGCGTTTTGCGGACAATCGCCTCGGCATTCTTGTGACCGCGAATTACGACACCAACAGCGTGCAGCGTGAGCAGGTCAGCTTTGAAAACTACAACGCCTTCAGTTCGTACGGGTACACCGATGAAACTGGAGCCCAGTTCGTCGCGCAGGATGCGATTGACGCCGATCAAATTGCTGCGACCCGCAACAATAGGGACAACGCTTTCGCTGGGGCTACCGGTGTGCAGGCTGGTGACGGGCCCTATGCCCCGATCGCCTGGGGACTTGCGCCTGAAAACTCGCTCTATGAATTCTTGCAAAACGATTACGAGCGGTATGGCTTTGACGCTTCGCTGCAATGGGAAATTGCTGATGGCACGCGCCTGACGCTGAGCGGGACTTACAACCGCCAGAACGTCAATAGCCGTAACGATGCAGTGTTTGTGGCAACCCAACGCTTCGTTGGTCATATTGATGGTGTTCAGCAGCCAAACCTTGGCCTGGGCCTGCCCTTCCGCGATCGCTCGGGCTCTGATCCTAGCATCGTATTGCCATTCAATCCGGGCAATCCACTAGTCGGTATTTATGACAGTAATCCGATCGATTACGGTGGCACAGTCGACAATTTCGGGGATCCTGTCACAAATCCCACGTTGAACGATCAGCTACTATGGACAGATCCAGTTCAAAACTGGCGTACGCTGGACACGGACACTCGTACTTGGACCCAGTATCAGGCCCGCCATGCAGTTGGCGGCACACGCGCTTCGGTCAATGATTTCAAAACTGAAAATTACTTGATCAGTGCGGAATTGGAGCATGAGTGGTCGGATGCGCTACAGATGGTTGCTGGCGCTTCCTTGTCGCAGTCGCAGCAGACTCCAGAACAACAGATCTTCATGATTGCCAACCGCAACCGGACGATTGGCCCATGGAATCTTCATCACGTTCCGGCTGATCAACTGGTCCCAGCAGGCTATGATTGTGCAGGTGGCCCTTGCCAGCTGATCGGTGCCGATACGGATCCATTCCTTGGCAATGTGATCGAATTTCAGCAGAACAATGGCGACCTCTGGGATAATGTGGGACGTACCGGGTTCAACCCGGACGATCTTGCAAGTCATACGCTTGGATTCATTTCTTCGGGTTTCACCGATGTTGAGGATGAGCAGCTCACCGCGTTTGCCGATTTCGATTGGGAAGTTGATTTCGCTGGCGTCACCAGTTTTGAATTTGGTGGGCGCTACACCAGCCGCGAGAAATTCGTAAACCAGCAGAACGGAACTCCGCGTTCGAGCGGCGAATTTATCGAGGTGGTCAGTCCGCTTACAGGACAGACGATTTCTCTCGACCCTGCGGCAATTAATCTCATTTCGGCTGCCAACTTCTCAAACGGCGAATTGCCGACGAACGAGTTTGGTTCTGGCTTGGGCTTGAGCCAGGATTCAATCACAGACGGCTGGCAAACTTTCGATCCGGTAGCTGCGCTTGCTGCAGTGAGTGAAGGCGACCGCGCATTCACACTTGATAACACCCAGACCCGCGGTGCCGAATTCGAAAATTGGGCTGGCTACGCCAAAGCGAATTTCGAATACTTTGATGGGCGACTGCGCGGAGACGTTGGTCTTCGTTATGTTCGCACACGCGTAGACACCACCGGTTTTGCTGGCGCACTTTTTGCTTTTGACAACCAAGGGCGCGGGCGCATTATCGACCCGATCTATCTGGAAACACTGCGCAATTCTCCGCAAAACAATCCGTGCCCAGTATTGGATGGCACGCCTAATCCGGTTGGAGAAGGGCCCGGCTCGCAGTTCTGGACAAATGGGCTTGGGACGGGTGACGTGAATGCTCCTGGCAATTATGACCTGTTCAGCTTCCAAGAACGCAACAGAAATGCCCGTGTGGACGGTCAGGGCACAGTGCCCGGCGTTCCTGGCGGTGTGTGCTATGATCCATTGCTGGAACCAGGGGCGCTTCCTGACACTTACCGTGAGCGCAATCTGGTGCGCTACTCAGACATCTCGACAGAGCAATTCGGCACTGGCGCATTCTCCGATCTGCCTGATCGCAGCCGCGCATCAATCCCGGCGTCGGATAGCTTCAGCTACGACGAATGGCTGCCTAATCTCAATTTGAGTTTTCTCGTCAATGACGAGATGATTGCGCGTCTTTCCGCATATCGCACGATGGCCCGTCCGCCGATTGACGATTTGCGTGCCGGCTTCCGAATGGTTGAAGGTACGGTTTTTGAAGGCAACCCTGTGTTCCGGCCGAGTTCGACCGTTGATCTCTATTCTGCGCAGGTGCGTCCGCTGACCGCCAATAACATTGATCTCGCGTATGAATGGTATTTCGAGCGCGATGCGCTGCTGTCGGTCAACCTGTTCTACAAAGACATCAATAACCTGATTGAAACTACCGATTCTCGCTGGTTCATTGGTGATTTGCGCAGGATCGCAGCAGATCCGGATAACGCATCATTTGATGGCATGGACGTAACCAATGCAGATGGAATTTCCACGCCGCTGTTGCTGGTCAATTCTGCCGATACTGCAGCGCAACCTGACATTGGCCAGTGTATGCCGCGCAGGCTTCAAGGCGAAGGCACCTTTGTCATTGCCGAAGACTGGTTGTTCGATGGCGATCCCCGCCTGTTGTGTAATGAATACAACGTAACGCGCCGGGAGAATGCAGGATCAGCTTCGGTTAAGGGTCTCGAACTGCAATATGTGCACAATTACCGCTTCTTGCCAGGCACATTGTCCAATCTAGGGATCGCGGCCAACTACACCTATCAGGTGGGTGAATTCAGCGAATCCGGCTTCCCGATCCCCGGAACTCCGCGCACGTCTTATAATATAACTGGCTTCTGGCAGGAGGGTGGAAACCAGCTTCGCTTGGCATGGTCTGGCAGTGGGGACTCGCTGATTCAGCGCTCCTTCGGCGGCGGTGCGCTTTGGCAACAAGGCCGCGACGTGCTCGATTTCTCGGCTGCGTACGAAGTGACCAGCAATGTGCTGCTGACGTTCGAGGCAACGAATTTGACCGATGAGCCGGTACGAACCTACTTCACCAGCCGGATCATCCGTTTGCCCGATGGGACAGGCACGTTCGTCAATTTCGACGAAGGTTCTATCTACGATGGCGCTCCGCGTAGCCGCACGATCCGGGAATACAATACTGGTCGAAATTTCAGGGTCGGTTTGCGCTTTAATTTCTAAACCCTCTCCCAAGCGGTATTTTCCGCTGACTTTGGGCGCTGCGGCAAGGTTTGCCGCAGCGCCCTATCTTTGAGTGAAGTATTGCAACTTTTGTGAGATCAAGGAACTGCGTAGAGACGGTGAATGATAAAACCGCAGGCTGAACATTTCTGCATTCTGGGAGGAGGGACCGCAGGCTGGATGACAGCCTTGCTGTTCCAACGCGCTTTTAGCCAAGCCCGCATCACACTGATTGAATCCTCCTCTGTCGGCACCATCGGTGTGGGCGAAGGTTCGACCCCGGCGCTCAAGAGCTTTTTCGATGCGGTGGACATCGCCGAATCTGACTGGATGCCGCGATGCGGTGCGACTTACAAATCAGGGATCACATTTCACGGCTGGAGCACAACACCGGGCTTCGAGCATTATTTTCATCCCTTCCTTTCCCACTTTGATCGCGACCATATCAAGGCGCTACAATTCAACTCCTTGCTGCGACGTTCTGGCCGCGATGTTCACGCGCACCCAGATATGTTTTGCTATTCGCATTACCTCGCCGAACGGCAACTTTGCCCGCGCGCGCCTTACTCCTTCCCATTTGAAGTGCAGTATGGATACCATTTCAACGCCGGTCTGCTGGGTGCCTATTTGAAAGAGCTGGCGCTGGAGCGAGGCATTAATTGGCAGGACAGTCTCGTTGAGAGCGTAGAGCATTCGAGCAATGGCGACCTGACGGCTTTGGTGACCGATACGGGCGAGCGGCTGATGGCTGATTTCTTCGTCGATTGCAGTGGCTTTGCCTCTATCCTGACAGAGAAGGCCCTGGGCATTGGATGGCAATCCTATGACGATTCACTTTTCAACGACCGCGCGGTAACGATTGGCACAGAGGCTGAATCTGTCGTCTCGACACAGACGACCGCTACCGCGCTTCGCAATGGCTGGGCATGGCACATTCCGCAGCAAGACCGGGTCGGAAACGGCTATGTCTACAGCTCGCGCTTTTGCACCGAGGAGGAGGCAACCCGCGAACTGGCCGAGCATCTTGGGCTTGATCCAGACGGAGTACAGGCGCGCCACATTCGCTTTAGAACAGGCCGCGTCGAAAGCGTGTGGAACCGCAACACGCTTGCGGTCGGTCTATCGCAAGGTTTTCTGGAACCGCTTGAGGCCACGGCATTGGCGCTGGTCCAGCTGACTATTGCGCGCTTCGTCAGCTATTACCGTGCGGGCGGCCATTCGGATCAATACCGGGATCATCTTAACCGCGAAGTGGCGGAGGCCTATGACGGGGTGAAGAATTATATTCACACCCATTTCCTGCTCTCCGACCGTGATGACAGCGAATATTGGCGCGCGTGCCGGTCCAATGCGAAGGCAATTTCGCCGGAGCTGAAGCGCGTAATTGAAACGTGGTTCGCTCGCGGTGATTTGGCTGCAGTGTTGCAAGAGACTGGTTTGGGTAAGCACTATAAGATCAATTCCTGGCTCTATATTTTGGCCGGGATGGGTGTGTTTCCACCTGCCGCAAAGCTTTCCTCGCCCGAAGATAGTGAAGCCAGCAAAGTGCCGCTTGATGATATCTCGACATTTTTTGAGCGTCTCACCAAAAACCATATGTCGCAGGCCGAGGCTTTTGCCTTGCTTGAAGCGGGCCAGATACCGGAGGCTGACGAAAGGCTCCCTTCTGATGGTAACGCACTTGAACAATTGCTCGGGCTGGAAATCGGTATATCAGCGGCAACCTAATCGATGCGGTCAACTCGCGCGGAGTGCCTCTAGTGCTTCCGCATGCGTTTTTGGAATATTATCGGTTTCAGATGCAACGGCGCGGCCAACATTCTGAAGGAACGGCAGTATTTTGTGCGCAATGTCCTGCGGCGCGGCGAAGCGCTTATAATCCAGCAGGAAGCCTTGGCCGATCAGCACTTGATACCAGCTATCGTGCCCGAACAGCGCCTCTTCCGGCAATTCGATCCAGCCCCTTTCGGAAAGCCCCGACAGACATGCGGAAAGCGTTTCAGGCCGAGGGCCTTCGCGGCGCGCCTGCCAGAAGGGCTCAGGCCTTTGGTTGACGATGTAATGCGCCATTAGAAAGTCGCGCACTTCATCGGTTTCCTTGCGCCATGCGCGGTTGAATTCTTCGCGCGCCTGCGCATCTGCGCGGCCTTCCAGCAGCGATTTTTCAAGCATGAGCGCATATTTGCAAATAAGATGAATGCTTGTGGATTCCAGCGGTTCAAGGAAGCCTGCTGAAAGTCCAATCGCGGCGCAATTGTGTGTCCACGGCTCCATCAGCCTGCCAGTTTTGAAGGCGATCTTGCGCGGCTCGGTTATCGGCGTGCCGGTGATTTCGCGCATCAGCAAGGCAGTCGCCTCATCTTCCGACATGTATTCAGAGCTGTAAACGCAGCCATTTCCCGTGCGGCTTTGTAGCTGGATTTCCCAACGCCAGCCCGCCTCGTGCGCCACCGATCGTGTGAACAGGCGCGGCGTTGTTGCACGCTCTGTCTGCACTGCAATCGCGTTGTCGCATGGCAGAAATGCGCTCCAATCGTCAAAACGGCCCGCCAGAGCCTTGCGGCTGAGAACGCCAGTTATTCCCGAACAATCGATAAAGAAATCTGCTTCCAGCGTCTTTCCATCCTTGGTGGAAAGGCTGGTGATGCCATCCGGGCCAGTGGCTACATCGGTTACATGGCGAGACAGGTGAATGGCGCCGTCATCCACCGCCTTTTGCTTCAGCAGACGCGCCAGCAGGGAGGCATCAAAGTGCAGCGCGTAACTCAGCTCTGCCAAAGGGAAAAACAGATTTTCCGGCGCATCCTCTGGCCGCATCGCGACACGGGTGAAACGGTCTTTCAGTGCTGCCACAACTGCCGGTGTGAAATGACCAAGGTTGCGATTGGTGAAATACGCTGCGCTCGCCAGCCATGCGGAGAAGAACTCCTGCCCGTTCAGCGGAGTGCCCATATTACCGAAGCCGTGCATGTAATGTTCGCCGGCACGCGACCAGCCTTCAAATTGAATGCCGTATTTGAACGTGGCAGCGGTATGTTTGATCAGCTCTGCATCTTCTATACCGACATGCGAAAGCAGATCGTAAATCGTGGGAATGCTCGCCTCGCCAACGCCGATGGTGGGAATTTCCGCAGTGTCGACCACGGTGACTTCGTAGCCCAGCTCACGCGATCTGCGCGCGAACACGGCGCCGCACACCCAGCCTGCTGTTCCGCCGCCTAGAATGATTATTTTGCGCGGTTTGCCGTGTACCAATTTGTGGTCCCTTTCAAACTATGCCCAGACAGTCCAAGGTCCGTTGATAATTGTCAACAATCGGGTCTATGCTGTATAGGCGATCGCATAAAATAATGGTTGGTGAGGTTAGGGTGTCAGCGCAAATCAAGAAAAAGATTTTGATCGTCGGCGGCGGCTCTGCCGGTTGGATGACAGCCGCCCTGATGGCGAAAACTTTGGGTGACCGCTTTGCGATTGAACTGGTCGAATCCAGCGCCATTGGCACCATTGGCGTGGGGGAAGGTTCCACGCCAAAAATCGCAGCTCTGTTTGCAGCGCTTGGCGTGGATGAAGCTGAATGGATGCCGGCCTGCAACGCTACGTATAAGAACGGCATTCGCTTCAAAGGCTGGTCCAGCCGCGAGGGATTTGAGAGCTTCTTTCACGGCTTCTATTCGCATTTTGACCGTGACCATATGAAGGCCTTGCGCTTCAACTCGGTGCTGCGCCGGGCGCGGATTGATGTCCATGCGCACCCAGATCTGTTTCTCTACAATTCCTATTTGGCAGACCGGCATCTGGCGCCGACTACGCCGGAGACATTCCCCTTCGATGTGCAATATGCCTTTCACTTTGACGCAGGGCTTCTTGGGGATTTCCTGAAGACTTGGTCCATGGCGCGCGGCGTGACATGGCGGGATTGCCGGATTGCAGGATGCGAAATGGATGAGGCAGGCGAGATCGCAGCACTCCTCTCGGATCAGGGTGAGCGGCTGGAATCAGATCTGTTCATTGATTGCAGCGGTTTCAGCGCGCTACTGATTGAAAAGGAAATGGGCGCTCAGCACCTGTCCGCATCAGAGATTCTGTTCAACGATGCCGCAGTGGCAATTCGCAGTCCCGCGTTGGAAAATCCGCCCCCGATGACCACGGCGACCACGATGCCAAGCGGCTGGGCGTGGCACATCCCCCTGCAATCGCGCACCGGCAATGGCTATGTCTCTTCGAGCCGGTATGGGGATAGCGAATCTGCCGAAAGCGAACTGCGCGCAGCTATGGGGGACGCGTGGCAAGAGGGCGATGCACTGCATCTGAAGATGCGGCTTGGGCGTGTTGACCGGGCATGGATTGGCAATTGCGTTGCCATCGGTTTGTCACAGGGATTTCTGGAGCCTCTCGAGGCAACTGGGCTGGCGTTGACGCAGTATAATATAACGCGGCTGATGTATTATCTAACTGAGCATGGCTCTTCCCAAGAAGCCCGTGACGGGTTCAACCGCGAAGTCGGCGATGCCTTTGATGGGACGCGTGATTTTATCGCCATGCACTATCTCACCGCGACACGGAATGACACGCCATACTGGCGCGATGTACGTGCCAATCAGGCGGCCATTTCGGGTGATCTGGCTGCGGTGTTCAAAGCGTGGCGTACAGGCGGCGATTTTGACACCATCCTGCGAGAGCGGCGAATGACCGATTATTTCTCGCTCCATAGCTGGTACTATGTGATGTGCGGCAAGGGCATGTACCCCGATGGCCCTACCAAACCGCCAACGCCGGATATGCTGCGCAAGGTTCCAACTGATACCATTGCCGATTTTTTGCAGCGTTGCGCGCTCAACCATCATTCACATGCGGAACAGCTTGCGCAACTAGCTCGGGGTAGCTCTTCGCCCAAATCCGAACTGGATGGTGCAGCGGCTCTGGCGATCTTGAAGGCAGCGGTGCCCAGCCGCGATCACACCCATCATGGGGTTGATTTTTAATGACCTTTGCGAACGAATAGCGCCCTTCGTGCAGCGCAAATCTAGCTTACCAAGAGGTGATGTATTCCGTGCAGGGCAAACCGGTTGCGCCGTCTTCAGTTGATCGCGCAGTGACCACATAGGGGCCAAGATCTACAGTCTGTACAGCGCCGCCCATATGCAATGTTACCTTCGCGTCGCCCCGGCCCAAACGTAAGTCTGAAACGCCCTCGAGACAATAAAAGCCGCCTTCCTGCGTCAGATTGATCCGGCCAATGACGGCTGTACTGTAAGGCGCAGCTATCTCGCCGACATTGGCATTGACCCAGACTTCGCCTTCACTGCCAGCTCGCGCAAAGAACCCCAGAGTAACGATCTGCCCCTCTTCAATGGTGGTTGGCAAAGGTTCTGATTTGGCCGCGCTATCCCAGAAGTTTTCGCCCTGCCGGATGACCTGCGCGCGAAGCATCTGACCACCAGGAACCGCTTCAGCCGCAACTTGGCTGATCTCGACATCACCATAAAACTCCCAAGTGGGGCGCTCCATATCACTGACGACTTGTTCTTGTGCCCAGCTCGGCGAACACCACAGCGTTGCCACACAGGCAGCGCCAACCATTTTTGCAATGCGTTTGCTCATCGGTGCGATCCTCTCTCTCGTGCGATTAATATATGCGAAGCGGGAACGGATAGTCAATTGTCAACAAAAAGGGGAGGGGAATGGCGCCCCCGCTTTCCCGACAGGGAACAGGGGAGAGTAGTAGTTCATCGCGGCAGAGAAGGGACATAGCACCTGCTGGCGGCCCAACATGCTACTACATCATTGTAGACAATCTACATTGCGCGATGTAAGTGTCGGTCAGATGTGATCCGAAAGATGATTGCCGGAGAGGTTTGTTCTGATGCGTTTTACCAAATTCCGCCCAAATTCCGCCCGTGCGCTGGTCACAGCGTCAACGCTTGCCATTGCTGCTGCGTGGACAAGTGCAGCACTGGCCGATGATCATGAGCCCGAGCCGGAAAGTGCGCATGAGGAAGTGATCCTGTACGATTTCGAAGCTGCAACAGTTTCGGCTGACATTGGCGGTGCAAATACCGAGTTTTCGTTGGTGGAGCATGACGGCGGAACGGCATTGCGCGCGGAATTTGCGACCAGCGTTAACCGCTATGCCAACATCACCATGAGCCCTGCAAATCCGGTCGACCTTAGTGGACATGACATCGCTGGGTTTGCGCTCGATATGTACAATCCGGGCACGGAATCGGTACAAGTGAATGTCGACCTTACGGATGCAGGCGGACAAATCGCTACGCGCAGCACGATCGTCCCAGCGGGCGGTGGCGGCACCTATTACATCGAAGTGGCGGGACCGGACATCAGCGCAGATACGGGCCTGCGTGACACGCCATCAAATTGGCTCATCAACGCGACGAAGCTGACATGGATGTGGGGCGCGCGGGACCTTGATGAAAACGCCATCACCGGCATCAGCCTCAACGTCGGCAGCCTGTCGAGCGATCGTTCGCTGGTGGTCGACAATGTCCGCGCGGTGTTTGATCCGCCGCACGATCCAGATTATCTTGTCGGTCTGATTGATCCCTATGGGCAGCCGGTCGATGGCGACTATGCAGAACGGGTGACGAGCGATCTTGATCTGCAGGAACGCGCTCTGGCAGAAATCGATGCGCTCAATGCAAACGGGATTGATGGCCGCTCACGCTGGCAGGGCTGGGCTGATGGCCCGCAATTGGAAGCCACAGGCTATTTCCGGACCGAGAAGGTCGGTGATCGCTGGTCATTGGTTGATCCCGACGGTTTTCTCTATTTTGCGACCGGGATCGACAATATCCGCATGGCCAATACCTCAACCATGACCGGTTATGAATTCCGCCCCGGAGCTATTCGTGCGCGTGATCCCAATGATACCACGCCCGAAGATTCCACCGGACTAAACCGCGCGCCCGACAGCGCTCTGTCAGCGCGTTACCGGGCATGGGACACGCGCGCCTACATGTTCACTTGGCTGCCGTCCTATGACAGCGCATTAGGCGACCATTATGGATACCGCCGCGAAGTCCATTCCGGTCCGCTGGCATCGGGTGAAACCTATAGCTTCTACCGCGCCAATCTTGAGCGCAAATATGGTGATCGCGGTGATGACAGTTTCATTGATGACTGGCGCCAGATCACAAATGCGCGGATGCTGGACTGGGGATTTACCAGCTTTGGCAATTGGCTGGACCCAACCTTCTACGAAGAACCTTCGGTGCCATATTTTGCCAATGGCTGGATCATTGGCGATTTTAAAACCGTTTCAAGCGGCGATGACTATTGGTCTCCGCTGCCTGATCCGTTTGATCCTGAATTTGCAGAGCGCGCCCGCGCGACCGCTGCGCAGGTTGCCGGGGAAGTGCAAGGCTCCCCGTGGTGTGTCGGCGTGTTTATCGACAATGAAAAAAGCTGGGGCCGAACCGAAACTATCACGCAGCATTATGGTATCGTCATCCACACGATGGGCCGGTCTGCGGACGAAAGCCCGACCAAAGCCGTTTGGTCGCGAATGCTGCGCGAAAAATACGATACTATCGATGCGCTGAACGCTGCATGGGATACGGATATCGCTTCATGGGATGAATTAGAGGACGGGGTCGAGCTTACCGACCACACCGATGGCAAGATTGCCGATTATGCCATTTTGCTGGAGGAATATGCCGCTGAATACTTCCGCATTGTGGATGGAGCACTGAACGAAGTTCTGCCCGATCACATGTATCTTGGCTCTCGCTTTGCAACCTGGGGCATGACGCCTGAAGTCGTTCGCGCTGCGGCACGTTATGTCGATGTGGTCAGCTATAATGAGTATCAGGAAGTGCCGCATGCCATGACGTGGGACTTCTTGTCAGAAATCGACATGCCAAGCATCATCGGGGAATTTCACATGGGTTCGCCAGGCGGTGCAAACTATCACCCTGGCCTGATTTTTTCGGAAGATCAGGAAGATCGCGGACGCAAATATACCAATTATATGGATACAGTGATTGGCAGCGATTACTTCGTTGGCGCGCACTGGTTCCAATATACGGACTCGCCCGTCACAGGCCGCGCCTATGATGGCGAGAATTATAATGTCGGCTTCGTGACTGTGGCCGATATCCCCTACGCACCGCTGGTTGATGCAGCACGCGAAGTAAATCGCACACTGTATCAAGACCGTTTCGGCGATCTGGTGGAAGCGGCAGAAGCTGAAGAATAAGCGTGTCGGTCGGCCTTAGCGCCGACCGACACTTACCCGTTCTCCGGCCGCAACATCGGTCAAAGTTTGGCTGGTGCCATCGCGCCACTGCACTTCGACGCTGACAGTTTCCGCGCTGCCGATACCAACCGTTTGACGATTGAGCAGGCTTTGCGAATGGGTTGCTCCGTTCGAGCCGACGCGGCGCGTGAATACGCTCTCGCCAGCGATTACGCGCAGCACTGCGCCATAGGCATCGGTTCCGCCTGATGAATGGCCGATCTCCACCATCACGGCGCCATTGCCCCGCATATCGCCGGAATTGCGGTACATGTGCCAGCGACCGGCATTGTCGTCGCCGCTGAGGATGTCGATGCGGCCATCCATATCCCAATCAAACGCCGCGCCCATATCCCCGTGCCCTTGGCTGGATGACGCGCCATGCGCAGTGTTGGCGGCGAAGCGGGTGCCTTGATTGTGCAGCAGCACATCGGGGATACGCTGGCGCAATTGGCCGAAGCGGTAGACAAACAGATCATTCAGCCCGTCATTGTCAAAATCGCCGGCAGTCACGCCCCAATTGTTGTCGCCGCTTTCCTGCGGAAGCCGTGCAGAGCCATCGGTGAAGCGACTACCTTCGCGCACCAGCAATACATCGGCCACGCCGCGGTTTTGCGGTGCAAAATCGGGCGAAACGCTTGTCACGCCAAGGACGGATGCACGCATCCCCCATGCAAGATTGCCGGACAAATGCCATTCAAGCCGCCATTCACCGCCGCCCAAATGGCCCAGATACCAGCCATCATGCGGGAAGTTTTCGGGAAACCCTTGCGCCTGATCGCGCGATAGAGTCAGCGGCTCGGCTGGCTCATCCACAGGCTGCATTGCTGCACCAATATAGACCGGCATGGGCACTTCGGTAACGCGCTTCCAGTGCCAGAAATCAGTAAGCGTGATTTCTCCGATCGCCGAGAACGTCAGCCCGTCGCTGCCCTCACTGCCCTCGTCCCGGAGGTCGAAACGGCCAGTCTCAGCATCGAAATCGAGCGAATTGTTGGCGATTTCATAATAGGTTTTTCCGCGCGAGACATAGAGATCAAAATCACCGTCATTGTCGATGTCCGCCTCTGCCACAGCAGTTGCATGTTCGATGCCTTGCAAGCTTAAAGGCAACATGGTTCGGGTTACATCGGTGAAAGTGAAGTCGCCATTTCCGCGCCACAGCGATACCGGGCTGAACAGTACCAGATCAGGCACGCGGTCGCCGTTGAAATCGGTGAGCAAAATGCGCTCGGCCTCGGTTTGCTCGATCCCTGACGCGCCGCGCCATGTGAATGTCGCATCGCCAAGGTTTTCGTAGACGATATGACGCGGTCCGGCCTCGTCCACCACTTGCACCGCGTTGATCGCGATAATGTCGAGATCGCCGTCCAAATCGATATCCACCCAGCGGACGGCCCGCCCGCGCGCGCCCAGTGTTATCCCTGCTTGTTCGGTGACATCGGTGAATGCCCATCCATCATTACGCAGCAAAATGGGCGGGCGCGGGGCAAGCCCGTTGCCCCCTCCCAGAGATGCCAGCAGATCAAGATCACCGTCCCCGTCATAATCGCCCGCTGCGATGCCGTGCATATCGGCGGTGTGGATGGGAAAACCGTGTTCGCGAAGCGTGCCATCAGCCAATGTTTCAAACATCAATGTGGGTGCTTCATGGTGGTTGGTGAGGACGAAATCCGCATCTCCGTCACCATCAAGATCGGCAATTGTTGGGCCGCCATACTTCCACGTCGGTGTTGACCGCAGGCCGATGTCGTTGGTGATTTCGGTAAAACGGATTTCAGCGGAAGGCCGCGAAGCCGGCGCTGCACCAGATTGAACGCAGCCGCCCAATGCCAGTACTGCCGTGGTGGCCAGCAGGGATAGGCGCACTCTATCGCCGGACATCGCCTGCTCCTCCCCGCAAAGCCCGCTCAACTTCTGTTACAGTCAACAAATTCGTGTCTCCCATTACTGCGTGTTTCAGTGCAGCAGCAGCAATTGCAAACTCGATGACTTGTTGGCCATCGGCATCAGCTGCGATCTGGTGGAGCGCACCAGCGGCAAACGCATCACCGCCGCCGATCCGGTCCACAATGCCGTTCATATCCTGCGAGCGGGAGATGAAGACTTCTCCATCCCGGCAATATCGCCCGGTATAGATATTGTGCTGCGGTGAGATGATTTCACGGTAGGTGCTCGCGATGTGGAACAGGTTTGGCCATTTTTCTCGGTAGGCCGCGCACACTTCGGCAAAACCATTGGACGGGTGCGGCTGGGCCAGATCCTGGTCCAGCAGATAGCGCGCGTCCCGCCGGCCAGCGAAGAGGCAATCAGCCAGTGCGACCATCGCCCGGCTGCGCTCCCGCAATTCGCGGTCCCGGCCTTCCCAAAGGGTGGCCCGGTAATTGCAATCAAAGGATACCTTTACGCCAATTTCACGCGCGGCTGTGGCAGCTGCGATACAGGCCGCTGCTGTGCGGTCGTTTAATGCCAGCGTTATCCCGCACACATGCAGCCAATCGAAGCCAGCCAGCATTTTGCGCCAATCCACTTGGTCAAATTCATATTCGGCAAAGGCTGACCGGGCGCGGTCATAGGTGATGGAGGAGGGGCGCGTCATCGCGCCGCGTTCAAAGAAATAGGTGCCCAGCCGCCCTTCCACGAAGCGGATCAGGTCAACCTTGGTGCCATTAGGCAGCAGCGATTCCCGGCAGGCGCGGCCAACAGTATTGTCTGGCAGTATGGTGAAAAGATGCGCTTCATTGTCAAACCGGGCGAGCGAATTGGCAACATTGCCTTCTGCACCCACGAAATGGGTGCGCAGGCTGTCTGACTGGAACAGGCGCTCGTTGAGAGGCGCGCTCATGCGCAGGAGCATTTCGCCGAAGCAGAGAAATCTGGCCATGGTGGCGCTCCGAACTATCCGCGGGATACGGCGGCAACCAGCGCCGCTGCATCGCGTGTGATATCTTTCATCGACTTGCCCGACTTATAAAGAGCCGAACCTACGCCAGCACCCTGCGCGCCGACAGCGAGGTATTCGCCAACATTGTCTGCCCCGACGCCGCCGACCGCGAAGACGGGCACGTCTGGTGGAAGAATGGCTTTCATGGCCTTGAGCGCAGCAGGCGGTGCCATTTCGCAGGGAAAAATCTTTAGGCCATCCGCGCCAGCGTTAATCGCGGCATAGGCTTCGCTGGGTGTAAGGAAGCCGGGCAGAGAGATTAGCCCCGCTTCCTTCGATTCCGCGATAACGGCGACATCGGTATTGGGGGAAATGGCAATACGGCCACCGGCATCGGCCACTTGGCGCGCCTGATCTGGCTGCGTCACCGTGCCTGCACCGATCATCACATTGCCTAGATCGCGCTTCGCCAGCACTTCAATCATGCCAATAGCGCCTTCGGTGTTTAGTGTGACCTCAATCACATCAACGCCCGCGCTGGCCAGAGCTTCTGCCACCGGCACGACCTCGTCAAAAGTTATGTGGCGCAAAATGGCAATGGCACGGACGGCGGCAAGAGGGTTCACATCTGTCTCCCGATAATCCCGTCGTACTGCGCCCAATATTGTCGATTGTCAACAATACGGGAAACTGTTACGTCAGTGCAAAAGCATCATCGGCAGGGGAGGGATTTGAGAGTGGAAAGCGAACTTGCCGAGCGATGCGCGGCCCTTGCGGAGCGCCTTCAATTGGCCAACGCGGCTGATGTTTGCGAAGTCGAATCATTAACTGGCGGTGTGTCTTCTGAAATCGCCCTCGTTACGCTTCCCGATCGGCAGGTGTGCGCCAAATTTGCACTCGCAAAGCTGAAGGTTGAGGCTGATTGGTTTGCACCCCTGCACCGCAATCTCGCTGAATATCGCTGGCTGCAATATGCCGCGCAGCTTGCGCCAGACAATGTCCCACGGCTGTTCGGCCATGATGAAGAACTTGGCGGCTTCATGATGGAATTTGTCTCCGGAAATGAAGTCCGCAATTGGAAGGCAGAACTGCTTACAGGACGCTTGGATGCAGAGGTGGTTGGTGAAGTCGCCCGCGTTCTGGCACGCCTCCACAGTGGCGGCAGATCGCCAGTGCCCGCTGCGGATTTTGACAATCGCACAGATTTTGAGGCGTTACGGATTGAGCCGTATTTGCTGTCGCTCAAGCAGCGTCACCCGGCGCTTGCTGATCAAATAGACAAGGTGGCAGCCAGCCTGCGAAGCACTGGCTCTGCGATCATACATGGGGATGTGAGCCCGAAAAATATCCTGCTGCGCGGGAATGATCCCATCATTCTGGATGCCGAATGCGCAACCATTGGTGATCCTGCTTTCGACGTGGCATTTTGCCTCAATCACTTCATCCTGAAAGGTACACATCTGCCTCGCAAGCGTGCTGACTTCGTGGGAGCAGCGCGATTGTTTTCGGCGACCTATTTTTCAGGCGTAGATTGGGAAGATCCGGCAGAGTTGGCGCACCGCGTGGCGACGCTTTTGCCGCTGCTTTTGCTGGCACGCGTCGATGGCAAATCGCCGGTCGAGTATCTGAGTTTGCAGCAGCAAGATGATGTGCGCGCTAAGGCGCTTTTGCTCGTCAATGCCGCTCCGGCAAGCCCTGATGATTTGTTTGACTGCCTGCAAGAGGAATTCGCGTGACCATGAACACCGCAATAGTTTCCGTCACCGGTCGGCGCGTGTGGGATTCGCGCGGACGGCCCACGGTAGAAGCAGAAGTTACGTTAGAGGGCGGGGCTACCGGCCGCGCCATTGCCCCGGCGGGCGCTTCTCGCGGAAGCCGGGAAGCAATTGATCTGCGCGATGGTGGCGATCACCTTGGCGGATATGATGTCACGCGCGCCGTCAGCAATGTAAACGGAGCGATTGCGAAAGCGCTGGTCGGCCAGGATGCAAGCAATCAACGGGCGGCGGACAACGCATTGATCGCGCTGGATGGGACACCGGATAAGAGCGAACTGGGCGGCAACGCCATGATCGCCGTCTCGCTTGCTATCTTGCACGCCGCAGCCGCGCAGCAGGGCCTCGCGCCTTGGCAATGGATCGCGCAGCTTTCAGGCCGCAGCCCTTCGATTCCCTTACCAGAAATCCAGATATTTGGCGGCGGTGCCCATGCGGGCCGCCGGGTTGATATTCAGGATTTCATGGTCATGGTGCCGGGCGCGGATAGCTTTGACGAAGTGATGGAAATCACTTCAAACATCTACCGTGCGGCAGGCAAAGTGATGGAAGAACGCGGCGCGCTGGCCGGTGTGGCTGACGAAGGCGGCTGGTGGCCGGTTTTCGGCAGCAATGAAGAGGCACTGGAATGCCTTGTGCGCGCCATTGAAGGTGCAGGCGAAGTGCCCGGAGAGCGGGTTGTGATCTCGCTCGATATTGCGGCCTCTGAATTCTTTGCGGATGAACATTACACTCTGGCGCTGGAGGACCGCGCGCTGGACCGAGACGGCATGATCGCTTTGCTGGACCGTTGGCTGGAAACTTATCCTATCGCGTCCATCGAAGACCCGCTTGCCGAAGGCGACCGCGAAGGCATGGCCGCTTTTACCAAGTCTTTTGGTGAGCGCGTTCAGATTATCGGCGATGATTACCTCGTCACCAATGCGGCTTTGGTAAAGCAGGCCGCCGCTGAGGGCGCGTGCAATGCCGTGCTGATCAAGGTCAATCAGGCGGGCACGGTGAGCGAGGCGCTGGATGCCTTTGCCGCTGCGCAAACCAATGATTTTGGCACTATCGTCTCGGCTCGCTCAGGCGAGACGGAAGATGTGTCGATCACACATTTGTCGGCTGGATTGGATGCGGCACAGCTCAAAGTGGGCAGCTTCACCCGGTCTGAGCGGATGGCGAAATGGAATGAATGCCTGCGCCTGCAGGACGCCCCCGGAATGGGCGGATTTGCTGGCGGGCGCGCGCTTGCAGGCACGTGGTGGGGCAAAGCAAACAAAGGAAAATGACAGCATGAAATTTGCGCGTTTTGGTGATCGGGATGGATCAAAAGTGGCCTGTGTAGCCGACAGCGATGGCAATTGGCGCGATATTTCGTCCATCGCGGCGGATATTGGCCCAGCGACACTTGGCAGTGATGCTTGGTCGTCGCTGACTGCAGGGGCGATAGCAGCACTGCCGCTGCATGATCCATCGGCCGCGCGCAAAGCGCCGCCCATGGCGCAGCCCCGCAATATCTGGTGTGTTGGCCTGAATTATTCCGATCATGCTGCGGAAGCGGGCCTGCCTGTTCCAAGTCAGCCGATCCTGTTCAACAAGGCTTCGGGCACATATTGCGGCCCGAACGACAACATCCTGCTCAGCCCGGAAATGACCAAGCTCGATTGGGAAGTCGAACTTGGAATAGTCATTGGCAAGCCTGCCTTCCGCGTGAGCAAGGAAGAGGCGGCGCAGTCTATTTTCGGATATGTCGTGGTCAATGATGTGTCTGAACGCGCGTGGCAAATGGAGCGCGAAGGACAATGGGTGAAGGGCAAAAGCTTCCCTAATTTCTGCCCATGTGGCCCATGGCTTGTCACCGCAGACGAAGTGGATGCGGCCAACCTTTCCATGTTTCTCGATGTGGATGGGCAGCGGATGCAGGGTGGCTCCACCTCAACGATGATCTTCGATCCCGTTACGATTGTTTCGTACATGAGCGAGTTCTGCCGGTTAGAGCCGGGTGATCTGATTTGCACAGGCACACCGCCGGGCGTGGGGGCGGGCATGTCTCCGCAGCGTTGGCTGAAAGCTGGCGAAGTCGTGACGCTGGGCATTGATGGTCTGGGTGATCAGCGCCAGGAAGTGGTGCCTCTGTGAGCGATACAGAATTCTCCGGGCGGCATGCCGTCATCACTGGCGGCGCACGCGGCATGGGCTTTGCCGCCGCACAGCGCCTGCTGGCGGGCGGGGCCAGCGTATCGCTGTGGGATATCAATGCGGACGCGCTGACGCTCGCGGCGGAAAAACTGGATGCAGGCACCGCCGTATCCACTCGCGCGGTAGATATTGCCAACTATGCCGCTGTCGAGGCAGGAATGCAGGCAGAGGCGGATGCTTTTGGTGGGATATCTGCGCTAGTTAATTGTGCAGGGATCGCAGGCGTCAATGCGTTGGTGGAGGAGTTCCCCGTCGATGTCTGGCATCAGGTGATGCAAGTCAATCTTGGCGGCATCTTTCATTGCTGCCGCGCCGCTGTGCCGCACATGCGCGCGCGCGAATATGGCCGGATTGTCAACGTCGCCTCTGTTGCGGGCAAGGAAGGCAATCCCAACGCCTCTGCCTATTCTGCATCGAAGGCAGGTGTGATCGCGCTCACCAAATCCTTGGGCAAGGAACTGGCGACGGCAGGTATTACCTGTAACGTCATCACGCCTGCCGTCATCGCCACTGAAATGCTGGACGATGTGACGCCGCAGCAACTCGATTACATGCTTGCCAAAATCCCGATGGGGCGCCCCGGAACAGTGGCTGAAGTTGCTGAGATGGTCGCCTTCCTCGCCTCTGACAGGGCCACCTTCTCGACCGCTGCTGTGTTCGACATGACTGGCGGACGGGCAACATATTGATAGCTGGAGAGAGACCATGAAACACAGCGCATTGCTGATCGCGACAGGATTGGCGACCGCCATTGTCGCACCTTCGACGCTGGCAGCGCAGGAAACCGATGCGCTGGTGGTTCTGCCCGGTTTTGAGCAATCTGCCGCAGCGGGCGAGACGACACTCGATGCCACGGGGCAAATCGTGCAGAGCGGTGTGACTGACGGCAGCAATGCATTGCAAATCGACTTCGCGCAGCGCCTGCGCCCGCAATATGCCATCGATGCTGACGGTGCATGGGATTGGAGCCAGTTTGGCAATGTCAATCTGGCGTTTGATGTCACCAATCCGATGGATCACTCGTTTCAGTTCTTCCTCGTGCTGGAAGACGTGAATGGTTTGACCCAGCAACGCAGCGCTGTTGTTCCTGCGGGCGAGACTGTGTCTTTCTATGCCCTGCTCAATGGCCGCATTGTGCACGGTGAAACCGGGATGCGCGATACGCCAGCAGCGTGGTTCTCTGATGAGACCAAGATCACCTGGCGCAACGGTGATCGCCACCTTGATATGAGCCAGATCCGCAGAGTGGCGTTCCGCACATATGAGCAGCTTGAAGACAATCGGATGATCGTCGACAATATGCGTCTGCGCGCCAATCCGCCGCAGGAGCCTGACTATCTGGTGGGGATCGTTGATCGCTGGGGTCAGTCGGCGAGAGAAGATTATCCTTACCGCATTGGCTCTGACGAGGCATTGTTGGCCACTGCCGCCGCAGAGCGCGCGCAGCTGGCCGCCTCTACCGGGCCAGAGGGGCGCAGCAGCTGGGGCGGCTGGGCGGATGGGCCACAGCTTGATGGCACTGGTTTCTTCCGCACTGCAGAGCATGACGGGAAGTGGTGGCTGGTTGACCCGGACGGGCATCTGTTCTTTTCCAGCGGCATTGCCAATGTCCGCATGGCCAACCTCTCCACTGTCACCGGCTATGATTTCAATGATCCGCGCGCCCGCGATGTTGATCCTGAGGCGCTGACGCCTGATGATTCGCTCGCCGGCACGCCGGTCGCGCGCGAGATCCAGAATTCGCGCTTCCTTGCATCCCCGCTGCGGCGCGAGATGTTTGAGTGGTTGCCGTCTTACGAAGACCCGCTGGGCGGCCATTATGGCTACCGCCGCAGCTTTCACACCAGCGTGATTGAGCACGGCGAAACCTACAGCTTCTACCGCGCGAATCTGGAGCGTGTGCACGGCGATGACTGGTTGCAGCAATGGCGCGAAGTGACGGTGGACCGAATGCAGGACTGGGGCATGACCAGCTTCGGCAATTGGATCGATCCTGGTTTTTATCAAATGGACCGGACGCCCTATTTTGCCAATGGCTGGATTATCGGTGATTTCGAAGTGCTGTATTCAGGTCAGGATTACTGGTCGCCGCTGCCCGATTTCTACGATCCTGAATTCTCTCGCCGTGCGCGGCTGACAATCGAGCAGATTGCGCGCGAAGTGAACGGTTCGCCGTGGTGCATCGGTGTCTTTGTGGACAACGAAAAGGGTTGGGGCAGTATGGATAGCGACCGCAGCCGGTTTGGCGCTGTCTACTATGCCATGGGCCGCGATGCCGCAGAGCAGCCTGCCAAGGCTGCCTTCAGGCAACTTTTGCGCGACCAGTATAACGACATCGGCGCTCTCAATGCGGCGTGGGGCACAGGCTTTACGTCTTGGGACCAGTTTGGACAGCCCTTTGCAATGGGCGAGCTGAACGAGGCGAGCCGCGCCGATCTCTCCATGCTATATGGCGATTATGCGGAAACATATTTCCGTATTGTTCATGACGAGCTGGAGCGGACCATGCCCGATCACATGTATATGGGCGTCCGCATTGCCGCCAATTGGGGCATGCCGATTGAGGTGATCAATGCCTCGACCAAATATTCAGATGTGCTCAGCTTCAACAATTACCGCGAAGGTCTGCATCCCGAAACATGGGGCATTCTGGAAGAGCTGGGAATGCCTGCAATAATCGGCGAATATCACATCGGCTCGACTTCGGACACGGGGCTATACCATCCCGGATTGGTGATCGCTGCCGATCAGGAAGATCGCGGGCGAATGTACCAGGAATATATGACCACTGTGCTCGATAATCCTTATATGGTTGGTGCACACTGGTTCCAATATGTCGATGATGCACCCACCGGCCGCGCCTATGATGGCGAGAATTACAATGTCGGCTGGGTGACCAACACGGACATTCCATATCCGGATATGGTCGAAGCAGCGCGAAGCTTTAACTACGGCCTTTATCAGCGCCGAGCATCAATCCCGCGGAGCACGCGCTAAGTTTCGATTTGGAATAGATCAGCTTGGCTCGGCGTCTTATGTGCCGGGTCAGCCGAGCTATCTTTTAGAAATAGACTCCCGTGGCCAGCGTGGGCACGCTCAACAGACTGTCGGTGGCGGTCATGTAGAGCGTGGTGCCATTGTCGCCAAAGGCGCAATTGGCGGTGGCTTTGCCGGTATGAATGCGGCCAAGGATCTCGCCTTCAGGGCTCACAATGAAGACGCCGCCGGGGCCGGTCGTCCAGACATTGCCATTGGTGTCGATCGCCATGCCATCAGGATAGCCGGGGTTCGCTTCGGAGATTTCACTGGTGACATCAAGCCACACTTCCCCGCCGCTCAGCGAGCCATCGGAATTCACCGTGTAGCGGCGCAGGATCGCGGCCTCCGGATCAGATTGCGAGACATACATCACGCTCTCATCGGGAGAGAGCGCCAGACCGTTCGGAAACGTCATATCGCTCACCACCATGCGCAGATCGCCGCCGGGTGACAGCGCATAAACGCCGCGCTCCGTAATCTCGCGCCCTTGCGATGTCTCGCCATCGGTCAAGCCGTAAGGCGGGTCGGTGAAGTAGATCGTGCCATTGCTGGCGCGCACCACATCATTGGGCGAATTGAGCTTTGCGCCTTCAAACCGCTGCGCCAGTAAGGTCCGCTCGCCGCTCTCCAGATTAAGCCGGTCAACCGAGCGCGCGTTCTGGTTGCAGATCAGCAGCCTGTCTGCGGATTTTTCGTAATACAGGCCGTTGGTGCCCGGCGCGGCAAATGGATCGGTTTCGCCATGGTCATCACCAGCTGGCTTCAGGAACGTCTCAAGGCCGGTGGACGCATTCCAGCTCATTATGCGGTTGTTCGGAATATCGGAGAAAAGCAGCCGTGCGCGGCGAAAATCCCAGACAGGGCCTTCGGTCCAGAGAAAGCCGTCAGCAAGCAGCGAAATTTGCGCTGACGTATCTATCTCGCTGCTGAGCCCGGCTCCGAAACTTTCAATCTGTCCGCCTTCCAACGGCGTTACATCGGCTGCACTGTTCATATCCGGTCCTTTGCATGCGGTAAGCGCCAATCCGGCGCTGCCAGCGATCATATGTCTACGTGAAAATTTCATGCGGCTGCGGCATCCCACTTTTCATCGACTGGCCGCACATCGCGAACAAGGAACAGATACGAAAGCGTTCCGATAATGGCAAAGACGCCAATGTAGAAAAGGGCAGGGGAGAAATCCTCCCCATCAATCAGGACGCCAATGGCGAGCGGCGTAATGATGGCCGACAAGGCTCCACAGAAATTGAACACTCCGCCAACCATACCGACCCGCCCGCGCGGCGCCATCAGCGAGACGAAGACCCATGCGATGGAGGCCAGACCATTGCCGAAGAAGGCGATGCTCATGAAGATTACGATCATCGTCGTGTCGTCGGTGAAATTCGCCGCCATGATGATGGTCGAGAGGATCATACCGATTAGCACCGGCGTTTTGCGGGCAAAGCCAGCAGTATGCCCGCGCCGCACCAGCCAATCTGACACCTGGCCGGACAGCAGTACGCCAAAGAAGGCAGCAATAAAGGGTATCGCGGCAATCCATCCGGAATCGGAAAATTCAATCCCGCGGTAATCGACCAGATAGCTGGGGAACCACGTCAGGAAGAAAATCGTCAGCGTGCCAAGGCAGAACTGGCCGAGGTAAATGCCGATAAGGTTGGAGCTGCGCCATACGATGGAGGCATCGGTGGTTGGCTCGTCAATCGGCTGTGCTTCCCGCGCGCCACCATCGTCAATGGGAACATCTTTTCGGTCGCGGTAAAGGATGTACCAGATACCTGCCCACACAATGCCGACCACGCCTGTTGCCACAAACAATCCGCGCCAGCCGATCCAGTCTTGCACTGCGACCAATGCGGGCGCGAGCATGGCGAGGCCAAGAAACTGGCCGGAGGTGTAGAATGCAATGGCGCCAGCACGTTTTTCTGACGGCACCCATTCGGTGACGATGCGGTTGTTGAGCGGAAAGGATGGGGCTTCAAACACACCAATTAGCGCACGCAGTCCAATCAAAGATGCAAGACTGCTCGTGGCAGCCTGCGCAAGAGTCGCCGCTGACCACCCTACCAGAAGAATGGGGTAGAGCAGGCGTGCGCGAAACTTGTCCACCACGATCCCGCCAGGAACCTGCAAGGCGGAATAGGTCCATGCAAAGGCGCTGAAAACCAAACCCATTGCTTCGGGAGAGAGGTCAAGATCGGCGCGCATTGCCGGTGCGGCGACCGCCACATTGGCCCTATCCATGTAGTTGATCACCACGGTCAGGAAGATCATTGGCAGAAGCCTGCGCGGCGTTACGGGCTCTGGCGGTCTGCTCGACTGCACGCTGCTTTCTCCACCACTACCTCTGGCTATAATGTCAACTGTTGACAATCCTACGTCAAGGGCTCAATCGGTTATGCAAGGGAAAGCTGTATTCTGATGCGCTTGAAAAGGGCGCGGAGAGCACTTTTGGAGAGGTGGACGACAATGGCGAGCGCGCCCGCGACAAGCTCACACGGTAAAACAAATACGCGCGCGATTATCAGCGCGGTTATAGTCACAATTGGCGGCTTCATATTCGGTCTTGATGCGGCGCTGATTTCTGGCGCTATCGGTCAGATTTCAGAACAATTCGCGCTTTCTGATCTCGAATTGGGTGCCGTTGTTGGCGCTCCGGGCTTTGGCGTATTGTTCGCATTGGTGGTGACCGGTGCAATATGTGACCGGATCGGGCGGCGCAAAACGTTGATCCTGATTGCCGCGCTCTACCTTGTATCCGCCATCACATCGGCCATCGCGCCCAGCTTCACTACACTGGTATTGGCGCGCGGGCTTGGCGGATTGGCCTTCACTTCGCTCTCTGTTGCATCCATCTACATCGGCGAAGTCGCCCCCGCGAGGATGCGCGGACGATTGGTGGCGCTAAACCAGCTCAACATCGTCATCGGCCTCTCGGTCGCATTTTTCATCAGTTATTTCCTGTTCAATCTCGCCAACAGCGGGGCGGCATGGACCGTGGAATGGGGTATCGCTGATCAGACGTGGCGCTGGATGTTAGGCGCAGAAATCATTCCCGCGCTGATCTGGCTGGTTGGTTTGCTATATGTGGGCGAAAGCCCGCGCTGGCTGTATCGCAATGGCCGTAAGGAGCAGTCTGAGATCGAGGCTGCGCGCCTTTATCCACCCGAAACCGCCAATGAAATTATGGCCGAAATTCGCGCCGACGCCGATGGTGAGGAAGCGGGCTTCCCCATCAAGAAAGTGCTTCAAGAATTGTTCGGCACGCATTTGCGCAAAGCCCTGTTCGTGGCCTTGCTAGTGGCGCTGGTGCAGCCGCTGACGGGTATCAACGCCATCCTGTTTTATGCGCCATTGGTGTTTGAGCAGGTCGGTGTTGGCGAAGATGCCGCGCTGGCCCAGGCGGTGATTGTTGGACTGGTCAGCGTAGTATTTACCGCCCTTGCACTGTTCCTCGTGGATCGGCTGGGGCGGCGCTTCCTGATCAATGTCGGCCTGACCGCGGCTGGCCTCAGTCTGCTGCTTTGCTGGTGGGCCTTTTCGCAAGCAACTTACATTTTGCAGTCGGATGATCTGACTGCGCTAGCAGGCTCCGTTGATACTGGCGCGCTTGGCGCTCTGGTGGGTCAGCCTTTCGCCGATGACGTGAGCTTCAAGGCGGCAATGGTTGATGCTTTGGGCTTTGATGCAGCACGGGCCCGCGAAGGAGAATTGATTGCAGCGGCTATTACAGTGAATTCAACGGCTATCCTGTTTGGCATCGTTGCCTTTATCGCGGCTTACAATTTCTCCATTGGTCCAGTCCTGTGGATAGCATTGTCCGAATTGTTCCCCACTCGCGTCAGAGGTGTTGCCGTGACGGCGTGCGCCTTTGTCGTCAGCCTTATGAGCTATTTCGTGCAGCAATTTTTCCCGTGGCAATTGGCCAATTGGGGTGCGGCTACTGTATTCCTCTTTTACGCCGCGATCATCTTCACTGGCTTGGTGCTGTTGTTCTGGAAGCTGCCTGAAACGAAGGGTAAAACAATTGAGGAAATTGAAGAAACTTTTCGCCGCGCTTAGGTTCGGGCAGAGCATTAAGGGAGTAAGACAATTCTTGAAGGCAAGGTCATCATCGTTACCGGTGGTTGTTCCGGCATAGGTTGGGGCATTACGCAAATGGCTGCGCGGCGCGGAGCAACGGTTATTGCCGGACAGCGCAGCGTCGCCAGCGGGGAAGAGCGGATCGCCACTTTGGCCGCACAAGGCCTTGATGTGCACTTCCTGCAACTGGATGTGGCAAACCCGGAACGCGTTACGGCTTTCGTAAATGAAGTGCAGGAACGCTTTGGCCGGATTGATGTGCTCATTAACAATGCGGGAATCACAATTGAAGAAGACTTCTTCGACATGCCACTGGAAAAGCTGGACATGCTTTGGAACGTCAATGTCCGCTCGATCTTCCTAATGAGCCAGGCTGCGGCGCGTCATATGGTGGCAAATGGCACACGTGGTTCGATCGTCAACGTATCGTCCGCGCACAGCCGCGCATCCTGCCCCACCTATGAAATGTACGCCGGCACAAAGGGCGCGATCAGCGCGATGAGCCGGGCAATGGCGTGGAGCCTTGGCGCAAACGGCATCCGCGTAAACACTTGCTCCCCCGGCCTGACTATGACTGAGGATGTGCAGAAAGTGGCCGACGAAGATCCTCGGCTTGCCCAGTCGTTCCGCGACATCAGCGCGACCAAGGATTTGGCCAGCGTTGATGATATTGCAGAAGTCGTACTGTTTCTCGCATCAGATGCCGCGGCTGCTGTTACCGGTGCAGAATACTATGCCGACAAAGGGCTTTCCGCATTGCTGGTGCCGCAGGCCAGTTTGTTATGAGCAAGATCAGCGCCATCACGGCTTTCCCTACGTGGGTCGGCCATCGCAATGTTTTGCTCGTTAAAGTCGAAACTGACGATGGTTTGCATGGTTGGGGTGAATCGGGCGTATCGGGCCGTGAACTTGCTGTGGCCGGAGCGATTGATCATTTCCGCCAATTCATGTTGGGGCGCGATCCGCGCCAGATCGGCGCGCTTTGGCAGGAAATGTATCGCGGTGCCTATTTTGAAGGTGGCCGCGTTATCACAGGCGCGATTTCCGCCATCGATATTGCGCTATGGGATATCGCCGGAAAGCGCGCAGGCGTGCCTGTTTACGAACTGTTGGGTGGCCGCCAACGTGACACAATTCCATGCTTTCCAACTTGCCCCGCGCCTATCGGTGCATCGCTGATTGAAGACACGAAAAAGCTGATCGCATCGGGTTGGGAAATTGTCCGCATCACTACGGGTGACAAGGATAATGGCGCGGCCATTGCGCCCTATGATCCTGCCGTCGATGCTTACCGGATGGCGGGATGTTTGGCAGAGCTGCGGCAGGAAGTTGGCGGCAATGTAACGATTGGCGTGGATATGCATCACCGCCTTTCCGTCGCGCAGGCTGCAAGTTTTTGCCAGCGCATGCCCAAGGGCACGATCGACTTTCTGGAAGAACCGATCCGTCACCAGACCCCCGATTCATATGCAACACTTCGCCAGATGACTGACATTCCTTTCGCTATTGGTGAGGAGTGCGCAAGCAAGTGGGACTTCATGCCGTTTATCGAGCGTGACCTGACGCAATTTGCGAGGATCGACGTCTGCAATGTCGGCGGACTGACAGAAGCGATGAAAATCGCCGCTTCGGCAGAGACGCATTACATAGATATCATGCCGCACGATCCGCTTGGTCCGGTCTGTACTGCTGCTACGCTTCAAATGTGCGCGGCGATACCCAATCTGAGCTGGTGCGAAATTGCCCCTTATGGCGGCGACAAGTCTGACCATGACCGCATTTTCGTGAACCGGCCTGTCGAGAAAAGTCAAGTCTATCAGATTGATAATATGCCTGGAATCGGTGTGGATGTGAAAGAGGATGAGCTCGCAACCGATTTCCGTTTTTGGGAGGCCCCGCGCCGCACAAAGCCTGATGGAGGTTTGACAAACTGGTAGGCCAATTTTGCTTTGTAAATTGTTGACGATCCTCTGTCGGTATTGCATAAGAGCTAAAGAACGATGGAGAGGCGAATTGGCTTCAGTGGCGACATTACCTGTTGATGCGGGACAAATGCCCGGCAAGCGGGAAAACCTCGGCAGTATCTCTGCCGTAACGGCTCATTGCTACCGCGTTCCTATTCCTGAACCTCTTGTCGATGCGGCCCACGGCACGCACTATTTCTTTGAATTGGTGGTGTGCCGGGTTGAAACCACCAGCGGGTTGTCGGGCGTGGGCTACACCTACACTGGCGGTTCCGGTGGCCGTGCAATCGCCGAATTCATTCGAACTGATCTTGCTGCTGTCGCGATGGGAATGAGCGCTGCCGACATTTCCGTAGTCTGGTCGGCTATACAGACCAAATTGCATTATGTCGGGCGCGGCGGGCTATTGAGCTTTGCACTTTCAGCTCTTGATATTGCGTTGTGGGATATTCTTTGCCGTGCGTCGGATCAATCACTCGCCGGGCTCTTGTCGAATGGTAAGCCAGCCCCGGCGGTGAGCACCTATGCGGGATTTATCGACCTCCATCTGGACGGAGAAGCGCTGGAAGCGAATGCTCGGAGAGCGCTTGGGCAGGGCTTCAATGCTATCAAGACAAAGATCGGGCGAAAAAAGCAGTCCGAAGATGTGGCTCGTGTGGAATTGCTCCGCTCCGTCCTAGGGCCAGACCACAATCTGATGGTGGACGCCAATTTTGCACTTGATGTGGGGCAAGCGATATCTTTCTCCAAAGCGATCGAAAAGTTCGATATCGGCTGGTTTGAAGAGCCTATTTGCCCGGATGATTTTGAAGGCTACGCCGCCATCGCTCAGGAAACCTCAATCCCGCTGGCGATGGGTGAAAACTTGCACATCTTGCAAGAATTCAGCCGCGCGATCCGCTATTCACACCTCGATATATTGCAACCCGATGCATCGAACATTGGCGGCATCAGCGGATGGCTCGCGGTTGCGACTATGGCGGACAATGCCGGCCTGCAAGTGTGTACACATGGAATGCATGAACTGCACGTCTCGCTGCTCGCGTCGCGCAACACGTCTAGCTACCTTGAGTGGCACAGCTTCCCGATAGACCAATACACCACCCATCCGCTCGAATTGCGTGATGGCAAAGCCCAAACTCCGGACCGCGTTGGAACAGGGGTCGAGTTCGATTTTGACCTTCTTGATCACCACCGCGTGTCCTGATCACTTTCTGACAGGAAATCTCATGCAAGCAGCACGCTATCTCGGAAACGCCAGCTTCGATGTGGTGGAGGGCAATTCCGATGCGCCCGCCGCAGATGAAGCAACCGTCGCAGTCGGCTATGTCGGTATTTGCGGCACGGACATGCACATTTACCACGGCGCAATGGACCACCGGGTCAGCTGCCCGCAAGTAATCGGCCATGAAATGGCAGGCGTAGTGCGCGCGCTGGGTGACGGCGTTGACGGCTACAGCGTCGGCGACAAAGTGGTGGTTCGTCCGCTGGATTATTGCGGTGATTGCCCTGCGTGTAATCGCGGGCACAGCCACATTTGCCACAATTTGAAATTCATGGGGATCGACAGCCCCGGTGCATTGCAAAGCAGCTGGACAGTGAAGTCGCGCACGTTGCACAAGCTGCCCGATCACGTTTCCTTACGCGAAGGCGCTTTGGTGGAGCCGCTTTCGGTCGCTGTGCACGATGTATCCCGTGCCCGCGTTTCTGCGGGTGAAGATGTTGTTGTACTGGGCGGCGGCCCGATCGGCCAGCTGATCGCCGCTGTCTGCCGCGCCGAAGGCGCGCGCGTGCTGATTTCCGAAATCAATGAGCAGCGCCGTCAGTTTGCGACCGAGCAAGGCATCGAGACTTTCGATCCTTCTAAAGGCGACCTGATTAAAAAGGTTATGGAATGGACCGAAGACAAGGGCGCGGATGTCGTGTTCGAAGTCGCTGGGGTCAAAAAGACCGTCGAAGTCATGACCGAAATCGCGGCGGTGCGTGGCCGCATCTGCATCGTCGCCATTCACGGCGAAGCACCTCCGGTTGATTTGTTCAAATTCTTCTGGCGGGAAATAGATATGATGGGCGCGCGGGTCTATACCGCCGAAGATTTTGACCGCGCTATCGAGCTGATCGCAACCGGCGCAATTGATGCAGGTGCTTTTATCACCGAAGAATTCCCAATCGACAAGATCGGCGATGCTTTTGAAAATCTGGCGACCAATACGGCGAGCATGAAGAGCTTGATCGTGGTTGAAGGAGCTATCGACCAGTGAGCGTTCTGAACACATTCTCTGTCGCCGGAAAGACCGCACTGGTCACGGGGTGTAAGCGCGGCATCGGCAAAGCGATGGCTGAAGGTCTGGCCGAGGCGGGTGCTGACATCATTGGCGTATCTGCAACGCTGGAAACCGAGGGTTCTGACGTTGCGCAATCCGTTGAGGCACTGGGTCGCACATTCACTGGTTATGCCTGCGATTTCTCTGACCGAGCCGCATTGAAAGCCTTTGCGGCAAACGTGCTGGAAAAGCACGGCGCGCCAGACATTTTGGTGAACAATGCCGGCACGATCCTGCGCCAGCCTGCTGCTGAACATTCGGACGAATATTGGGACACGGTCATTGAAGTGAACCTGTCCGCGCAATTCATCCTGAGCCGCGAAATCGGCCGCCATATGGTGGAGCGCGGCAGCGGTAAAATCATTTTTACAGCATCGCTGCTGTCCTATCAGGGCGGGATCACCGTGCCAGGTTATGCCGCGAGCAAGGGCGGCGTGCAGCAATTGGTGATGGCGCTTTCCAACGAGTGGTCTTCCAAGGGCGTGAATGTGAACGCGATTGCGCCGGGCTACATCGCAACTGACAACACGCAGGCTCTTCGCGAGGATGCCGACCGTTCGGAATCTATCCTTGGCCGTATCCCGCAGGGCCGCTGGGGCGAGCCGCAGGACTTCAAGGGGCCGACTGTGTTCCTCGCGTCAGACGCTTCGAAATACGTCAATGGGGCGACGCTGCTCGTCGATGGCGGCTGGATGGGACGCTGAGGTTGAGCAGATGGACCTTGCGGGACAGTTTTCCAATTTGGGTTTTGTTGCTCCGCTGAACGCTTTCGAAACGGCGCAGGTGCGACGTCAAAGCGCGCAGTTAGAGCTGCATGAACGCGTTCACGGCTCGCTGGAGCACGCCCTCCACGCAGAGGTTGCAGCGCGGACCAATGCAATCATCTTCGCAGACAGCACCGCTGCTGCTTGAATTTCCTGAAGGACCCAAGAGATGCAACTCTACCGCAGCTTCGTAGATAACAATTGGATCGAAAGCGCCGATGGCTCGGTGATTGATGTGGCCGATCCCGCCACGAATGAAATCTGGGCGCAGGTTCCGGCCTGCACCTCCGAAGACGCCGTGCGCGCGTTGGATGCGGCTGATGCCGCGCAAAAGGAATGGCGCCGATTGAGCGCGATACAGCGCGCCGCGCACCTCCTGAAACTCAACGAATTGTTGCTGGAAGAGCGCGAGCATTTCGCGAAATTGCTGGTGCGCGAGCAAGGAAAGACGCTGACTGAAGCGCGCGGCGAAGTTGACGATACGATTGGCTACATGCGCTATGCTGCCGACAGCGCCCGGTGGCTGCGCGGCGACATTCTTCAGGCCGATGCTCCGGGTGAGCATTTGATGACGTTCAAAGTGCCTTACGGTGTGGTCGTCGCGATATGCGCCTACAATTATCCGTTGGCGCTGGTTGGCCGTAAACTCGGCCCTGCGCTCGTTACGGGTAACACCGTGGTGATCAAACCGCATGAAGCGACACCGGTCACTGCCTCAGAGTTCTGCCGCTTGGTCGAGAAGGCAAGCATTCCCAAAGGCGTGATCAATGTCGTGACCGGCGACGGCGCTAGCACGGGCTCAGCGCTTGTTTCTCACCCGCTGTGCCGTATGATTACGCTGACAGGCTCTATCCCCGCAGGGCAGCGCGTGGCGCAGCTTGCATCAAAAAACCTTGCCAATTTATCGCTCGAACTGGGCGGCAAAGCGCCTTTCATCGTGATGGACGATGCCGATATTGATGCTGCAGCAGAAGCGGCATCAGTCGCGCGCTTCGCCAATTGCGGGCAAGTGTGCATCTGCAATGAAACGATCTTTGTGCATGAGGCTGTGGCGGATGAATTCATCGCCAAGCTCATGGATCATGTTGGCAAAGTCGCGGCGGGGAACCCAATGGAAGATGGCGGCATGGGGCCGCTTTCTACCCCGCAATCTCTCGAACGGATCGAAAAGCTGGTCGACGGGGCCAAGGCTGCGGGTGCGCAAGTGCTTGCAGGCGGCAATCGTACCACTGTCGAAGGCTGCGAAGGCGGCAATTGGTATGAACCGACCGTCCTGCTGGCCAATGATGCCTCGCTCGATGTCATTCGCGACGAAATCTTCGGACCGGTCCTACCGATCATGCGCGTTGCATCATTGGATGAAGCCATTGCGCTTTCAAACACCCGCGAAGATGGGCTGTCCGCCTATCTGTGGAGCAAGAGCAACGCCAATATCATGCGCGCCATTGCCGAACTGGAAACTGGAACCGTGTTTGTGAACAAAGGAATTTCCGGCTCCTTCCACGGCTACCACAATGGCCATAAGCTCAGCGGACTGGGCGGAGAAGACGGACCCTATGGCCTCGAAAACTACCTACAAAAGCGCAGCGTCTATATAGCGTATTGAGGAAGACTACTTCGCTAGAAACACTGTAAAAGCGCGGTTAGCGTATATTCTCTTTGAGTGCTTCCAGAGCCTTGTCGGCATCGCCACTTTTCAGATGCTGCATGATGACATCATGTTCGGCGACTGACTGCTTCGGGCTGGTGATGCGCTTGTAATTCATGCGCATGCGCAGAACGATCGGGTCCCATAGATTGACAAGATCCTGACCACCAGCCAAGTTCACCAGATAGCGGTGGAAGCCAATGTCGATTTTGGTCGCTGCAGTAAAATCTCCGGCGCTCAACGCCGATTCCAACTCTACGAGGATCCCTTCAAGCGCGCTGACGTCGTCCTCACCAATGTTGCCAATTAGCAAACTCGCCGCGTGATACTCAATTGTTCGGCGTAATTCGACGAGTAGGCCCTGCATTTCATCGCTGGGCGCTTCGGCGACTGTCACGCCGCAATTGGGTTTCGAAACCAACAAGCCTTCTTTGGAAAGCTGCAACAACACATCGCGAATCGGACCGCGTGAAACGCCGAACTGCTTGGCGAGACCTTCTTCGCGCAGCCGCGTCCCAGTCTTGAGCTCACCTCGTATTATATCTGAACGGAGGATGTCCGCGATCTGAGCGCGGATCGGCATCACGGTTTGGGTTTTCATGGGAACGTACCTGTAAATATGAAATCATGAGGATTGTAGGAAAAATACAATCTGCGGTCAATTTTCCATACACCTTAGTCGGTTGTTTCGCGCGTTTCACAATGTCAGTCCATCTAATCCTGGTGACGTGACCCAAGTGAGCTATTGCAACGCTGCCAAATGGTCGCGCGGCCGGGTCATCCATTGTGGACAATTCTGTTCGGCTACTGCGCCGGTGCTACAAGATTGACATGCAATACGCCCAGCGCCTGAGCGATCTCAAAGATTGTCACAATGGTCGGATTGCGCTTTCCGCGCTCAAGGTCGCTGAGACATTGTTGCAATATTCCGTAGCGCTTTATCGTTGACGGCACGGGCTAACAGAGAAAGTCGTGATCGATGGCCTAAATCCATCCTGCTGTGATGCGCGTGCTTGGTAATAAGTCCGCCGCGAATAGGAGGATGGAAGAGCAACCGATTGGAAAATTCGCATGTACCGATCCGACGACGAGAGCGAGCAGTGCTTATAATCCGACAGATGACGTCTATAAAAAGATTTGTTTCGCTCCACGCCAATGTTCACATTCACTTCAATTCTCAGCACCATCTAATCGACAATAAACTTACCAGACTGCTCGTTCGGCCGCATTGGCTGAGTGACAAAACCTCATGGCATGAACAGCAGTGAGCAAAGGGAGAGTTATGCCAATCAGAAAAAAGTGGCAATAAGACTAACAGTACCCTCAATTTGACTCATTTGTTCTGACACTACTAGCATGATTGATCGGCGGGTTGTACTCGCGAAAGACTTCGAGTGGGCGTTTCTGGGAGAAAGCGACCAAGGCTTCAGGATCGGGATAGCCCACCCCCATGAAGAAGATTGGACGCTCATACGGCTTCAAGGCCAAGACCTTTTCCGCTCTGATTTCGTGAGAGTGGACGTCTGGCCAATTGAATATGCAGGAACCCAGACCAAGGGTTTCCAGGGCATATGCAAAGGACATCGATGCGAGCGACCCGTCGATATAGGGCACGTGCCGATCTTTCTCGTCGTAGAACGCATCCAGCGTGCCGAGGACTACGACCATGACCGGAATGTTGTGCTTGAAGCCACTTGTACCTCCGGGCAGCGAGGCTACCTCGCCAATAATCTCAGGGTCATCAAAAACAAGGAACCTAAACGGTTGCCGGTTGCACGCGCTCGGCGAGAGTCCGGCCACTGTGAAGGCCTTGTCCAGCAATTCGCGAGGCACGGGCTTCTGCTCGAACCAACGCACCGACCGCCGCCTGATCGCTAGCTTCTCCATCTGATCGTATGAGACGGGTTTCTCGCTGAGAATGCGCTTGTAAGGGATGCGCTTCCTATCCAAGGTGCAATTGGCGACAGGAACCGAGCATTTCTCGAATATCTCGCGCGCGTGATCGACGACCGGGTCGGGGACGACGGTGGCAAAATATTCGGTGAGCACGTCGTAGGCCCACGTGAGCGAGTCGCCCGTGCTTTCCAGGGAGCGTGCAGGCTCAGCCACAATCTTGCGGTATACATTGACCGTTTCAAGAATATAATTCTTGGCAAAGACCGGACGCCGGGGCTGCATCGTCAGCCCCTTCTCCAAACGATGCACATTTCTGCGCATAAGGAAGACATTGGCGTCGTCCTCCCGAAGGTTCGCATGATATTTCGCGAGTCCGGACAACACAGCGCGTTCCTCGCGTTGGAATTGTCGCGACAAAAGTGAATAGTAGGCGGACGCGATCGGCTTGGCCCGCGCCGCGAACTTCAAGCTCGCCGTGTGACCTGAACTGAAAAGCTGGTTTGCTTTCGACGTTTTAAAGAACAGGCGAGCATCGCGAAGCTGATCGAACTGGCTCTCGGACAGTATTTTCTTCAATATCGGCTTCATTTTCGAATAGTCTCCATGAACTAGAATTTCTGGTTCGAGTGACACGTCCCCAGCGGATCAAAATGCTTCGATATCAGCCAGACCGATGATCAGCCAAAAAACAGGAATTCGGCGGCTACGAACTGTCCGGATGACACTTATTGTCCGGATGACACTTATTGTCCGGATGACACTTATTGTCCGGATGACACTTATTGTCCGGATGACACTTCCACTAACAACGATATCATCTGTGACGCCGCAAGGCAGCGGCTATTGTTGGTTAAGCAATTTTTGACTTTTCGGACGCCAGATTAGATTGTGATTGTCGCTGTTGTGGTAACTCAGTCAGCGTCCCGCTTTTTCAATTCCTCGCCCGAATTGACACAATCTGTTCACGGTTCGCGGCTGCTAAACTAACAGCACCAATTTCTCGCCTGACATGCGCTAGTTCGATCGAATTCTGATGTAATCCAATGCAATTTCCTACCGGTTTATAATGAGAGCAATCTTATATCGGGCGCATCCGTAATGAGAGGTTCGTAATCACATTGGTTACTGTGAAGGGTCAAAAGGGAACAAGACTATCCGTCCGATGCTGCCATTGCGGCGCATGGTGCTCCTAAATTGACAGGATGTGCGCTGCCTTAGTCATGGCCTGTGCAACACCGTTCTGCCATTCAGATCAGATCGTCGCGGATCGCAGCATAGTGTTCATTGCTCAAGTCTAGCGTATTCATCAGAGGTGCCGACAATACATGAAACTTAATGATCTCGATTTCGTCATCATTGGCGCGGCAAAGTCGGCGACGACCTGGCTGCAGGCTCAGCTGCAGTCCGATCCTGCAATCTATATGCCAGAGCCGGAGCTTCACTATTTTTCAAGAGAATACCATCGCGGCGCAGATTGGTATCTGTCGCAGTTCAGTGGGGAGGGGCACGGCAAAATGGTAGGCGAGAAGTCCAATTCCTATCTCTATGCCCCTGAAGCAGCGGATCGTCTCCACCGCGACTTGCCGCAGGTGAAACTGATTGCGCAGCTCCGCAACCCCGTTGAGCGGGCCTACTCCAGCTACTGCATGCTCTTCAGGCGCGGCGAAGTCGGGGCGAATATAGAACGCCATCTCGACCCCTCGCAAAGTGAGAATGTCCAATTGCTGGGATCTGGAAATTTTGCGTCGCATCTTCAGCCCTACATAGATTTGTATGGCCGTGAGAAATTACTTATTCTCTTCTTCGAGGGAGTATCACAGGCACCAGAAGAGCAAATGGCGCGGGTTCGTGGTCACCTAGGCTTGCGGCCACGCGCTCTAGCTCAAGAAGGGCGCAAAAAGGTCAAAGACAAGACCGCACCGCTCGTACCTGCCGGAATGCGCAAACATTTTGCCTGGATGAAGCCAATTGTGCGTCCACTTCGAGGCAGCGCTCCGTTTGAGGCTGCGCGCGGGATAGTGGCGCGCAAGATCGAATACCCTAAGTTGACCGTTGATTTGAGAAATCGTCTTAGCGATTATTACGGCCCTTCAATTCAGGCCCTAGAGCAGCTCAGCGGCCAGTCGCTTGACCACTGGCAGCGGCAATCGAACCATGCTGAGTAACAGATTCCGCTTCAGGCGGTGTTTCGCCAATCAAAGTGGTTCCTGATTAGCCCCCAATGGTCGCCTGAAAAGTCAATTAAGAGCTAATCGCTTATTCCAACTGCGCCACCGCACGTCGGCTGGTAGCTCGAAAATTGCTGTACGATCGCCATCGACGATCTCTGCCACTGGTTTGGACAGTTTCGTCATTCATCTCAGCAAGGTGGTTTTCGTTTTAAAGGCGATTTCGCAATCGTCAAAAGGGCCAGAAAGTAACATGAAAAAATTCGTCATCACCGGCATTCAGATGAGAAACAAAGGCTCTCAGGCGATGTTCCTCTCCTTATATTTTGGGTTAAAAGCCATCTATATGGATTGCGAGGTGATTGGCTTTTCAAACAAGTACGATGCCCCTGAGCAATATGCCTTCGAATTGCTACCGTACGACGATTACACGCGCCTGCTATACAAATACCGATTGAACAACGTGCCGATTGTGGCTCCGTTATTGACGGTTTTTGCCGGCATGTGGCGCAAGACAGATAAATGGGACGGCAAAGTCGGCGAGATGGAAAATGCTTTGCGAGAGGCCGATGCTATTCTCGATGCGAGCGGCTATACGCTCGGCTCTGGTTGGGGCAAGGGCGGCGGCAGAATGCTGCTCCAAACGATTGAGATCGCGAAGCGATATAACAAACAAATCATCCTGATGCCGCAAAGCTTTGGTCCGTTCGATTGGGGAGAGGACGATGATAAAGAGTTCCTCAGAGAGGTGAAAAAGCAGCTGCAATACTGTACGAAAATTTACGCGCGGGAGAGAGAAGGCTTTGCCTGTCTGACGTCCCTTGGCCTCAGCAATGTCGAATTGTCAGCGGACATGGTGATCAGAGAGAAGATATTCCCCGAAGCCAGCGACATCCTCGTGGCTCATGATCCCGCGGATATTGAATATCCCGCCCCCGGTTCGGTTGGCTTCATCATCAATGAAAACCTGTTCAGGATTGGCAACGCCGATGCGGTGCTCGACCTGTATGAGAAATTGCTAAACAAGCTGATTGATGATGGCGAAAAGGTGTGCATCCTGAATACGTCGACCGCGGATATCCAATTGACTGAAAAGCTCCTGAGCAAGATTGATGACACGAGTAATGTGGATGTAATTTCGGGCGAGTATTCTAGTCCTGAATTGATCGAAATTATTAGCCGGTTCAAATATGTGGTCGCGTCGCGGTATCACTCCATTGTGTTTGCCTACAGAAGCGGGGTGCCTGCAATCATCTTGGGGTGGGCGAGCAAATATATCGATTTGGCGGCACACTTTAAACAGCAGGATTATGTGTTCGACATACGGGAACCTGGGGTTGGGCGGATCCCGGACCAAATCGACAAGATGAGCGCGAACCACGCAGAGGAATCGCAGCGTATCAAAGATCGTTTGGAAAAGATGCAAACGTCATCAGTAATCGAGCAAGCTGTGAGCGCTCTGTAAAAGCGCGAGGCTCACAGTTGTCGCGATTCGCGCCCAGGATTGTCAATTTTAGCTCCGCGGGCATACCCTTATTTGCACTCGCATAGCGCGAGCTCGACCCTATGCTTGGCGCCATGTGCGGTATTGCGGGCTTTGTAGATTTTTCCGGCGAGCTGCAGGCCGATCCTGCGCGCGTGCTGGACGACATGCGTGATGCGTTGCTGCACCGCGGCCCTGATGCAGGCGGATCGGTTGTCGAGGCAGAGGGACGGGTTGGTCTCGGCCATCGCCGCCTTTCGATTATCGATTTGTCCGAAACAGGTGCGCAACCGATGGAATCGGGATCAGGTCGCTATGTCATTGTGCTCAATGGCGAGATCTACAATTTCCGAGCCTTGCGGACAGAGCTTGCGGCGCTCGGTGCGCACTTTCGCGGGACATCAGATACCGAGGTCCTGCTAGAGTCGATCGAGCGCTTTGGACTTGCGGCCACGCTAAAGCGTGCCAACGGTATGTTTGCGTTTGCGCTGTTTGACCGGAAGTTAAAGCAAGTTTCCTTCGCGCGCGATCGGCTGGGCAAGAAGCCGCTCTACATCGGCATGGTGGACGGCTCCTTAGCATTCGCGTCCGAACTCAAGGCACTGCGCCAACATCCGCAATTCGCCCGGCCTGAGATCGACGGTAAGGCTGCGGCACAGTTCGCGCGGCTGGGTTATATCCCTGCGCCGCTCTCAATTTACAGAAATGTCTGTAAGCTGCCGCCGGCTAGCTACCTTGCCCTTCCGCTTGAAGGCAAGGTGCCCGATTTGGAGGCTATCCGGGCGGAGACACGCAGTTACTGGAGCATGTATTCAGCGGCACAAGAAGGGCTTGAAACGCGCATTGAAGATGAGAACGAGGCTCTTGATGCCCTTGAGCAGCGGCTGGGAACAGCAGTTGAGCAGCGGCTGGTATCGGATGTGCCGGTCGGTGCTTTTCTCTCAGGCGGAGTCGACTCGAGCCTTGTTTGCGCCGTGATGCAGGAAAGACTTGTCGGCGATGCCAGAACATACACGGTCGGGTTTTCCGAAAGCGAATTCGACGAGTCTGAAGATGCTGCCGAGCTTGCCACTCATATTGGATCGCAACATACACAGCTTCCGCTTGATCCCCGGGCGGCAATTGATGCCGTTGGCGAGATGCAAGAGGTCTTTGACGAGCCCTTCGCTGATCCCTCGCAGATACCTTCCTTGCTCATTTCCCGCTTGTTCCGATCTGAAGTGACGGTTGCCATTTCGGGCGACGGTGGTGACGAGTTTTTCGGCGGCTATAAGCGCTATCCGCGGATGCTGGCGATGGAGCGGCTGGCACAGCGTTTGCCAAACGGGTTCCGGCGCGCGGCAAGCGGTGCCCCCTTCTGGCTGCTCGACGCGGGCGCCAAGGCTGGGAATTTGATCAAGTCGGGGGAGGTGGACGGAGACCGAGCGCAAAAGATCTTGCAGATCCTCGCCAAATCCGACTTTCGCCATCGTTATGAGCAATTCAACTCGCAGTGGACCGGGCAGGCGCAATCATTGCCCAGCCCTTTCACAATGGCAGACATTCCCGAAGGCCTAGGTCAGCTTGAGCAAATGATGTTCTTGGATTCCATATGCTATTTGCCGGACGACGTTCTTGTGAAGGTCGACCGGACCTCGATGGCGGCCAGCCTCGAAGTGCGTTCTCCGCTGCTCGATTACGAATTAATCTCAACCGCGTGGCGCATGCCCGACAGCCTTCGTATGCCTGATGGCGTTACCGGCAAGATTGCTTTGCGCAAACTGCTCGCCCGGCGTGTACCGGACGAGATGATCAATCGGCCAAAGCGTGGCTTTGGCATCCCCCTCAACGATTGGCTGCGCGGGCCACTACGTGAACTTGCGGAGGACCATTTAAGGCCAGAGAGATTGGGCGCGCTTGGCTACTTCGATAGCGAGGCAGTCAGCAAACGCTGGACTGAACATCTTTCGGGCCGCCGCAATTGGGGCTTCCACCTGTGGAGTTGTATCTCATTCAGTATGTGGCACCGCCATTGGATGACGGATTGACCGGCTGACAGGCTTTTCAGGTGGTTTCCACTGCATTTGGGTCAGCATCTTGCCAATTGAAGTTCCTCCACATCCAAATATCGAGTAAGATGGCTGTCATAACACCGAAGCCGATGTGCGCGAAGCTGGCTCCGATCGCGCCGTAAATCGGGATCGTGTAAATCGCGATTCCGAGGAATAGGACGGTCGAACAGGTTGCAGTTATCAGGACAAACCGCGGACGATCCATGGCCAGCAGGGCAGAGCGGGCCGGGGATGCATGCATGATCAGAAAAGCTCCAACAAGGTGCGCCACTAGGATGGCGTATGCAGGCGCAAACTCCGCCCCGAATGCAAGCAATATGAGCGGTTTGCCAAAGAGGACTGCGACAGCGAGAATACTTCCCATGATGAGCGCGAGGAACCCTTGTACGCCCACGACCGCCTTGCGAAAATGAACTTTCATCTGCCCTACCCACATTCTTGCCAGATCAGGATAAATCACCATCTGGATCATCTCACCGCACCGCATGGCGACCTTCGCCATCCGCTTGGCGATATGATAATAACCTGCCGCCTCTGCACTGTCGGTAAAAGCGCCGACGATCAGCGTATCTGCCTCATGCGTGACTGTGCGCAAGGCGCTGGAGGCATTCGTTGTAAAAGCGAAACCAAGAAAGCCCGGGAAGTCCTGCATCAAATTGCCAATGCGCGCACTCAGAGGTGAGGGGGTGCCTTGGCGACCCAGCTGGCGAAAGGCGATGAAATTGTACAGCAACGCATCGACCACTTGGGAGATGGTCCACACCCACACGAAAGTCATCAACCCGCTTCCGGCCCAATAGAAAATTGCGGCAAGTATCAGCCGCAGAAACCCAGCGATAAAGACCACGTAGGCCATGGTCCTGAACATGCCAGCCATCCGCATCACAGCCGAGGACATTCCACGCAGGTTGAGCACGATCGCGATCGCATATATCGCTACCAGCGATACCATTTCTTGTGGGAAACCGGCGTAGGAGGTTAAAGCGTATGTTACGATTACGGACAGGAATGCGGCAATCAATGCCCCCACTAAATCAAGGACAAAGCCAAAAAGATAGAGCCGGGACAATCGGTCAGGATCACTCGCGCTTTCCTCACTCGCGACATAACGTACGAGTGGCTGCCAGGATTCGAAGCGTACGATCCTTTCGCAAACACGCCCCACCGCCAACGTCATTGCAAGGATTCCGAATGCCTCGGGGCCAAGGGCGCGCGTGGCAAGCGCTATGCTGCCAATCATAACCACGGCATTGCCAATATTTCCGGTCATCAGGTGCGCTACGCTTACAACGCGCGAGTGCAGCAGTGATTTTCCAGAGGGCGCAGGTGCGGAGATGCCGTTCACTTGCCGAAGCTCTGACCCGGCTCAAGCAGTTCTTGCTGAACGAGTTTGACCTTTACGCAGGTCAGCAAAGCGAGAAAAACCGGCGCCAGCCAAAGACGTGCATACATGTGAGGCACTGTAAGTGTGAACAAAGTGAAGATCATGAGCACGCCCACGCAAACGAACCCGCCGCGATAATCGGCAGAGATGTTGGTCATCGCTCTAAACCACAGCACCCCAAGCACGCCCACAAAACCGATCAGCCCCAGCAATCCGGCTTCGGTGAGCAGCAACAATGGAAATACATGCACTGGTGCCTGATGCATGCTGACCACCCGGAAGCTATCGGCGCCAATGCCAATGAGCAGCGTATCTCCGGCCATAGCCCAGGCCTCTTCCGCAAGTTCCATTCGGCCGGCAAAAGTGCCTGCCTCTTCCAGGCCGCCACCTGACAGCGACCCGTATACACGCTGTTCAAACGCCGCTGGTAGCGGCAACCCGCTGGCGAAGTAGGTGGAGACGAAAGCTATCACCGCGATAAACGTGACGGTCGCCCATTTTGGAGAATGAATGATCAATACAAGCGACACTGCGGAAAGGCTGATCACGAAGCCTCCAAAACTCGCAGAAGCAATAATTCCCCACAGCAGAAACACGCCGCAGATCAGGCTAAGCAGCCTATTCATCAGCTTGCGGTCCACCGCATATATCAGGAGCACCAAAGCGAAGCCGGCCATGGCGCAATTGTTATTCGGGTTGCCGGAAAAGGCTCCAAGCCGTCCCATCCCGGTTATAAAGTTGTTGCCTAAATAGGGGGCGGTATCGGTCCAATCGAAGAAAATACCGGCGATGTTGCCAATTGCTTGGGAAAAAGTGACGCCGAGAATGTAGAAGACGATGGCACGTTGCCGCGTCTTGTGGTCGAAACTGGCAAGCATCATCGGCAACAGCAGATAGGCGAAGCTGTATTGTACGGCGACGATCAGCCACCGCATTATGTCTCCGTTGATCAGCGTGCTGACAAAAAGAGCGCCCAGCATAACAATGATTGAGAATATCAAGGCCGGGGAGAGCCCCGCCAATGGAGCTAGGTTCAGCCTCGCGGTACCAACCAGACCTAAAATCACAACGAGGAAAGCTGCGTCTGAAATTGTGAAATTAATGTCACCAGGCCGGGCGATATGCCATGATACAGTGAAGATGCCGATCATAAGGAAAAACGACAAAACGTTTGCAAACGTAAGGCTTGGGCCCGAAGCTGGCATGGCCGCCTGCGCCCAGCCGTCGGAAGCGGGCGGACCTGATTCTGGATCGGCAAGAAACGTACGCATGATGCCGAATTGTAGCGAATTTGTGGGCACCGGCCAAAGGCGGCTTTGGATATCGGCGGCCATCAAGGCGATCTGAGATTGGCAATTATGGGGATGAGGCTACACCCTTTGAGGTTCCATTATCGCGCCAATAGGCAAATAAACTGCGGCAATTACCTCCGGTGAGCGGTGGACAGCGGGTAATGCGGAATGCACACTCGATCACGTAATTCGCCAAGCATTGGTCCAATGCGGGCCATCAGCCGATGTGATTATCATGCGACGTCAATGGAATCTTACTCTGAAGGCAATTTGGCTTACGCTCGCGGCGGGCCCTATGGCTTGTGCTGGCCCTGCTGAAAGCGGGGTGCAGGACGACGGAGGCGGTGAAATCTGGGAGGCACCAGTCATCCCTGCTTTTCCCGGCGCCGAGGGATACGGTTCGCGAAGTATGGGCGGGCGTGGTGGCAGGATCATTCAGGTTACCGTGCTGGCCGATTCAGGCCCCGGCACTTTGCGAAATTGCATCGAAGCCATGGGGCCGCGTGTATGCGTCTTCCGCGTTTCGGGGTTGATACGCTTCACCGGTCCGCCACCGCGTATTCGCCACCCCTTCATCACCATAGCTGGACACAGTGCTCCAGGCGAAGGAATTACTCTGGCGCATAGTGGCGGCGAGGTCGGGCGGACGCCGCTGGTCATCAAAGATACTCATGACGTTATCATCCGGCACTTGCGGATCCGTAACGATCGCATAGGAAATCAGCGCGGGAGCGAGGATTCAATTACGATCGAGAACAGCTCACATGTAATAATAGACCACGTCAGTGCCTCTTGGGCCCGCGATGAACTGATCAACGGGCATGCCAATAACAACTTCATCACCGTGAGCAATTCGATCCTTTCTTGGGGCATTTCTAGGCACGATAAATGCGCTTTGCTCGCATCCGACCCTGGATCTCCGCAGCATTTCAGCTTCATCGGCAATTTGTGCGCGCACAATGGCGACCGTAACCCCGACATCAATTTTCCGCCCGATTCCTGTGTCGAGATCGTCAACAACGTGTTTTACAACGCCGAAACAGAATTTGCCGAGGTGTGGGAGTCTTATGGCGGAACGCCCGTTGCAATCGTGGGCAACAGCTTCATCGCTGGACCGAACACGCAGGCCGACGCCGTGGGCATCGCCAGACAGCGCATGGCCAGCAGCGGCCCGGCGCGCGTATACCTCGCCGACAACGCATTTTTGGGAGAGTTCCGTCAAGTAGATACCGCGCTTGCCGAAATCGCACTGACTCAGCCTGATTGCGCAATGAACGTTACTCCGATCTCTCCGCTAGAGACTTACGCACGGGTTCTAGGTCAGGTTGGTGCTTTCCCCCGCGATCTGCTCGACTGGCAGGTCATCGGAGAAGTGGAAAGCCGAACGGGAGCGATCATGCATGCACCCGGAACAATTCCGACTATTGCGCCAGCCCGCGCCGCCCGAGACACTGATGAAGACGGCATGCCCGACCAATGGGAAACCGCCCACGGCGCTAATCCTGATTTGCCTGATGCGTGGGAGGATGCCGTTGGCGACGGTATCGCCAATCTCGATGCTTGGCTCGAAGAGCGGCACCTCGAGTTAACCGGGGCAATCGTGCGCCGCGCAGACGCTTCCTGATGCCGGTTTATGCAGAGTATCGATGGAAATGAAGGTACTACACGTCATTACCGGGCTTAACGTCGGCGGAGCTGAGAATATGCTCGCCAAGCTGATCGAGCATGGCGGGGAAGACGAGCCTGTAGTTCTTTCTCTGCTGCCGCCAGGTCCGATCGCTAAAAGGATCACGGCCTGCGGTGTTCCTATCCACACGCTAGGCATGCGGCGCGGCCTTGCGGGGCCGGGAGTCATGATCCGCCTGCCACGGATAGTCCACTCTCTCGCTCCTGATCTCATCCACGGCTGGATGTATCACGGCAACCTTGCTGCCAGTTTCGCTCGCTACCGGCTGGGGCGCCGCATTCCGCTGGTGTGGAACATTCGTCACTCTCTCCCTGACCTTGCACTAGAAAGCCGTCAGATGCGGATGCTGGTGAAGCTGAGCGCGCGATTATCGCGCGGGCCGGATGCGATTATTTATAACGCGCACGTCTCTTGCGGCCAGCATGAGGCGATCGGCTACCGGCCCGAGTATGGTGTCGTAATTCCCAATGGTTTCGATACCGCGCGCTTTGCTCCGAATCCCGGCGCGCGCAACACCGCTCGGGCAGCGTTTGGTTTCTCTGAAGGTGTATTGCGCGTCGCCTGCGTCGCACGGCTGCATCCAATGAAAGATCAGGCGAGACTGGTAGAAGCGGTTGCCGCAGCGCGCGCGCAGGGTTGCGATATTCACCTCGTGCTTGTCGGGCATGGGTTGGAAGAGCCGGCGGGTGACCTGAAACGGCTTATCGAAGCAAACCTGCCAGCTGATCGCATTACAACTACCGGAGCGCGCTTTGATGTTGCTGACTGGCTGCCGGGGATGGACCTGCTTGCTGTGCCATCTGCATGGGGCGAGGCTTTTCCCAATGTTATCGGGGAGGCGCTCGCCAGCGGGGTGCCGGTCATTGCTACAGATGTTGGCGATAGCGCCCGCATTGTTGGCAAAGAAGGCCTGATCGTGCCGCCGATGAACAGTGCGGCGCTGAGCGAGGGCTTATTGGCACTGGCGGCGCGTTCAGCAGCTGAGCGCGAAGCGATGGGCAAGGCGGGCCGGGATCGGGTTGTCAAAGACTATGCAATGGCGAAGATCGGAACACGCTATTCAGACATGCATGCCGCTTGTCTAGAAAAGTTTGCGCAAGGGAAGCAGCCTATTGATGGCGCTTTTGTACCGCGCACCAGTGCACGATGAACCCGCACATCACTGCCTAACTTCGCTGCCAACCTGCACTATGGTTCCGGCCTGCCGCGGATTGCCGACCAACCCTTGATAGACAGCAATCATCTGACCAATATGGCGCTCGCTGGTAAAGCGTTCTTTCGCCATGGCTTGCGCGCGGCGGGTCATATCTTCGCTGCGCTCGGGGTCTTCAAGCAGGTCCAACGCAGCGTTTGCCATCGCTTGTGGATCGCCGAGCGGGACAATAATTCCGCAATTGGGGGTAAGTGCTTCTGCATTACCGCCCGATTGCGTGGCGATCACCGGTGTGCCGACCAACATGGCCTCCACCAGCGTTCGGCCGAGGGGTTCGTTGAGCGCGGTGACAAGCAGCGCGTCGCAAGCGGAGATCCATTCATGGCCCGGCTCACGGTACCCCATCAGCTTCACTGGTGCGTTCTTAGGTGCCCCGGTGAGCCGCTCGTGCATTTCGGCAAATAAAGCTTCGTCCTTGGGTTCGCCAAACATCACTCCGACTACAGGTCGCTTCGATATCCGCTCAAGCTCCTCGACAGCGTCAATGAAGGCTAGCGGGCGCTTGCGCACGATATACTGACCGCAATAGCAGCAGATGATCGTATTGTCTGGGTAGCCAAGCTCGGCCAACAGCCTGCGCCGCATTTGGTCGCGATCCACTGTCAGATTAACATTGAACGGGCTGTGCACGACCCGCGCCGTTTTCAGCTTTCCCCAACGGCGGCGAGGGAGTGAGTATTCAGACACCGACACGATCTGATCCGCCAGAATTGGTGCGACGAGGCTGGTGCCGCGTGCATCGGGATCGCCGCGGTGGTGCCAGACCATGCGCGATCCTGCGAACTTGGCAGGCAGCGCCCAACTGGCGTGGCTCCGCCCATCATTGGTATGGACGATATCAACGCTCAGATCTTTCAACAGGCGGGCACGGCCGAACATCTGCGGTAAGGTGCGTAAAACGCTGCCCAGGCCAAAGCTTCGGCCGACCTTGAAAGGTTCCTCTAGCGCGCAAGGATCGACAATTTGCTCAAACTCGCTGAAAAAGTCGGCAATGCGGCCACCGGGAACTTCGAGGATAACGAGGACGCGGTAAAGGCTTTGAGGGAGTGCATCTAGCAAGCCCTTCAATGAAATGTGACTTCCGCCAAGCCGGTCACCGGCAAAGGCGACGCAAATCGTAGTTCTTCCCTCGGTTACCATCTGGCTAAACCTATCTTGCTGCGAACCCGCTATTCCCAAGCCGCATCTGCGGATCACGACCATGGAAGTGATACCGCTGCCAAACTCAGGAGCGGTCATTGCCTAGAAGAGACAATCCACGCGGCAAGCGCAAAGCTCAACCTATCTTTGGTATAGTGCTACCCGGCATTCAGTAGATAGGCCTTCGAACGAGTTATCGGGTGCCATCGCCGTACCCACTTTGCTGCTCAAAAGGGTGACTAGGGCAAACTCAAACCTCTCAACGCCCGCAATTAGGCGCCGGCAGCTGCGCTGATGTATTGAATAGCCCAGTAACACCATAGCGATTATCGTCGGCTGCCAGCATGTTCAAATATTCTTCAATATTTGGGTACCCATCACCATCTGTGTCATCGTTGGCGTCCCAGCGATTCTGATCGGTATTGGCAAACCGCGTTTCCCAGCTATCTGGCATGCCGTCATTGTCGCTGTCAGATAACGGATCAAAACCTGCTCTTATGCGGGCAAAGCCGCCGTAATCAGCTGGGTCGCCGCTAGTGAAGCCTCCTTGGAAAAGATATGGTGCCCGGTCGCACGTCCGAAGGTCTTCGATATAACGTGTATCGACGTTATCGCGGCAATTTCCGGTGCGGCACAAGATCGCGCCAGCTTGCTCAAGCACCGTCCGCTGCGCGGTGCGCGCATCGGCCAGCATCCATGGACGCAGGAAGTTTTCGGAAGTGCCAGGCGCATAAGTCCAATCGTTTGCGTAGACGCTGGAACTGATTGTCGAGCCAGGATATGCGCCGAAGCCGCGGCGACTTTCATTGCCAGCCCGATAGATTGAGAACCCGAAGGAGGAATTGGTCGCTCTGTCAAAAATTGCCGGAAAGAAAGATTCCGGGCGGTCCTGCGAAAGCACACCTTCCATGTGGGTGTTATTCACCCAATTGAGGTAGACGCTGCCGAACTGGTTGGAAATTAGCCCCGGTTCGCTGATGAAATTGTAAACCGTGTTGCCAATGTAGTCGATCTGGCCGGTGGTGCCTGTCGGCGCCTGAGGCGTGCCTCCTGCAATGTTGGCTCCGCGCTCGTCGCCATGCTGTGACAGGTTGTAAGCGATGGTCACCCGGTTGGCGGGCTTCATAAAGAATGTTTTGCAATGGTACGTGCCCGGATCATGGCCTGCGTCACGGCAAAGGTTTGGTCCAATCATGGAGAACTGAACGGTGCAATCGCTGCATACTGCATCCAGGCTTTCATCGGTCCCGAACATAGCGGTGACATGATCGAGAATTTGCAGCTGACTATCCCCGATCCGCACTGAATCGCCATTGCTGCTGGGCGCATCTGTGTGATTGCCATAGCGAAACCGGATATGCCGCACGATGGTATTGCTCTGGCGCCTGGTGTAGAAAAGCGGTGCGTCCACCAATCCTCTACCGCGAACCACCTCAATGCCGCGGGGCGAAGTTTGACCAGCAAGATAAAGGCCATCCACGGTAATGCGCATTTCTGATTGCAAAACAATCTGCCCGCTAACATCGAAGACGCAATAGCGAGGGCGGCCTGCTGGGATTATGTAGGGCGAAGTAACCTGCAACGCGAGGGCGCATTCGCGTAGCGTGATTAGGCCATCATTTGGGTTTGCCGTGTCGGCAAGGCTATTAATTCGGTAAACCACTGCATTTGCGCTGCGCACGCTAGCCTGCGCCCCAAAGCCTATTGCAGTTGGGAAGGCCAAAGGGTGGCGGTTCATCTCTGGAATTGCGCCACTGTCCGGGTTGGCAAAGGCCGCCCCGCTGCCTGTCGACGATGTTGGTGTAGGTGTGGCAGTCGGGCTCGGCGATGGCGTCGGCGTGACAGTTGGGGTGGGCGAGGGCAAAGCGGCGACCGGCGCTGGAGCGTCTTCCGACCCGCAGGCGGAAAGAAGCAAAAATGCTGTTGATATCAGGCCGATAGTGTTACTTGTGCGCGATGCCCCGCTAATCAAAGCAATTCGAAAATTGTGCGACATTATTCTTATTACCTACAATAAAAGATCCCGTTCGCTACCAATAGCGTAAACACGGCATGCCCCCTTTTGCTGTAAAAGCTGCAAAGGTGAAGGATCGCGGCGAGAATATTGACCAAGTGTGCAGAGAAAACGCCAAACCGTGAAGCTCAGAGCATGCGAACACGACTTTCGCGCTCCAGTCGTCCAAATTAGGGTAAGCAGGCTTGCAAGTTACGGGCTGCGGCCTACAATTTTCAGGCGCGAAATATCGATCGCACGTGCATGAATGCCTCTGCCGCAGGCACACAGACTGCCGAACCGCGCACCGCTGCAAGTGCGCGCAGCGTCTCGGGACTGCGCTCCTCGGGGAAGGGTCGAACCTGGCTTTCGAAAGCAGCGAACGCTTCAAGTTTTCGTTCAAGCGTGCCGGTAATGTCGACAAAGACGTTGGGGACAAATGCTGGGGTGGTTGGCGCAGCGTACCAATTGGTCTCGCTAACTGTTTCGTAACAAAGGATCTGGCTCGGCGCAGTTGGATGCCGTGGGCGGGCAGCGACCATGGCAGCCAGAAAGGTCATTTGGTGGTCGAGATGGATGTCACCGACAAAAGGCAGCAGTAGTGTATCTGGGCGGATTGTATCAAGCAGCTCCGCGAATGGCGCGTTGCACTCACTCGCGGGAATTGTATCCAGCGCGGCCGCGGGTAGGTTCAGTAGCCGCGAATCTTTAACGCCAATGATAGCATGTGCCCGGCGCATTTCCTG